>JAABUO010000826.1_pt1 | contig 48220 bp, 46 predicted proteins | sample 5559291 | NCBI WGS metagenome assembly JAABUO01 (sample SAMN10711878, study PRJNA513372) | rock metagenome | isolation source: Antarctica rocks | place: Antarctica: Victoria Land, Finger Mt sud
GCGCTGATGATCGCGTTGTCATTGCTTCGCTTTTCGACTGTGTGTGAGCTCAATGCGTGAGTAAAGCGCTGTTACTGCTCTGTCAATGTTGATGAGATTGTTCAGCTCTTCTGATAAGCATAGCTTGTAGAAGGTTCGTAGTCAGCATCTCGTACAGATAAATCTCGTTGCCGGTCAAAAAAAACGAGAAGAAGTACAGAAATTGGCAACAGCGATCTATCGAAGCATATGATATATCAAATCGATCGACAAGTTATAAAGCACAATCGTACGATCAAAACAAGCTCTTATTCGACTCAATAACTTCACAGATGGCTGCGTTGCAAGTCAAAAATCGAAAATTGAAATTTTTCGCGCTTACGCAGACCAAAATCGACGACGAAACGAGAGTTCATCAACGCAGAAGAAAGAATCATCAATTCAGACAGTAATTTGATTGATAAATCGAAGAGCAAACTCACATGAAAAGAACAAGTCATCAATCGACTTCAGAACAGCACAGAAGATTACGTACTGACGCAAAAATCGAAATCGAACTTTTTTGCGCTCAAATCTCGCACAGAAAACAACGTTGTTTCAGAGAAGTACAGCGTTTCTTATCAAATCACTATCTGTTTTACCTTTTCTTGATGCGCAAGACAATAAGTTGAGATCAGTCGTTACTATTCTGAGCGAGATAATGCAACTACTTCGATACATGAAATATAAAGCAATTGCGTCAAGCATTTTCTATCAAAAAGAGTAATCTAGATTCTTGCAGACTAAATTTATATCATTTTCGTCTGACATAAGTCGATAATAAAAGACGATTTATTGCAGATTTCGAAATAGAAATTAGAAAATCTCTACACTAAAGTTACTGTCTACGTGAAACGCTCTGAGTAAGAGATTAAAGAAATATTTAAGTGATGTCAAGTGAATTTTCTAGAAGTTCGAAGTTCAAAACTCGGAAAAACTCTCTATGAAAAGAAATATAAAGAGTCGCGTTATGCGCTCTTTCTCGCCTCGTTTCGCGAATAGTAACGCGAAACTCAGCAGAAGCAATAGCTCAGCATCAGAACTCAAAACGTCGACGATAGAAATCAAAAAGTCAACGTTAGAGATTGAAACAGATTTATAAGATGAACTTAGCATGAGTTCGTCAACAAGCAAACAACTGCAAAACAACATTGTCGATTTATTTCGCAGTCAATAAAAATCGCTCACATCAGTAAATAGAAAAACGCAATACATGTTTAGTTCACTTGATGCATTGATGCTAAATTCACATGCAAATGTGCACAACGACAAGAATACAATCAATCTGCGAAATGCGAATTCGCAGCAAAAAGAGCAAACACAAGCGATTGTGAAATTCAAAGAAATGAAAAAGCGAAAAGCGATGAAAAGTTCGCAAAAAGAAGCTAGCATCGAAGTTAGTACTAGCAAGTGCTACGATGTCATCTCTAAAGAGATGCAGATAAAGAGACTGCGCGAAAGAATTAAATTCGCAGTCAATCAGCTAAGACAAGCAATATCAGAACAGAAAGAGATTATAAATCATAGCTTAATCTACATTCGAAGAGCATGCAACGAAAGCATAGAAAACTTGATTCAGAAGCAAATTGATCAACTTCAAAGTTAAACAAACAACAAACTGAAGATCATTCTACAATTGGTTCAACAAAATGCTGAAAACATCAAAAAGAAAATCAACGCAAAGCAAATGACAAAGAATTTGCAAATCTTGCAGAAGACGCAGATTTCGCAAACGTCGCAAGTCATGCAAAATTCGCAAAAATCAACGCAGAAGCTCTAATATGCGCAAAAAGCAGCTCAAGTCACAAGCGCAAATGCAAATGCAAACACAAATGCAAATGCAAATGCGAATGCAAATGCAGGCGAATAAAATCTGATTACCAAGAAATTCTCGTCAAAATCACAAGAAATATCGTATTGCAAAAGAAGACTCATTGTCAATTTCAAAAATAAGAACTGAACTTTTAAAGACGATGAATAACACATTGAAAAAGGCGAAAATCGATCTAATAGTCATCACGATAGTCAAAACGCAAAAGAGAAACAACATTGTTCTGACAGTCTTGAAAAAATACATCGCAGAAGTCTTACTAGCGCAAAGAGCAATATGAGAGCATGTTTTTGATGTTAAAAGCATTAAGAAAGACGAGAAATGACACAAAATAATCATACACAGTCTGAAAACCGAAATCTTCAATACGAAAACTGAAATGAAAAATCTAAAAACTGAGTTAGAGTCGTAAAATTTCAAATTGAAACTAATAATCAACTTTATATGATTATCGAAGAGCGAAAACCGATCACGAAACAGACATGCACCAACGATCTTAGCATTTAGAATCGAAGCAGAAGTGCAAAGAAATCTGAAAAAATAACTCTTAGCTGCGAGATCAACATATCAAACAGTCGAATATCAAGACTATTGATCAAATGATCAATGTCAAAAATGTCAAACCTTCGAGCATTTACAGAACAAATGTAACAAATCATCAAGATGCTTGTACTGCAAGCGAAATCATTAGATCTGAAAGCATAAATGTCAATTACCTACGTGCAAAGACAAGCAATCATGCAATCACATGATTTCTAGATTTTGCAACTGTCAAAATGCGCACTTCGCAAACAGCGTAATGTGCGAAACATATCAGACAGCTCAGTCTATTAACTTACAAAAAGATTATCTAGTCACGAAATTGTAATGAGTATTGCATTCGAAATGTCACAAAACAACGCAAATAATGAAAGCTTTGCAAACACGTTGAATATTCGAATTCTACAGCACAATTGCGCAAGGTCAACGCAAATTATGCATGCATGCATGAAATTTGCGAAAAACAAGACAGATATTGTTATACTACAAGAATCGTGAATGAGAGACGAGAATATAACAATTTCGCATTCGTCGTTTATCTGCATCAATTCGAATGTTCAGAATACTCATGTCAGAGTACTAATATTTGTTGCGAAAAACGCAAAGAGATTTACATGCACATCAAGATCAGACATAGTCAATAACAAAGATATGCAAGCGATATCAATAGCGAACAATAAAATTCAGAAGAGAATTTTATTGTTCAATATTTACAACGAAAAGTTACAAAATGCAGATAACGAGCAATTATACATGATTGAGCGAGAATTAGCAAAAGTTATGCTAAATTCTGAGCAAAAAGTTATTATCGTCGAAGACTTTAATGCACATCATAGCTGATGAAACGCAAAAATTTCAAACTCTATTAGAACGAAAGCGTTAATAAATTGAGTAAATTTACATAAGTGCGATCTGATTAACACTTCTGATATAGACAGCTATTCAAGTCAGTCAAGCTCGATACTTGATTTAGCATTTGCATCAAAGAATATGCGTAATCACATCAAGAATTGACATATAGATAAGAATGCAAACACAGAATTCAATCATGAAGTAATTCTATTTACAATAGTTACGAAAAAAGTGAAGTTGATCAAAAATTCGTTGAACGCGTCATACAATCTGCAAAAAGTCGACTGAAAAGACTTTGATGAGCATTTGCAAAAGACGAAAGACAAAATGATTATCAAGATGCAAAGAATCACGAGTTTAGAAGCAAAAGTCATTTATTTGACTGAATGCATCAAGAATACAGTGAAATCATTCGTATTTAAACAGCGAATATGCGTAAAATCAAAACTCTGATGAAACAATGAGCTCATCGAAATGCAAAAGATGTTGTCATCAAAAAAGCGAATCTGAAAAAGATGCAGAAATGACGACGCATGAGCAGAGATAGTGCAAATGCGAAATTCATATCATGATGCAATAAAGCTGATCAAAAACCAATTCTGAACCAATTTTTTGAACAATGTCAAAGAAAAAGAAGTGTTTCAGACATACAAGTTCACTAAATCACGTCTAATTGAAAAGCTATCTCTGAAACAAAACTCATAAAAAGAATTGAAGATCAAATTCAATGAAAAGTGCGAGGCATTTCTGAAAGCAATGTACTCATCATCTTCGAAAATTCAAATCAATGAAGAATTACTATTGAACGAAAGTATACAGTGATCAAGAGTTATCGAAGAGAAAATCAAGCACGCTATTAACTTCTCAGCACTCAGAAAAGCACTTGAATCAGATGATATGTCATTCGCAATCATACAGCGAGCGTACAAAACTATATCGAAAATCTTCAATTTAGTGTATTCAGATTTGATTGAAAACGACTATCATTTGAAGATATGATGCGAAGGCACGAAAATTATTCTAAAAAAATCAGACAAATCAAATTATTCAATTTCGAAGACATACAGAATTATTATGATGTTAAACTGTTTAAACAAAGTAGCAGAAAAAATAATAGCAGTGCAACTGTCTTACACAGTTGAAATTAATAATAAGCTGCTGAATTTTGATCAAATGAGAGACAGAAAACAAAGATCAGTTATAGACGCAGTACTAAATTTAGTACATGATGTGTAAATGATGAAAAGTCGAGAAAACACGCTTATTTGTTTACTTCTAGATGTCAAAGAAGTCTTTGATCATGTTGCGTTGAAACAACTGGTCAAAATATTGATTAAATTGAAAATATTGATCAATTTAATCAAATTTTTTTATTCTTACTCGATTCAACACTCATTATAAGTCTATGAAATATTCTATATACTGTAGCGAGCGCTGCGCTAGCGCAGCGCTCTTTTCGCATCAAAAATCGCTTTTTTCTGCGTTCTATACTATAACTGTTCTCAATGCAAGAACTCTATAAATCTGTTTCTTCTTTATTTTTTCTCTCTTTCATCTGACTTTTTGATGATGTCACAGCTTGAAATTGATTCAATATGCTCATTGAGAGTATTATTTGAATGATCATCATCACTGCGCTCATGATTTCTAAAAGCTTTCTCAAGTTCGTGATGTTCTCTTCTCATTGCATTGCTTTTCATTCTACTTTTCATCTGAAACATGTTAATAAAACGTGCTTGATCGACATTTGATCTTTGTTGCACTCGCATGTTGTTGTAGTGACATCAAGTACTCATCTCTCATGTAGAAATTGATTGAAGTCAATTTTTCTCATGTGTAGCTGCATCAATAATGCGCTGTGAGACTTTGCATGATTCTTGTGCAGTTGCAGATGTTGATGTGTCATCTCTGATGTCAAATATCAAAAATGAGCTGCATTAAATCTCTCTTTTCAGACTATTCTTCATGTTTGTCTGATCTGTTTCTGTATGAGCGTCAATCTTGTCATTACTTCAATGCGCTGATGCTCAGTCAGTGATAGAGACAAATCATGTGCATCGTCAGTCATCTTGTTCATTACTTCATTTTCAAGTATTTCTGCATGTTTCATCACTCAATGTAGCTTCAGCGTGACTTCTTAAGATCAAATGCTCTCATATGCAATCTGAACTCGTTGCAGACGTGTCTGATCTTTTATTAATATCATAGCTTTCACTGTTTTCAAAGAAGTCTGATTATCACTGTATACTTTGTATATCTTTTCATGACACTCTCAATTCTCTGTCGCTACGTCTGCAAGATGTTTCGCTCTCGCGATCAATTCTTTCAGTTCTTCATAATGAGTAATGACTAAAGTCGATTCTCTCAATCTCTTATCTAACTCTCAGTTAATTCTCATTGCAATCATCATAACATTCTCTTTACTGTTGCTATCATTCAAGTAAACTTTTTGCTTCAACGTGAATGTGTTGAGATGATGTTAACTTATTGACATTTTCTTGTTTGCAATTATAACTATTCTTGATAACTCTGATCAGAAGATCATCATGTAGAAATGACTTTGCTTCATCTTCATCTGTTTGAATGTTTCTTTCATTCACTTTCGCTTCAGCTGCAGAAACATTTTACACAGCTTTGATTTTCAACTTCTTTTGAGTATCAAGTCATTGCAAATTCAATGCATCATCATCTCAATAACTTTATCTGATTTTTGAAAGTTCATGTTCATTATCAACTTTTGTATTCGCTTTCGTAGATGAATATTTATCAGCGTTGTGTTTATTTCTATCTGTAGAATCTCTGTTGATATCACATGATAGACGTTAATGATTTGTTGCAATGCTTTTTCTTGTACTGATCTCAGCTTGATGTTCAAATCTTTTCAATGATTCTTCACTCTCTGTGACATGTATCATATGATGACTTCATGACTAAGCAGAGAACGCATCATCGCGAAGTATATTTGCTTTCTTGTTATCACTGACGAGTTTCAAGTAGACTCAATGATTGTCTGCATGATCTTTTGTTTAATCACTAGTTTTGCTTTGACATGATGCATGTGAGTCACTCATTTCAGCTTGAAGTTCAGTTGAACTCTCAAAATTCTGATATCTGATTTCAAGTTAATCTGATGTCTTGTCAGTTCTACGTCAACGTTCATATTGAATCACTTAGAAATTCTTGTAAAGTGAATCAGCTCATGCTTTGTCTTTGAAAACTTGATGTCGTGCATTTTTGATCATTGTTCGCATCTATCATAAATCTCGCTAAGAACTCTGCAGTTGCGTTTCATGAACTCTTCATATGTTAAGATATTGACATCATTTATGAAATCTGTGAAGCTTATTCTCAGTCTGATGTCATCACATGCTTCTAGCAAGTTCACGTTGTAAAACAGATATAATATTGACAATAGCAAAGAGTCTTGTAATATGTCAACGTTCACGCTGCGTTTTGTCATCATGTAGTCTATCGAAAATATGTTGTATACGTTGCATGCAACATACATAGAGCACAATCTCTATGCTGATTTTTCTCTTACAGATTCACAGTTTAAGACGAACAAAATCTCTCACTGCTCAGATTTTGACAGTTTACTTCTTAAGCATGAGTCGCAGACGTTTCGTCTGCGATACGCATATGTATCACAGTCAATTTCTTCTTTAATCATATTGACATGCGCTACTGTTCTCTTGAGCTATACAGACGATGTTTTTAACTAGAAATTGATTCTATCATTAAGACATTCAAGAGTCAGAGCTCAGTGAAGAAGTGAGATTCTCAAGATCGACAGTCGTCGTCATTGTATATCACATTTTGCAGATGCTCGCTTCGCTCGAAAGTATGCAACTCATTTGTTTCATGTTATCTGTAAAGATTTTTCTTATGCAGATCGATTGTGTCTTGCAAAAATGTTCATATGCTACACTTTTAATCAGACAGCGTAGTTCAATCATTCTTTATTAAATCACTTGTGTTTCTCTTCTCTTAACGAAGTCTTTTCATCAGCATATCATTCTTGTATAGAATGTCTGTATCTGAACGTCTGTTAAACGATATTAACGAGACTCTCAAGTTTGCTCGTATCAAATTTAATGAGTCTTGTGAATTGCTTATGTTGTAGTAACAGACATGCAGTCTTAACAAGATCTATACGTAGTTAGCATGTAAATTTAAAGAATATTCATGATTCAAGTTCTTTCTGCTAATCACTCTCAACAGATCAAACACAAGAATGTTCTGTCTCAGTTCTCATCATCACGATGACAAGATACTGAATCAAATGATTTTCATAAGCGATTTTCCTCGTAGTTCTGCGTTTTATTTGACTTTCTCATTTGCGTGCAAATTGCTTGTAGCATGCGCATTGAGATTATTGAAGTCTGCGCGATCGCGAAAACTCTGCATGTGATCAACGCACAACGCTTCATCATCACGCAGCGTCTCGATGTCATTCAAACTTTTGATAATCTTTAGACTCTACTGTAGCTAGACAGTAGATTCGTAGTCAGCATCGCGTACAGATGAGTTTCATCGCTGATCAATTTAATCAATTGAGTAAAATGTTTCTTACAAAATTGAGTTATTGACTTAGCATTTGATGATGAACGTCAGAAATCAAAGAAAATAAGCACAGAAATATCACAAGACTCATCTATCTCGCTCATTTTATTTCTAATTTATATTCAATACTTGTTTTCAAAGATTCGCGCAAAGTTCAAAAATTTACAGTCACTCAGCTATATTGACAACGTGACGCTATACATTGAGGGAAGAAATATTGACAAGAATGTAAAAATGCTGGAAAACGCAGCAAAAATCACTTTCACATGAGCTGAGAACAACGCAGTGCAATTCGATGACTCGAAATCTGAATTGATACACTTTGAAAGTCACAAGATGACACTCAATCAAATGATTATTCTACTCAATAACATGATCATAAAATCAAAAACATGTGTATAATAACTAGAAGTCTGACTGAATTGAAAGCTCAACTTCAAAGTTTATGTGCAAACGAAAATCGCAACAGTCATAAGAACGCTACACTCGTTGTTTAGATTAATGAATAGCGAGTGAGAATTAAATGTCAAATCAGAAAAGCAGTTATACCTGACATGCATCACGTCTATTAGCGATTATGACGTCGAAATATGGTGAAATAATCAAAAAGCTACTTAGTCAAATTTCGCAAACTGCAAAACGCTGCATTACGGAAAATTCTGAATGCATTTCGAACATCATCGATAGATGCTATGCAAATAAAAGTCGAAATTTCGTCAATGAAGATGCAATTAGATCAAAAGTGCAAGAACTACGCAATTTGAATAGTTGAGTTATCGAAAAAACACTCTGTCAGAAAAAGAACATTTATTTTGTACTCATCTCAATACTCTATCGAATTGAATCTAGATCTGAACGCATCGAAATATCTGAACTGAAACGAGATGAAGACGAATTTATCTCGAAAAGTCAAGAAGTGCAAAGACAGACTCACGCAGATATATCGAATATTGAACAAAGTGCAAAAAACACTGAATTCAATAAAAGAAATCGAAATTTCTCACTTCAAGAAATCAACGAGGTCAAGAAATCGAGCATTTAGCAAAAATTTAAACCGAATTTGCAAAAATCGAAACTCGCGAAATGATCAATATGCACTACAGGAAATTAGAAAGAATTATCAAAAAGGCGAAAAACATAGTGATGTATATCGACGCATCGCAAATTCGGAAAAAGATAGCAGAGATCGAAACAGAAACTGAAATGACAGTGATATTCACGCATGAACTCATCAGATTCAGCAAAGCGACAAGCGTTTCTGACAAAATAATCACAACGAAAGCGAAACTGCAAGCTATTAGCGATGCAATCGCAATATGCAGCGAAAAAGCACTCAAAAACAGCGAAATTTGAATGTACATGAACAGTCAAATAACTTTGCAAAGATTAAACGCAAAGAGCAACGTCAATGCGAAGTTATTCGATGACATACGACAAAACTTGATCAATTTACGTCAGAATCAGTGCCAAATTCGCATACAGTGAATATCGAGTCGCAAGAGCATTATTGAGAACGAAAAAGCAGATCAATTGATCAAAAGCGCTGCTCAAGAACTATCAGTTATCGACAACATGAAAGCAATCATCATAAGCTTCGTCAAAAAGCAAATTTGCAAAGAGACGAAATTACAATGGTTAAATGCATGAAAAAGCAGCATCAAGAAGGGAGATCAGTATCAAAATCACATATCGAACGTGAATCTAAGTCAGAAATCACTAAAAGAGCTTAGAAAAATCGATAGACTAACGTTTTCAATCTTTATTCAGTTGAAAATGAAACATGACTATTTCAAGAGCTATTTGCATCGATTATCAGAGAATAATTCGAACAAATGCTATGAAATATGCAATGCGAGTCAAACGTCAGAGCATTTACTACTAAATTGCAAGCATTATAGATCAAAGCAGATAAAGCTTAAGAAAAAGACTCAGCTCAAAAACACAGACATCATATTGACGCTGTTCATCATCAAAATCGAAAGAATTGCAACACTAGAGTATTTGAAAAATACTCGAATTGCAACGAGAAAATGACTATTAGAAATGGAAGAGTAGAACGCGAAGAGTGCGAAGAAACGAAGAAAAACAAGAGTACGATTGCGAGAGTTTGAGCGAGAGCGCTTGTATGTGCAAACTATCGATGTGATTGATCAACGAAAAGATATAAAGCAGCGACTTTGATCAGATTACATGTAACTTAGCATACATACAGCGTCTAGACAGTGTCATAGTCATAGACTGCATGCACTTAATGAAGAAGAAAAAAATTCACTTCATCAAACATCTCTCACACAAGACAAGATTGCAGACTTCTTCTTCTTTTTCATTGTCAGATTTACATTGAGATGCAAAGACAAAGATTTGAAAGATGACAGATTGTGCTAAAATATATCAGAACAATTAGAAATGCTGACAAAATGATATATAATCGAAATTGAATATATTGCAAAGCGCTTTACATTCAGAATTTCTCTAACAATGTCATTGACAATCATTATCTTTTTGAGAATGAGCTTTTGAATCTCTAAAGACTCAGGTTTGTGAGTCTTTTCAAGATGATTCTTCACATGAGTCGCTGTCATCAATTTCTTGTAAAGAATTTTCTGATGAGCAGTGAATGTCTTCAAAGTGATGTTCTCTTCTTCATTTTCAATCGCATTATCATAAATTTTCTGCAGACGAAAGAATTCATTGACAATCAAAATGCAGATGTCGAGAATTTAAATATCAAATCATGAGCATTTAGCAAACATATCATATAAGTATACTCATTATAATACAGAAACTTTCATTACTCGCATAGCGAGCACACTTTTTGTACATTGTCTTTCTTTGAAAAATGATGTCACACAGCGATGCTTTATTCTTGATGTGTAAAACATAAGCACACTTTATACAAATCATTCTATCTAGAGTTTCAAGATCAGCAATGCTTCTTTCGCTTATTCTCATAATTGACAGCTGAAAAGCATCAGTAATGACATCAAGAAGTGAGATAAGCGAATCTCATCATTATTCTTCAATTTCGCGAAGTCTGTGAATTTGACAAGATCGTTGATGAAGCGTTAACAATCATTTCTTTTCTCATTGTCTTTCGAATTTTCTCTTCAATAGCTGAGATGTACTTGAAAGTTTGAATAGTAAACGTGATGAGTTCTCGATCAGAATTTAATGATGTTTGCATCATCATGAGTGATTCAGCATCAGCAGCATCATAATCATCACGTCTGATCAATGTTTTTTGAGCAGACTTATGATACTGTTAGTTGCAGTAATAGTCGTGAAATCTCAAGTTGTGACATCACTTACTTTTGTAATGATCTTGACTTAAGCATCAATCAACTTCATCATCTTACAACTCTCTTTGAGCGTCGCTGCGCATTCACAACTCATCATCTAAATCTTTTACTCTTACTATACAGATATACTCAAAGTTTGTCAAAAGTAATTACACAATGATAAAGATATGATCATGATTGAAAAAAGATGAAGTTGAAGAAAATGAGAAGTTGAAAGAAACTGAAAGAGCAATAACAAATCAACAATTATTATTCACTCTTGTTTACACTCTATCATCTCAACAACATCATCTACTTGAAAGATAAACAATGTCTATGCATTATTTACATGTCATCATTGCTGTCATCTACATCAACTACACATTACATATACTATCTACAATGTCATTTATACGCATTATAATCGAAGATGAATCATCATTCAATCAAAAGTTTCTCTTTTTCTTGTTTTCTCACAGAGATTTGAAGATTTTTATCGAGAGCTTCTAAAGTGAATCAATGAGTGCGCGTCATCATTTATCAGAGTAAACAAAGACATTAATTATTGAGATTGAGAATAAACTCACTTAAAAGAGAAGACAATTGTCATGATGAATTGATTCATAAAGATTAAATCAGAGACTAAAGTCAGAAGCTGAGTTGAAGATCAGATCTGAGTTAGCTTTGAAACTCTATGACTTTGTCAAGACATCGTTTAAACTACGTCATATCTTCGACTTAATATGTCATGAGTTATGTCGTGCTCAACTTGACAATGCTTGACAAACTCTCTATAGTTGATCAATTTTCTCGAGTTATCGAAAGCTTTTTAATAATTAGCTCTATCATAATATATACTCATTCTGTGTCTGCTTAGAATATCACATTGTCATATCACTCTAATAGATCTCGTCTATTTATTTAGTAGACTCAATCATCACAGCGAAGATATGAAAGATGTTTCAAAACTTATAAAAGCTTTCAAAATGAGATTGAAATGTGAGCGAAAAGCATAATCACTCACTTTCAAGCATAAGCTCATTATTAGAAAAGAAGAATCACTGTATTATAATAGTTTCGCTCTTTAATGAAATGATCACATATGTAAATCAACAGACAGAAGAAAAAAGCGCAAAGATGCTCAAACGCACTCAACAAGAAAGCGTAATCATCACAATACAGCAAACATCATGCAATCATCACTTCATCAAACATCTTTCACATGAGACAAGATTGCAAACTTCTTCTTCTTTTTCATTGTCAGATTTACATTGAAACATGAAGATAAAGATTCAAAAGACAACAAATTATGCTAAAATATATCAGAACAATTAAAAATGCTGATAAAATAATATATAATCAAGATTAAATGTATTGCAAAGCACTTTACATTCAGAATTTCTTTAAAAATGTCATTAATAATCATCATCTTTTTAAGAATGAGCTTTTGAATCTTTAAAGACTCAAGTTTCATCTGCAATTTGTAAAGAGTGACAGAGACAGATTTTAGTGCCTTTAATGATCAATATCTCAAATATTCATTTAATTTCATGTTTCAGATTTGCGTCACTTTTAGCTGATGTATATTCATAAAAGCATCAACATCTTTAGAACTTCTAAGAGTGCAGTATGTCTATTTATCATTTGATTCAACAAATATAATCTTGACATTTGTAGCAATTAAAGTTGCAATGTCAAATAATATCATTGAAGTTTGTAATTCACTGTTATCTCTGCATGATCTTTCTTTGTTAGAATCATCATCAATGATCAAGCTGTCAACTGCGCAATTATCATACATTGCAAACATAGCTTTAATGTCACACAGACTGCTCAAAGTGTTCAGTGTATCTTTTGTTCTTTAGTAATCAATGTTATCATAAACGTCTTGATCATTCTTCTCAATATTGTCACTCTTTTCTTATTGTGCATTCACATCACTTTTAATACTATGTTTTTTTTTTATTTCTTCAAGTTTTACGTGCTTATGCAGTCTAAGACTATGAAAAACGATGCTATCTACCTAAATAGTAGCACTGAAGCGCTGTGTGTATGCTAAATTACATGTAATCTAGTCATAATCGCTGCTGTATATCTTTTTATTGAGCAGTCAGATTGTTAGAGTGCACATACGAGCGCGCGACATGTCTATATAATCAAATAATTATATAGACAAATCGAAATTATGAAAGCTGATCACTTCGACGTGAGCTTTCGAATTTGCTGTTTGACCATCTAGCTGAGCGAGCTAGACGAGCGATCGATGTATTGTGAAAGTTGATCACTTTGACGTAAACTTTCGTTCGCTGTTTGACCATCTAGTTGAGCAGGCTAGATGAGCTTTGAGTTGTTTGTGAGCATCGCGATGCGATGCTCAATCTGTGTATTGTGAAAGCTGATCACTTTGACGTGAGCTTTCGTTCGCTGTTTGACCACATGATCATTTGATCATGTGATCTTGTTGTTTGTGAGCATCGCAATGCGATGCTCGATCTGTGTATGTGAGCGTAACATGCGCGTATCGCGCTGTTACTGCTCTGTCGATGAGATTGTTCAGCTCTTCTGACAAGCATAGCTTGCAGAAGGTTCATAGTCAGCATCTCGTACAGGTAAATCTCGTTGCCGATCTGTGTCGTGTCTTTGCAGTGTATGTGCTTGCGATGCATGTAATTCGATCTGATAATGCGAAAAATCAATCGATTTACTGCATTACACGAGCGTGTAGATGCGCAAAAGCTGAGTCGTGCCTTTGCAGTGTGTGTGTGTGTGACGTATATGAGTTGCATCGCGTGCGCAAAGACGTTGCTGTCGTTCTGTGTATATGAGCAAAGACTGTGTCGTGTCTTCGCAGTGTATGTGATTGCGATGCATGTACATCGATTTGATAAAGCGAAAAATCGATCGATTTACTGCATTATGCAGACGTGTAGATGTGCAAAAGCTGAATCGTGTCTTTGTAATATATGTGTGTATGTCGTATATGAGCTCAACGTGTGAATAAGACGCTGTTACTGCTCTGTGTGTGATTGCGCTGCGTGTAAATCGGCCTGAAAATGCGAAAAATCGATCGATTTACTGCATCACGTCTGTCTGTATGTGTGCAAAAGCTGAGTTGTGTCTTCGCAGTATATGTGTATATGTCGTATATGAGCTGCAGCATGTATGCAAAAACGTTGCTGTCATTCTGTGTATGTACGAGCTTCAACGCGCTGACGATCGCGTTGTCATTGCTTTGCTTTTCGACTGTGTGTAAGCTCAACGCGTGAGTAAAGCGCTGTTACTGCTCTGTCAATGTTGATGAGATTTTTCAGCTCTTTTGACAAGCATAGCTTGCAGAAGATTCGTAGTCAGCATCTCGTACAGATAAATCTCATTGTCGATCTTTAACATTATGTTCTTTCATGACAGCATCTGCAACATAAGCGCTTGCACATTCTTGAGCAAGATGTTTGAAGTGTTCAATCAATGCATTTGCATCACTATCAGTATCATCTTTTCTCATGTAAGCACATGCAACAGAAGTGCTTTTGCAGTATGAAGCAAAATATTCACTTTGTTTAAATCATTTAATTATAGTGACTACTGTGCTTGAATTCTATTCTTCTTTAATTTCTTTCTTTTTGCGAGTTACATTCATGATGCTTTTCTTTCTCATCTTACGCATGAAGCTTTCATATTTCTTCTCATCGCTTAGAATCTTGTTTATCTTGTCTGCTTTATATCATAAACATTCATTCTTCTTCATGTCTAAAGCATCTCACAAGTCATTAAACTTTCATCTTCAGCTGATCTTAATCATTGTTGACTTGACATCATTTTGTTGTGCTATCATAAGCTCATATTCATCGCTTTGCAATATGATACGTGATTGATCTTTAATTTGTGATGTAAAGTGAGATCTCTTGCTAAGAATTTGCTTCTTGCTGACTTAAGCATCATCAGTTGACGATTCATTCTCTGTGTTTGATTCAATCAATCTCTTCTACACAGCATCAATGATTGAAGATTTAGTTATGAGTTGCAATATCTACAGCTTCATTCGATAACATTACATCAAAAACAAGTTTTTTTCTTCTTTTTTTTCTTCTTCAAGTTTTACGTGCTTATGTAGTCTATGACTATGAAACACGATGCTATCTATCTAAATAGTCGCACTGAAGCGCTGTGTGTAAGCTAAATTACATGTGTTCTAGCTTTAGTCGCTGCAGTATATCTTTTTATTGCTCAGTCAGATTGTTTGTGTGTGCATATGAGCATGCGATCTGTCTACATAATCAAGTGATCATATCGACAAATCGAAATTGTGAAAGCTGATCACTTTGATGTGAGCTTTCGTTCGCTGTTTGATCATCAAGCTAAGTGAGCTAGATGAGCTTTGATCTATGTAGATGAAAGCTGATCACTTCGACGTGAGCTTTCGAGTTCGCTGTATGATCACTCAGCTGAACGAACTAAATGAGCTTTGATTTATGTATTTGTGACACATGTAAATCGATCAGAAAACCGAAAAACCGACCGATTTACTGCGTTGCACAAATGTGTATATGCGCAAAAGCTGAGTCGTGTCTTCGTAATGACTGTGTGAATGTCGTATATTAGTTGCAGCGTGTGTGCAAAGACGTTGCTGTCGTTCTGTGTATATCAAAGACAAGTGACGTTAGTTTCGAAAATTGAAAGACGAAAATGCTTTCTGAACTCAAGAGTGTTTTCTTATGACTTGCATTTGAATCAAGTTGCACATCATTTTCTAACTCATATAATGAGAGATTATTGAGACAATCAATGTATACATTGAGTACAGCTTGAATATTCATAATTGCTTTAATATCATCATTATCAATCTATTGCTTGATACAATATAGCAGAATCTTCAATATTAATTGTTGATGTTTGCGAGCTTGTTGATTTCATGTCACATTGATGTGCATTCATGTTGTTACGTGTTATCAAGTTCAGCTTCACTTCAATCACTTTAGTCACTGATATATGCAAATGTTCACTTACTCTTCATGTTTAATTTCTCAAACTTGTCTAATCTGTGCTCTTCTGATTTATATTCTTGTATACAATGAGTGATCATTGTCACTGCAATGAGAATGACATTAGTAGAAAGTGAATCAAAGAATATCTTCAAGTATTCTTGATATGCTATCTTATTTCTGACTTTGCAGTAAATCTTCTGAGTCAGTATGTTTCTTATGATTCTTGCACAGAATCTGTCTCAAGAAGTTTTTTCACATCAGACGATGTTGCAATCTTTGATTAGTACATATCTTTTCACATGCAAAGTCATTATTATTTAACAGACTTTTTATCAAATTCTTTCACTCTTTTCTTGTGAATTGCTTCTGTCAATCGTATTCACTTTCGACTATGATTCATACTCAACTCAGTACACTAGATCATTACGTCTCAAAGATATCATACATCTATTTATTATGAGTTTTATTCGCAACGAAAGATCTGAGCATATTATCTTTCAAGTCTCTCTTGTCGTTGAAATGTTCTTTACTTCAGAACGTTTGTGATTTGACTTTTTGTCTAAATGATTTGCAATATTCTTTCATGTTTCTTTCATTTTTTCATTAAGTCATTTCTTTTTGAAGTCTGATCATGAATTGCTATTGCTATCAACATGATCACTCAATATTCACGTAAGTAAATAATGAGTGCAAACTTCAACAATTGACTCATGATTGATGATGAAGTTGCATTTAGTTCAACGTGATATCTTTTCTCATAAATATAATGTTATTGATTTTCAGTCTGTATTGTTGACATCATCATCATCAAAATCAATTTTAGTATATCTGTTATTGATTAATTGAAAAAAATTGAGCTGTTTGATGTTGCATACATCAAGTTTTTGAGATGTCGTGATGACTTCACAAGAATACTTTCACTAAATGCTTTGACAGCATTCAATTCTGTCTTTTTTCAAATTAGTCATTTATTTTTTTGAATTCTTAAGTGAATTATTACTTTGAGAGTGATACATCTGTCTTTGTTGAAAACTTCTTTTACAGAATCGCTGTTGCTTGAGTCTGTTGCAATCTTATTGTCATTGTGAGTCTCTGTGTGTTCAACTGTGTTATGCTTTGATGATGATGATGTCTTGAAGTTGCTCGTGTGATGACATTTTGCCTGTAATATCACTTAGTATCTTGATAAACTCATCATCATAAAGATTGATGTACTCTCATGTTGCATTTAAAATGAAAGTTGTTTAATGTGATTTGACAATGTATGATTATTAAGAAAATCTATGCAACAAATGATCGAGAAGAAGAATAGAAGAGAATGTCAGATTGCGAATGATTTTTTCTCATGATAAGAAAAGAATTTATCTTATTTTGAGCACTAAGAATAGTTCATTTAATCTTGACAAAAGTTCATTGAATCTTTATCGATGTTGAACAAACTATAAGTCTTGTCATTAAATCTTGAGATTCTTCAATTATGACATGATCTTGCTATGTCATTTTATACTGAGAGTCTTGAGCATGAACATGTTTTCTACAAGCATTCTACATAATTTCTTCAATGATCAGCTGCTTGAATCAAGTATCACAAGAGATCTGAAATCTACAATCATTGCTTGCAGCAAACTGAATTGTAAAAAGAAAGTGAATAGACTCTTCTGCATGCATTTCTTTCAATGCTGTTTTTCATTCACGCTCGTTGCTGATATATATTCTTGCGAATTCAGCTTGATCATATATCATTGTATCTGTGACACAGTTGTAATTCAGCTCATTCTCAATCAGCTTTATAAATCTGTCATATTTCATGTCATTAATGCAAATTGAATTCTTCACTGATTCACGTTTAAGAAGATCTTGTGATCTGCAGCATGTATTACAATTGAGATCGCGACTGATTTGTATTATGAAAATTTTGACTGATCTGACTGATACTGATTGAGATCTCTTGAGATCTCATTCATCGCAGACAACATAACTCAAGAGATGTAAGTGTATCTTCAGTTAAGAAGATGATGAAGAATTGTATTTGAGATTATCTCGTTGTATCTTTCTGACTCTGAATCATCTTCTTACATTGTAATTTGATCATTGTGTCATGAACATTAACATAAAATCACTTCTTTATCTTGTAACATCGTTGAATATAATATGAAACTTGTGATATATGACTTCAAATGTCAATCTGATGATCTCTTTTGACTTGTTTATATTTAGCTTTCATTTTATAAGTTAAAAAAATCTTATCTGATCTTGTATTCACGTCTTCAATTGCATGTATTTAGACTCATCAATGTTGAGTTCTTCTTTCACTTTGTTTATCAATTATTTGTAGTGTATATACTCTTTACATGACATCTTCAACAATGCATTCATTATACTAAAGAGAAGACTTGATGTTTGTTGAATATTTTCATGTCTATGACTAACGACTGCAATCAACAACGAGATTTATCTGTATGAGATGCTGACTACGAATCTTCTGCAAGCTATGCTTGTCAGAAGAGCTGAACAATCTCATCAACATCAACAGAGCAGTAACAGCGCTTTACTCACGCGTTGAGTTCACACACAGTTGAAAAGCAAAGCAATGACAACGCGATCATCAGCGCGTTGAAGCTTGCATATACACAGAATGACAGCAACGTCTTTGCATACATGCTGCAGCTCATATACATTTTTTTTTATTTCTTCAAGTTTTACGTGCTTATGCAGTCTAAGACTATGAAACATGATGCTATCTACCTAAATAGTAGCACTGAAGCGCTGTGTGTATGCTAAATTACATGTAATCTAGTCATAATCGCTGCTGTATATCTTCTCATTGAGCAGTCAGATCGTTAGAGTGCGCATACAAGCGCGTGACATGTTTATATAATCAAGTAATCATATAGACAAATCGAAATTATGAAAGCTGATCACTTCAACGTGAGCTTTCAAATTTGCTGTTTGATCATTTAGCTGAGCGAGCTAAACGAGCGATCGATGTGTTGTGAAAGTTGATCACTTCAACGTGAGCTTTCGTTCGCTGTTTGATCATCTAGTTGAGCAGACTAGATGAGCTTTGATCTATGTAGATGAAAGCTGATCACTTCAATGTGAGCTTTCAAGTTCGCTGTATGATCACTCAGCTGAACGAACTAGATGAGCTTTGATTTATGTATTTGCGACGCATGTAAATCGATCAGAAAATCGAAATTGATTGATTTACTGCGTTGCACAGATGTGTATGTGTGCAAAAGCTGAGTCGTGCCTTCGCAGTGATTGTGTGAATGTCGTATATTAGTTGCAGCGCGTGCGCAAAGACGTTGCTGTCATTCTGTGTATATGAGCAAAGACTGTGTCGTGTCTTCGCAGTGTATGTAATTGCGATGCATGTACATTGATCTGATAAAGCGAAAAATCGATCGATTTACTGCGTCATGCAGACGTGTAGATGCACAAAAGCTGAATCATGTCTTTGCAGTATATGTGTGTATATTGTATATGAGTTCAACGTGTGAATAACGCGCTGTTATCACTCTATGAGTGATTGCGCTGTATGTAAATCGGTCTGAAAATCGAAATCGATCGATTTACTGCGTTGCACAGATGTGTATATGTGCAAAAGCTGAGTCGTGCCTTCGCAATGACTGTGTGAATGTCGTATATTAGTTGCAGCGCGTGCGCAAAGACGTTGCTGTCATTCTGTGTATGTGCGAGCTTCAACGCGCTGATGATCGGGTTGTCATTGCTTCGCTTTTCGACTGTGTGTGAGCTCATCGCATGAGTAAAGCGCTGTTACTGCTCTGTTGATGTTGATGAGATTGTTCAGCTCTTCTGACAAGCATAGCTTGCAGAAGATTCATAGTCAGCATCTTGTACAAATAAATCTCGTTGTTGATTGCAGCTCATATACAATATATACACATATACTGCGAAGGCATGATTCAGCTTTTGCGCACATACAGACAGATGTGATGCAGTAAATTGATTGATTTTTCGCATTTTCAGATCGATTTACACGCATCGCAATCACATACACTGCGAAGACACGACACAGTCTTTGCTCATATACACAGAACGACAGCAACGTCTTTGCGCACGCGCTGCAACTCATATACATCACACACACACATACTGCGAAGACACGACTCAGCTTTTGCGCATCTACACGCTCGTGTGATGCAGTAAATCGATCGGTTTTTCGCATTTTCAGATCGATTTACACGCATCGCAATCACATACACTGCGAAGACACGACACAGTCTTTGCTCATATACACAGAACGACAGCAACGTCTTTGCGCACGCGCTGCAACTCATATACATCACACACACACATACTGCGAAGACACGACTCAGCTTTTGCGCATCTACACGCTCGTGTGATGCAGTAAATCGATCGGTTTTTCGCATTATCAGATCGATTTACATGCATCGCAAGCACATACACTGCAAAGACACAATACAGTCTTTGCTCATATACACAGAATGACAGTAACGTCTTTGTGCACGCGCTGCAACTAATATACGACATTTACACAGTCACTGCGAAGACACGACTCAGCTTTTGCACACATACACATCTGTGCGACGCAGTAAATCAATCGATTTCGATTTTCTGATTGATTTACAAGCGTCGCAAATACATAAATCAAAGCTCATTTAGTTCATTCAGCTGAATGATCATACAGCGAACTTGAAAGTTCACGTCGAAGTGATCAACTTTCATCTACATAGATCAAAGCTCATCTAGTCTGCTTAACTAGATGATCAAACACCGAACGAAAGCTCACGTCAAAGTGATTAACTTTCACAATACATCAATCGCTCATTTAGCTCGCTCAGCTAAATGATCAAACAGCAAATTCGAAAGCTCACGTCGAAGTGATCAGCTTTCATAATTTCAATGTGTCTATATGATTACTTAATTATATAGACATATCGCACGCTCGTATGTGCACTCTAATGATCTGACTGCTCAATGAAAAGATATACAGCAGTAATTATGACTAGATTACATGTAATTTAGCATACACACAGCGCTTCAGTGCTACTATTTAAATAAATAGCATCGTGTTTCATAGTCTTAGACTGCATAAGCACGTAAAACTTGAAGAAGAAAAAAAAGACTAATGACTGCGCTTATCACAAAAATTTTTAGCATCAGTAATTCATAACTTCAGAATTTGATTGATGTCACACTTGCTGCATCTTGTTCATGTAATAATTGATGTCAGCTTTCAGTGATTTACTTACTGCTTAAGTTCTCAACTAGATCTATGAAATACATATCAATTATCTAGAGTCTACTACTAAGTCATTCACACTCTTTTATAATACAATCGCTCGCGATCATCAAGTCAATTTTCTTTCAAATCAATTTATTGATACAGTTGACTTTGACTGATTAACTTCATGATATTAAATTTGTAGTTGATGATACTCTTGCAATGAGCAAAGCTTTGTTTGCTACATATATTTTATAAGAACAAAGTTTTTGTGAAATTAAACTCTGACTTTAGTTCTCATCAGTTCATAGTTGAGACTTCTGTTTATCAAGAAAAATTTGATTGAGCAAAGTCAAGAAATGATGATATTTCTTAGTTACTTAGTCGTATAGCATTGTTGACTTCGATGATTCTGTATATGCTCTGAGACATAAATATAATACATATACATTGTTTGATTTTTGTCTGCAATGAGATTAAGTCAGTTTCAAATATCTTCAGCTTTTGCATTTGAAGTAGTATTCTGCTATTCTTGTCTCTTTATGCAAGAAATTCTTCTCATATATTGAATTGTATGAATTTCAGTCGCTGAAGTTGTTAATGTAGAAGAACTTATTTTTGTTTAACTCGCTAGAAATATTGTTTGCTGATACAACATGCACACTTCTCAGAATTGTATGCAAATGAAAAAATTGACTAACTTCAAGAAAACGAGAATTTTTGATGTTATCTTTAAATCAATGCTTTATCTCAATCATTTCATGCACAGCATGTTAAGTTCTCTCATTGCAAGATTTAAGTAGTTCAATGAGAACATCATTATGTTGTAATTCATTATTCTTGTTGTCTTGATGCAACAAATCTATAAAGAAAAGAATAAGTTGTAGCTGATCAGACAGTTGATTATTTAGCAGAGTTAAGACTTCAGTCACTTCTTTTAATCTCTTTTGAATCAGAACATAATCACGTTTTCAACTTTCTTCTTTTTCTGTCAGTTCAATGAGCAGTATAATTTATCACTGACAAGATTCTCTAAGTTGTCGATGTCTTTTTCATCTCGTTTTCAGCATTGAAGTGACTCATGAACGCTTACATAGTATGATTTCACTTAGATCGAGTCTTTTTTCTTTTTATCTAACTCTTTATCTGATACAACTTTCTTGTCAACTATGTTGCAACACTTGCACATGAAGACTATCAATGCATCAAGAAGCTTCTTTATGTTCAGAATCTCAACTAAGATTGATGCATGACATCATAACTTTGAATTGAGTTTTGTCTCTTGTATTTGATTGCATTGTTTGTGAATGAATGCATCTTGAAGTTTACAAAGACTAAAAACATGATTGAATCATGTTATCATAGCAATCAATGCATGCTTGTTGATCTTGCTCTGTCTTGTATTTCTGTGAAGAAGAATATCTTTCATTGCAAGAAGATTCAGATGTTGAGTATTATGATGCAATAACTGTCTTTGAAACATTTCTCATTTGTTGATGCAATCGAAAAAGATCTTTATTAAATGCTTGTATGCAATCTCACTGTGCTTTGTATTTAAATTATCAACACTATCATATCTTTGAATCTGACTTGCATAATGTGTCATTGCATGTAGTTTTAAAATGTTGAAATGATCAACGTCTGTATTTGAATGCTCAGATCACAAATGATGAAAAACATTCTTTAGCTTGTTTAATCAAAAAAGCGCATGTTCAAGATATCAAAGAATTTCTTCGTCATGTAAATAATACTGAGTAAGTATCACGAAGTCTATCACTGCTCAAACAAAGTAAATTGCTGCAAATGTTCTTGTGATCAGAAGCGATGCAATGATTGATATAAGTTGACATACAATCAACTTTTAATTTACATCAATTCATTGTTTAATCGTACTGTACTTAGCAAATCTCTTCATGTCTTTAAATAATGAAATGACGTGAAATCTTTAATTCAGCTGAGCTGTTTCTGATGCATCGTTTAAAGCTAATCTGATTTCTTTTCTTCTTTGACTTGTACAAACACTTTTGTTGATGATCTGACTAAGTTATAACATCAGATACAAGATGATTCTCTTAAGTAGTTGATGTAATACATTTATCATCATTGTTTCATGAATATTGATAAATATATGTGATCATGCAAAGTTTTTCACTGAATGTATTCAAGCAGAATTATTCTCGATCATATTGTTCTTTCTTTGTTGTCTCTGTTGATTTCTAGTGAATGCATGCGTTCAAATTGATCATGTTTTGTCTAAATTTTCATGCTCATGAAATGATACTTGATAAATAGAGCATTGTTGATTCATTTTGATGTCTGTAATTAATACTTGTTTCTCGTAGTTCATCATGAACTTGATGATTATCAAATAACATTGTCTTATCTTATTGTTTACGCAAAGAACAGAAATGTCGTTTCTGAACATAACTTCAATGACTGTTACATGTGAGATCATGTATTAATGCATGATAATACATGTTTAACGTACGCTTGAGTATAATTGATAACATCATGTGTCAAATCTTTGACTTGATATCATCATTATCATTGTCAACTATGAGAAGAAATTTCAGAAGAATCAATTTCAATCATTTTAAGCATATCTTGTGCATCGATTTAAATTCTCTATCATTAAATATATAAATCATGCAGATAAATCATCTTAATGCTCAGTCAAGACTGTTTTATCGATGAAAATTAACAGTGATATCATGATAGCATCATCAGAAAGTTTCTTCTGCGTTTCTCATCATCAATCAGCAGTTTGCATCTCGTCATAAACTCAAAAGTTGTCGACATTATAATGTTGAATGAATGCGTAGATCAACTCATCTTGAAATGATGAGTGATTCAACAAGAATCAAAGTGTCTTGATGATATCACAATACAAAATGCAGTGCTGCTCTTCTTGAATTTCTTCATAACTGAATTCAACTGTGAACATTCAAGAATGTCACTCATCATTTTCAACATCATACAAAATCTGATGTAGAAGTGTCAATCACTTGTTCACATCATGAAAGCTGACATATTAATGTAAGACTTGCAAACGTAAGTCTTTGATAATCTTCATTTGATGAAGTTAGTGAGCAAACGCATAATCTGCTTTGCATTGAAATGAATAGTATTGATTGTTGTTTATGTTCTTGATCATTTGAGAATTTGAGCTCAACGACTCTGATATTTTCTTTAACATGTCAACTGTTGTTTCAACATCATGATCAGTTATCTTGACGAAGATTTCAACTCACAGCGCTGATAATGTGAAGAGAAGTTCAGTTTGAAGTTGTATTGTTTCGATTCTTGATGATGTATGTTTCATATTCTGATTTAAATCAGCACTATTCATCTCAATGTTCATGTGCTCTTCTGCAAAATCATCTATTAACATATATTCTTGATTTTTATCTTCAATGTTTATCTGAACACTCTCATTGTGAGAATCATTCGAGTTTAAATCTCATTCTGCAGTCTTATGATTGCGTCAAATGAGTTGCATCGAATCGCATGATGATGATTCTGATGATGATGATAACTTTCGTCAGAGAATCTTTCGCGATTGATCATGCAAGCAAACATGACAATGATGAAGATGATGTTCAAGCTCGCTGATGTTATTTATCTTCATTTCACATGAAAAGCATACATGTTGCATTATCTGTAAATCTTCGATTAGTGTTTTTATATAACTTGTACGAAGCAATGATGAATTGTAATAATTCTTTATGCTCAACTGTTTATCTGTGCATGAAATGTCAGTAATGAGATGAATCAAAAAATGTCAATTGCAAAGTCAATGAATCACGTTTATTCAGAAGTTATTAACTTCAATTTGAGCTCGATAGTTAAAATATGTAAACTATATTTAGCTAAATTATAAAGAAAATGAAATCAATCACTTGAACAAATATCATCATTATTCTCATGATCTAGCTATTGTTGCTCAAAATGCAATCATTTAAATCTTTTATGAAATGAAAGTAATGATTGCTAAAGTGTTATATATTTCAAATTGAAGCAATCTTCAAAGTTTACAAACTTTATTTTATCACTGTCATTTATCTCGTTCTTGTCATGACTTGATGAGCAACTTGAAAGATATATGACTATGCATTTATCTTCTTTATCTTCATTTGAAATTCTCTGATAGCATGTCAATTGCACTTAAACTCATCGTCACTTCTTCTGAGCTTATCATAAGTGCAAGACTGCTTAGATTTTATAGTCGTTGCTATCTGATGTACAATGAAGACTGAGAAGATTCAAGTATCAAAGATTAAAGACTTAAACTTAAATAAAGAAATTAGCTGATCAACAAATGTAAAGATGAACTCATCAGTCAAATAAGCAACAGTAACGAGCGAAGATGATTGTTGATGATGAAATGACATTGAAGAAATTTTTTTTAATTTCTTCATTAAGTGCATGCAGTCTATGACTATGACACTGTTTAGACGCTGTATGTATGCTAAGTTACATGTAATCTGACTAAAGTCGCTGCTTTATATCTTCTCGTTGATCAATCACATCGATAGTTTGCACATACAAGCACTCTCGCTCAAACTTTCACAATCATACTTTCGTTTTTCTTCGTTTCTTTGCATTCTTCGCGTTCTACTCTTTCATTTCTAATAGTCATTTTCTCGTCGTAATTCAAGTATTTTTCAAATACTTTAGTGTTGCGATTCTTTCGATTTTGATGATGAACAGCGTCAATATTATGTTTGTGTTTTTGAGCTGAGTCTTTTTCTTAAGCTTTATTTGCTTTGATTTATAATGCTTGCAATTTAGTAGTAAATGCTCTGACGTTTGACTCGCATTGCATATTTCATAGCATTTGTTCGAATTATTCTTTGATAATCGATGCAAATAGCTCTTGAAATAGTCGTGTTTCATTTTCAACTGAATAAAGATTGAAAACGTTAGTCTATCGATTTTTCTAAGCTTTTTTAATGATTTCTGACTTAAATTCACTTTCGATATGTGCTTTTGATACTGATTTTCCTTCTTGATGCTGCTTTTTCATGCATTTAATCATTGTAATTTCGTCTCTTTGAAGCTTATGATGATTGCTTTCGTGTTGTTAATAATTGATAGTTCTTGAGCAGCGCTTTTGATCAATTGATCTGTCTATCGAAAATATGTTGTATACGTTGCATGCAACATACATAGAGCATGATTTCTATGCTGATTTCCCTCTTAAAGATTTACAGTTCAAGATGAACGAGATTTCTCACTGCTCAGATTTCGACAGTTTACTTCTTAAGCATGAGTTGCAGACGTTTCATCTGCGATACGCATGTGTATTGCAGTCAATTTCTTCTTTAATCATATTGACATGCGTTACTGTTCTTTCAAACTATACAAATAATGTCTTCAACTAAAGATTGATTTTATCACTAAGATATTCAAAAGTCAGAACTCAGTGAAGAAATGAGATTCTCAAGATCAACAGTTGTTGTCATTGTATATCACGTCTTGCAGACACTCACTTTGCTTAAAAGTCTGCAACTCATCTGTTTCATGTTATCTGTAAAGATTTTTCTCATGCAAATCAATCATGTCTTGCAAAAATGTTCATATGCTACACTTTTAATCACACAGCGTAGTTCGATCATTTTCTATTAACTCGCTTATGTTTCTCTTCTCTTAATGAAGTTTTTTCATCAGCATATCATTCTTGTATAGAATGTCTGTGTCTGAACATTTATTAAACGATATTAATGAAACTCTTGAGTTTGCTCATATTGAACTTAATGAGTCTCATGAGTTGCTTATGTCATAGTAACAGACACGCAGTCTTAACAAGATTTATACATAGTTAGCATGTAAATTTAAAGAATGTTCATAATTCAAGTTCTTTCTGCTAATCATTCTCAACAAATCAAATGCAAGAGTGTTCTGTCTCAGTTCTTGTCATCACGATGACGAGATACTGAATTGAATGATTTTCATAAGCGATTTCTCTCGTAGTTCTGCGTTCTATTTGACTTTCTCATCTGCGTGCAGATTGCTTATAGCATGCACATTGAGATTATCGAAGTCTGCGCGATCGCGAAAACTTTGCATGCGATCAATGCACAGCGCTTCATCATCACGCAGCATCTCGATGTCATTCAAACTTTTGATAATCTTTAGACTCTACTATAGCTAGATAGTAGATTCGTAGTCAGCATTACATACAGATGAGTTTCATCGCTGATCTGACATTGAAGATGATGTAGTTTTGTTTCAAAGAGTTTCTCGTCTGATGATTCTTCATGTGATATCAACTGCTTGTTTGAGTGACAACAAGAATTTTGACGCATCTGATAACACATCTTGATTGAACTCATCTATTGCTACTGTCAATAGTTAGATCATGAGTTTGATTACAATGTGCATATTAACGAATCAGATGTTGCTGCATACATCAACTTCAATGAAAGTGTACTTGATGATATCACACTATAGACAGTGTTTGCGATGAACTGACTGCTTGATGAAAACTTCAATTTCATCAATGAATCTTCATTTCTTAAGAATGAATGAAGTCGTTTAATAACTAAACTGAATGAAGAGTTGTTGCAGTCAATCTCTTCATCATCTCTTGCAATTGCTATTGCTCAATATCATATTGTCTTCAATTTTATCACTTCATAAGAATGATTTATATCTTGATGATAACAAATGCAAATAAAGTTTTTACACTGCTCATGATAACATTATCAACAAGAAAATCAAGTATGTATGACTCGTCTCTCTGCAAATGCTTCTTACGTTTGTTCTTTAAATGCTTTGCACGAGTGATGTTGCTGATCTGAATGAAAGTAATCAGTTAGCTGATACACAGAAGAAGCAACTCAAAATGATAATTAAGATTTCATCTTTCAACACTTGTATCTTTCTGTCTTTTCTTGATACTTTGAGCTTGAGAAAAGTTTCATCATTTGTGATATAATCACTAAGATCTTTGCAAGTTCATGAACTAATCAATTCAATGACAAACTCTCTCTTGTTGCTATTTTGCAAATGAAACAGTATATTCTTCAGATTTCTTCAATTATTGCATCTCTTCAACATCTTTATCATCTTGATTAATTGATTAAAGCAATGAACAATAGTCTGATTGCAAAGCGAAAAATGCATGTAGTTTCAGTTGATACATCAGTCGAAGATTAAATGAGATTGATGACTACGTCAAAGCTCAAAGTCAAACTCGCTTGCATGATTGAATACTTTTGTATCTGAGTCGTGTGAAATCTCTCTATCATCAAGTATGATTGTTCAGTTTACAACGTAAGACAGATCATATACATCTGAATCATCATCATGAAAGTCTACAGACTTTTCGATCATGTTCTCATTTATTTCTTCATCATATATTTCAAAGTCAAATCTGTTCTTTCAACTGTTATCATTGACACTCAAGATTTGCTTGAATCAATGCTGTGTATCATGTTTGAATCATGAGTTCAGATCAGTAAATAAGACAGTATCTTTAAAAAGATACTTGATGTCTTTTAAATTAAACTGTTTATCTCATGACTCTGTTCTATTTGTTTGCTTTGAAACATTCAATATTCTTTTTACGACTGCTTTTTTGACAGATTTGAAAGATGAATGAAGTTCAAAAGTAGTATTTCTTCGTCTTTTAACATGTTGAGTAGTGAGAGCTTGTCTAGCATTAGTCGTGATGTTTCATATGTGTTCAGTCGACACTATCTTCATGATAGTGTCATTCAATGTTTATTAAGTTACAAGTAATGCAAAGAGTGATTGAGAAGAAAGTGAAATTATGCAATATATTTGAAAAATTGAAGTGCATGAGATTCAATGAACTTGAATAATGATTCTTTGAATCTGCTTTAATTTAAGAATGTCGTTCTTTAACATCTTGACTTGAAGAAAATTTCTTAACTTTCTCTGCTGTCAAATCGACAATGACATCACATTTCAATAACTGTATGATGATTATCATCTCATTTTTCAATCATGTGAACTATGATTTGCATCATCAAACGCTTGAATGTAATCTTCACAACAAGATGTTAAAGCTGTGTTACTCATGAGAGACTTTGAACAAAGTGCTTATCTTCATGACTGTATTCAAAAAGTGATTGATAATAATGTGAAAGTTATGCAATTATTAAATGAATAGATGCAACATGTCTTGATTGAACTACATGATTAATCTGCTCACTGACAATAGATGAATCACTATGATTCACGACGCTCTTATAAAAGTGCTTGCTATCACATTCTCATAAATCGCAACAGTAAGAATGATAAACAGATTCATCTGAAAGCATTATGACTTGCAATGCAATACTGATTTTGTTAACAAACATCATGATGCTAGAAAATGATCAGTTATGCTTTTTAAGCAAAGAAAATCTCGATTTGATATAAATGACTGACTATCTTGACAGATTCTGATTGAATTACGAAGACACATGTTGTATTTTTACTATGAATTGATTTATTCGTCTCAAAGAACGTTTTCAGTATAGTCATGAAAGTTGACAAATGATCATCGCAGAAAGATTCAACATGAAGAATATGCAAATCAATGAAGATGTGACTGAAATGTTTATGATGCAGCTTGTTTGCTCATGTTTCAGAGCAAAACATGATAAGCAATAAAAATGCAAACAATATTCACTGTATCATTTCTTTTATATTGTTAGCTTGAATATAGTGAAGAATACAATGTAGATAAACATGATTCAATAAAAGATGAATAACAGCTTTGTTATTTTATGAATGAAAGATAATCATTGTATCAAAATTGAGATCAACACTTCTATCATTTTAGTTATATTTAATAAAAGAATACAATTCATCAACAAGATCTTACTCACTTTATTTGAATGTATGCTTTTTTAAGAAACTCAACTTTCAAAACATCATAACAATTAAATCAGAATCATTCTCATCTTAGAGACTTTCTATCTTTTATCACAATCAAATAACACTTTCTATTTAAGCTGCAATCATCAAGATCAATCTTTCAGCTTCAACTTACATCAGTTTAGAATTTTACATTCTACAACACTATTTCACTTTCTATCTTTCATCACAATCAGATAACAATCTCAATTTAAGCTGCAATCATCAAGATCAATCTTTCAGCTTCAACTCACATCAGTCTAGAATTCTACATTCTACAACATTATTTCACTTTCTATCTTTCATCACAATCAGATAACAATCTCAATTCAAGCTGCAACTGTCAAGATCAATTATTCAATTTAAATTCACATCAATTTATAATTTAACATTCTACAATCTTATTTCATTCATTGTACATTCTACAATTTCACTGCTTCTTATTGCTTCTTCACATTCAACAGCTTAACATCATCTCACATCATTACTTTACATTTTTCAACAAACATCTCATCATGATGTTCAAAGAGAAGTTCAAAGCAACATCAACAAATAAAGATGTAACGACTAACATCATATATTACACATTTTAAGTGATGAAGCTTGAGAATGACAATTGCATTATTCTTATTTCAAATAATGAGAAAATGATGCAGAAAGTAGATTTAACTAAACATCAGAGCATCAGATCTGTCATCTTTTGAGTCAAGATTGTTTTTGAAATTAATGAAGTAATCAAATCAGCAATTGATGCATTCAATTTTTTGTATGAAAGTCTTTACATTACTTGCAAGATTGTGACAAAGATCTTAATGAACTGAACATTCAACATTCACTTCGACATTAAATTACATTAAGTCACATCATTACTATTCACGAATTGTTTTTTTGTTCATGATATTTTACATAATTGAATCTTTCACTTACATTTAAATTCTGACATTCGTGATGTTATCATTATGAACTATTCAAACATGTCTCTGTCACACACTTCTTATTTTGAATTCATGTTTTTCACATATAAAATTAATGATTCAAAGATCAAGAATCTGCATTGAGATGAATGAATAATTCTTCTTGAATTTATCTTCAGATCAATCTTAACTCATACTTAGTTAATTCTGCTTGAAAATCATGAAAGTTCATCAATTCTTCAGAATATAAAGAACACATTCAAAGAAGTCTTCGATTTATCAGAAGATTACACAGTCAAGCTGAAGATCTTTATTTCAACAATCAAATGAGATACATTTCTGAATCAGTATTAAAAATTCAACAGTAGCATCAGAATAAAGCGAGACTTTTCAGCGTTCAACATGTGATTCAGTTAGTCTAAAAATCACAAGCATATTATTTAAGTAGAACAAGTGACTTCAAAGAAGAATCATTCAACTATCTATCTATCATATTGATGCACTTATCGCGATGACAAGAAGTGCTGACATATCAAAGATTTCTTTAGACTATAGTCAATGAAGACTCAGACATTGCTTTGCAAGTTGCATGCACTCATCACATTCACAAGAACAAACAAGAAGTATGTTGATTTGCTACATCTTTTCAATTGCTTTGACTATTAATTTGACTTGAAGAATCACTTTGAAGTGCAGATCAATGATGACAAATGAACTGCTATCATTCTTGTCAAGTCGTTTATTTTCTTCAACACGACAAATGTAAGCATAGCTCTTCATCACTCTCTCATCAAGACAGATTGAAGCTTGATTGAGTTGAAGTCAACGTTCAATCTTCGTAAGCATAAGCAACAGAATGATGATAAACAAGTACTTCAGTATTGTTTTTTCAATGCATCAAACGTGATCTCAGTTCATTTAATCATGTTTGACAAGCTCAACAGAATTAAAATAGCGACAATCAGAATTCTTAATTCTGCTCATATTGACGAGAGAAATTATGAATACAACGATTGCTTTCGCGATATTATACTGAGTCAGAATCTTTATATCAAATTCACATCAGTTCTCTTTGAAGACTTGAATTTTTCAACTACTCTTGCTGAGTGAAATATCAAGCTGAATAAGTCTCAAATGTCGATCATACAATATCTTCAGAATCTTTTCAACAATTTTGATCTTATCAAGAAACTCTTTGAAATTAAAAAAACATTGATGAATGTCATTATCACAATGCTACTCTTAAAGCTGAGCAAGAAAGTCAAAGTGCTAAGCTCGTTCAACAACACAGCTGATACATTCATTCTCAAACTGAATGAACAGCTTCAATGACTGAAAAACAAAGATATCATTCTGATAGATAAGAAGATCATTTGTTTTCACTTGCAGTTCACTGAACGTCAGATAGTCGCTTAAGACAGTTGCACGTCTTACTCAGTAAACAACGATCTCGCTCAACAATGATGAAATGTCTCTTACAAGTTATCTGATGTCTTTTATGATCAGCTGACACATTAAATTATCGATCAAAGTAAGAAAACTTTACATGACATTAAAAATCATCAATACAAATTGCATCAGATCAGTCTTGATACTTTGCTTCTAAAAGTCATGAGTTTGAGTGATCATTCAATGAATAAGATGCAATCTTAGAATCAACAGAATGAACAGAGTGATAAGCAGCATAAAATACAAGATTCTTCAATTGTACAAATCAATAATGAAGAAGTCAATGTGACTTATGAAGATTTCAAGAGCGATGATAATTCACTTGATGTAAATTACGAAGATCTTAATTTTTGTATCACTCATCAACTCTTGAAGCGAAATCACGAATTCAAACGTCGTATGCTTCAGAGAATTATCAATGTCAAGCTCAATAGAATGAACAATGAGACTGAGCGTGACGCTGTGATTGTGATTGTAATTCATACATTCTTGTGACATTGATTTAGACTCGACTTATGAAGAACTCTATGCTATTTATATTGAGTGAACAAAACTCTCTGAGAAAGAAAATCACTCGTCGTCTATATGACTGCTTCGCGCAGTCAAAACAATGAGATTGACACTGTGTTATCAAGTAATGAATCTATAGCTTCTATTCAACGCGTGATGCTTAAGTAAACTCTTGATGAAAGTGTCTGTGCTGTTTAATTATGACGCATCGTCTTTGCTCTGCTCTTCATTGATGATATTCTATACAACAATGTTTCGATTCGATTTTCAATTCGAAGACGAAAGATGTTTTCTTTACATTCGTGATGCTCATGATTGTAACGTACGTAGAGCTGTGTTCTCTTACTCAATGATTGTTATTTATTGAGCAGAGAAATATGTAATGAAAGAGAGATGCACATGATGAGAAGATAAAGTGTGATTGTATTGAGTAACTTTTTTCTTCTTTTGATTTGACTTATGTCACGTAGACGTTGAATGAATTGTTAGTGTAGACATGCGATCACAATCGTTTGATGTTTGACTCTGATCAATGAAAGAGAATGCATTCTGATCATTCTTTTGAGTTCTCAATTTTTCATGTGAATAGATAAATGACTTGACGTCAAGTAAAGAAGATGAGCTCAAGCTCTCTCAATATATCAGCATGATCAACGAGTCACTATTTCTTTGAGCACTGTAGTCACGTCTTTCAATACTTGAAACGACTATTCTATCTGATATCTTTTCTTCAATTACTTGATGATACTGTTGATGTGATGAAGATGTTTCAATATTGACACAGTCGACGAGTTGCAAATTCTTTGATCACTTGTAATCACAACTTGCAGACTCTTCATTTGAATTGTCTTTTTCACTAGTAGTATCTTTTCATCTCTTACTGACATTGACATGTCATTAATCTTCTTCGTAGATTGATTGTGACTGTTAGAAAAGAATGTTGTCGTGTGAGTGAAAACTCTGCATGACAACTTTTCTGATCACGCAACGTTCTAACATCATTCAAACTGCGTTGAATTGAGATCTCTTGACTCTTCTGACTTCTATTCGAACGCAGAATAGAATCAAAAGATTCGTAGTTGACATCACGTACAGATGAATCTTATTATCAGTCGTGTGACGCTGTTATTAAGACGTTCTGCTTATACTTTTAAAGAATTAAGATGAGAAAAATTCTTGACATGAAAAATCAAGAATTCTTTCAGCGCATCGAGATTGAGCTAAGTGTGAATATTCTTGAGCATGACGTGAGCGCTGTTGTCTGCACGCTGATCAACTTCGACACTACTATGCTAAAAAATTCAAAGAAGATCATACTGTTGTTCAGAAAGTCATAAGAGTCGAGAATGCAAAGATTTTTATTGCTATGATTCACAGCAATGATTCAATGTATATGTTCAATGATGATGAGCAACTTCGATCAACGAAAGAAGACATCAAGAACAATTGTTTCACGCATTACATAAACAGAAGTCTATTCAAACGTCTGATTATGCTTGAATATTCTCATATGCTTCTCACTGAACAGTATCGCGTAATTCTCATCATAGATGACATCATATTCACTGTCTGATACAAAGCTCAGATGCAATTCTCAGTCAAGTCTTCACTTCAACTTAATATAACTATTGCAATCATCATATTGAAGAGCTTTTGCACAATAAAATGATTGTTGACATTTCTCAACATCAATGAGATCGACATAAGAATCAATGCATCTCAGTTTAAGCAGAATGAGATTGAAGTCATTGTAGCAATCGAGCTAGTCAAGATCTACGCTGAAGTCGAGATATTTATCAAGAACATTGTCATTCTTATAAAATATACTGCACAAGTTCAGTTACTGAAGAGAAGCTTAGTCTCAAACTCAAAAGTTCAAAATGTTGAAGCATACATGATTAATTCTTTTCAAGACAAAGAAGCTTCTGTCATCATTTTATGTATGATAAGAATTCAAAAACTTGACTTCATGTCTCAATTCAATCGTCTTCTGACTGTCTGTAATCATGCTTATGACTTGTTTATTATGTTATGTAACTATGATAAATTTCAGCATGATTACGCTCGTAATTTACACATGATACAACATGTTCAAAATCTGTTCTTGATCAACGAAGTTTATAAGAAATACTTTAGTCAACAAAAATTCATTGATTTCATAAAAACAGAGCGTCAATTTCAAGAGCAAGAGTCACAATGAAATGAGAACGAAGCTTGATACATGAGCGAAAATCAAGCAATAAACTTCTCTGAAGAGCAAAAGCATCATCAGAGTGTGAGCAAAGATCAAGCAATAAATCTTTCAGAAGAGCAAGAGCATCATCAGAATGTGAATGAAGCTTCTGCAACAAATCTCGCAGAAGAGTAAAAGCATCATCAGAATGTGAGCGAAGATCAAGTAATAAATCTTTCAGAAGAGTAAAAGCATCATCAGAACATAAGCGAAGATCAAGCAATAAACTTTTCAGAAAAGCAAGAGCATCATCAGAACATAAGCGAAGATCAAGTAACAAACTTCTCAGAAGAGCAAAAGCATCATCAGAATGTAAATAAAGCTTTTGCAGCAAATCTTGCAAAAGAGCAAGAGCATCATTGAGATGTAAACAAAGATCAAGTAACAAACTTCTCAGAAGAGCAAAAGCATCATCAGAATGTAAATGAAGCTTTTGCAGCAAATCTTGCAAAAGAGCAAGAGCATCATTGAGATGTAAGCAAAGATCAAGTAACAAACTTCTCAGAAGAGCAAGCATTGCAAGAAAATAAATCTGATCAAGAAGTAATATTCATCGACTGATAAACATGTTTCACAGAAGATGATATTCTTTTTCAAAGTTTAAATTCTTTGTCTGCTGCTAGTTCAAGTCTGTCAAAGAGATTGAGACATTGATCATTGTGTAATACATACTGAAATACAAACATAATAACTTGCAGATACAATACACTTCAATCAACAATAAACTAGCTTATTCTTTAAGTTGTTATGTGCATCATGTGAGCGCAGATCTTCAATGTAAGCTAAAGTAAATTCACTATGTTTTAACTTCTACAGTATTTTATTCACTGCATGTACTTAACACAACTTAATCTTTCATTCATTTGCTCATCATATTCGATGTGAGTCTTTCAAGTTGCTTTCATAATCACATAAAATCATGATCTAATCATGTGTCTCTTTCAATGAGCATCATCATCAAGATCAAAATATGTTCATTAAATTCAATCTCAGTTGATTGAATCTGCATATTTAACATTAGTTAAGTACGCGTCTAGTTTATCACGTCAACTCATCTCACATAGTCAGATATTAGCATTCATATTTCATCATCATCATTTATCTTATCAAACTGATTTTATTGACTCATCATAATGACTAGCTTACGTCTCAAAAAGAATATTACTATCAGATATCAGAGTTCTCAACTTGATGATGAGTGTTCAACTTTCAAAAACATGACAAAGATTCTCAAAATCTTAAACATTGATAAATATCAGCTGAAGAATCTAACAAATCAAGCTGAGCAATGACTTGAAAAGCACACATCTACACTCAAGCACATCAGATTTCACAAAAAGTCAATTATCATTGAGAAGAAATTAACATTGTTTCTGTACAACGTCAACTCACTTATGTTCAATGACTTTGAAGCAAATCATATTATCAGCAGTTTAATCACTATAGTTCAATGATTGCTCTTCAACAAGAAATACTCTAAACAAAAATGCATTGAAAAGATCAACACATTTTTCATTCATACACAAACTATTTTTACATCATCTTCAGATGATCAATCACTCATCATAACACGCAAGATTGTAAAGATTCAATGAGCATCATTTGCATTTGAGTTTTTGCAGTCACAAAAAGTCATGTCATTCATCAGAACACTTGAAAACGTTAAACTTCATGTGATAATGAGTTCACACTTGAATCTGATCACTTCAAGAGAGATCTTGAAAATGAGCTTGACTTCAATCAAAGATGTATTTAATCATGATTTACATGATGACAGAGATTGATTTTATAATGTTTTGTTTCAGATGTGAATTGATATTTTCAAAGATGACATGAGCTACATTGAGATGAACACTATCATTTACATCACAGATGACGAGATCTTGAAAATAAATTCAGACAGAACTTTTCAAGCTGTTTTACGTGATGTCTTGAATCAATTTAATCATACTGCTCGCTTTAATGTGACTTACGCTACATCATATTCTGATAGATCAGAAACACATGTATGTAAACAGTGAACTAATGATCAGTGCAGAACTCACAAACAATGCTTCATCAATCTCAGTTTCTTATCAAGAGCACACAAGATTCATTGATGTTAATGAAAGCAAAAAAATTAACAAAGTGACAATTTAAAGAAATGAGATCAACACATTATTAATTGATCATGAAATGACAATTGATAATTTGATAAATTATGTATATCAATAAAGACTGATAAAAACTTTAGATTTCATAGAGCAGAATTGAATAGACTCTACTCATATTCAGAAGTAGTCAGCAGTCATTGACACAAAAGAAAGCGTTGCGAATGACACAGCTGTTCTGTTTACAACGAAGAATAACGTTGACTCAACTGATAATGCAGCGTCTACTCATGTTCAGAAGTAGTCAGCAATCATTAACATGAAAGAGAGTAATGCGAATGATACAGCTGTTCTGAGTACAACGAAGAATAACGTTGACTCAGCAGACAATGCAGCGTCTACTTATGTTCAGAAACAGTCAGCAGTTGTTAACATGAAAGAGAATGATGCAAATAATACAGCTGTTCTGAATACAATGAAGAATAACGTTAACTCAACAGACAATGCAGCGAAATCTGAAAGATTTGTGAAGAGTGTACATTCACAGCGAACTGACAAGAGTGAAGATCTCATGAACAAGATTCACACACTTATATATTTTTCTTGAAAGCAATCAAGATTCAATCATTCAAAGAAAAATACAACAAGCATTACATTAACTGATTAAACATTGCATTATAGTAAGTCATTGAAGTATGTGTATGAATGACAAACTAACAACAAGTAATATTTACAGAGAATGATGAAAGTTCTGAATTATCACATTCAAAGCGATGAAAGTTGAACAACAAGATGCAAACTCAAGAGAATGACATGTTAATGTTAGCTTCAGATAAATCTCACATTTCAACTTCAACTTTTGATAATTCAATAATAGTATCAAGTTTTGAATCAAAGAATGATAGTTTTTCATTGAATGAAAACAATATTATCAATTTACATCGAGATTCAACGAGTTGAATTAAACAACATGAAGCAACTGTACAATCTTCATTTCAGCAGATGAAATCTCAACAGAACATGATGATTTTCAACACTTTATTTAAAGAAGATATTGCAAGAAAGTCAAAACATGCATGATCATACATGAATCTCAATGATGTTGAAGATAGTGAGAAGACTTTAAAGAAGCATTACGCAAGATGATTAAAATATCAAAGTCAATCTTGTTTCTTGATTAACAAGATCAAACAAACTCATGACAAAGATATCATTGACTATTACAAAGCATCTTCATGAAGAAGACAGATGACGAAATTATGCTCAACTGTTTTTGCATGACTTTAATCATGTTGAATCTCAATCATGCATACATTTGCAAAGAATGATCACGTCACTCTTTTTATATCAGACTTTTGAGATTTTTATGATGTTTGAGATGAAAATGTTCATGAGAAGAAAATACAATGTCGATGATATGAGTCTTGAAAAGATAAACATAAATGTCAGCAAAATTAAGAATGAAGCATGCTAATTTATTGATAAGACAATAAAAATGCTTGAATTGATTTGTTTGAATCATTTATTGCACATAGCACATAACGAGATCAACGATACTTATCACAAGAAGAAGTTCAATGAACATCTGAAAGAAGATACTCTTAATACTTTTCAGTCTAAAGATGCAAAGTACTCTTCTGATAACAGATTGAAAATTGAGTGTTCATGTATGAACACAAGCTCATTTGCACATCTCATATCGTTGAAATTTGTTAATCTAGTTATCATTTCATCAATCTTGATCATCAACTGATTAAAGAAGATTTGAATTCATCTTAATAAGAACAATGATCTATTATGTTGATAAATTCATCATGCATATTGTGATGTTAAAATGAACGCGCTGATCATCAGACTGAGATAAACAGATATATATTTTTTATCAGAAGAAGAGTAAGCTAATTCTAGTCTCATATGTATAATCATAATAAACATGTACAAGACTCACGTTGCAAAATTAATGAGAAGTTTACATTATTCTTAAAAAGCGAGTTTTAAAGCAAGACAATCACAGTCAATATGAAAGCTCTGAGATATGAGATGAGATCAATTGATCGTGAATGAGATGCATAGAAAGATGATTCAGATGTTCAAAATCATCAATCTATTTAAGATCATGAATAAAAAATCTTGTAAGTGATTTGTTACAGATACACTCTTTGAACAATCTCTCTTTCAAATAATGACATGAATAAACATGCTGATGATAGACTTGATAGTGAATTAACATGAATGAATATGAAAAGAAAAAAAAGTTCATCGAGTCAATTTGAAATACTGTACATATCAAAATTTGAAAGACATGAACAAAATACATATGAAAATCATTGAAATTCAAGAGACAAATTCTCAAGTCGTTCAAAAGTACATCAAACAGTTAAAGATTGTGTGCAACACACTATGATTACAACATGATATCAATTAATCAATGTTTTTCAACTTTTCTCTTACAAATGTAAAATCAAATAAACATCAAGATATTAATTGCAATCTTTCATCAAGATTCAACAAACTTGTTAATTTCTCAGTGATGATAATCATTAATCAACTTCAAAAAAAGATGAATAAGAAAAAGCAAGATTGAATTAATAATCATTGCATTGAAATTGAGCTTCAACTCAACATCAACAACCGAATGATGAAAGTTCATTGACTTAAAGTACTTAGCACATTCTTGCATCTTGAACAACTTTCAGAGACATAGTCACTTATGTTCTTTGAAGTAGAAGATTGAAATAAAAGATATGTTTGCTTTGAAACAAATCATCTTTACGACTTGAAGCAAGTTGAATCTTTCTATGTGTGAGATGACGAGATCTTTTTACGTGAAACTGCGTAGTAGAAGATAATAAGATAGCACTCTATTGATGATAGAACTAATTGCTAAGAAATGAAAGTGAAAGCTCGCAAAGTTTTCATCTTCTGTCAAGTTGTTATCTTTATTCACTCGTTAGTTTCTTTGATCTAATCTCGCGAGCTAGTCTTGCAGACACGCATTATTCATAGTCAATGAGATGCATTCTCACACTATGAGAAGCACATTCTTGACATTATCTTCAAAGTGAACTGTAGCAAGATCAAAGCAATCAACATGCTTATCAACAATGTCTGAAACAAGAATGAGAAGACTGTATTCTGTATCATGAGTTCTATGAATGCACTTATTCTTTATTGAGTAAGTGACAAAGTCTTTACTTTCTGTTAATGTTGTTCTTGAAAGTTATCACATGCATAGTAAGAGAAAACATGTTCAACATGATTGCTAACGTTTAATTATGTAATACTTTCAACTTGTGTTTAAAGTCTTTGTAACTTTGATAACTTCAAAATTGATCAAATCTAAAATGATGAACATAGTTTAATTGTTTCAAGAAAATTCAAAAAAACTGCAGAAGTGTTTAAATGAAAAGTCATCATGCTTTATCATTGACACTATCAAATTAATCAATGTTGATTACAATTTACACAAGATCAAGAGATTAATTCAGATTAATTCAGAATGAATGAAGAGAAATCAAGCACAGATTAAGAAGAGAGTCAATTATCTTGAACAACATGAGAAAACTATCATTTATGACTTACGCTGCGTAAATTCAAGAATTGAGATGCTGATATATGATAAACAAAATCATTGAATGTATATAATGAAGTTGACATTGAAGCTCAAAAGATCAGCAATGAAACTTATCTGTACGCGATGCTGACTACAAATCTACTGTTTAGCTACAGTAAAGTTTAAAGATTATTAAAAGTTTGAACGACATCAAGATGCTGCGTAATGATGAAGCGCTGTGCATTGATCACATGCAGAGTTTTCGCGATCGTACAGACTTCAATAATCTCAATGTGCATGCTACAAAGCAATCTCACACAGATGAGAAAGTCAAATAGAATGCAGAACTACAAGAAAAATCGCTTATGAAAATTATTCGATTTAGCATCTCATCATTGCAATGATGAGAACTGAGACAGAACACTCTTGTGTTTAATCTGTTGAGAATGATTAGCAGAAAAAACTCAAATCGTGAACATTCTTTAAAATTTATGTGTTAACTACGTATAAATCTTGTTAAGACTGCATGTCTGTTACTACGACATGAGCAACTCACAAGTCTCATTAAGTTCAACATGAGCAAACTTGAGAGTTTTGTTAATATCATTTAACAAACGTTCAGATACAGACATTCTATACATAAATGATACGCTGATGAGAAGAATTCATTAAAAGAAGAGAAACACAAGCGAATTAGTAAAGAATGATTGAACTACGCTGCTTAATTAAAAGTGTAGCATATGAACATTTCTGCAAGATACAATCGATCTGCATAAGAAAGATCTCTACATATAACATGAAACAGATGAGTCGCACGCTTTACAAGTAAATTGAGCGTCTGCAAAGCGTGATATACAATGATGATGACTGTCGATCTCAAGAATCTTATTTCTTTACTGAGCTTTGACTCTTGAATGTCTTGATAATAAAGTCAATCTCTAGTTGAAGACATCATCTGTATAACTTGAGAGAACAGTAGCACATGTCAATGTGATTAAAGAAGAAATCGACTGCAATATGCATGCATATTGCAGATGAAATGTCTGCGACTCATGCTTAAGAAGTAAACTGTTAAAATCTGAGCAGTGAGAGATCTTGTTCATCTTGAACTGTGAATCTGTCACAAGAAAACTCTTTGAGTAATCTTTCAAGTCTAAGAGAGAAATTAGCATAAAGATCATGCTCTATGTATGTTGCATGCAACGTATACAATAAATTTTTGATAGACAAAGTAATGATAACGCGATCGTCAACACGTTGAAGCTTGCACATACACAGAATGATAGCAACGTCTTTGCATACACGCTGCAGCTCATATATGACATATACATATATACTGCAAAGACACGACTCAGCTTTTGCGCACATACAGACAGACGTGATGTAGTAAATCGATCGATTTTTCGTATTTTCAGATCGATTTACACGCAGCACAATCACACACAGAGCAGTAACAGCGCTTTATTCACATGTTGAACTCATATACAACATACACACATATACTGCGAAGACACGATTCAGCTTTTGCACATCTATACGTCTGCGTGATGCAGTAAAACAATCGATTTTTCGCTTTATCAGATTGATGTACATGCATCGCAATCACATACACTGCGAAGACACGATACAGTCTTTGCTCATATACACAGAGCAACAGCAACGTCTTTGCGCACGCGCTGCAACTCATATACATCACATACACATATACTGCAAAGACACGATTCAGCTTTTGCGCATCTACACGTCTGCGTGATGCAGTAAATCAATTGATTTTTCGCTTTATCAGATCAATGTACATGCATCGCAATCACATACACTGCGAAGACACGACACAGTCTTTGCTCATATATACAGAACGACAGCAACGTCTTTGCGCATACGCTGCAACTCATATACATCACACACACACACACTGCGAAGGCACGACTCAGCTTTTGCACATTTTCACGCTCGCGTGATGCAGTAAATCGATCGATTTTTCGCATTATCAGGTTGAATTACATGCATCGCAAGCATATACACTGCAAAGACACGACACAGTCTTTGCTCATATACACAGAACGACAGCAACGTCTTTGCGCATGTGCTGCAACTCATATACATCACACACATACACATTGTGAAGGCACGACTCAGCTTTTGCACATATACATGCTCGCGTGATGCAGTAAATCGATCGATTTTTCGCATTATCAGATCAATTTACATGCATCGCAAGCACATACATTGCAAAGACACGACACAGTCTTTGCTCATATACACAGAACGACAGCAACGTCTTTGCGCACGCGCTGCAACTAATATACGACATTCACACAGTCATTGCGAAGGCACGACTCAGCTTTTGCGCACATACACATCTGTGCGACGCAGTAAATTGATCAATTTCGATTTTCTGATCGATTTACATGCGTTGCAAATACATAGATCAAAGCTCATCTAAATTGTTCAGCTGAGTGATCATACAGCGAACTTGAAAGCTCACGTCGAAGTGATCAGCTTTCATCTACATAGATCAAAGCTCATCTAGCCTGCTCAACTAGATGATCAAACAGCGAACGAAAGCTCACGTCGAAGTGATCAACTTTCACAACACATTGATCGCTCGTCTAGCTCGCTCAGCTAGATGATCAAACAGCAAATTCGAAAGCTCACGTCGAAGTGATCAGCTTTCATAATTTCGATTTGTTTATATGATTACTTAATTATATAGACATGTCGCGCGCTTGTATGCGCACTTTATCGATGTGACTGTTCAATGAGAAGATATACAGCAGCAATTATGACTAGATTACATGTAATTTAGCATACACACAATGTCTAGATAGTGTCATAGTCATAGACTTCATGCACTTAATGAAGAAAGAAAAAAAAGATAAAAAAAGCTTGATCGTTGATGATGATTTTAACGAAGAAAGATCATGCAGAGATAACAGTGAATTACAAGCTTCAATGATATTATTCAACATTGCAACTTTAATTGCTACAAATGTCAAGATCATATTTATTGAATCAAATGATAAATAAACATACTGCGCTTTTAGAAGTTTTAAAGATGTTGATGCTTTTATGAATATGCATCAGCTAAAAGTGATGCAAATCTGAGACATGAAATTAAATAAATATTTGAGATATTGATCACTAAAAGTGCTAAAATCTGTCTCTGTCACTCTTTACAAATTGCAGATGTGAAAGCTGATCACTTCAATGTAAACTCTCATTTGCTATTTGATCATCTAGTTAGTTAAACTAAATGAACAATCTGTGTATTAAGAAAGCTGATCACTTCAATGTGAGCTTTTGTTCACTGTTTGATCATTTAGTTGAGCGAGCTAGATGAGTTTTAAGTTGTTTGTGAACATCATAATGCAATGCTCAATTTGTATATTTTGAAAGCTGATCACTTCAATGTGAACTTTCAAATTTGCTGTTTAATCATCTAGCTGAGTGAGTTAAATGAACAATCAATGTATTGTGAAAGTTAATCACTTCAACATGAACTTTCGTTCGCTGTTTGATCATCTAGTTAAGCAGACTAAATGAGCTTTAAGTTGTTTGTGAACATCATAATACAATGCTTAATTTGTGTATTGTGAAAGCTGATCACTTCAACGTGAACTTTCGTTCACTGTTTGATCACATAATTATTTGATCATGTGATCTTGTTGTTTGTGAGCATCACAATGTAATGCTCAATCTGTGTATGTGAGCATAACATGCACATATCACGTTGTTACTGCTCTGTTGATGAGATTGATCAACTCTTCTGACAAGCATAGCTTGCAGAAGATTCGTAGTCAGCATCTTATACAGATAAATCTCATTGTTGATCATTAAAACTCAGTAAAGAAGTAAGATTTTTAAGATTGACAATCATCATCATTGTATATCACATCTTGCAGTCACTCACTTTGCTTGTAAAGCATGTGACTCATTTATTTTGCATTATTTGTAAAAATCTTTCTTATGCAAATTGATTATATTTTGCAAAAATGTTCATATGTTACACTTTTAATCAGACAACATAGTTTAATTATTCTTTATTAACTCACTTGTGTTTCTTTTCTTTTAATGAAGTTTTCTCATCAGCATATCATTTATGTATAAAATGTTTATATTTGAACATCTGTTAAATGATATTAACAAGATTTTCAAGTTTGCTTGTGTTGAACTTAATGAAACTTGTGAGTTGCTTATATTGTAGTAACAGACATGCAGTTTTAACAAGATTTATACATAGTTAGCATGTAAATTTAAAGAATGTTCATGATTTAAGTTCTTTCTGTTAATCACTTTCAACAAATTAAACATAAGAATGTTTTATCTCAGTTTTTATCATTGCAATGATGAGATGCTGAATTAAATGATTTTCATAAGTAATTTCTCTTGTAGTTCTGCGTTTTATTTGACTTTCTCATCTGCATGCAGATTGCTTTGTAACATGCACATTGAGATTATTGAAGTTTGCATGATTGCAAAAACTCTGCACATGATCAATGCACAGCGCTTCATCATCATGCAGCATCTTGATGTCGTTTAAACTTTTGATAATCTTTAGATTTTACTGTAGCTAAACAGTAAATTTGTAGTCAGCATCGCGTACAGATGAGTTTCATCACTGATCTCATTTCAACATTTGTAAATACTTTTCAAGTACAACAGCTTATTAAATAAGTAATAAAAGAAATGATTTTTAGTTAAATTTTTCAAAAATGAGTAAAGTAATAATATAAACAATGATGAAATTTACTATTTAAAACATTATTAATTGTAATTGTAATTCATACACTCTTATGACATTGATTTAGATTTGACTCATGAGAAAAACTATGCTATGTATATCAAATGAATAAAACTTTCTGAGAAAGAAAATTGTTCATCAACTACATGATGACTTTACATCGTTGAAACAACAAATTTAACATTATGTTATCAATAATGAATTTATAACTTTTATTCAACATGTGATGCTTAAGTAAACTCTTAATGAGTGTCTGTGCTGTTTGATTATGATGCATTGTCTTTGCTCTGCTCTTCATTAATGATATTTTATACAATAATGTTTCAATTTGATTCTTGATTCAAAGATGAAAGATGTTTTCTTTGCATTCGTAATGCTTGTGATTATAATGTAAAGACTGTGTTCTCTTGCTTAATGATTGTCATTCATTGAGTAAAGAAATATGTGATGAAAGAAAGATGCATATGATGAGAAGATAAAGTGCAATTGTATTAAGTAATTCTATTCTGCTCTTGAATTAACTTATATCATGTAAACGTTGAATGAATCGTTGATATAGACATGCAATTGCAATCATTCAATGCATGACTTTGATCAATAGTAAAGAATGCATTCTGATCATTCTTATAAACTCTTGATTTTTCACGTAGATAAATGTATGACTTGATGTCAAGTAAAGAAGATGAGTTCAAGCTCTCTCAATATATCAGTGTGATCAATGAGTCACTACTTCTTCAAACATTGTAATCACGACTTTCAAACTCATCATCTGAAATGATTATTTTATCTGATATCTTTTCATCAATTACTTGATGATACTGTTGATGTGATGAAGACGTTTTGATATTAATGCAGTTAATAAGTCACAAATTCTTCAATCACTTGTAATCATAACTTGCAGACTCTTCATCTGAATTGTCTTTTTCACTAGTAGTATCTTCTCATCTTTTACTGACATTGACATGTCATTAATCTTCTTCGTAGATTGATTATGATTGTTAAAGAAGATGTTGTCACATGAGTGAAAACTCTGCATGATAATTTTTCTGATCATGCAATGTTCTAACATCATTTGAACTGCGTTGAATTGAAATCTTTTGATTCTTTTAACTTCTATTCTGTCAGAGACTGAGCTAGACTAGAGATACTATCAATATAAAAGACTGGTATTATTATTATTACTTTGATAGAATCTTGTCACGAACTGAGAGCTGAATGAAATCAGAATGAAATTCTAATAACTAGATTTTAGATACAAGACGTTGCACGAAGAAGAAAGAAAAGAAAGAGATCATTCAGAGATTCTTATATCTTATGAACGCTGAGTATTATTCGTATCGAGAGACTCTCATAACATCACTGATAATCTCACATCTATCATCATCTATAATATTGTTCAACATCATCTAAGTGATCTAACATCTCTTTTTTCAACATCTTTCGAGTAACACATGCTAAAATCGTGACAATAAATTTCTTTTTTTGAAGTCGAAGCTTCTGCGAGACTTTTAATTCTCTGACTCATATTCAGAGTCGCTGCTTTCTTGCACGTAAGCGATTCATGAATTCTTATTCGAACGATCGAGATTTCAAGCGTGATAGACGTCCATGACTTCGATGACATTCATCACATTCGCAAACTTTACTCAACTGTTTTCTTCTATTTCAGTTCACTTAATTAAATACTTTAGCTGAGAGTTCTTTACTCGAAAGTTTAATATTTCGTTCATCTCTCAGCTAAGCACTTTTTCGACAAAGACTATTGAAAACGACGCGAGAGGTATTTGTTCAGATAAGAGATCGTTGATCGCAGAATGAAGCAGATAAGTATGAAAGACGTCGAAACAGAATCAGTCATTGAGCAACTTTAGCTGATAAGAATGAGAACTAACAATTTTGATGATTCTGAAAGATTTCTCGAATTTATTAGATAACTTCTTGCTGAGTCGATGAATCATCAGATTGCGAGCATCTAATCAAATCATATCATTAATTGCATACTTGAGAGCGTGTTGTTGATGAACATTAGCGAATTGTTTCTGATATGCTTGAGCTAAGATCATTTGTTCTCGCAGAATTTCATTGATTCAATTCATTTTCTGAATAAACAGATCGACATGTATTCATTTCAAATGTTCAATAATGTTCTTCTGAGTCTTCTTTGATTTCAATCTCATTCGAGAATGCTGTTCGAAGTTAGCTAGAAACGACGTGCATTGAGTGCTTTCGAAGAAGTGATTGTTGATGACAAATTCAGCTGATGACAGTCATGCAGCTCAGTCGTTCTGCATAAAGAACATGAAGACTCGAAGATATTGTTTCAAAATGTCGTTGATGTTCTCGATTTGATCATTCGTTTCTGAGTGAAACGCAGTTGACAATCGAACTTGAATCTTCAATCGAGTACAAAGTTCATCTCAAAAGTGATTGACAAACTGAGTTTCATGATTCGAGATGATTGAATCAGATAATTCATGATGTTTTCATATTGCATGATAAAAAACTCGAGCTGTATCTAGAGCTGTAATTTCACTCATAGACTCGTAATGCACTTGTTTAGATAGTCTGTTCACGACTATCAGA
>JAABUO010000832.1_pt1 | contig 47928 bp, 44 predicted proteins | sample 5559291 | NCBI WGS metagenome assembly JAABUO01 (sample SAMN10711878, study PRJNA513372) | rock metagenome | isolation source: Antarctica rocks | place: Antarctica: Victoria Land, Finger Mt sud
GGCTTCCGGGCGAAGGTAATCACGCACCCCGGAATTAGTAACCACCCGGAGCGCAGCGGACTCGGATTTAGGTTCGAGCGTGGGACGTCGAATTGACGGAGGTCAAAGAAATGCGGGTCCTAATTGTGGAAGACGATGCTGCACTGGGTAAGTTTCTGCAGAAGGGTTTGACCCTGGAAGGTCACGAGGTCAGGCTGGCGGATGACGGACAGGCAGCCCTGGAGATGGCTTGGAGCTTTCAGCCAGACTTGATGGTCCTCGACCTAGGTCTGCCACACAAGGATGGGATTGAAGTGCTCGCAGAACTGAACGGCGGAATAAAAGGCATGTCTGTGCTGGTTCTGACCGGCCGCCACGAGCTCGCAGACAGGGTGCGCTGTCTCGACCTGGGTGCCGACGATTGCCTCCTGAAGCCGTTCAGCTACTGTGAGTTGACCGCGCGTTGCCGCGCTCTGCTGCGCCGTCGCGAGCAGTTTGCAGATGCAATCCTGCGCGCAGGCGAAATCGAACTGAATCGGATTCTTCACAAAGTGACGGTCTGCGGACTACCGGTCGAGCTGACGGTTAAGGAGTTTGCGTTACTCGAATACCTGATGCAGGCTCATGGACGCACCTGCGCCCGCAGCGAGCTGCTGCGCGAGGTGTGGCAGATGTCGCCCGATGCGGGAACCAACGTGGTCGACGTCTATGTGAATTACCTGCGCAAGAAGCTGACTGCACGTTCCGCTCCGGGCTCATTGCTTGCGTCCACGCTGGCGACGGGCGACCGGCTGATCGAGACCGTACGTGGCGAAGGCTACGCAATTCCGGTCGCCTCCGCACGCAAGCCAGTCAGCTCCGTAGGCGTGCATGTTCTGCCAGGGTCGCACGCAAACGTTTTGCACCAGGGGAGAGTGGCCAGTGCGTAGCTCTTCCCAAGCAGGACGACCGACGGCGAGTGGTGATGCTGAACGAGCCGCGCCTGACAGGCAAGCTGAGTGGCTGCAGACTGCGCTGCACGATTTTGCGCAGCCTTTGACGGCACTGTAATGCGGTTTGTTTCTCAGCACACTCGATGCGGACCAGGACGCCCGCGCACTGCGCCAGACTCTCGACGCAGCGATGGTGCAATGTCAGCGGATGCTGGTGTGCTTCCGCGAGCTACAGGCGCTGAGCACCGCCACTCGAAGCAACACGAACCGGTAAAGCTCGAAGCTAAAGAGAAAGTGAGAATTCATGCTCGCAACGCAGATGTTAAAGTCAGTGGACGCTAAGGTAGTTACACGGTGTGTCGTTGTGGCCAGCCCTGATTCAGGCCTGCGGAACAGGCTCAAACAGCAACTGCGTGATCTGCGCTGGACGGTGGTCGAGGCGGTAGGTGGAGCGGAAGCGCTGTCTCAGGTGGATGCGGAGTTTCCTGAAGCGCTGCTGGTTGATAGCTGGCTGCCCGATCTGGAAGTGGGAGAGTTCACCGGGCACCTAAGCATGCTGTACCCGGCTCTGGACGTTCTGCGTCTGGACGGAGTTTCGGTGCGGAACGGATCCACACGCAGTCCGCGCCGCAATGAGCTGCTGCATGCAATTCGGGAGTCGCAGGAATACGTGCCGTCTGTAGTGACGGATGTGGAGCCGACGCTGGATCCTGGGTCGAGCGCGCCGACTCTTACCGTGCCGTCCCCACGCGTTGCCGCTGCCGGGATTCCTCTTCCTGAGTTGGTGGGCGACAGCGCCGCAATGCGTGAGTTGAAGTCCATGATCCGGCTCGTGGCTCCACGCAACGCCTCTGTTTTGATCGAAGGCGAAACCGGGACGGGCAAAGAAGTTGTAGCCAAGGCAGTGCATCGTTTGAGTGCGCGAGCCAGCAAGCCGTTCGTCGTCTTGAATTGCGCTGCCATACCGGAAGCTTTGCTGGAGGCGGAACTCTTTGGACACACGCGCGGAGCTTTTACCGGTGCGGTGCAGTCTCGTACCGGGCGCATCGAGGCAGCCGATGGAGGTACGCTCTTTCTCGACGAGATAGGAGAGATGCCACTTGCCCTACAGGCCAAAATGCTGCGTTTTCTGGAGTGCGGTGAGCTGCAGCGCGTGGGCGAGAATGAGCCGGTGCGGGTCAATGTGCGGGTGATCGCGGCGACGCATCAGCTGCTGGAGCAGCGCGCTGAGGAAAGGACCTTTCGGCTCGATCTGTACCATCGGCTCTGTGTCTTTCCCATTGAGGTTCCAGCCTTGCGCGAGCGGCTTGAGGATCTTCCGTCTCTCGTCAGTTTCTTCCTGGAAGCAATGGGTCGGGAGGCACCGCGCAAGCGCATAGCAACTGCCGCCATGGACGCGTTGGCGCAGTACGCATGGCCAGGCAATGTGCGCGAGTTGATGCATGTGCTGGAGCGAGGCGCAATCCTGTCTGCCGACCGGCCTGAGATCGGTTTGGACGAGATCAGGCTGAGAACGAGGCGCAGAGGGTAATCGCTCAGCGGCTCTCTCCCCCAAGGTTTCTGTACGCTGCATCCCTGGCCGTCTTCTCTGATGAACGAGAAGACGGCCGTTTTATTTGTCTACACAACTGTCTGTCTTAGAACTTGCTTAAATACTATCCTGCCGGAGGTGCGCCCTAACGCCGGGCGGCGCCACTTCGTGGGGTATTAGGCTTCGCGTGGTGCTCCCGAGGGTCGCAAACCCAATTTGCGCCGACCAACGGAGAATGTACTAAGTTTCCCGCCACGACCAGGGATACGCGTCACGAAGTGACCGCACCACGCATAGTGGGCCTGTCCGACAGGACATCTTCGAAGTTTTAAACAGGTTCTTAGAACTTGCTTATCTGGCGCCCGGGCTTGCCTTCCGCAATGTGCCCGATACCGGGGCGCACACCCGCGCTGGAGTGATGCAGCACGGAGTGCCATTGGAGGCTTCTCATTCGCCAACTTTGCGTTTGGCTGTCGAGATGCACTGACTCTCTGCGAGAGGTACAAAGCGATGAACGTGAGCACAGGCGTAGCCGATGCGATTGGGCGCTATCTGGACCTGAATACCGCGCAGATGAAGCTGACCGCCGCGAACATGGCGAACATCGATACGCCCGGCTACAAGTCGCAGGGCTTCGACTTCGAAGAGGCGTTCACGTCATCGCTCAGCGATGGAGCATCACCGCAGGCCGGCGCCGTTACGGGCCTGGTGGCGCGTCCGGACGGCAACAACGTTTCCCTCGATCGGGAAAGCCTGCAGATGGCAAAGGCACAACTCCAATTCCGAACCGGGATTGAGTTGCTCAGGCACGAATACACGCGCGTTTTGGATGCAATCCATGCGGAGGCGAAGTGATGAATCTTTTCGGTGTCATGGATGTGAGCGGATCGGCGCTAAAAGCCGAACGAGTGCGCGCCGAGGTTGTGGCCGCGAACATGGCCAACTCCGAAACAACGCGTACAGCGGACGGCGGACCGTATCGCCGGCATCACGTCATCTTTTCGGCGAATGATGGCACCGCGACGTTTGGACAGATGCTGTTGGGCGGTGCAGGCGCGGAGAGTGCGTTTGCTGCAAGCGCAGGCATGAGCTCTACAGGCTTTCCTTTCGGACAGGATGCAGGTGCTTCAAGCTCAGCCCCTGGAGGAGTTTCCATCGGCGGTGTGATTGAAGACCAGAGCGACCCGTTGATGCGATTCGACCCCGGCCACCCGGATGCGAACGCGCAAGGATTCGTTGCGTACCCGGACATCAATCCGCTGACCGAGATGGTGGATCTGATGGGCGCAACCCGCAGCTACGGGATGAATGCTTCGGCAATCCAGGCGGAAAAAGGAATGCTGTCCGCATCGCTGGAGATTCTGAAATAACCCATCGCGCAGCAGGATTTGGCAGATTCCTCGTAGGACCTAAGGAGCAGCAATGATCGGCATAGAGAAAATCGGGAACGCAGCCGCTCACATCAGCCAGGCAGTAAGCGGTCCAGCCACGAAACCGACCGCGCCATTCAGTGGCATGCTGCACTCGCTGGTTGAGCAGGCAGCCGCGCTTGACCGGCAGGCAGCCACGGCAGTGACCGGCCTGATGAGCGGCCAGGGCGTCGAAGTGCACGAAGCGATGATTGCGACGCAGAAAGCGGATATGGCCTTTGAGCTCGCGCTACAGGTAAGGAATAAGGCCGTAGGCGCGTACCAGCAGATGATGTCGATGCAGTTCTGAAGCTTCGCCCCGTAACCGTTTAAATCAACACGCAACCGTACATGACACAGGAGTTCGATGGCAGACGAGGAACAACCCGGAACCGGCCAGCGAGCGATGGTACTGGTGAGTAAGGCAAGGGAACACTACGCGGCGCTGCCGGCCAGACGCAGGAGCAGGCTGCTGTCGGGCGCGGTCGCAATCGTTGCGTTTGCCCTGGCTTTGTTCTGGTACATGGGCCGGCCTGACTGGCAGATTCTCTTCTCGGGACTAGAAGGACGCGACGTGCAGCAGGTCTCGCAGGAATTGGCCGCAGCGGGTATCAGCTTCCAAACGTCTGCCGATGGTGCAGGTGTCGAGGTTCCCGCCGATCAGCTCGACAAAGCGCGGATGGAAGTGGCGGCCAAGGGCATGCCCCAGAGCGGACGTCTCGGTTTCGAGCTGTTCGACAAGCCCAACTGGGTTGGCAGTGAGTTTGATGAGCGCGTGAACTATCAGCGCGCTTTGGAAGGCGAGCTGGAGCATACGATTTCGACCCTGGGCGTGGTGCGTTCCGCACGTGTCCACCTCGTTCTGCCTCAGCAAAGTCTGTTCTCAAGCGAGACCAAGAATGCCAAGGCATCTGTTGTTCTGGAGTTGAAACGGTCCAATCTGACGCGCGAACAGATTGACTCCATCCGCAACCTGGTAGCAGGCGCGGTGGAAGATCTCTCACCCGACCACGTGACGCTGGTGGACGCCAATGGACGCGTCAACCTTGAGCCCCATGGCGACCGTCCCGAAGATGGGGATGAGGAACACGCGCTGGAGACTCGCCTTGTGGCGCTGCTCGAACCGCTTGCCGGTCCAGGCAATGTGCGCGCGACGGTGAACGTAAGCTATAACTTGAGTTCAGAGGACCGCACAGACGAAGTCTACGATCCCACGCAGGCTGTTCCGCTGACGATGCAGAAGCGCGAACAGAACGTGAACGGGACGCAAAAAGCACAAGGCGTGCCGGGGACCGCCAGCAACACTCCCGCGGCTGCGGCCGTTGGAGCGGTTCAGGGAAGCAGCGCGGCAGCCGCGCCGGGTACGCCTCCCCTGCTGCAGGCCAAGGCCGCAGAGCCGGTCTTCCCTGTATCCGGTGTCGGCAGCGGATCTAAGGAAGAGAGCGCCACCTATGCCATCACGCACCACACCATCCACACCGAGCAAGGTCCCGGAAAGATACGCCGCATCAGCGCGGCGATCGTGGTGAACGACCGCGCAACTACGGAGGGCACAGACAAGTTGCAAAAGACTGTGTGGAAGCCGCGCACCGCGGATGAGATGCATCGCCTGGAGGGTCTGGCCGCTGCCAGCCTCGGCTTGGATGAGGCGCGCGGCGATAAGGTCGTTCTTGAGAACGTAACCTTCAGTTCGAACCAGGTGGAAGCTCATCCCGCCGGTATCTCGAACGTTGTGGAAGAAGCAAAGACGCTTGTCGCGATGCAGCCCGGACTCCTGCGCTGGTCCACGCTCGGTCTGCTGGGGTTCGCACTGATCCTTCTGGTGCTGCGCCCGGTCGCAGGTCAGGTCGTCGCAACGCTCAAGGATCCTGCTCTGCTGTCCGCAAGCGGTTCTGGCAATCTCGAGATGGGTGCCGGTCTGCGCGACGCTGCTATGGCCGGACCGCAGCAGTCTCCGGCGCTGGTGGAGCCGGGGCCTTCAGCCGCCGAACAGCAGCGCAGGAATAAATTGAAGGCGAGCCAGGCCGTGTTTGATAAGGTGGCCGAACACATTCGGAGAGAGCCGATCGACAGCACGCGTTTGCTTGAAGCGTGGATCGGATCCGAGGGAGGCGAGGCATGAGTTCCAGCCCTTACATGTTGACCGAGTCCGGCTTCTCGGTAGCCGAAATGCCTGGCCTGCGTAAAGCTGCCTTGCTCATGCTGGGGCTCGGCGAAGACCTGGCACGGACACTGTTTCAGAGCTTGAGCGAAACCGACGTCCAGCGTGTGACCGAAGAGATCACGCGGCTTGGCGAGGTGCCCGCGAGCTTGCTGACGCAGGTGATGACCGAGTTTTTTGGTTTGCTTGAAACCCAGCAGTACATGATCCGCGGTGGCCCGGAACACGCTGCTCGCCTGCTGACAGAAGCTTTTGGTGCGCAACGTGCGGAAGAACTGCTGGCGCAGGTTCGCAAGGTGCGCGAGCGGACAACTGGCGACATGGCCATTCTGCAGAAGATGGAACCTCAGCAGCTCAGCAAGTTTTTAGCGAACGAGCATCCGCAGACCGTCGCTCTGGTGCTGGCCCATCTCGATCCAAAGCGCGGCTCGGTGGTTCTGATGCACCTACAGCCTTCGATGCGCGTCGATGCGATCCGCAGGTTGGCAGAAATGCGCCAGTTCTCCCCCGAGATGGCTCAAAAAGTCGCTCTAGTGCTGCACCGCCGCATGGACTCTCTAGGCTCGAATGGACGCAAAAGCTACGCTGGATACAAGGCGGTGGCCGATCTGCTCAACCGCCTCGATCAGGATGCCAGCAAGGGAATCTTGGATCAAATTGAGGAGCAGGAGCCCAAGGTTGCCATTGGCATTCGCACGCTCATGTTTACGTTTGAGGATTTGCTGACGGTAACTCAGCCAAGCATACGGGAGCTGATCGCTGCGGCCGACAAGAAGACTCTCGCCCTTGCAATGAAGGGAAGCAGCGAAAATATCAAAGCCCACCTGCTGAAGGCGATGAGCACACGTTCGACTGAGATGCTGAAGGATGACATGGATGCGCTCGGTCCGGTTCGCAGCCGCGATGTCAGTGCAGCGCAACAGGATCTGCTCAATCTGGCGAGCCGCCTGGAGAGCGAAGGCAAGATGGTGCTGCGCGTGGAGGCGGACGATGAACTCTCTGTTTGAGCACGTCTCTGCGCCGGAGATGTGGCCCGGCGGCATGGTCAAGGATCTGATTACGCGTGGCAACCAGAGTGTCTCCGCACTGAGCTTTGTCGCGGTTGAACGGTGGGAGCCAGACGTCGAATCAGGCAATGAACAGGGCGAGCCAGAGCCGCTGTCTGAAGAGGACGACACCAAGGCGCAACAGATTGCGGTGATGATCGACGCTGCACGGGAGGACGCTGCCGAGCAAACCCGCGTGAAAATGCAGGCAGAGTGGGATGTGCAGCAGGAGCGCGAGCGCGCACGCGCAGAACGTCTTACGGTGGAGTTCGCACGTGATCGCCGCCGCTACTTCGCGGCTGCTGAAGTTCAGATTGTGCGCCTGGCGCTTGCCATCGCGTCCAGAGTTCTGGCACGCGAGGTGCAGACCAGCGAGCTGCCTTTAGCGGAAGTTGTTAAAGCGGCCCTGGCGAAGGTTCAGGACGGAAGTGAGACTACGTTGCGTGTGCGCCCTGACCAGACAGACCAGTGGCGTCTCCTGTTTGAGCATGAGCCGCGGGTCAAGGTTACAGAAGACAGAATGCTTGAGCCCGATGGCTGCGTGCTCGAGACCCGGATCGGTCAGGTGGACCTCAGCGTGGCCGCACAGATGCAGGAGATTGAGCGCGGCTTCGACGATCTGATCACGCGCACAGGCGATTAGTTCACCAGCAGAACACAGCGAGGACGTTGATGGGCGTTGTCAGTGAAGGTCTAGGATCGGCGGGTCTGCAACCGTACTTTGCGCTGCTCGAAAAGCGCGCCTCATGGCGCTGGACTGGACGCGTGGTGCAAGCCAACGAACAGACGGTAGAAAGCGAAGGTCCGCTGTGCTCCGTCGGTGAAAGCTGCGAGGTGATGGACAGCCGGGGCCAACGGCATCGCGGCGAGGTGATCGGCTTCCGCGATTCACATGTGCTGACGATGACTTTGTCAGCGACGCGCGGAATTCAGTACGGCGATCGCGTGCAGGCATCAGGCAGTGTTCCATCGCTGGCAGTGGGCGAACAGATGCAGGGCCGTCTGCTCGACGCGCTGGGCCAGCCGCTCGATGGCTTGCCGCTGCCGCGCGTTCGCTCCATGTGGCCGCTCGATGGAGCTGCACCGACCCCCATGTCGCGTAAATCGATTCTCGAACCTCTGCAGACGGGCGTTCGGGTCGTGGATGGTCTGTTGACCGTTGGACGCGGACAACGTGTTGGTATCTTTGGCGGCAGCGGCGTAGGCAAAAGTACCCTGATTGGAATGATGACGCGCAATACCGCGGCAGACATTACCGTGGTGGGGCTTGTGGGTGAGCGCGGACGTGAAGTGCGTGAATTTGTGGAAGATTCGCTGGGTGAAGAAGGGCGTAAGCGTTCGGTTGTTCTGGTCTCGACCAGCGACGAGAGCCCGCTGCTTAGGATGCGGGCTGCGCTCGCAGCAACCGCAGTGGCGGAGTACTTCGCCGCGCGCGGCAAACATGTGCTGCTGGTGCTTGATTCGCTGACCCGCTATGCGATGGCAGCACGGGAAGTCGGTCTTGCGGCTGGAGAACCGCCGGCCAGCAAAGGCTATACCCCCAGTGTCTTCACGCGTCTCGCCAAACTGGTTGAGCGCGCCGGTAACTTCGAGTGTGGCAGCGTAACGGCTTTTTACACCGTGCTGATGGAGGGCGATGACCAGCAGGATCCCATCGTGGACGCCGTGCGGTCGTTCGTCGACGGGCATATTGTGCTGTCGCGGGATCTGGCGGCGGCAGGTCAGTATCCACCGGTGGCGGTGCTGGATTCGCTGAGCCGATTGATGCCGGCTGTGACGACGCGCGAACACCGTGAGCAGGCCGCCCGCGCCCGTCGGCTTCTTGCGACGTTTGCGCGCAGCGAGGATCTCATCCGCATCGGCGCGTACAAGCCTGGATCGGATATAGAACTGGATCGGGCGATCGCAGTCATGCCCTTGCTGCGCTCCTTCATGGAGCAGCAGAGCGGCGAGCTCGTCAGGCTGAATGACTCGATCTCCATGCTGCGAGAAATGGCGCTCTGAGTGGAATCCAGATGAAGCGGATAGAACGATTGGAACGACTGGGTCAGCTCTTCCAGCGCGTGGAGCAAATGCGTGAACAGGAGTTGCACACCGCTTCACGTGCGGTTTCTGAGATCGTGAATTTGCAAGCGGAGGAAGCCGCCGCCAGCGAGGCGGAGGTCATCACGGGGCGCATGGCGTTGGCTGCCGGAGATCCGCAGGAGTGGATGCTTGCCGAGGCCGGCCGCGAGTTGATCGGTCTGCGTATGTCCCGACACAGCGACACACGCGTGCGCCGCGAAGAGGAACGTTCCGCGGCGCATGCGCGTTTTTCGCAACAGCGTCTGGAGCGGGAGCAGATGGGACGCTTGATTGAAGCTCAGCGGCGAACCACGGAAACGGTTGAGAGTCGCCGTCTACAGGCAAGCACGGACGACCGCTTCCTTTCGCGTCGCGAATGGCTCCGTGTTCACGGGCCACGTCCATGCCGGTGAACAAAACAGTTCTTATGCTGTGCCCGAAGATGAACGTCTGTTAATCCGAATGTTCTTCTCTTTGGCCAGCAAGGTGCATGCTACTGCGTAGGAGGAGAGCACATGGTTTCCCTTACCAGTCCAGCCCGTGCAAGGTCTTTACAGGAGACTGTCGCGCCCGCACCCATCGCCTCGACTACGCGCGAGATTGCGCAGGGCACTCCCTTCCAGGGAACTCTGATTGAAAGTCTTCACACCGGCGCGCAGCAGCACGCCGACGCGAGTGGAAGTTCTCCTACAAAGGGTGAGGGCGTGGGTAAAGTTCAACCAGCCGGAAAGGACATTGAGGTGCTTCAAGCTGAAGCGCAGCCGCTGGTCGAAAATGCGACAGTGCTGCAACAGGCGCACGGGCAGGCGGAGATGCACATTGTTTCTGAAGAAACGGGGCATGCGCCGCAACCGGATCCGGGGACAAGCAAACAAAGGTTGGGAGTAGACAACGAGAGCGACACCAAAGCCGATGCCGAGAGTGCTTTACCGCAAACCGATAAGGTCAAAGATTCGGGCGAGCAGCAACGCGCGCAAAAGATAGCTGTGGCTACTCAGCCTTGCGCACCGCATTCGGGCCGCGTTTCAACTCTCCAGCGTGCCGGATCCAGCATGCGGTCTTCCGTAACTTCCACTCCAGTGGAGCAGTCCCATGATTCACAAATCCTGGCGGTGAAGGGCACTTCGCTCGCGGTAGGCACATCGAGCGGCACGCATTACCGGGTGCCTGTAGGCGCGCGGCTGGACAAGTCTGGCCCCGTCACTGTAGCAGACGTCGCACCCTCTGCGATATCGTCAGAGAACCCTACGCCGCATCTTGCGGCGATGTCTGACGCGAGTGGAAGCGCACCTGCAGAAGGCCAATACGTTTGTAGAGTGCAACCAGCTGTAAAGGATGCTGAGGTGCATCAGGCTGAAGCGCAGCCGCTGGTCGAAAATACAGCAGTGCTGCAACAGGCGCCCAGGCCGACCAACGTGCACCGTGTTTCTCCAAAACATGGGCACACGTCTCAATCGAATATAGGGACCAGCAAAACAAAGATCCCAGAAAGCCATAACGCAGACGTCAAAGCCGATGCCAAGGTTGAGCCTGACAAAGAAGTTTCCGCAGGTTCGAACGAGGGCAGATGCGTGGTCGATATTCCAGGCAATCTGATTCCGTCAATCCCGCCAGCCGGGCAGGTCAGTTCGCCTCCTCCGGTGCACGACGAACTGGCGATCCGCACGAAAGCGAGTTCGCCCAGCCCCAAACAACCCGCGACAGTACGGACACAAGGTGAGCCCACCGGCGTACCCGGCAAGCTGATCAATGTCTCTGGCGCGGTGCTACAAACCGATGCAGTCAAAGATTCGGTCGAGCATCACGCCGCGCCAACGACCGACCACGGTTCGCAGGGAACAACTGTGCATAGTCAGCTTTCCGCAGCGCCTGCGGGCCGCTTGTCCAACCTCCAGCCCGCAGCATTCAGCATGCGGTCTCCGGCAAGTTCAACTCCAGACGAGCAGCCCGGTGATTCACGCACTCTTGCTGCGACGGCAACTTCGCTCGAAGTGGGAATCTCGAGTGGCACGTACGGTTGGCTGCGTATACGTGCCGAGCTGGACCAGTCCGGCACCGTCACTGCCGCAGTCGTCGCATCCTCGGCTGCATCGGCGGAGAACCTGACCAAACATCTCCCGGCAATGTCTGAGTATCTTGCACAGGAGACGACGAAGATTGGAAGCATCGTTGTTGACGCTTCTTCCCATTCCGGTGCTGCAGCGGATTCTTCACACAGTTCGGCTGCATGGTCCGGATTGCCGAATTCCGCTGCGGGGCAGCGCGATTCTCGCCAGTCGGACAGCGAAAAATGTTTCTCTGCGGATTCGGAGAGGCGTACCAAAGCAGAGAGGAACACCGAAGACACGCCATTCGATCTACAACCGATTCGGGCTGCCTGGCCGGGCCTTATGCCAGGTCTGCCCCCACGCCAGCTTGGGACCGGAACACATTGGGTTAGCGTCCGGGTCTGACCACAAAGCGAATAGGCAACAGCAGAAGTGATCCATTCGATCCACCAAGAGGAGGCTGCAATGAACATCGAATCCACCAACCTGAAGTCGGCCGCAAGCACTGTCGCACAAAGCCTGATGAAGGTTCGCACCTATAGTTCGTCCGCTACGAAGGCGCCTGGAGGTGCAGCGACAACGACGCCAAATGGATCATCTATCTCTTCGAACGATTTTCTGAAGCTGCTGGTAACGGAGATGAAAAATCAGGATCCGACCCAACCCACTGACCCTAACGCTTACATCCAGCAACTTGTGGGTGTGAATAGTCTGCAACAGTTGATCGCCATCAACCAGGAGCTGCACGCGCCAGCGTCGTCTGCTCCTGCAACTCCGGTGCAGCCGACCGCTGTCACGTCTGCGAATTCACTCTAACGTTTCACATAACTGGAAGCAGGCCGGCGTATCTGTGAGCGGCCATTGAGGATGCTATGCCAAACTTTTCTATTGCACTCACCGGACTTCAGGCAGATACCGTTGCCCTGAACACAATCGGCAACAACCTGGCAAATCTAAACACGACTGCTTTCAAGAAGCAGAGTACGACGTTTGAGGATCTTTTCTATCAGAATATCGGGACGTCTGGATCGCTGGAAACACTGCAGACCGGCGTGGGCACACGGGTGTCTGGTACGTCGAGCAGCTTCGCGCAAGGCAGCATGACCACGACCCAGAACTCCACCGACATGGCGCTGAGCGGCAACGGCTTTTTCATAGTCAATCGCGGCAATACGCAATCCCTGACGCGCGCCGGCAACTTCCAACTGGATTCCTCCGGCAATCTAATCACCTCTTCAGGCGAAAGCGTGATGGGCTACGGCGCTGTCAAGGGACAAGTGAATATCAATGGCGGACTTCAGGCTCTGCAACTGCCGGTGGCGGGCAGTCAGTCGGCGCAGCAGACCAAAAACGTTGCTATCACCGCCAGCCTGAACTCAAGCGCGGCCGTGGGAGCGCAGTTCACTTCACCGGTCACGCTTTATGACTCCCTGGGTCAGAGCCACGCGGCCACAGTGAGCTATGTCAAGACGGGCACTGCGACATGGAACTACTCGGTTGCGCTGCCGCCTGGAGACGCAACAGGAACCCCCGTCAATTCAAGCGGAACCCTAACGTTTGACCCAGCGGGAAAGCTGGTCTCGCCGACGGCGAACGTCACGGGCATCTCTTTCCCGGGATGGCAGATGGTGCCGTCGCCCTGACCTTCAATATGAATCTGTACGATGCGGCGGGACAGCCTCTAATCACGCAGGTTGCGGGCAGTTCGAACACCTCCGCAGTCAGCCAGGACGGGTATGCCTCAGGCGTTTACCAGGGGTTTTCGGTCGATGGTGCAGGAGTTGTTTCCGCCTCGTTCAGCAATGGTCAGACTTCGAAAGTTGGTCAGGTGGCGGTTGCAACGGTCGCAAATCCAGGCGGCCTGTTGCGGACAGGCGCGAACGGCTATCAGGCTAGCGACGCTTCAGGTGCGGTCACAGTGGGTGTTGCCAACTCTGGCGGACGAGCGACCATCGAAGGCGGTTCGCTGGAGCAGTCGAACGTCGATATCGCGGCTGAGTTTTCCGATCTGATCGTGGCGCAGCGCGCCTTTGAGGCAAACTCAAAGACCGTCACGACCTTCGACACGGTAACGCAGCAGGCGATCAACATGATTCGTTAGCTGAAGATGAGAGCGATCTAAGATTGCCTCTTCGCGTGTGGCCCCGCCAGCTTCGGTGCGGGGCACACATGCGTTTGGGTGCATGAACGCCGGCTAATCTGTGGGGCATGTTCTGTGGAACCTGACGTGCATCCTCCCATCATCATGGCAACAAATAATAATGACGATGTTCAAACTCAGACGAACTCTGGACTCAACCGAAGTCTTCCACTGATCCCTTTGGTGCTGACGGTTCTGGTCGCAGTTGTCGCTGCGGTAGGCCTCTGCGCCGGCGCGGCGTTCTGGCTCATCCGCAGCAACCGGCTTCCGGGGCTCTCTAGCGCGGCAAAGGTAGACGCGGCCGCCAAGCCTGCTTCGCCTTCGATGCACCTGGTTCCGCTCGAGCCGCTGCTGGTCAATCTTGCTGACCCGGATGGGCACGCTTACCTGCGCGTCTCTCTTACCCTGCGCGTGCTGGATCAGCCGTTGATTAAGGGAGAGAAGGCAGCGGAAGCTCCGGGAAAGGGAAAGCCGGTCAATGAATTCGAGGCCGCCGAACGCGATGCGGCGCTTTCGGTACTGGGTCAGGAGACCAGCGATTCGTTGCTCGCACCGTCAGGCAAAGAGCGTCTCAAACAGCGCCTCCTGGGCGGCTTCGCGCAGAACGTTCCCGAGATCAAGGTTCAGGAGATCCTCCTGACAGAGTTTCTTGTACAGCATTGAAACCGTAGCGCAGGCGTTAACACAACACCAGGGGGCACCATGACCAACGCAGAGAATGCAACACCTGATGACGAACGTGAACACGCAGCGCTGTCGATTGCGCCGCACCCGGCCGCCTGGATGCAGAGAATCGAGCAGCATCCCGAGTGGCCTCTGGTATCGCGTATGCCAATACGCCTGGCGGCCGCAATTCCGGTCACGAAATTCAGAGTGGGCAATCTGCTGGGGCTTGCCGTGGGGCAGGTAATAGAGAGCGCCTGGTCCAGCGCGCAGGACGTCACTTTGAAGGCAGGCAACGTGCAGTTGTTCTGGAGTGAGTTCGAAGTTGTCGAACAGCGCATGGCAGTGCGCCTGACGAGGCTGGCATGAGTCACACGTTTGATCAGCGAATTCCGGTGGAGCACGCGTCCTTGCGCCCTAATGGTGGACTCGCAGGCTGGTTGATGCAAGCCTTCAGGCATCTGCGGGAACAGAGCGCAGTAGGTCGCGGACGCGCGGCACAGCGCCAGATGCGGGTTGTCGAAACCATGAACCTGGGCGCGCGCAAACAGTTGCTGCTGATCGACTGTGCCGGAGAGAGGTTTCTGGTGGGCACAGGGCCGGACAGTGTGCAGTCTGTTACGCGGCTTCAAAATGGCCCCACTCCGAGCCTTCTCGCGGAAGGCGCAATCCAATGACCCTGAAAAGCTTAGTCCGCGTCTCTGCTCTAGGTTTGTTCTGGTTGTTCCTGCTGGCCGTACCCGCGCATGCGTTCGCTACAGCGAATGCCGCTGACGAAACCGCCGTTGAGGCGAGCGCGCACAGAATGGTCGAGGCGCGCGCCGCGCGAGTTCATGCGGTCGCCTTTGCGCACACAGAGCCCGCATCCACGAACGCCGGGCACGCCAGGGTCAAGCAGGTCGCAGCATCAGCCTCTGCCGTGCCCGCACGTGAACCAAGCATCGCCGACGAGCTCGCGAACGGCGGCAGCACACAGTGGTCCATTGTGGTGGGCCTCACGCTGCTGACGCTGTTACCTGCGTTGCTGCTGTCAGTCACGCCCATGGTTCGTCTGCTGGTGGTCTTCCACTTTCTTCGACAGGCGCTCGGCACCCAGACCGCACCAAGCAATCAGATCCTGATGGGCCTGTCGCTGATGATGACCTGGTTCCTGATGGCACCCGTGCTGACTCAGGTTGAGGCCACCGCGTCCACGCCGTATCGCCAGGGAACGATTACAGGCGAAGTTGCCATCGAGCGTGGAATTGTTCCGGTCAAAGCGTACATGTTGCGTTACGCGCGGCAAAAGGATTTGGCAGTCTTCGCCGCAGCAGGCATGGCAGCACAGCCAAAAACAGCGGACGATCTGCCGTTCCAGGTCGTGGTTCCTGCCTACATCCTGAGTGAGTTGAAAGCCGGCTTCCAGATAGGCGCTGTTCTCTTTCTTCCGTTCCTGCTGGTCGACCTTGTCGTGGCAAGCGTGACGACATCGATCGGCATGTTGCAACTGCCGCCTGTGGTGATCTCAACACCGGTAAAAATTCTGCTGTTCGTAATGGTGGATGGCTGGAATCTGCTGGCAGACAAGCTAATCCACAGCTTCTAGGGAGAGTTCCGATGGGCAGCGATCAAGTGGTCGAACTGATGCGGCACCTGCTGGTGGAAGCGTTGCTGCTCAGCGCACCTCTGCTGATCTCGGCGGCGGCAGTTTCGCTCGTCGTAAGTCTGCTGCAAACCCTGACCAGTGTGCAGGAGCAGACCCTGACTGCTGTACCTCGTCTCGCCGTAGTCTTCGTGGTCGCCATGGTGTCTCTGCCATGGACCGTGCATCGTTTGGTCGGATACACGGTGCTGCTCTTCTCGGATTTTCACCGGTACCTGGGATGAACACCTTCGTAAACGGGTTCGTCAACGGTGGCTTGTCCAGCTGGGGTATGTATCTCTCGGCTGCGGTGCTGGTTGCGGTGCGCCTCAGCGGGCTGATGGTTTTTGCGCCTGTCTTCAGCTCTGCGGCGATCGCGCCGCGGATCAAGGCTGGTTTTGTGATGGCAATGACGATGCTGCTCGCTCCAGTGGTGGGGCTTGTGCCCGGCGCGGGCGCGGAGCTTGGAGTCAAAAGCATTCTCGGCGAACTCGGAGTTGGGCTGCTGTTCGGGCTGTGTCTCGCCATGCTTACGGAATCATTGCTATTTGCCGGGTCGCTGACCGGTATGAGCTTCAGTTTCTCTCTGGTTAACTTGCTGGATCCCAACACACGGGTGGAAACGCCTGTGCTGGGACAGATGCTGGGTTTGCTGGGTGTGCTCGTCATCATCGCTTCAGGGCTCGACCGCATTCTGCTGGAAGCTGTCGTGCGCAGCTTCTGCGCGGTGCCCGTGGGCCATGCCGTTCTGGCGGCGGAGAGCGCAGCAGACGTGGTGCGTATGGCCGGCGGAATCTTCCTTGCCGGGCTGCAACTCGCCGCACCTGTCATGGCTGCGGCGTTGGTGGTTGAGATGGCGGTCAGCATGGTCAGCCGTCTCGCTCCCATGCTGCCAGTTCAGGTAGTCGGCGTCCCGATCAAAACCCTCACCAGCTATGTCGTGCTGGCCGCGAGCCTGGGCGTGTGGCCCGGCTGGATCGAAAGCCACTTCACCGCGTTGCTGAATGCTGCGGGAAAGCTGCTGGTGCGCGCATGAGCGAGCAGGGAACCGAAGCCGGAACACCGCAACGAAAAAAGAAAGCGCGCGAGCAGGGCGACAGCGTGCATAGTCGTGAGCTGCTCAGTGCGGTTGCCATGCTGGCGGGCGTCGTGACCCTCGGCATGGTGTCCGGGAACTTTGTGCATCTCTGGCGCATTGCGCTGGAACGTAGTCTCGCCGCTTCCGCGCTCACCCCGGGTATGGGGGATACATTCTGGATTTCGGCCATGCGCCAGGTCATGGCACCTGTAGTCATGCCGCTGGTACTGGTGATGGGCGCGAGCTTTCTGGGCGCGCTGGGTGCAGGTCTTGCGCAGAGCGGCGGCCTTGAACTTCATCCTTCTGCGATCGGAATGAAGTTGTCGCGCCTGAACCCCATTGCGAACCTTGGCAATCTCTTCAGCCTGCGCAGCGTGGCCCGCATCGCAAAGTCCTTGATCCCTGCGGGCGCGATGGTGCTGCTGGGTTGGTCGGCCCTTAAGGGATTGCTGCTTCCCATGCCGGTGTTGAGTGTGGTGCGCCTGCCGTTTGCATTCAGCGCCTGTTATCGGCTTGCTGTGGACGCAGCCTGGATTACGCTCGCCTGGAGTGGCCTCGACTATGCGGTCGAATGGGTCGCCTGGAACAAGCGGATGAAGATGTCCGTGCAGCAGATCAAAGAGGAGATGAAGGAGCAGATGGGCAATCCGCAGGTTAAGGGACGTGTGCGGCAGGTGCAGAACGCGATGCGCCGTCGCCGTGTGAAAGCGAATCTGTCGAAGGCCAGCGTGATCATCACGAATCCGACGCACTATGCTGTCGCGCTTGAGTTCAGCTTTGAGACCATGCAGGCTCCCAAGGTCCTCGCCAAAGGGCGCGACCTTCACGCTGCGGCAATTCGCGAAGAAGCCCGCTGGGCGGGTATTCCCATGATCGAGAATCCTCCGCTGGCGCGCAGCCTGTACCGCATGGTGGAGCCGGGCCAATCCATTCCGTTTGAACTGTACGCTGCTGTGGCTGGCATCCTGGCGTTCCTGTATCGCGAGCAGGTGGAAGACAAGCTGCGCGAAGAGCGGCGACGAACCGTCGCAGCGACCCTGTAAGACCGTAACGCAAATAGATCCACAAACCGAGTGACTGAAGGAAGTTGACCATGTTCAAGAACGCCGCCCGTCTGCAAGCCCTGGTGCTTCCCACGCTCGCCATCAGCATGGTGTTCGTCATGCTAGTTCCCATCCCGGGTTTTCTGCTGGATATTTTGCTGGCGGCATCGATCACCGCTTCGATCATCGTGTTTTTGACTGCGATCCAGGTTCGTAGGGCAGTCGACTTCTCCGTCTTCCCCACGCTGCTGCTTCTGTTGACCTTGTTCCGGCTGAGTTTGAACATTGCGTCCAGCCGCAGGATCCTGCTGCACGGGCATGAAGGCACACACGCTGCTGGCGCGGTCATCGAGGCGTTCGGGCAGTTCGTTGTTGGCGGCAACTATGTCGTTGGCTTTGTTTTGTTCCTCGCGCTGGTTGCAATCCAGTTCCTTGTAGTCGCGCATGGCGCGGTGCGGACTGCGGAAGTGACGGCCCGCTTTACGCTCGACGCTTTGCCTGGCAAGCAGATGGCGATCGATGCGGATATGAACGCCGGCTTGATCGATGAGCAGGGTGCGCGCAAACGCCGGGAAGCGATTGCGCGCGAAGCCGAGTTCTACGGCGCAATGGATGGTGCCGCCAAGTTCAATCAGCGCGATGCCATGGCTACGATTCTGATTACAGCCATCAACATCATCGCGGGCATTGTGATCGGCACGTTGCAGCAGGGCGTCGACCTGCTGACCGCAGTCAAAACCTACACAATACTGACGGTAGGAGATGGCCTCGTCACGTTAATTCCGAGCCTGCTGGTGTCCATTGCGGGCGGCATCATTCTCACGCGCGCCTCCAGCTCAGGTGCGCTCGATGAGGAACTCGGCGGCCAGCTGCTCAAGCGCCGCAACACTTTGTGGATCGCGTGCGGCGTTCTGCTGGCGCTCGCTCTTATTCCAGGACTGCCCAAGATTGCTTTCGTGCTGATGGCCGGCGCTGTGGCTCTGATCGCACGCCGCGTTCCCGAGGAGACGCTTATCGAAGAGGCTGACGCGTCGGTCGCTCTCAGGAAAGATCAACAGGCAAGCCCCGATGGTGCGGGCGAGAACTTTGCCAGCCTGCTGAAGATGGATGACCTGACCCTCGAGATCGGCTTCCAGCTCATTCCGCTGGTTGACGAGAAGCAAGGCGGACAGATGCTGAACCGGGTGCGTTCGCTGCGCCGTCATCTCGCTACGGAGCTGGGGTTCATCGTGCCGCCCGTGCATATCACCGATAACCTGCGTCTCAAACCGCGCGAGTATTGCGTGAGTCTGCGCGGAATCGAGATTGCCCGCTGGCAAACGGAACCCAACTGCCTGCTCGCCGTGAACGCGGATCCCAAGGCGCGCACACTGCCGGGGATCGAGGTGCGCGAACCGGCCTTCGGTGTGGCCGCGCGCTGGATTCAGCAGGGTCTAGAAGAACAGGCGCTGGCTGCCGGTTATAGCGTGGTGGATCAGACCACAGTCATCGGCACGCATCTGGGAGAGTTGATTCGGCGTCATGCGCATGAGCTGCTCGGGCGGCAGGAAACCAAGCGGCTGTTGGATGGCCTGAATGAAAGTCATCCCAAGCTGGTGGAAGAACTGGTACCCAAGCTGCTGAGTCTGGGCGAGGTGCAGAAGGTGTTGCAGCAGCTCTTGCGCGAGCAGGTCTCCATCCGCAACCTGGGAGCGATTCTGGAAGTTCTGGTGGAAGCGGCACAGCACTCTCGCAACATCGTACATCTGGTCGAGAGTGTGCGCCAGGGCCTGGGCCGCGGCCTAGTGCACTCGCTGCTCGACGAAGAGGGAGGTCTGCGCGTTCTCACAATCGATCAATCGCTCGAGCAGCACCTGGTCAGCACGTTCGACCCGCAGGCTACGCTGTTGCTGGGCGATGGTGCGGCGGACGCGCAGGGCGGCCAACCGGCCAATCATCTGCGCCGTCTGCTCGAATCTGTGAAGCGCCTAACCGGCGGGGGACCGACGATGGCACTGCCCGTGCTCTTATGTCCATCGCCGGCGCGCTATCACGTTCGCCGCTGGCTGGAGCCGTTCATTCCCAGGATTACGGTGCTCGCTCCCGCGGAGATTCCGCCGGAGATTCGGGTACGCAGCGTGGGAACGCTCGGATAAACGATGCGACGTTCAAAGAGCACAAGAAAAGAGGGCGCGATGACTACGTTGGCCACGAAGACGATGTTGCAAAGAGGCAAGCTTGGATTGGCGGATGGTATCTCCATCCTTGACGGGGATCTGAACGATTCCTTGATGGCGCTGCCTGTGGTGCCAGGTTTTAGCGCGGCACCGAAGGCTTACTTGCAGAGCGCCACAACCGGTTCAGACGGAGGGAGCGGACTCGAAGGCATGTCCGCGTCCGCGCGCGAACAGTTGCTGGTCGAGCACCTGCCCACGGTCCGCTTCATCGCGCGCCGCATTCACGAGCGGCTGCCTCAGCATGTTGAGCTCGACGACCTGGTCTCCGCCGGTATGGTGGGTCTGATCGACGCCTTCTCGAAGTTCGACCATGGTAAGAAGGTACAGTTCAAAAGTTATGCGCAGTTTCGTGTGCGCGGTGCGATTCTTGATTCGCTGCGCACGCTTGACTGGAGCCCTCGGGAACTGCGCCGCAAAGGCCGCGCCGTCGAAGAGGCCATTCGCAGCCTCACCCAGCGTCTGGGCAAGGCACCGTCGGAACCGGAGATTGCGGCCGAGATGAGTCTTCCTCTGGTTGAGTATCAGACTCTGCTGGGCGAACTGAAGGGTCTTGAGATCGGCAGCCTCCACATGGAGCGCAGCGAAGATTCGGGCGACGAAGAGCTGGCCTACATACCCGGCAAGCCGGAAGAAGACCCCCTGTTCCGTTGTCTCAAAGGCGAGATGAAGCAGCGCCTAATCGACGCGATCGAAGATCTGCCCGAAAAGGAACGCATGGTGTTGACGCTCTACTACTACGAAGAGCTCACCATGAAGGAGATCGGCCTGACCCTGGGCGTGGTGGAATCGCGCGTCTCGCAAATACATTCGTCTGCCGTGATTCGCCTCCGCACAGCGCTCGCCAATCTGCGGCCACAGAACGCAACGGAACTGAAACGCAACGGGCGCGCGAAGTAACAGGAGTGCACGATGGAAAAAGTTCTAGGCCAGGAAGAAATCGACGCACTCTTCGCCACCAGGAGTGACGTTCTCGCAGAGGACGCGACTGTAGCATCCTCGCAATCTTGCGCCGAGCCGTTCAACTTCGGCAGGGCAGGGCAGATATCCTCTGAGCAGATGCGCGCCATCGCCACAGTCAATGATCTGTTTGCGCGTAATCTGATGCACGCAGCCGGTGCGTGGCTGCGAACCGAGATTGAGGTCATGCTGGTCTCGGGCGAACAGATGGTCTACACGGAGTTCGTCGAACGGATTCCGGAAGAAACCTACGTTTGTTCCATCCGCCTAGAGCCCCTGGGTGCAATTGGTCTGATGGAGCTTGAACTCAGCCTTGCGCTGCCTTTCGTCGACCTGCTTCTGGGCGGCACTGGAACTCCAGCCCCGGCGCGCCCTTTGACCGACATCGAGGAGTTGATCCTAGCCTCAGTCGTTCAGCTCTTCATTAAAGAACTGAACCTGGCCTGGGAATCTGTTGGCCTGCAATTCTGCTTTGAGAAGCGCGAGTCGGCGGCGCAGGTCGCACGCATGGTGCCCGCCGGGGAGAAAACCCTCTGCGTATGTTTCGAGGTTCGTCTCGGCAAAGAGCGCGGCATGCTCAACCTGTGTCTGCCCGCGGTGGTGCTGAGCGCAATTCTGCGCAAGCTGAGTGAAGACCGGGATCAACCCCGCCGGTGCTCGCTGGAAGTACGCACACGCGTTCGCGAACTGCTCGGCGAGTCGTCTGTGCTGACCAGTTTGCGTTTTCCCCCGGTGCGTCTGAAAGCGAAAGAGATCGCAAGTCTTAGCGAAGGAGCCCTTCTGCGTTTTCCCATCTCCAGGCACAATCTTGCCGAGTTCTGCTTGGAGGGAATGGCCCTGAGCCGTGCCGTTCCGGTGCGCACCGGCGAACACCGTGGCGCGCGACTTGAAGCCGGAGAGTCCCTCTACCGCCCTGCAGTCGGTTTAACCAGCGCAGGTGCAGTTCGCCTTTCAACAGGTAATACGCGAGGAGCCATTCATGATGGAGCCAGATGATCTTGTTTCGGGAACGCTGGATGACATTCCAACACAGAATATCGTGTCATCCACTGAATCGCCCCACGCCGCGTCTGATGCGAGCGGAAGCGCTGAAAACATCGTTGCCGTGAACGCTGACAGTGAACTCGGGCTAGGCCTGCTAGAAGATATTGAGCTTGACGCCACGCTGCAATTCGGATCGCGTGACATGTTCCTGCGCGACGTGTTGGAGCTTGGCCCGGGCGACGTCATTGAACTCGACCGCCATGTCTCTGAACCGGTCGATCTGGTTGTCGGCGACCGGATCGTCGCTCGTGGAGAGGTCGTTGTCGCCCATGGCAACTTCGCGCTGCGCATCACCCAGGTAGCGGCGCCTCAACTGCGGCTGGAGAGTATCCGATGCCTTTTCTAAATTTCCTTTCTGGTGGCCTGCTGCAAGCAAGGGTCCAGCAGGCATATGCTTCGCGCGACACGGCGCTGTTAGGCCGCACCAAGGCTGAAAACCTCGGAGACGCGCAGATGCCAGAGCGCGACCTGTACCCAGCGTCCTTTTCCACAGCGCCGACCTGCGCCGCGTCAGGTTGCACCGGTGGATGGCTGAAGAACCGTAAAGCAAAAGAACGTCCTCACTTTGAGGGCGATTGGGCGTGCAGCGAACGCTGCCTCCAACTGCTGGTGCGGGCAGCCCTGCGGCGCGAGGCCGGAGGTGCTTTGGTGGATGAGGCATATCCTCCGCACCGGCATCGCGTCCCGCTGGGACTCGTGCTGCTGGCTCAGGGTTGGATTACGCATCAGCAGTTGCAAACAGCCCTGCATGCGCAGCGCAGCAGCGGACGAGGCCGCATCGGCGACTGGTTGATCGAAGGCTGCGGTCTTTCTGCTGAACGGATCACCCGCGGTGTTAGCCTGCAGTGGAACTGTCCTGTGCTCACGCTGGAAAGCTTCTCTCCCTCTGCAATGGCGCTGGTGATGCCGCCGTCTCTCGCGCACCAAGTGAGCCTGGTCCCGGTGCGTGTGGCCGGCAGGTCTGTTCTGTATATTGCATTTCGCGACGGGATGAATGCTGCGGCTGCGCTGGCACTGGAAGCAATGAGCGGTCTGCGGGTGGAGTGCGGTCTGCTTACAGAGAAGGATGCGGCCGCAGCCAGCGCAGCCATCCAGCAGGCAGATCCGGTACCTTGTCATTCAAGCGTGGTGCCGCACCTGGATGCTCTCACGGACACAATCGCTCACACCATTGCATCGCGCAAACCGATTGCGTCAAAACTGGTGCGCATCCAGCAGACCTACTGGCTGCGCCTCTGGCTGGAAAGCGGAGCGCGCAGCGGAATAGGCGATCTGCCCGCTGCACCGCATGAACTTGAAGATCATCTGTACTCGATCAAGCTCAACGTTTGCGCAAACTAGAGCCAAGTTGCCTACGACCGATGCGCGCAGTTGAACCAGAATCGCGACCTATCGATCATTGCTGGACACGGAAACAGGGTTGGATTCAGCGGCCGCACTCTCGCCCAGCGTCTCTGCCGGCCCATTCACCCACGCTGCGGCCGGAGTCGTGCTCGACCCGAGCCCCAGCTTGATGATGGCGCGCGCGTCCGGCGTCAGCTTGGTCTGCCAGCCATGATCCGCCTGGTACTTCTGCATGGCGGTCTGCGTTGCGCTATCCCACACCCCAGTGGGTGCGCCCGAAAGATAACCTTTACGAATCAGCGCTGTTTGAATCTCGGTTGCCCGGGAGGCATCCATCACCGTGGGCGCAGCCGACTTCTTCCTGGCGTGCCCGGCCATATGGTGTGAAACCCGGTGCGCTGTCGGCCCTCGATGGATATGCGGCGCTGCCAGCGCGGGAAGCGCAAACGACGCTACAGCTATCGCAAGAAACTTGGCTTTGGACGACATTGTTCTGCATTCCTCCAGGTCGGATGGGCTAGTGCATCAACTCATAAGACGGTATCTCCAAGTTTAACGTCGCCAAGGCGCGCACGCAACGGGAAGCAAGTTCCCAGCGACGAGCAAGAAGTACTCTGTTTTTATCTTCCTTTCACCTTCACAACTTGGCTTCAGGATGACGTCAACCGACTATGCGTTCTCTGCCGTGTCAGCCGAGAGCCTCGCGCAACGCCACGCGGTCATAGATTGGCGGAAGGCACGAAAAGCCAGTGCAGACCAGCGCGCTGCTTGCGGTCTGAGGCGGAAGCTGACCGATCGTTGCCGCGAGTGCAGGAGGAAGTGTGGAACCCGAACGCAGGCGGATTACCGTCTTGTTCACCGCGAACCCGATCAACGCCGCGGACTCCAAGTCGCTGGCTGACGCATCATCGCCCAGGACGACCACCTGAATAGGCGGCAGGCTTAAACGCCTCAAGGCTAACCCGTAACTTGCAGCGTAAAGTCCAAAATGTTCCACCACTCCGGCGAAACACTCCAGCGTACGAAGAGCTTTGTCGCGGAACTCTTCGCGTCCAGTCAGCGCTTCCAGGCGCAGAAGCAAGTTCGCTGCCGACGGGTTTCCTGCCGGTGTCGGTGAATCCTGCAAAGGTTTGCGCCGAGCCCTAAGCGCTCCGATCTGGGCCGATCCCGAAGTGGTAGACGTATCGAAAAAGCCGCCTTTGGCTTCGTCCCAGAATCTGGCAAGCACGCTGTCTGCAATCGCGAGCGCCGCCTCGAAATAGCGCGTCTCTCCGCAGACTTCCCACGCATCCAAAGCTGCCGCCGCGCTGAAGACATAATCATCCAGCACACCTGCGACAGGAGTGCCAGAGGCCGAGTCGCCAGCGTAAGCGACTACGTGAGACATGCTCGCACCGTCCCAGGCACTCCCGAGCAGACGGTTCAGGGATCGCAAAGCAAACTCCTTCGCGCCCTCATTGCCGAGCACGCGGCCTGCCAGCAAATACGCCGAAACCATCATTGCGTTCCAGCCGACATAAATTGTTTGGTCGACAAAGGGCGTTGGCCGCAGCTTGCGCGCCGCATACAATTTTCGCTTCGCACTCAGAACCGTAGGGAGGGCATCGTCCGCAGACAGGGCCGCCGTCTGGGCAGACTCCGCCAGCGTCATGCTAATGTGCAGAACATTTTTGGCGGGGTTATGGTGCATGTCACCGACTTCGCCAAGGTCGAAGTAAGTGGCCGCAAGTTTCAGTTCGGCGGCATTGAGGACCTCGGCCGCTTCAGCCCTTGTCCAGGTGAAGTAATCGCCATCATCGTCAAGCGAAACGTCTGCATCCTGGGACGCGTAAAATCCACCACGTTCACGGTCGCTCAGCCACTCGTCGATCCATTCCATGATCTCCTGCGCGACGCGTGCGCACTCCGGTTCACCGAAGGCCTGGAAAGCGTGCACGTAATTTTTGAGCAGCTCCGAGTTGTCGTAGCTCATCTTCTCGAAGTGGGGCACCACCCAACGCTCGTCCACCGAGTAGCGATGGAATCCGCCCGCCAGATGATCGTAGATTCCACCCTTTGACATTTTTTCGAGTGTCACAAGCGCCGCAACCTTTGCAGCACTAGCGCGCGCCTCGTCGGCGTCCGTCCTCCCGGCTGCGTCGATCAGGAGGTCGAGCGCGGCAGGATGCGGGAATTTGGGTTGAGTTCCAAATCCGCCGAAGCGAGAGTCAAACTGCTGCAACGCCGAATCAATCATTCTGCCGACAAGCTCTTCGCCCGGATTCTTTCCACTTCCGTCGAATGCTTCATTGTGCTCGACGGCAGCCATCACGCTGCCTGCGGACTCGTTGACCTCGCTGCGTCGATCTGCGAAGGCTTCAGCCATGGTCAGCAGAACGCGCTTCAGGCTGGGCCGTCCGTGGCCATCGACAGGAGGGAAGTACGTCCCACCGAAAAACGGCTTGCCGTCGGGCGTAAGAAATGCGGTCAGCGGCCAGCCACCTTGTCCGCTGATAGTGGAGACAGCCGCCTGGTAACGTGCGTCCACATCCGGGCGCTCGTCACGGTCCACTTTGACCGCGATAAAGTGTTCGTTGATAACGGCTGCGGTATCGGCGTTCTCATAGCTTTCGCGATCCATAACATGGCACCAATGGCACCACACCGCACCGATGTCCAGCAGGACTGGTTTGTCTTCTGTCCTGGCCCGTTCAAAAGCCTCTGCGCCCCATTCGTTCCATTGCACCGGCTGATGCATCGCACTGCGCAGATAGGCCGAACGCGCGTTTGCCAGGCCGTTTTTTACTTCAGCACACATGCTGTCAGTTTACTGCGGGCGGTTGAACTGCGCGATGCACCGCCACAGCGCAGAGAAAAGCCCCTGCACCAACCAGGGGCTTCCAAGAGCACAGCATGGCGTTGGCTACTGAGGCAGCGGTGGAGGCGTGTCGGTAAGGGGTTTCGGAGGAGCAGGAGGTTTGGGAGCCGTTAGTCCAGGAATATTCGGCTTCTGGGTGACGGTTCCCTGGGCCGCATCCACCATCGAAATCCCGTATCGGTCAAGCGTATTCGATAGAATCTGTTGCAGGGATGACCGATCCCGGGCGTAGGCTGCGGTCGCAGAGATCAGCGCATTCTCCCCAATTGCGAGCGTACGTTCCTGGGTGAGCACATTGGCTGTTGTGGAGGCGCCGAGCTTATATTTCTGCTGCTCTGCCGCGAGCGACTGCGCGTTGAAGTCGCGCGCTGTCTGTGCCGCCATTACATTCGCACGGTCATTACTCAGCGCGTATTGTGCGTTGATAACGCTGATGCGAATCTGGGTGTAGAGCTGCTGCAAACGCATCTGTGTCTGGCGATACTCCATCTGCGAACGCGCCTGGTCGGCCTGGGCCACCCGGTTGCGCAGAGGAATGTTGATGTTTACGCCCACGCCATAATCAGGCGTTCTCCCCGTGAATAGATCCTGTAACGCGCCGCCATACCCACCGGGAACGGTGTTGCCGACCTGGCTGGGAGCTTGCCCGCTGAAGGGGTTTTTTGCCGTATTCAGACTTCCGCCGACCGCACTGCCGCCGTAAAAGCCAAACGCGTCGACGACAGGCAATAGGCCATTTTTCTCGCCGCGAATCGTAATCTCGTTGTTCTTCATGTTCAGCACGGCTTGTTCGATCTGCGGATTGTTGGTGTAAGCCTCCTTCACCAGGTCCTCGACCGGCATATCTTCTTCGGGTAAGCGGTCAAGGGCCACACGATCGGCTGGCACAACCGGCGCATTGGCCAACTGAGGATCGTTCAGATTGCGTGCAATCGCTTGTTTCATCACCAGTTGCTGATACTCAAGGTTGGATTGCGATGTGACCAGGGACTGCCTGTCGGTCGCGACCGCAGAGTCTGAATTGACCACATCCAGCGGAGCAAGAGTGCCAATCTGAAGCTGCTTGCGGTTGTCCTGGGCAAGCTGGGTTGACTGCGCCAGCGCACGTTCCTTGGCTTGTTCATCTTCATACGCACTGACAAGAGCCCAGTAGATGCTCTCCACCTGCGTCACCGTGTAGATAACCTGCTCGCGAAAACCCGAGTCGGTGATGCGACGATCGTTTTCCGCCTCCAGGATGAACCGGCGGTTGATCTTAGGCCCAAATCCTTGAAGAAGATGTTGCGTGATGGTTGCGCGAAAGCTTGGGTTGACGGACGGTGTGTACGTCGAGAAGGGATTGTTGGTCGCCACACGGGCGCTGTTGACCGCGACGTTCACCAGAGTTCCAGTGCTGAAGCCCTGCTGATAGCCAAAGTCGCTGGTGAACGTACTGGCGGTGCTGCTGGGAAGAAACGTGCTTGTGCTCTCTGTGCTTTGACGCTCGTACTGCACGATTCCGGTCAGTGCAGGGTCAAAGCTGTACGGCTGCGGCCCACCACCGTTCGTGCTCAGGACCAGGCCATTGAAACCGGTTCCAGCGCCACCCGCTGCGCTCGATGTTCCGCCGGGGCCGCCACCACCAGTAATCGTGGGGCTCGAACCGCCAAGCGTGTTGGTCACCAGGCCTGTAGAGACACCGCGAAAGATCGCACCGGCGTGAGTGCGTAGAACGTCAGTGTCCGCAATGTCCAGATTGATGCGCGCAATCGCGATATCGAAATTGTTCTCAAGCGCGAGCGTGACCGCATCCGAAAGACTCAGGTAAATCTTGCCGTCGCGCAACAGGTCCTGAATGCGTCCCGCATTGGTCAGTCGTGGCAAAGGCACGTCCGTGGGCGTGAAGATAGCGAACGGATCGCGGAAGCTGAAGGTCTTCAGGTGGGTGTAGTCCTTGGCCGTATCCCGCAGGTAGAGCGGACCCACCGCCGCAGGCTGAGGTGCCTGCGGCAGACCTGCCTGGCCGGTCGTGTCGTTCTGAATCGGCTGCGGAGCCGCTGGGGCTGTAGCGTTGGTTTGAGTCTCCGCCCCGGTAACGGGCGCAGGCGTAGACTGCGGGTTTGCTGGAGCTTGTTGGGCCCATACAGGGGTTGCAACCGTACTCAGGAGCACCAGCGCAACGCTTGCACCCGCCTTCAAATCGTTCAGTCTCACGTTATCTCTTCTCCCGCTGGACTTGCCTGAACTGCTTCGGTACAGACCACACCGTATCTCGAGGCGATGCCGAGGATCTGTGAGGGGACTCCTCAGTAGACGTTCACAGACGCACCGGAGACTCCAAAAATTTCACACGCACGGCGACTTGGGCCTCTATACGCAAGCGGGTCGCCTGCGGTTCCGCAAGCACGGGTCAAAGCTGGGTTTCTTTGTACTTACTATAGCAATCGTTTTGTAGCAGCTCGCTACTCCGACAGGTCGCAGCGGTCACGCAGCCCACCGCATCGACCGCTCAATCCACGTGAACGTACGCATGTAATACTTTCCACCTGATGCAGCAGTGGAAATTGACTATGGCCTACGATGGCACCGGGTTTCATGGCTGGCAGGTTCAACCACGTCTGCCCACAGTCCAGGGAACCCTCGCTGCGGCAATCCGGACGCTGACCGGAGAACAGGTGCTTCCGCAGGGCTCGGGACGCACCGACGCTGGCGTTCACGCCCTTGGCCAGGTCGCCAGCTTCGCACTCCAGTCACCTGTTCCAGAAACAAACTTGCTGCGTGCACTCAACCGGGCGCTCCCCGCATCTATCCGCGTCCTCTCCGCGGAGCACGCTCCTGAAGCCTTTCACGCCCGGCACAGTGCCATGCAGAAAACCTACGAATACCGCATCTTCCAGCGCAGACGCAATCCGTCGCCCGCGCCATTCGAGCAGGATCAGGACGAACGCATCTGTCCGCCGATGCTGGCGCCGTACGTTTGGGATTGCCCATTTGTGCTGAGTCTGGAGCGGCTCGCACAGGCTGCAAGAGACATCTGTGGAGAACACGACTTCACCAGCTTTGCGGCGAGGGACCCTGACCTGACCCAACGCGAAAGGCCAGCGCAAAACACCTGCTTCCGCACGATACTCGAGAGCCGCTGGCAGCGCGAGGAGGATCTCCTGGTTTACCGGGTCACAGGTACAGGCTTTCTCCACCACATGGTTCGTAATCTGGTGGGGACCTTCATAGAAGCCGGTCGAGGCCGTTTCGAACCCGCGAACATAGCGCGCATCCTTGCCGCACGCGATCGCACAGCGGCTGGCCCTACGGCTCCAGCCTCCGGTCTTTTCCTGTTCAGCGTCAGCTATGACGCGCAGACCGTTGGCGGGTGCACACACGAACACAGCTCCGGGCCGCACCGATGAGCGACGCCGCCACACCTCATCCTGCGGTACAGACTGCCCTGGCCCAGCATAGAATCTCCCGCGCGGCTGCCATGCTGCCCGTTCATCAGGCGTTCCGATGGCTTCACCTGCATCAGCCGCAGCTGCGTCAATGGCAGATGGATCTGCTTGCCATTCCCGCGCCGCCCTTTGCAGAGCAACAACGCGCAGCCTGGTTTATCGAGCGTTTCAGGGCGCTCGGGCTGGACAATCTACATATAGATGAGGAAGGCAACGCCATCGGTGAGTTTGGTGGAGGAGAACGCAAAAGTTCGGAATCGAAGTTCTTGCTCTTGTCCGCGCATCTGGACACGGTCTTTCCTGCGAACACGCCCTCCACTCCGGTAGAGGACGGTTCGCGCATCCTGTGCCCCGGAGCCTGCGACAATGCGGCTGGTTTGACGGCTCTGCTCGGCATCCTCGCGGCTTTGCGAACTGCCGCAATCGAACCCCCGCATCCTATCCTCTTCGTTGCCAATGTCGGGGAAGAGGGCGAAGGCGATCTGCGCGGCATGCGTTATCTATTCGAACGCGGCCCGTATCGCGACCACATCACGGCAGCCATCGCGCTTGAGGGCTCCGGCACCGCGGTTGCGGTCACGCGGGCTTTGGGCAGCCGCCGCTACCGGGTCTCCATTACCGGGCCCGGAGGCCACTCCTGGTCAGACTCCGGCCGTCCCAACCCGATTTTGTTGCTGGCGCGCGGTCTGCTCGCCATTGAAGATTGTGATTTGACTTCAAACCCCGATGCCGCACGCACAACCCTGAGCGCGGGTCAGATCAGCGGGGGCACGTCCGTCAACTCCATCCCTGCAGCCGCCTGGGTAACCCTCGACCTGCGTTCCACCAATCCTGCTGCCCTGGCTACGCTGTCGCAGAGGGTCGAGCAAACGTTCGAGGAGCTCGTCCGTCAGCACAACGTCCGCAGCGAACCCGGGAATCAGGTACAGCTCGCGATCGACTGTATCGGTGACCGTCCGGCCGCATCGCTTTCAGAAAATTCTCCGCTGCTGCACAGCCTGCGCGCCGTTGACCGACATCTTGGTCTGCGCTCGGAGTTCCGGGTCGGATCGACCGACGCAAATCTTCCCTTGTCGCTGGGCATTCCGGCGCTTGCCATCGCAGCCGGTGGCACTGGCGGAGGCATCCACACGCTAGAAGAGTGGTACGACCCGACCGGACGCGAAATCGCTCTTCGGCGAATCCTGCTGCTGACGCTCGACATGGCGCAATCCATTCTCTAGAAGCGCTTGGCATCGCTCCTCTCCATTACACTCAATCCGTGAAGACCCAGACTCCTGTTTACGCATTGATTGTGTTCGCCGCGGCTGCCTCGCTGTTGCCTGCCGTCGTCCACGCGCAGCAATCGCGCCGCAACGCTGCACCGGATACATCGCCCAACGTTATTTATATCGATGGAAACATCCTGACTGGCGCGCACCTTACTGCACGTCCGGACACCTCCTCGACGCCCGCGCGCGTCTCTGCGCTCGCGATCACGAATTCAACCATCGTCGCGGCTGGATCCGACGTATCTCTCTTGAAGTTACGCGGACCTCACACCCAGGTCATTGACCTTCATGGCGCGTTTGTCATGCCAGGTTTCAATGACGCTCACACGCATATGGCTGCCGCAGGCCAGCAGAAGCTCACGGTCGATCTCGATGGAACGAAATCCCTGGTCGAAATGCTTGCGCGCATCCGCACGTACGCAGCGTCTGCGCCTGCCGGGAGCTGGATCCTGGGCGCGGGTTGGGATCAGACTAAATGGCCCGGCGGCAAGCTGCCCAACCGCCGCGATCTGGATGCAGTAACCAACAGCCACCCCGCCGTCTTCTATCGCACCGATGGACACATTGTCGTCGCAAATTCCGCCGCGCTTCTTACTTCCGGCATATCTTTCGCAACGCCCAATCCTGCAGGCGGTCAGATTGACCGCGACCCCAGCGGAACTCCCACGGGGATTGTCCGCGAGGCTCCCGCAGTCGCGTTGATCTACGCGAAGGTTCCGCCACCAACGCCGGACGTGCGGCGCAAGGCGCTTGAGTTGGCCATCCAGGACGCGCTTCAAAATGGCGTCACCAGCGTGCAGGATTTCTCCTCATGGGATGACTGGCTCACCCTGGAATCGATGGGACACACAGGCAAGCTGAACCTCCGCTTCTCGGAGTGGATTGACTTCAACCTGCCCCTGGCTGTTCTCAAGCAGCGTCGCGCTTCACATCTGGCTGACGATCCGCTGCTGCATTTGGGCATGCTCAAGGCCTTCATGGACGGTTCGCTGGGGTCTCGCACCGCCTTGATGGCAGAGCCTTATGCCGACGACCCCAACAACTCCGGTTTGCCTCGGTATCAGGAGCAGAAACTGAACAGCATGGCGCAGGAACGCGCGGCCGCCGGCTTTCAACTTGGCTTCCACGCTATCGGCGACCAGGCGAACAGCATGGCACTCAACGCCTTCGAGGCTGCCGATGAGGTCGGCGTACCTGCTTCCGCGCCTGCGCCGGTCGCTCACCCTGACGCTGAGATCGTCACTGCGAAGCCTGCGAGCTTCGAAGCAAAGGATCTGCGTCTTCGCATTGAGCACGCGCAGGTGCTGTTGCCAGCCGACTTCGAGCGCATGCAGCGTCTTGGCGTAATTGCCTCCATGCAGCCGTCGCATCTTCTGGATGATCTGAACTGGGCCGGCGCGCGTCTGGGTCCAGAGCGCTCGAAATATGCGTATGCCTGGCGGACGATGCTCGATCACCACGTCCCGCTCGCATTTGGTACGGATTATCCGGTCGAATCGATCAACCCCATGCGCGGCCTCTACTCCGCAGTCACGCGTCAAAATGTTGAAGGCACAAAGTCCTTCCATCCGGAGCAGCGGATCTCCATCGCAGAGGCCATTTATGCCTACACCCAGGGTTCCGCCTACGCGGAGTTCCGTGAGCGGCGTCAGGGCAGACTGGAACCCGGATTCCTCGCAGACTTCGTCGTCCTCGATCACGATTTGATGCACTCGTCTCCGCAGCAAATTCTGCATACGCGCGTTCTGAAGACAGTGGTTGGCGGCAAGCCCATGTACACGGCCCCTGCTCAGGCCGCTCCTGCCGAGCCGCAAAAATCGCACAGCATGCCAGCCGACTCAGACCCGCCGTCTGCCGCGGTCCACTGATGCGTAACCGCAAGGCTCTGGCACACGTTCTGCTGCTGGGTGTCGTCGCGGTCTGGGGCGCAACGTTCGTCCTCGTCAAGGAGGCGTTGTCCGACGCCTCGCCCTTGCTGTTCAACTTCGTCCGCATGACCCTGGCTACCGTGGCGCTAGCGCTAATCAACCGGCGCGCGCTGCGGGGCATTACCAGGGAGCAGTGGAAGGGCGGTGCCTTTGCAGGCCTGATGCTGGCGCTCGGTTATCAATTTCAAACTCTCGGTCTGACCCGGACCACCGCCGCCAAATCAGCTTTTCTCACCGGTCTGGTCGTTGTCTTCGTTCCCGTCCTCACGCTGATTCCGCGCCTGCGGCCACCCGGAACGCCACGTCCTGCTTTTGCCACCGCCGCAGGAACAGCCGCAGCCTTCATCGGCATTCTCATCCTGACGACTCCGGCAGGAACTCACCTTAACAATCTCTTTTCAGCAATCGGTTCGGGCGATCTCCTCACCATTGCCTGCGCCATCGCATTCGCGGCGCATCTGCTTACCCTTGCGCACTTTTCCAGGCGAATGTCCGCAGGTCTGCTGGCGACGCTCCAGATCGGTGGGGCCTCAGCTGTCATGCTGTTCATGCTCCCACTCGAGCATCCGCGCTTCCACTTAACACCGCGCCTGGGGGTGACGCTCGCCGTCACCAGTCTGCTCGCGACGGCGGCTGCATTCACCATCCAAAGTTTTGCCCAGCAGGTGCTGGCACCCACCCATACGGTCCTCCTGCTTACACTGGAGCCCGTCTTCGCGTGGGCAACATCGCTGCTGGTTCTGCATGAAGGTCTCAGCCGACGTGCCATGCTGGGAGCGGCGCTCATTCTGGTTGCAATCGCGATCATCGAACTTACGCCCTCGGCGGCTCATACAACGGAGATTCCCGCCTGACGTTCGCCTGAACTTGGCACTAAGCGAACACGCTCAACTCCCGTAACCTTTTGTAAGAAAGCAGCGTCTAAATTCGTGACATCGTTGGGGATGAGTGCGCTTCGACGGTTGCCGCTTTCCTCTCGCACGGGCCCATCGTTCCAACCGAACCAGTATCCTGTTTATGAGGTCTTCTGCAAACATGGAAACACCGCAAACATCCAGCTTCTTCTCGCGCGTTCGCAGGCACAGCCTGGCATCGTCTTTCACTCTGTTGAGCGTTCTTACTGTCGGCGTTGTCACGGGCTCCGTCCTGACCACCAATGTCGGGGCGATGGAGCAGAAGCACGTCGATACGTCAGACGCGACACCCATTGTGATCCCGAATCCCGTTCAGCTTTCGAACGGCTTCTCCGCCATCGTCAAGCAGGTGGGTCCGGCAGTCGTGAACATCGATACCGAGTCGATCGCCAAACAGGCGAAGACACGCGGTGGCCACAACTTTGGCGGCGGGGACCAGCAGGAGTCGCCCGATCAGGGCAATATGCAGGACTTCCTGAATCGTTTTTTCGGCGGCCAAGGCGGTCCGGGAGGCCCGGGTGGACAGGGGCAAGGCGGACCGGACGGCGAGCCTTCAACGAGCCAGGCGCTTGGCTCCGGCTTTATTGTCGACCCGCGCGGGTACATCATCACCAACAATCACGTGATCGATAAGGCGGACAAGATTTATGTCCGCCTCTCCACAGATCCGAACGATGGCTTCCTGCAGGGTCGTCCTGCCAAGGTGATCGGTGTGGACACCGAGACCGACATCGCGGTCATTAAAATTGAAACTGATAAGCCTCTGCCAACTATCAAGCTGGGCAACTCTGACGGATCCGAGGTAGGCGACTGGGTGCTTGCAATCGGCAGCCCATTCAACCTCGATCAAACCGTCTCCGCCGGGATCGTGTCTGCTAAGAATCGGTCTTTGCCGGACAACGGTTCGCACGGCCTCGCGAAGCAGTTTCAGCGCTTCCTCCAAACCGACGCCGCCATCAATCCGGGCAACTCCGGTGGTCCGCTGGTGAACATGAACAGTCAGGTCATCGGCATGAACACCGCCATCTATACCCAGTCCGCCGGGTCTGAGGGCGTGGGCTTTGCCATGCCGTCGAACATCATCGCCAAGGTCTATAACGATCTGATCGGACCTCAGCACAAAGTCATTCGTGGCTCCCTTGGCATTCAGTTCCAGGGGACCATGAGCCCTGCCGTAGCCCGTGTTTACGGGTTCTCTTCGGGTGGAGTCATCGTTGGTTCCGTGGTGCCGGGTGGCGGTGCCGCCAAGGCGGGTATCAAGCCAGAAGATATCCTCGTCACCATCGCGGGTCGCCCCATTAAGAACGGAGACGATCTGGTAGAGGACATCTCCTCGCGCGCGGTCGGCTCCTCGGTTGAGGTCGGCTTCCTGCGTGCGGGAAAGAAGATGTCAGCCAACGTAACGATCGAAGATCGTGCCGAGGTGTACAAAGCGATTAACGGTCCTGGCGGTGACGCCACAACGCCTGGAGGCGCAGACCCCGGACAGACCAAGCTCGGCATCACAGTCTCTCAACTGCCGGCTGCCGAAGCACAGAAGCTGAACATCCCCGGCGGCGTTATCGTGACCCGCGTCACTCCGGGCTCGTTCGCCGACGATATCAGCCTGGGCAAGGGAGCGGTCATCGTCGCAATCAACAAGCAGCCGATCACCGACGAAGCGAGCTACCGTGCTGCGGTCAGCCGCATCAAGACGGGTGACGACGTCGCGTTTGTCATCCGCGATCCTCGTGGACAGGGAGGCAATACCTTCATCGGCGGTACGCTTCGCTAACTCGCTACAACTGTGTCAAATGTCATGGGCTGCCCGTTGCGGGTAGCCCATTTCTTTCGGTTCGTATCCGCTGCGTACAGCTATTACTTCACAACGTACACCTCTGTCATTCCGCAGCGAAGCGGAGGGATTTGCTTCTCCATGCGGGCACAGCCGAAGCTCCGCTTAGCGGATTACAGAAGGTGCAGAGAACCGGGAACAGCAAGAGCAAACGCAGATTCCCTTCGGGAATGACAACCAGAATACGAAGTGCCTTTACAGCCACTTATTACCGTGTTGTAAACCTAACTTTGCATTCCTGTAGAGTCGTCTTCCTGAACGCAGTGAAGGATCCCTGTATTTGCCGAACGTTGAAATGCCGTTCACCATTACGAAATCAAGCTCTAAAGCTCCATCGCAAACTGCGTAAATCCGTTCTGCGCCTCCATCTTGGGCTCGGCCGCCAGCGCCAGCACCAGGCGCTCGAGCACCAGGCGTTTATCCACAGGAGAGCTGCGCACTTCAAGGTCAGCGCGCGCAATCAGACGCAGAGCCCGTGTCAACTGCGTCCGTGACTTGTAACGGCGAGCCTGGCGGATCAGGTCGTCGGCCGCAAACGGAGGCATACGAAATCCCTGCCACAGAACCGACCAGATCGCCCGCGAGTCCCGCACATTCTTCTCCAAAATAATGAGCATCTGGCGGAACGTTCGAGCCAGCATATAGAGATGGCCAATTGCAGAGTCCTCTCCGCCATCCGACGCATTCAACAAACCGTGGAGCAGACCCAGCGCCGCTGCACGATCATGGCGGCTGATCGCATCCGTAAGCTCGTAGAGTGACCGTTGTTTTGCGGCCAGCACCATCGTTTCCACGTCGCCCAGCGTGATCGCAGGAGCGTCCACAGCAGGCACTCCGGCCAGATTCAGCAGTTGCTTGCCCTGGGCATAGAGGCAGAGCTTTTCGAACTCGCCCGCCACCAGCATCATGTTGGCTCCAAGCGCATCCACCAGCTCACGTGCTGCGTCCGGGTGCAGAGCTATTCCGCGCGAAGCAGCGGTCTGGGCAAGCCACCGAGCGGCATCCGCCTCATCCACGCGCGCAAGCTCCACCATGCCGCACCACTCGCCGAGCGTCTCGCGCACCCGTTCGTAACGCTCCTTATCCTGCAAATCCATGCGCCGCAGATCGGTCGGGATTGACAGATGATCGGCGACAAACAGGATAAGCGCCTGCGGATTCGGCCTGCGGAAGTACGCGTCGATGGCGGCGAACTCCTCTTTTTTTGCGCCGCGCGTATACAGGTTCTTCAGATTGCGCACGAAGATTACCTGGAACGGAGCCATCAATGAAGGAGTCTGCGCGCGGTCGAGAATGTCGAAGATAGACGTCTCGGCCAGATCCAGATCGTGCACTGAAAAATCGCGATGATCGAGCGGGGCTAAAGTCTCCAGCACAACCGCACGGCAGCGCTGATACAGGAATGCCTCGTCCCCCGCCAGCACATAGCCCGGACGCAGGTTCGACGTGCTGATCTCTGCCAGAAACCTGTCGGTGCTCGCAAAAGCCCGCAGCGGAGCAGATTTGGCGTTCGTCTCAGGCGGTGTAGGTGCCATCAGAATGACTCCAGCAGGGAAGCGACCAGAGTTTGGGCGAAGTCGCGGGCCAAACGTTTCACTGCAGGTGAATCTTCCTGAATGAACCCCGAAAGATCCTGCGTCGATTGGTACTGCTCACGAAAGGGAAGCGCATCATTCTGGTAAAGCACGCGTCCATCCTGCGAGGTCAACACCACCTTCGCCACGATCGTGACCAGGTAGCTCGACGTCTGGCCCGACGAAGAGTCGTACGTCAGCGGCGAAGCCACTTCCGACAGAATGGTTCCGCGCAGCGTCGCATCGGCCGCAACGTCTTTTTGGACAATCTGATAATGCGTCCGCGTGTCCAGTTCTCGAACCACCGCCTGGGTGAACGCGAACTCGGTATGGAATTGCTGCGCACGGGTCGCAAACACAGGCACCGCCAAGGTATGCACGTTTGCCGGAAGGTGCGTCGCCGCACCCACGCTGTGGTAGCCGCAGCCTGTCAGAAAAAGCGCAGGGATAAGGAGGAGACGCTGCATTCCGTGTCTTGATTGTCGCACCCCAAGGCGTATCAGAGCAGAGGGCAAAGTTGGTACGGTGCTCCGGAATTGACGTATGGAAAAGCAAAAGCCCCGCACCGGAATGGGTGCGGGGCTCTCGATGGGCTGAAACTCAAACCTACGCGGGGCTAGGCTGACCTTCGTTGAAGCCTGTCTTGCGTCCACCCTCCGGCTTGATGATCTTCTGCACATCGCCGGGGCCTGGATCGACCGCAGACAAAGGCGACCGCGCCTCGGGCAGCGGCTTGCCTTCGATGATCAGCTTGATCTCCGCAGCGTCCAGCGTCTCGCGCTCCAGCAGCGCAGAGGCCATGCGGTGCATGATGTCGTGGTGGCTGTTCAGGATGGAATAGGCGGAGTTGTAGCCCGCATCGACAAAGCTGCGAACCTCGGCGTCAATCTTGCGAGCGGTGTCTTCCGAGTAGTCGCGAGACTGTCCCAGGTCGCGGCCCAGGAAGACTTCCTGCTCCTTCTTACCGTAGGTCAGAGGTCCCATGTCGGACATTCCGAACTCGCACACCATACGGCGAGCCAGTTCGGTTGCGCGAACAATGTCGTTGCCTGCACCGGTGGTCTTGCGACCCATGAAGATCTCTTCTGCGCAGCGTCCGCCCATCAGAACGGCCAACTGCGTGTCCAGGTATTCCTTGGTGACCGTGTGCTTGTCTTCTTCGGGCAGGTGCATCGTCACACCCAGAGCCATGCCACGCGGAATGATCGTCACCTTGTGGAGTGGATCGGAATGCGCGCGCATTGCGCCAACCAGAACGTGCCCAGCCTCGTGATACGCCGTATCCCGCTTGTCATCGTCCGACAGCAGCATGGACTTGCGTTCGGCGCCCATCATCACCTTGTCTTTGGCGATCTCGAAGTCGTACATGTGAACCGCTTTGCGATTGAACCGAGCAGCCGTCAGAGCCGCCTCGTTCACCATGTTGGCCAGATCGGCGCCCGAGAAGCCCGGAGTCCCGCGCGCCAGAATGCCCAGGTTCACATCCTCGGCCATCGGGACTTTTTTGGCATGAACCCGCAACACTTCTTCGCGTCCACGAATGTCAGGACGATCAACCATGACGCGGCGGTCGAAGCGGCCCGGACGCAGTAAGGCAGGGTCGAGCACGTCAGGCCGGTTGGTCGCAGCAATCAGGATTACGCCCTCATTGGCTTCAAATCCATCCATCTCGACCAGCAACTGATTTAGAGTCTGCTCACGCTCATCGTGTCCGCCGCCAAGACCTGCGCCGCGATGCCGTCCAACGGCATCAATCTCGTCGATAAAGATGATGCACGGGGCATTCTTTTTGCCCTGTTCAAACAGGTCGCGCACGCGGGAAGCACCCACGCCGACAAACATTTCTACAAAGTCCGAACCCGAAATCGAAAAGAACGGAACGTTGGCCTCACCCGCGACAGCGCGTGCCAGCAGCGTTTTTCCCGTTCCCGGAGGCCCGACCAGCAGCACACCCTTGGGGATGCGTCCGCCCAGGCGCTGAAACTTCTGGCTCTCCCGCAGAAATTCGATGATCTCCTTCAGCTCTTCCTTAGCCTCGTCGACGCCAGCTACATCCTTGAACGTAATTTTCTTCTGCTGCATGGAAAGCAGGCGCGCTTTGCTTTTGCCGAAGCTCATGGCCTTGTTTCCGCCCGACTGCATCTGCCGCATCATGAACAGGAACAGCCCCAGCAGCAGCGCGACCGGCGCAATTGAAATCAACGCGCTCAGCCAGAAGCTCTGATTCTGGTCTTTATTTGTGATTTCAACTCCATGCTCGCGCATGGACTTCATCAGGTCAGGATAGTTCGCCGGCGTAAACGCAGCCGGGATGACCGTATGGAAGTTCTCTTTGTTGTTGTCTTTGTAGTGCGCCGTCAACTCCGTCCCGTTCACGACAATGTCTTTCACCTTGCCGGCGTCGACATCGTTCTGAAACTGCGAGTAGCTAACATTTGTATCCTTGCCAGCGCCGGCGGTCTTGGCCACGTACTGCCAGACGACGAACAGAAAAGCGAGAACGGATACCCAGAGAAGAAGTTGTTTAGCGGTCGAATTCAAGCGATTCCCTCATTGTCGTGCAGGCCGTACCAGCAGAATTTGCAAACCATTCATACGCGGTATGCTGATCTGTTAGACGCTCCATAGAAACAGACGGTGAGACAAAACGGCCCCCCCAGCGTCAGATAGTTGGATTCTACGCTTACCGGGATGGATGCAGGGGAACAAAGGGGAGTTCGATCCTGCGCAAACGTTCGTCACTCGCTTGTGGGCGCTTCTACCCGAAAGCGCAGTTCACGTACGCTCCGCTCCGCAACGAGACCGCCGCGAAGTCGCAGCGAAGACCCGGCCTTCACCGGCACGGTCGGGTCTGGCATCAGTTGTGGTGAGAGACCAGCCAGCGTCAGCAGTCTCGTCGTCTCATCGAAGCCAATCCGCAGACCCAGTTGGCGAGCGGCCGCACGAACCACCCGCCGCCGTGTCGCCGGATCGAGCGCGCGCAAACGCTCCAGCTCGACCGCCACTGCACCTGATCCGGGAGCAGTCGAGTTCGAGCGTCCACCACCCCGCACTGGAACACCGGGCAGCAGTACCTGCGGCAGAATGCGTTTCAACTCGCCCACCCAGCGTACCTCTTCTTCACGCGCCAGCTCTGCGAGATTGACCAGCGTCTGGTCGATGGCTGGGTTCTCGGCCCGAAGCACCGGCAAGACGCTCTTCCGCAGCCGATTGCGGGTGAATGTCTCATCGTCATTCGAGGAATCTTCGCGCCATTCCTGTCTGCATTCCCGCAGATAATCCCGCAGATTCTCGCGTCGAATCGCCAGCAAGGGCCGCAGAATGCGTCCGCCGGGAACATCCAGCACAGGGGCAATCGCCGAAAGTCCTTCGAGCCATGCACCGCGTAGCAGCTTCATCAGCACCGTCTCTGCCTGATCGTCGAGCGTGTGCGCCGTCATAATTACGTTGGCGCTTCCATCGGAGAGTGCCTGTTGAAAAACCTCGTAACGCAGAGCCCGGGCCGCTTCTTCTACGGTTTCGCCCTGCTGGTCCACACGTGCCCGGGTCTCGACCCGTCGAACCGTTAAGGGCACGGCAAGGTCTCCGCAAAGGCACTCTATAAACGCCTGATCGCCGTCCGAGTCCTGGCCCCGGAGACCATGATTCACGTGAATTGCTGCCAGTCCAACACCCAGCGGACCACGGCTCTGTGTGTTGGCCGCATGCATCAGCCGCAGCAGCGCGACCGAATCTCCGCCGCCTGATACGGCGACGCACACCCGATCTCCAGCGTAGAGCGGCAAAGGCGGAAGCGAGAGCATAGCCACGAAGTGATCCTATCGCGTACCAGCACGCCCAGAGATTTTCCTGCTTACGCTTGGTATACTTCACGGCGATGCGTGTTTATGTGATTCTTCCGGCTGCGGGAATAGGTACTAGGATGTCGAGCAGCGCTGCGCCTGGGCACGACAAGCCGACCTCAAAGCAATTTCTCCTGCTGAATGGAGCGCCGGTGCTGGTTCACTCGCTCCGCGCCTTTGCCGGCTCTGACCGTGTAGCTGAAATCCTGGTCGCCGTCCGTGCGCCCGAACGCGAACGCATGGAAGCGCTCCTTCAGGAATACGATTTGGCAGGCCGCGTCCGCGTGGTAAAAGGTGGCGAGAGCCGTCAAAGTTCGGTCGCCAATGCTTTGTCCGATCTGCAATGCTCCGCCGACGATATAGTTTTGGTCCATGATGCAGTGCGTCCTCTGATCGATCTCGACATCATTGAACGCACTATCGACGCGATTGAACTCCACGGAGCCGCAATTGTCGCTATGCCCGCGCTAGACACGATCAAGCAGGTTGAGCGCACTGCGGACGGCGCCATCGTGACCTCAACCGTGCCGCGCGAACGCGTGGTCCACGCGCAGACTCCACAGGGCGCGAAGTTTGCCTTGCTGCATCGCGCCTTTACCGAGGCTGCCGCCGACGAGTTTGCCGGGACCGATGAGTCGAGCCTGCTCGAGCGCGCCGGAGTTCAGGTTTGGGTCGTGGCCGGATCCGCCCGGAACTTCAAAATCACCCAGCCCGGCGACCTTGCTCTGGCAGAGTTCTATCTCGCGCAGGCAGGCGGCAAGCAGTCAGGCGGCCACCAGTGAGCATGAGAATCGGTTTCGGATTCGACTCGCACGCCTTCAAGGCAGGTGTTCCCCTGGTCATCGGTGGTCTGTCCATCGAGCACACTGAAGGTCTGGCCGGTCACTCCGACGGCGATGTACTGCTGCACGCCATCACCGATGCGCTTTTGGGAGCGGTTTCCGCAGGCGACATCGGCACATTTTTTCCGCCGTCGGACCCGCGCTGGAAGGGAGCGGCTTCGAGCCTCTTTCTCCGTACCGCACTCGATGAGATCGCCAGCGCAGGCTACCGCATCGTCAATGTGGACACGTGCCTGGTCTTGATGCGGCCCAAAATTGTTCCCATCGCGAACGAGATGCGCGAGCGGGTCGCCGAGCTTCTTCAGATCAGGCCCGGTGAGGTCGGCATCAAGGCTAAAACTCCCGAAGGGTTGAATCAGGAAGGCGTTGTCGTAGCCTTCGCCACGGTCCTGTTGGAAAGCCTTGATAACACGCCGCAACTCAACAAGCTGGTCGCCAGCGCCGACGTGGATGAGGTTAACCAGGTAGTCGAAAGTCTCGTCGTCGGCGTGCGCGACACCTCCGCGCTTGGCCGCAAAGTGCCCGCCTTCAACACCGACGATTTGACCTGAGCGGCCTCTCCTTGGCGCGTCGAGAAGACACGCTAAAATCGTCCTGTGAACATCGAGTGCATTACTGACGCCCAGCACGATCCGCCGATCGACCTTAAGCCTATCCGCCGGGCTCTTCTTTCCGTTACCGACAAGTCCGGTCTCGTGGATTTAGCGCGCGCACTTGCATCGCACTCCGTTGAACTGATCTCGACAGGGGGCACCGCAAAAGCGCTTCGCGACGCCGGGCTTCAGGTGCGCGACATTTCAGACCTCACCGGCTTTCCGGAGATGCTGGATGGGCGCGTTAAGACCCTGCACCCCCGCGTCCATGGCGGCATCCTGCACATACGCGGCAACCAGCAGCATGTTGAGGCGGTCGAACAGCACGGCATTCAACCCATCGACATGGTCGTGGTGAACCTCTACGCGTTTGAGGCTACCGCGCAAAAATCCGGTGTGACAGAGGCGCAGTTGATCGAAAACATCGATATTGGCGGCCCATCGATGGTGCGCAGCGCCGCGAAAAACTTTGAAGATGTCGCTGTCGTAACGTCTGTGGCCAGCTACCCCGCAATCATCGAGGAACTCACAGCCAACGCAGGTTGTCTGTCTCGCGGCACCCGCTGGCAACTCGCCAGGCAGGCATTTGCAATTACGGCAGCCTACGATGCCGGAATTGCCTCCACGCTCGAATCGCTCATCGCCAGCGAAAGCAGCCACACTGCCGCAGTGTTTGACCGCGAGGCTCTGCCAGAGACCCTGCGTGTTGTATACCCCCGCACCAGCATCCTTCGGTACGGAGAAAATCCTCACCAGGAGGCCGCTCTCTACAGTGACGGCTCGGGAACCGGTGTGGCGAACGCGAAGCAGTTGCAGGGCAAGGAACTCTCCTACAACAACCTCGTAGACCTCGACGCCTGCTGGGATCTGGTAAGTGAGTTTAACGAGCCTGCCGTCGTCATCATCAAGCACACGAACCCATGCGGCGCATCAACCGGCGCATCCGTCATCGAGGCCTATCAGCGTGCGCTCGCGTCCGATCCCGTGTCCGCGTTCGGTGGCGTGCTGGGCATCAACCGCGAGGTTGATGGTGCCGCCGCCGAAGAGATCGCCAAGCTGTTTGTGGAGGCCATCGTAGCGCCGGCGTTCAGCCCCGAAGCCCTCACCCGCTTTGCAGCGAAAAAAAATCTGCGTCTCATCCAGATCGCACCGGCCTCAACGCCGCGCGTGTTGAAGCAGATCTCCGGTGGTGTGCTGGTGCAATCCGCCGATCGCAAGCACGTCACGGCGGACGAACTGAAGTCCGTCACCAAACGCGCACCTACGCCCGAAGAATTGCGCGCACTCGAGTTTGCCTGGACCGTCGCCAAGCATGTCAAATCGAACGCCATTGTCTATGCGCGCTTTCATGAAGGCCATGGACAGTCTGTCGGCATCGGAGCAGGGCAGATGTCGCGCGTTGATGCAGCGCGCTTCGGTGCTATAAAAGCCGCGCTTCCGCTTGCCGGTTCGGTTGCGGCCTCCGATGCTTTTTTTCCATTCCCCGATGGTCTTGAGGTGGTCGCGCAGGCGGGCGCTACTGCAGTTATCCAGCCCGGCGGCTCCATGCGCGATCAGGAAGTGATTGATGCAGCCGACCGTCTAGGCATTGCGATGGTGTTCACCGGGGTCCGCCACTTCCGTCACGGCTGAGCGCGCGCGAAGAAAAATGTCATCGGCCATACACGTGCCCGGTGACATCGGTTCCCGCGGCCAGCGGCTTTTCGGTCGTGTGCCAAAGCACGCCATCTGCATCCCGCACGACCTCGCTCACAGCGATTTCCAGCCGTGTTCCGCTGCGTGTCGTGGCCGCAAGCGAACCCGTATCTCCCGGCAGGAACTCACTCGCGTTGAGCGACATCAGCCACGTTCCCGTGAGCCCGACGCGCGACTCCAGTCGTATATCAGCCACACGCGATTGAAAGGTCATCGTCCCATGACCTTCTCAAACGCCTGCATCTCAGCCCGGCTTCCAACGATGAAGGCCGTCCGTTGATGAATCATCTGCGGTGGAATTTCCAGCACCCGCGCCGATCCGCTCGACGCCATCCCGCCAGCCTGCTCGGCGATAAACGCGAGCGGATTCGCTTCATACAGCAGCCTCAACTTGCCCGCCGGCTGTTTCTTAGTCGGCGGATAAAGAAACACGCCGCCTTTCAGCAGCGTGCGATGGAAATCCGCGACCAGGCTGCCGATATACCGTGAGCTATACCCATCTGCGCGCAGGCTCGCAAGGTATGCTGCATAGCCTTCCGGCCACGTTGCAGCGTTGGCTTCGTTCACGCTGTAGTAAGGGCCACGTTCCGGCATCTTCACGTTTTCGTGACTCAGCACGAAAGCACCGATTGCCGGATCGAGGGTAAAGCCGTGCACCCCATGCCCCGTCGTATAAACCAGCACTGTGGAGGGGCCGTAAACCACGTAGCCCGCGGCCAGTTGTTTCGTGCCGGGTTGCAAAATCGCTTCGTCGAGGGACATTCCCTCCTGCCGCTTGTGAATGGAAAAAATCGTACCTACATTCACGTTCACGTCGATGTTCGACGAGCCATCCAGCGGATCGAAGATGACGATGTACTTCCCGCGCTCGACTGACCGATCAAACGTGACCGGCTCCTCATCTTCCTCGCTCACCAGCGCGGCGACCGAATCCCGCAGTCCGAGGCAGTGCAGCAGCGCTTGGTTGGCGTAAACATCCAACTTCTGCTGCTGCTCTCCCTGCACATTTTTGGCACCAGCCGCACCATAGATGTTCGTCAGCCCGGCCGAACGGATTTTTGCTTCAATCATCTTCGACGCGAGCGTGATTCCGCTCAACAACCAGCTGAAGGTTCCCGTGGCATCGCTGAACTGCTGTTGTTTTTCGAGTATGTGCTGTTGCACTGTCGTAATCATCGCCATCGTGCGCTTGAGCCCTCGCCTGCCATTCTAACGGGCGCTAAAACAGGCTGAAGTACCACGCGAAGACTCTCTGCCCTACCACCGCCGAAAACAGCCCCGCAACTCCCAGAAAGCTGCCCAGCGGCAGCCGCGTCAGCGCATTCGCACGTCCACGAACCAGCAGCGCAGTTCCATAAACCGATGCCAGCAGCACACCCGCAAACAGGGTTAACATGGCCGGCCAGAAACCCAGAAACGCTGCAACCATGGCCAGCATTTTCACATCGCCGAGGCCCAGGCCGTCACGCTTGCGGACCGCGCGGTAGCCCCAGCGCACCAGCAGCAGCAGCAGAGCGGCGCCACACGCAGCTGCCACCCGGCCAAGGATCAGGTTCTCGGGTCCGGTAAGAAAGATATTTCCAGTTGCAGTCGCGCTCCCGGGACTTGAAAGCCGAAGCTGTTGGCTGCTGTTCAGCGTTACCTGGTCTTCCGTCGAGCCCAGAAACACCGCTTGCACACACACCAGCAAGAATGCCGCGGCGATTCCACCCAGGGTGAACAGGTCCGGAAGACGCTGAATCTGCCAGTCGATCACAATCAAACCAAGCAGTAGGAATCCGAGCACACCTGCGCCGATTACGTTCACGCTCGCAAACGCAGACTGATCGAAGGTGGCGTGCAGTCTACCGGCACCAACATCATAGGCCTGCCATATCCGCCAGAGCAGGCCGCCAGCGTAAGCAAACCATAGAGCCATTGCCAATTCGATTGCCGGGTACATCCACGCAATCGGCGAACCGCAATCCCGGCAGCGCCCGCGCAGCGCAAACCAGCTGAAAACGGGAACGTTGTCGAACCATCGCAGCGCATGTCCACACGCCCTGCAATGCGATCCCGGGTGCACCACGCTCTCACCCAGAGGAACGCGCACGATCCAGACATTCAGAAAGCTGCCCAGCAGCAAACCGAGTACCATTCCGATCAGCCGGGCAAGAACGAGAGGCATAGCGGCAGTATAGAAGTGTCTGTTCCCAACGCTTACGCTAAGCGTCGGTACGGTCAAATTTCAGATATCAGAAATCCACGTGCATGCGAACGCTCTCCACCAGCACCGGACCGCGAGCCTGGTTGTATCCCGGATGCTCAATGAACTGCCCGTCCAGCGCATAGTAGATTCCGTGCCCCACGTGCAGGTTGTAGTAGCTCTCCACAATGTCCTCACGCGCATAGTGCAGCTTTCCGTCACCCAGAAGAAAGCCGAGTCCGCCCAGCGCTAGGTAAGCCTGGTGATCTCGCTTAATTGCGTTCGAGATGAAGGTTATGCCAGCTTTATCGTTGGGTCTGTTGAAGCGTCGCATCGCATAATCTGCGCCTCCGGCGAACGTCTGGTCCACCTCGGTATAGGCGTACGATTCGTGCTGCCCTTCGTTCCATCCAAAGCGGCCGTAGACCCGGCTGTTCGCGCTGGTCTCCTGTTCGAGGTTGACACCGAAGCCGTATTTGTCGGTCGTGCGTTGCGCGTGGGCGGTGATGTCGGGCCGCGTTCCTGCCGCGAGCGCGAGTGCATTCTGTGTCCGGTAAACACCCATGTTGGCCGCATTCTTGAACCCCAGAAACCGCACCACACCTTTGTGTTGCGCGAACGCGCTCTGCCGAAGTTCTAGCTCGAAGTTCTGTCCGTTGGCGCGGTGGAAGTTGTACTCAAGCTCAGTCCCATTTGCGATCGTAGGCATCGCCGCGAGCGCATAGCGTGCAGTGACGGGGCCGTCAACGTACTCGGCGACAAACGCATCGGTATAGCCGCGTGTGTTCGCCGCATAATCCCACGCACCGTTGTTATCCGCTGTCCAATTTAGGAATTGGAGGTGCGAGTCCGAGCCGACGACGTTCACGTCCAGGAAGTCAGGCAGGCCCATGCGCCCCACATGCAGATCAAGCCGTCGCGCAGGCAGCTTATCGGACAGCGAAAATGGAGTCCGCTGCGCATCGACCAGTCTGCTGGTCAATCCGATCACCTGGTGCAGCTGATAACGCGCCAGATAAGGTTTCGAGCCCAGCGTGGGATTGCGCACCACATCGAGATTGGTAAATCCAGCCACGCCGAGGGCCTGCGAAATACCGCGCCCGCCTGAGCTCTCTACATCCAGAATGGCGTCCGTCGCAAAGCGTGAATTGCGGTTCAACTGGTAGCCAAGATAAAGCGTGCCCAGCAGGGAAGTCTTATACTCGCCGCGGCTCTGCAAGCTGTTCGCACCCTCATATGGCGAGTGAAACGGAGCGTGTGCCTGGAAGATGATATTAGCCTGGCCCAACACCAGGTAACGAGTGCTGTCAGAATGAGGAAATACCGTGGGAGCCGCTGCATTGGCGGCAGGAGCATCAGGCACGGTAGGCGGTGGTTGCTGCGCTATAGCACATGTCGCCCGCAGAACGAGCGAGAGCCACAGCACACCTGAAATCCAGCTGAAACGCATATCTTTCCATCATCTCCCATTCATCCCAGCTTCCGCTATTACGTCCTCATTTTCAACACGAGACGAAGCACGTCCGCGGGCTTAAACTGAACGTATGCCCGCTGAGTTTACCCATCTGCATCTGCACACTGATTACTCTCTGCTCGATGGCGCGTGTGACGTCGACAAACTCGCCGCCCACGTCAGCAAAATTGGCCAGTCCGCAGTTGCCATGACGGATCACGGCAACATCTTCGGCGCGG
>JAABUO010000834.1_pt1 | contig 47864 bp, 71 predicted proteins | sample 5559291 | NCBI WGS metagenome assembly JAABUO01 (sample SAMN10711878, study PRJNA513372) | rock metagenome | isolation source: Antarctica rocks | place: Antarctica: Victoria Land, Finger Mt sud
GCGCGCTCCGACTTTGCGCTCATGGTCCGCGGCGACAGCCCCAGCTCGCGGCGCCTGTACGATGCGCTGGCCTACGGCGCGGTCCCCATCATCATCAGCGACCGCCTGTGGCACGTTGCGATGCCCTTCCCTGGCAAGGCGCGCCCCGCCGGCCCTGCCGCGCCGCCCGGGCCGGCTCGGCAGCGCGCGTGCGCGCCAAATCCGCGCTAACGGCTTGCTCTCTGGACGTCGGCCGCCCCGCGATGCTGGCACGTCCGGGCGCCGCAAGTGCGCGTGGTGCGGCTGCCGTTAGGTGACGCTTGGGAACGGCGCAGGTCCCGTGGCCCGACCTGGTCTATGCGCTGGACGAGGGCTTCACCGCGGAGGAGTTTCGGCGCGTCATGGACGCGCCGCGGGAGGCGCTGCTGCGCAAGCGCGCGCTGATCCGCCGCCACCTCCTGGACCTCAGCTGGCATGCGCCCGGCTCGCGCGTGGTTGGCAACATCCTCGCGGAGACCGCGCGTTACTGCCTGCAGCCGGCCGCCAGCGCCTGACCTGACGCATGTGCAGGCATTGGGCCACTGCGTGTGCGTGCCCTTGTGTGATGGCATAATTTGTCCACAGGATGTGCAGATTAGCTAGTCCGGTCCGGTCGGTGTAAGGGTGTATATAAGCCTCACAGCTGCCTGGCAGCATGCAAAGGGCTCGACAGGTTTGTCGCGGGCTGCTTGGTGTGCGAGTGCTTACTGTGTGCATGCACAGCATGTCCAACGCCCGGATGCGGGGCAGGCATTTGCTTTCCACTCGAGGCTGGCCACGGATGTGCGACCCACCGTGTGGCACCTGGACACTACGCTTAATCTTCCGACTGATACTTGCAGCAAGGCACATCCATTAATGCAACTGTAATGCAGCATGCTCGTTGGCGCAAGCTGAGCGATGCAAAATCAGCAGCTAGCTCCCCTTTGGTAAGCAGGCTATCAAGCACTGCCAAGCACTATCTCTATGCATGGAAACCTCACATACGGGTTGCAGCCGCCGCAGGCACCATGCGCGTGTTCGGAGCTGCAGTAGCGCCACTCGCCTTTGCCTCCAGCTTCTGCGCCGCACCACGGCGGCGGCGCCAGTAACACAGGCCGAGCAAACCCAGGGCTACCACGGCCACAGCGGCGCACGTGCCAGCGATCGCACCATTTGGCACCCTCTTTGAGGTTTCGCGGGGCCCTGCGCATGCAGCCCCTCCACATGAGGGGTCCACACTTTTATGTACAAAGCCTATCCTCCAGGGCGCAGCGCCAACTGCGACATTGCTTGGCCTGCCCTGACCGCGAGCTAACATGAATCTCGCTTGGCATACCAATACGGCTCCAAAATAGAACGACCAGTGTACTAGAAGGAAGTATGTTTTCACTGGCTATCTGTCACTGTCTAGATGTATGGCAGGACAGCGCTTCCATGGTAACATGTCTGGTCAGTGCTCAAGCACACCCGGTATGTACTGACAGAGCAGTTACCTCGAGTGCTGCAGTCACCAACAAGCCGCATTAGCCAGCCCCGCACAGAGGGCGCACCAGGGCAAGGCACATCAGCCACGCTCCCGAAACCAGGAATTGCGCCATAGTCTGCGATGCTGGTGATGGACAGGTTGCTCGAAGTGGTGACAAAGAGCTGCGGCGGCACCATGCCACACACGCCGTAGCCCATGCGCTGGGGGGCCAGCAGGATAGTTGCCGCCTGTGTAAAAAACACCTGTTGGTCCATGCACTGCGCAGTGCACTGCTGCCCATCTTGCCCATAACACCACTGAGCATCTCTTCGAGCACAGCAAGGCCTGGGGCGGTACATCAGGTGCAGGGCAGCAGCGACATGCGCTGCCGCACGCGAGGGCGCACGTGCGGTCGGCAGAACGTGTTGTTCGGACATGCTGGCTGCGGCAGCGTGCCGTTGAGCTTGTTCAGGAGCAGGCTGATGGCTTTAAGCGACCGAAGCCCGCTCTGCTCGGACATCCAGGATGCAGGAATGCTGCCTGTGAGCGCGTTGTCGTCCTGCGCGTGGCAGGCGCAATTTGACACACCCTGCCCTGCCCTGCCCTGGTCAGGATGCACGTCGCTGTACAGCGCATGCAGTTGAGGGCGCTTGCAGGGTCAGGGCGTGCTTGCCCAGGGCAGTATCGCACCAAGCTTAGGGATCGCAGGCTAGGAAAGCTGTTGTTGGCGCCCCAAGCGTCAGGAAGGGACCCACTCAGCTGGTTCCTTTCCAGCGACAGTGTTGTCAGATTGGTCATCTGTGCCCAGGAGGGCGGTAGGCTCCTGCAGCAGACATCGTAGGTTGTCAGCTCTGAAGCCATGCACGCTTGCAGCAGCCTCCTGTGCAGGCTAGCGCTGCAGCAGTGGTTGGGGGCGCACCCTGTAAGTGCGTTGTATGCCAGATCAAGCTTGTCGAGGCTGTGCTTCTCCGCATCGACCAGCCTTAAGGTTCCGTTATCATTATTTTGTGTGAGGTACCTGACGGTCTTGATCGTGGCCCACCTTGACGGCAAAGTGCCTGTACCGCGCCCCAAGCTCTTCAGGCTCTTGTTGATCAGCTCTAGCGGACATGTGCGCCCATGCCTGTCACCAGCTGTGTTGCTGCAGGTCTTAGGCAACACGAATGCAAGCACTGTTTCCCCCTGTTGTGTTTGACATGTGCGGATTTGAATGGCTGATGATGAGGGCTGGAGGTACAAGATGAGAGCTTGCAGGGGTTTTTGAATCGGCTGGTTAAGCGCAGGACACCCACCGTTGAGATGGTTGTGCGAGAGCTCGATGGCACGCACGTTGAGCAATGCTGCCCAGTTGTCAGGGAGCGCCCCTGCATGCAATATCATTCAGCTCATCAGCTCATTCAGCTCATCAGAGGCCGCTCAACACACGTTTTCCCTCATGACCCTGTGCAGACTCAACAAGCGCTCGGCAAGCGCAACATGCTGCGTTGCAGGCAGCCAATGGCAATCTATGGGATGCCTGTCACAGACATCTGTGATATCTGCTGCGAACAGTGGCAGATGTGGATCAGTGCACATGCAACAAGCACGAACAGTATGCACTGCTGATGCAGCATCATTGAGCACAGCAGCAAGGGTGATGGAGTGGACAATTTGATTGTATACCCTCCAGCTTGTTGCGCGAGAGGTCGATCATGGTGAGGTTGGTGTGAGCAGCCCACGCTGCAGGAAGCGTGCCTGCCGCAAACGCAGGCTCAGCCAGGAGTGCTGCATCTTTGCAGCGGCCCCAGCTCAATTTAATTTGGCTGACCGCCCTTGCACAGCAAGCTTTCATGCACAGCCGTTGTACGGTTGTCATGTAAATAACATGCGCATGCACTTGGAGGCAGCGCATGGCTCGCAGACTATTTGCTTCTGCTTGCTGAAATTTCACAACTGCATGCGCGCTTGTTAGGCTGTTGTTGTTGAGGTGGAGCTCTCCAAGCTTCTGCGAGAGTGCTGCTGGCAGGGTCCCAGACAACCTGTTGTTGCCTGCACACCTTGCTGTGTTTCTACAGGCCGAAAAGAGTGCTATGTGAGAGACGCAGCTGCGTCCATACAACTGGGCAAGCAGCCAAGACCGGTTTGAACAGTCCTATGACTTGTGCGCTTCAGACTGCTGCTGCGTGTGCTGCACGTCCACACCGCACTCTGGCAAAGGCCACAAGGTACAAGGCCAGGTTGAGTGGGTGCGTACCAATGTAAAAGGACTCCAACTTCGGCATAGGCGGGATGGGACCTGCATAGACAGAGGCACTGGCATTGCATGCATCCTGAGCATCTTTGACCAGCAAGCAGACAAGAAAGCACAAGCAATGAGCATACGGCCAACCATGTGATTCGTGCGCACCTGAAAGACCATTATCGCTTGCAGACAGATGTGTCAGTTTCACGAGCTGGCCATACTCTGGCGGCAAGGTGCCTGCACGTGCAGACTGCTGAAGCAACCGAACCTGCAACCGAACCTGTGCAGTGCGCAATACTGCTTGCATCTGAACAGCAGAGGCAGGCAAGCTCTGGCCCCTCAGCGCAGCAGGTCTGTGACGCACCCGTGAACCTGTTGTAGTCCAAGAACAGCATCCGAAGATGCGGGCTGGAGGCAGCTAGCTCAGGCGGTAGCGTGCCCGTGAGCGCGTTGTTCATGACTGATAGCCATGTCAGGCGCGTGAGGTTACGCCAGGCGGCGCCAGGCAGTGTGCCTGGCAGCACGGTAGCTGCATGTCACACGCCCGTGTGTGCACTAGCAATATCTGAATACAGCTGTGCAAGACCTGCAGCGGGCGCTATGAGTACGACAAGGGAGCCGCATAGTTCGTCATGATGCGCCTGTACACACTGTCAGCACACCGCGCTCGTGAGCTTGGCAGGGAGCTGTGGGCAGCGCGCATGGCCATTGACGACCTGGAAGGCACTCATACACAGTGTCTGGGCAGATACCCAGCCGCATGTGTGTGGGGAGGCAAGTTGAGGGTGACTTGCGTTGAATTTATTGTCTTCAAGGTGCAGTTCTTCGAGGGCAGTCAGCTGTCCGAAGCCATCCAGGCTGCCACTGGCGGCCCCACTCAGGCGCACGTATGTTACGCGGCCGTCTGCGCAGCCGATGCCTGACCACTGGTTGCTACGGATGCTCTGGTTCTGACACGCCAGTCCAGTCCAGCTTTTCGTGTAGGCTGTCATATCTGTGGGTGACTGCGCGCGCAAGACACGAGTCACTGAGAAACTGGCTTATCTGGTAGGCACTCTGCTGTGCAAGATCTGCATTAGCAAGGGCGTCGCAGTTTTGACAGTAAAGAAGGGCGGCTATTGCCTCTGCTCAGAGCAGGGAGCGTTGAGGCGATACCTTGAAGCTCAAGCTGCTCAGGACGGCCAGCAGCCCAGCAGTGTCGTTCTGGGCGTTGCTGGGTCCTGACGCAACCACACACAGGTGGGTGCATTGTTGGAATATTCAGCAACAATCCTGTCATTTCCTGCTTACCTGGAAACAACAGAAGCGACGCGCAGAGCGCTATGCTGAGTGCGACGTGCATTTTGACGTGTTGCAAACTCCACTCAGGCTGCAAACAGCAGCCCAGTTGCTGAGCGCGCCAAGTGATCAGTTGCAAAGTAATGCACAGCTGACTTCAAAGCAACGTCAAGCAAGGGGTCCCAGCAGGCACAGACATATGAAGCAGGCGTGCCACCCAGCTACAGGCAGCGAGTGTGCAGGGCACCGTGGTGGGGGCAGCTTTTTTTAGCCCGGTCTGGCTGTCAGCCTGCAGAGGGCGCCTGGGGTTGGCAACTCAGTGGTGCTGCGCGAGCCTTGATCAGCAAGTAACACGGCGGCTCTCCGAACTGATTCATTCATAGATGCTGCGCAACTACCTCGTAAGTGCAACCCTAGCTCTACCCCAAACAGGCAACCTTCTTGATCTGTGACGGACTTGCTGGGTCGAACATCCGCACGAGTCAGAGCTGTTGGTTGCGCAAGGCTGTGCTGTGTGATCAGCAGCCAGCACCGCATGACTCAAACTTACAAGTTGACCGGGAGTGGAACCCTGACGTGATTGCTGGTACTCTTATTTTAACATTTACATTGTTGTGCAGCAGTAAAACCTTTCATGGAACCCATTTCGCGCTCAGAGCCGCTGGTGTTTCTGCCCCAGCCTGTCCCTCTGCTCTGCGCTGTAGCATGATCGTGCCTGTCCATGCGGCTGCAGGCGCATTGCAGGCAGCTGGGCGATGCAAACAGCAGCAATTACCTGCCTTTGCAGCAGCTAGCAATCACTATCACACACTGCATCCACAGGCACCTCAAATCCGAGGTGCAACCGCCTCGGGCACCGTGCACATCTCCGGGCGCCCCAGTGGCGCGACTCACCCTCTGCACTCCTCTTTCCACACATACCTTGGCGGCGGCGCCAGAAGCGCAAGCCGAGCCGACCCAGGGCTGCCATGAGCCACAGCGGCGCACGTGCCAGCAGTCACACCGACTGACACCCTGCTCGGCCTTCAGCGGGGACCTGCGCGCGCAGCCCCTCCACATGCTGGGTCCGCATTTGCTGCACAGAGCACCTCTTCCAGAGAACAGCGCACACTGCGTGACAGCCCAACCTGCGGTGTGTCCGTGGAGGATGTTACCACACCTGCAGGACTTCGCGCCAGAGCTTTGATATGACCCAGTGCTGTGGCAAAAGTGAGCATGTCTACAGCGCCTGGTTGGCTGTCGAGCGCCAAAGAGCACAAAATGGGCACTGTATACGCATGTCTGGGCAGAGCGCAAGCTCTCGCGCTATGCACGGACAGAGCAATTATTTTGAAGTGTTGCAGAAATACCACATCTGTCCCAGACTGCAAGCCGCATTGGCCAGCCCCGCATCAAGGGCGCACCGGGGCAAGGCAGATCAGCAACGCTGTTCCGGATAGCAAATGCGCCATTATCCGCAATGCTGGTGATGTTTAGGTTTCCTGCAGTAAAGACATTGAGCTGCGGCGGCACGGTGCCGCACACGCCGTAGCCCTTGCGCTGGGGCGCCAGCACAATAGTTGCCGCCTGTAACACACAACGCATGTCAGCACATGCACTTTGCACTGCGCTACTTGGGCTCAGTACCACTACGCATGCTTTTGAGGCAAGTAAAGCCTGCAGCTCTCTAGGAGCAGCGGGCCAGGTGCAGGGCAGCAGCGACATGCGCGGTCGCACGCAAGGGCGCACATATGGTTGGCAAAACGTGTTGTTGGGACACGATGGCTGCGGCAGCGTGCCGTTGAGCTTGTTCAGGAGCAGGCTGACTGCTCTCAGCGAGTGAAGCCCGCTGTGCCCGGTCATCCAGGATGCAGGAATGCTGCCCGTGAGCGCATTGTCGTCCTGCACGCGGCAGGCGGGATCCAACAACCTGCCCTGGTCAGAATGCGTGTCACCTGTACAGCGAATGCAGTTGAGGGCGCTTGCAGGGTCAGGGCGTGCTTGCCCAGGGCAGTATCGCACCAAGCTCAGGGATTGCAGGCTGGGAAAACTGCTGTTGGCGCCCCAAGCGTCAGGAAGAGACCCACTCAGCTGGTTCCTTTCCAGCCACAGCGTTGACAGGTTGGTCATCTGTGCCCAGGAGGGCGGCAGGCTCCTGCAGCAGACATCGTTTGGTATTCACTTTGGAAGCCATGCACGGTTGCAAGTGCGCCTGTGCATGCAGGGTGGCGCCTCAGCAGGGGTTTGAGGCGCACCCTGTCAGTGCATTGTATGCCAGATCAAGATTGTCAAGGCCGTGCTTCTCCGCATCGACCACCCGTAAGATTCCGCTGTCATTTTTGAGGACCTGGTGCCAGACGGTCTTGATCGCGTCCCACGTTGATGGCAAGGTGCCTGTCACACAGAACAACATCCGCGCGCCAAGCTCTTCAAGCTCATGTTGATAAGCTCCAACAAGCGGACATGTGTGCCCACGCTTGTCACCAGCTGTGTGCTGCAGGTCCTAAGCAACGTGAATGCAGGCACCGTTCTTCCGCGTGTTGCTTGATATGTGAGGATATCAGCGGCTGAGATGCAGGAACGAGGTTCATAACGGGAGCTTGCAAAGAGATTTATGAACCGGCTGTCCCAAGTGCACGGCAACCCACCATTGAGATGATTGTGCGAGAGATTGATGTTGGAGACGTTGAGCAGTGCAGCCCAGTCTGCAGGAAGCGACCCTGCATGCAATGCAGTTTAACCCTGTCAGAGGCTGCTCAACCACATTTTGACCTATTACCCTTTGCAAGCTCAACCCGCGCTCGGCAAGCATTATGTGCTGCAGTGCAGGCAGCCAATGGCAGTCCAAATGCTGCCTGCCACAGACTCCTGTAACACACGCTGCTGACAGTGGCAGACGGGGCCAATGCACGCGCAACGAGCATGATTAGCATGTACTGCCGATGCAGCACACTTGAGCAAAGAGTGATGGAGTGGACCAGTCACAGAGTGCACACCCTCCAGCTTGTTGCGCGAGAGGTCAACTGTGGAGAGGTTGGTGTGAGCAGCCCACGCTGCAGGAAGCGAGCCTGCCGCCAGCGCAGGCTCAGCAAGGAGTGGTAGAGCTTTGCAGCGGCCCCCGGCATAGGCTGTTTGCGGCCAATGCCCTTGTACAGCCCTTGTACAGGAAACATTATGCACAGCCGCATGAGCCTAGGGATACTTCAGCATATGTGCAACATACTAACTAATGAACGCATGCTCTTGGAGGCAGCGCATGGCTGGCAGAACAACACCTTCTGCTTGCTGCAATCTCAGAGGTGCGTGCGCGCCTGTTAGGCTGTTGTCGGACATGTTCAAAACTTGAAGGTTCTGCCCGAGTGCTGCTGGCAGGGTTCCAGTAAGCCGGTTGCTGCCTGCACACCTTGCTGCCTCCAATCAGGCCCAGCAGAGTGGGTCGTGAGATGCAGCCTCCGTACAACTGGGCAAGCAGCCAAAACCGGTCTAGCGCTGGAAATCATATGTGGGATGGCATAACTTGTGCGATTCAGACTGCTGCTGTGTGTCCTGCACGCCAGGCCGCACTCTAGCCAAGGCCACAAGGTACAAGGCCAGGTTGAGTGGGTGCGTACCAATGTCAAACTCCTCCAAGTTCATCGGCATAGCCGGGATGGGACCTGCAGAGAGAGACACTCGCAGTGCGCGCCTGAGCGTGATTGGCCAGCCAGCAGATCAGCCAGCATGAGCAATGAGCATGCAGCCAGCCTGTCACCCCGTGCGCACCTGAAAGACCATTATCCCTTGCGGACAAAAATGTCAGGTTCACGAGCCGGCCATACTCTGGCGGCAATGTCCCTGCACGGCGCAGGCACCTTGCGACTGACTCTTCAGTGCAGTGCGCAGTTCTGCATGCATTTGAGCAAGCCTTTGACGCACCCGTGAACCCGTTGTGGTGTAACAAGAGCGTAGAAAGACGCGGGCTCGTGGCAGCCAGCTCGGGCGGTAGCTTGCCCGTAAGTGCATTATCATTCACCAATAGCGACTGCAGGCGCGTCAGGTTGCGCCAGGCGGCGCCAGGCAGTGTACCTGGCAGCACGGCAGCTGCGCGTCACAAGCCACTTGAACACAGACAGTAACGACACACAGGTGCCGCTGTGCAAGGGCTGCAGCGGGCGCCATGACTGCGATGAGGGACCTGCATAGTACATCATGATGTAAGCGTACACGATGTGACCATTCAGGGCTACACAAGTACGTCAAGCTATGAGCTGGCCACACTCTGGTGGCAGTGCGCCTGCACGGCGCAATGTGGCTGATGCGAGCAAAGCGCTTCTGCAACATGCACTACTGCTTGCCTTTCTTCAAACAGCAGAGGCTGGCTCAAATTTGTGCGCTCAGCGCCAGCAGGTTTATGACGCACCCGTGAACCTGTTCATGCCTAAGATAAGAGCCTGAAGACGCGGGCTCGTGGCAGCCAGCTCAGGCGGTAGCGTGCCCGTGAGCGAGTTGTTGCCCACCGCTAGAGACATCAGGCGCGTGAGGTTGCGCCAGGCAGCGCCCGGCAGTGTGCCTGGCAGCACCGGAGCTGCATGTTACACGCCCGTGTGTGCACTTTCATAACAACCAGGTACAGCTGTGCAAGAGCTGATACCCGGCACTGTTGAGGGATGTGATACGGAAGCTGCGAGTTACACCTGGACTGCGTTGTTTCACACTAGCGCTCGTGAGATTTGCAGGGAGCTGTTGGCAACGCGCCTGGCCAGCACAACCTGGATAGCACCCTACAGCACGCTGTAAGTGCGAAACATCCACCCCGCATGTGGGTGTTGGGGCAGTTGAGTGTGACGCTCCGTGAAACTGATTGTCGTCAAGGTACAATATTTCAAGGGCAGTCAGCTGACCGAAGCCATCCAGGCTGCCACTGGCGCCCCCCCTCAAGCGCACGTCTGTTACGCGGCCGTTTACGCAGCCGATGCCTGACCAGTGGTTGACCGGGTTGCCTTGGCTTTGGCGACAGACCTCTCCAGTCCAATTCCTGCGGTAGTCTGCCGCCTGTTGGGCTGACTGCGCGCATGCAAATGGAGCTGAGCAAACGGCTTGTCTGCTCGCAGTGCGCTTTCTGCTGTGCAACACGTGCACAGCAAGGTCGTGGCAACATATATCATAATACAGAGTAGAGTAGAGCAGAGAAGGGTGGCCTATTGGCTCTGCACAGAGCGGCGGGCGCTGAGGCGTCACCTCGAAGCTCAAGCCGTTCAGGATGGCCAGCAGCGCAGCCGTGTCGTTCTGGGCGTCGCTGGGCCCTGACGCAACCAGCCAGAGTGGAATTGCACAGGAGCCTTGTTGAACACTTTCAAGCAGCTACTGGGCACTTGCCTGGGTGGAAATATAGAAGCGTTGTGCAGAGCGCTATGCTGAGTGCGAGGTGCATGGCTCCGCGTCGCAGACTGCACCCAGTTTGCAACAGCGTGAGTGCAGGGCACCTTGGTAGGAGCAGCTTTCTTGAACCTGGCCTGGTTGTCAGCCCGCAGAGGGCGCCTGGGTTTGGAAACACAGTGGTGCTGCGCTGCTATCCTTGATCAGCAAGTCAGAACGCGCGTGCGTGTCTCCTAAATTTATACGCAGTCTACGCATGGTCACGGCGTGCAGCACGATCCAGCAAACTGATTCATACATTCGGAACTACCTCGTAAGTGCAACTCCTAGCCCTACCCCAAACAGGCATGACCTTGGTGCTCCAGCAACAACGACCTTGTGCCCCATTGAGGCTTGAGCTGTGACGGACCTAGCAAGCTCCAAAATCTGCAAGAGTCTTAGAGCTGTTGGGTGCGCAAGGCTGTGCTGTGTGATCAGTAGCCAGTACCGCATGACTCACAGCCAGGAAGCAGATTATAAGTTGACTGGGAGTGGAAAACTGATGTGGTTGCTGGTACTCTAATTTGAATATTTAGAACATTGTGCAGCAGTCAATCATTTCGTGGAACTGACCTCACGCTCAGGGCCGCTGGTGTTTCTGCCCCAGCCTGTCCCTGCTCTGCGCTGTAGCACAATCATGCCTGTCCATGCTGCTGCAGGCGCATTGTTGCAAGCTGGGCAATGCAAAAGCAGATTCTGAAAAAAGAGTTATCAGCGAACCAGTGGAAATGAGTGAACCTGCCCTCCCAAAAAGCACCTAGCAAGTGCCATCACGCACTGCTTCCACAAGCACGTCACACACGAGGATCAGCCGTCTCGTGCGCAACTCTGGACGCCCCGGTGGCGCGACTCAGCCTCGTTCAATCCATGTTTTGCGCAAAACCTTGACAACGGCGCCAGAATCACAGGCCGATCAGGCCCAGGGCTACTATGGGCCACAGCGGCGCACGTGCCAGCACTTGCACCGACGGGCGCCCTGCTCGGCCTTCAACGTGGTCCTGCGCGCGCAGGCCCTCCACATGCTGGGTCCGCACTTGCTGAACAGAGTACCTGTTCCAAAGCGCAGCGCACACTGCATAACAGCCCATCTTGCTGTGTGTCCAGGGAGGGTGCAATAACACCTGCAAGACTTCATACCAGGGCTAAGTTATGACTCAGTGCTGTTGCAACAGCAAGCTTATATTTAGCGCCTGTTTGGATGGCTAGCGAGAAAAACAAAGTGCAACAGAGGCACTGTGCATGTATTGCATGTCTGGGCAGTGCAGAAGCTGCCACAAGTTTGCATAGACTAGCACTTACCTCAAGGGTGTTTCCGCAACACCATGCATGCCCAGACCACAAACGGCATTGCCAGCCCCGCACACAGTGCGCACCAAAGCAAGGCATATCATCAATGCTCCCGATATCACGAGATGCGCCATCGTCTGTCATGCTGGTGATGGACTGACTCTCTGCAGTAATGACATAGAGCTGCGGCGGCACGGTGCCGCACATGCCGTAGCCCTTGCGCTGGGGCACCAGCGCAATGGTTGCCGGCTGTGCCAAAAACAAATGTCAGCATATGCACTTTGTAAAGCGCCCTGCTTGGGGTCATTAGCAGACACACACCTTCATAAAAACATGGCCTGCTATGGCCTGGAAATACGGGCCAGGTGCTGGGCAGCAGCAAAATGCGCCGCCGCATGCAAAGGGCGCACGTGAGGTCGGCAGAACGTGTTGTTCGGACACGATGGCTGCGGCAACGTGCCGTTTAGCTTGTTGAGGAGAAGGCTGAGGACTTGCAGCGATTTGAAGCAATTCTGCCCGGTCATCCAGGATGCAGGAATGCTGCCTGTGAGCGCATTGTCATCCTGCGCATGGCAGGCCCAGTCTGTCAAGCCCTGTCAAGCGATGGCAAGGGTTCACGCTCCCTGTATGTGTCAATACTGCGTGCTTGCGCCGGGCAGTGTCGCACCAAGCTCAGGGTTGCCAGGCTGGCAAAGCTGTTGTTGGCGCCCCAAGCGTCAGGTAGGGAGCCACTCAGCTGGTTCCCCTCCAGCAAAAGCGTTGAGAGGTTGGTCATCTGTGCCCAGGAGGGCGGTAGGCTCCTGCAGCAGACATGCTCGGTGCCCAGGTGAACATCCACGATGCTATGCACGGTTGCAGCGGCCTCCTATGCATGTAGGCTGGCACTGAGCAAGGGGCTTGGGGCGCACCCTGTCAGTGCATTATATACCAGGCTCAGAGCTAAAAGGCTGCAATTTCCTGCATCGATTGCAGGTAAGGTTCCTCCAAGGCTAATGTTTTGGAGGTCCAGGTACTTGATGTTCTTCATCGTGATCCATGCCGCCGGCAAAGTGCCTGAAGACACAGATTAACATCAGCTCGCTGAGCGCTTGTCAAGCTTGTCAACATTCATTCCAAAGCACTGTTGGTGGCGTAATGTTGTACGAAACGTTGATCACAAATATAATAAGCTGTGTTGGCTCAGCAAGAGATCATCAGAAGGTCATACTTTTGGTCTTCATGTGCAGCAGACATCTAAGGGACCGAGCAGCGGAAGATGAAGGTCGACTGATGAGAACTTGCATGACAGGTTTATGAACTGACTGTGCACATTCATAAGTGACCCACCATTAAGCTGGTTGTCCGAGAGCCGAATGCCTTGGACATGTGACAATGCTGCCCAGTCTGCAGGAAGCGGCCCTGCATGCGGCACATGTCAGCTCAATCAGCAGCACGTCGGGGGGTCGATAGACATGCAGCGAGCACGAACAGTATGCACTGCCAGTTCAGCACGCTTGCGCACTGCAGCAATGTGTGATGATGTGGACCAGTCACAGAGTGCATACCCGCCAGCTTGTTGCGTGAGAGGAATATATAAGTGAGGTTGGTTAGTGCAGCCCACGCAGCAGGAAGCGAGCCTGGCGCCAACGCACATGGCGTGTTGCACGTTTGCAGCTGCCCCAGGCGTAGCATGTGTGCAGTAGATCGCCCTTGCTAGGCCAGCAGTTCTGTGCCTAATCGATCAAGATAGGCAGACCAGGCCAGCTCCATTTGCAATGCAAGTGCCCTGACAGGCAGCGTGCTATCCTGCATGCTGCAACCTTGCGTGCGCGCCTGTCAGGCTGTTGCTGGAGATGTCCAAAAGCTGGAGCTCCTGCGGGAGAGCTGTTGGCAGGGTTCCAGAGAACATGTTGCTGCCTGCACGCCTTGCTGTCTGTTAAGGCCTAGCAGAGAGTTTACAAAAAGTGCTGCATTCATAAGCCGCGCATTTGTGCACAGACCCGTGTGCTCATCGCAATCACTTCTTAGTTGCAAAGCGCAGACTACAAAATGAAGTGGTGTGGTACATGCATTCATTGAAAGCAGATCCTCCGCGCATTGCATGCAGGCTGCAATCTGGCCAACGCACTGGGCCAGGTTGCATAGGTGCGCACGAGCTTCAAAGTACGTCAGGTTCGTGTTCACAATTGCCGGAATGGGACCTGCACAGACCAAGGCACAGGCGTTGCATGCATCCTCAGCATGTCTGGCTAGAGCTGGAGAATGAGTGGCCGCATCGATGAGCATGCAGCTCAGCTCTTGATTCGTGCGCACCTGAAAGACCGTTGTTCCCTGCAGAAAATAATGTCAAGTTCACGAGCTGGCCGTAGCCTGGCGGCAATGTGCCTGCATGGCGTAATTGAAACCCTTTAACTCACATCATGCAACGTGCACTGCATGCTCAAACAACAGAGTTCAGGCGAGGCAGGCAAGTTCTGGCCGTGCTGGCTGAGCGCCAGCACGACTATTACGCACCCGTGAACCTGTTGCTGGCCAAGGACATAATCTGAAGACCCGGGCTCGCGGCAGCCAGTTCGGGCGGTAACGTGCCCGTGAGCGCATTTCTATTCATTGATAGCCATTCCAGGCGCGTGAGGTTGCGCCAGGCGGCGCCCGGCAGTGTGCCTGGCAGCACGGGAGCTGCATGTCAGACGCCCATGTGTGCACTTTCAATACAACCAGGTACAGCTGTGCTAAGAGCTTATGCCTGGCACTGTCGACGGATGTTTTGAGGGAGCTGATAAGACATCTGCACTGGGTTGTTATCAAACAGCGCTCACAAGCATAAGGGGAGCTATGGGCAGCGCAGCTGGCCAGTACAACATGGAAAGCACCTGCAGCAAGCTGTAGGCGAAACATCCACCCCGCACATGTGTGTCGAGGCAGTTGAGTGTGACTCACCGTTGAACTGGTTGTCGTCAAGTTGCAGTCTCCAGAGGGCAGTCAGCTGACCGAAGCCATCCAGGCTACCACTGGCGCCCCCCTTCAAGCGCAGATCCGCCACACGGCCTTTGCGGCACCAGATGCCTGACCAGTTACTGCCCGGGTCGCCTTGGTTCTGGCGACAGACCTCTCCAGTCCAGTTCTTGTGGTAGTCTGCCGCCTGTTGGGCAGACTGCGCGCATGCCAACTGATGCTGAGCAAACGGCTAGTCTGGTCGCAGTGCGCACTCTGTTTTGCAACACGTGCATAGCAAGGTCGTGGCAACATATATCATAATACAGAGTAGAGTAGAGCAGAGAAGGGTGGCCTATTGGCTCTGCACAGAGCAGCGGGCGCTGAGGCCCCACCTCGAAACTCAAGCCGTTCAGGATGGCCAGCAGCGCAGCCGTGTCGTTCTGGGCGTCGCTGGGCCCTGAAGCAACAACCCAGAGTGGGTTTAAACAGGAGCACTGTTGCAAACGTACAAGCAGCTACTGGGCACTTGCCTGGTTGAAACAACAGAAGCGACGCGCAGAGCGCTATGCTGAGTGCGAGGTGCATGGCGCCTTGTTGCAAACTGCACCCAGTCTGCAAACAGCAGCCCTTTGCCTTGAGCTTGCCAAGTGATCACTTGCAAAGGGAGCGCGCAAATTAGCTTGTCAGCAACGTTCAGGCAAAGTAGCAGCCTTGCACAAGCAGGCACGCTCATGTAAAGCAGGCACGACACCCACCTGCAAGACACCGCGTAATGCGAGGCACCGTGGTAGGCGATCTGACCGTTGATCTGGGGCCCCCGTGCTGCTGATCGTGCTCCCGGTCCAACGTGCGCGCAAAACACCTCTCAGGTACCTCGCAAATGGCAACCCTAACCCTACTTTCAACAGGCAATGCTTTGTGCCCTGAGATAAGGCAAGCTCCGACATCCGCACCGGTCTTAGAGCTGTTGGGCGCGCAAGGCTCTGCTATTCGGCCAGCAGCACAAACGCCAGCACCACGTGGTCGCAGGTTGTAGGAAGCAGACTCACAAGTTGACTGGGAAAGCTAATATGGCTGCTGTTGTTATTTGATGATGTTATTATAGAGTGCTGTGCAGCAGTCACGGACGGTCAAGCTTTTGTGGAACCGATCTCACGCGCACTACCGCTGGGTGTTTCTTCCCCAGCCTGTCACCCTGCTCTGCACTCTGGTATGATCACGCCTGTCCATGCTGCTGCAGGCGCATATTAGCACGATATCGCAACGTAAAAAAGGGCAGACAGTTTCCCAAACCTAGCAAGCGCTATTACGCACTGCTTCAACAGCCACATATCACACGAGGTACAGCCGCCCCGGGCACAGTGCACATCTCGGGCGGCCCAGTGGCGCCACTCGCTCTTTTACTCCATACTTCACGCACTACCATTGCGGAGGCGCCAGAAGTACATGACGAGCAGGCTCAGGATATCGCGGGCCACAGCGGCGCACGTGTCAATGCTTGCGCGGACGAGCACCCCGCTCGGCCTGTAACGGGAGTCCTGCACGCACAGTCCCTCCACACGCTGGGGCAGCGCTTGATCATTGATATGCACGACCGAGTACATGACAGCCAAAAGTGTCACGCATGCACACGTGTCCACGGAGGTAGTGGTCATACATGCACTGCAAAGGGCTGCAATGTGGGGTCCGGTGTCCCCAAAGCAAACATGTCACCAGTGTCTGGCTGGCTGTCTAGCAGCACTACGTGATACATAGTATGTATGCATGCCAAGCCCGCCAGGTATGCGAGCTCTCCTGCAGTGTACAAGCTGTGCAGCAACAGAGCAGGCACGTTGAGGTGCTGTGACACGTCCATGCCTGCCACCAACAAGCCGCATTGGCTGGCCATGCAGTCAGGGCGCACCAGGGCACGGCACATCAGCAACGCTGCTGTTGAGAGCAACTGCGCCAACATCCGCGATGCTGGTGATGTTCAGGTCTTGCACAGTGGTGACGTAGAGCTGCGGCGGCACGGCGCCGCACACGCTATAGCCCTTGCGCTGGGGCGCCAGCACAATTTTTGCCGGCTGTGCCACACAACACACGTCAGCACATGCGCTTTGCACAGCGGCCTGCTTGGGCTCGGTAACACCACTGCAGCCCTTCGAGCAGAGCAAGGCCTGCAGCTCTCTGGAGCAGCGAGCCAGGTGCAGGACAGCAACGACGTGCGCGGCCGCATGCGAGGGCGCACATCTGGTCGGCAGAACGTATTGTTGGGACACGATGGCTGCGGCAGCGTGCCGTTGAGCTTGTTGAGGACAAGGCTCAATCCTCGCAGCGACTTCAAGCAACCCTGCCCGGTCATCCAGGATGTGGGAATGCTGCCTGTGAGCGCATTATCGTCCTGCGCATAGCAGACCAAGTCTGTCAAGCCCTGCCCTGGTCAGGGTGCATGTCACCTGCATGTATGGAATTCGGCAAGGGCAAGGTCTGGTCGCAGTCTTGCTAGGCAGTGCCGCACCATGCTCAGGTATGCCAGGCTGGGGAAGCTGTTGTTGGCGCCCCAAGCGTCAGGTAGGGAGCCATTCAGCTGGTTCCTTGCCAGCGACAGGATTGACAGATTGGTCATCTGTGCCCAGGAGGGCGGCAGGCTCCTGCAGCAGACATCACTCGGTGCTCAGGTGAACCAACACAGCGCAATGCACGATTGCAGCTGCCTCCTGTGCATGCAGGCTGGCGCTGAGCAAGGGGGTTGGGGCGCACCCTGTCAGTGCATTGTATCCCAGGCGCACAGATACAAGGCTGCGATTGCCCGCATCGATCGCCGGTAACGTTCCTCTAAGGCTGTTGTTTTGAATGCCCAGGTACCGGATGTTCTTCATCGTGATCCATGCTGCCGGCAAAGTGCCTGTGGACACGGACCAGCATCAGCTCGCCGAGCGCTTTAAACACTCTCGACCTCAGCACTTAGTATATGCCATGTGTGATATAGCATATGACATGTTCCCACGACCGTCACCAGCTGTGTGTGTGGCAGGGCAAAATATCCTTGAGGTAAATCAAACTTTTAAGTTCCCATGTTCAGCGGGCCCGAGCGGCAGAGAGCAAGGGGTGAAGGTCTATGATTGAAAACTTGCAAGAGAGGGTTATTGCCTGTGCACATTTTACAAGGGGCCCACCGTTGAGCTGGTTCTGCGAGAGAAAGATGGCTCGGACATTTGACAATGCTGCCCAATTTGCAGGAAGCGGCCCTGCATGCGACACATATCAGCTCAGTCAGAAGCGTGTCAGGGGGTCGACAGACATGCAGCGAGTTTGAATAGTGTGCACTGCCAACGCAGCACACTTTTGCAGCAATGGTGAATGCAGTGGACCAGTCACTGAGTGCACACCCGCCAGCTTGTTGGCGGTGAGAGATATGATGGTGAGGTTGGTGTGAGCAGCCCACGCTGCAGGAAGCGAGCCTGCCGCCAACGCATATGGCATGTTAAATGCTTGCAGCTGCCCCAGGCATGTTCGCAGTGATTCACCCTTGCATGGCCAGCACTTTCATGCGTAGTCGTTTAGACAGGCATACCAAGCCAGCTTTGACTATGCAAGGCGAGTGCTCTGACAGGCAGCGCATGGTTCTCCTGCTTGAGTGCGCGCCTGTCAGGCTGTTGTTGGAGAAGTCCAGCATCTTCATCATCTGCGGGAGCGCTGCTGGCAGGGTTCCAGAGAACCTGTTGCCGCCTGCACCCCTTGTTGTCTGTCAACGCCTAGCAGAGGTTGCAAAAAGAGGCTGCTTGCAGAAGTTTGCGCACTTCTACTCAGACCGCTAGCCCACCGCACTCGCTTATGTTTGCATGACTGACACATGAATTGGCATGGTCTGACGCACTCCTTGAAGGAGATGCTGCGCGCATTGCATGCCAGGGCTGCAATATGGCCGAGTACTAGGCCAGGTTGGGTGGGTGCGCGCCAGCATCAAGGTACGTCAAATTCATGTTTGCCGGAATGGTGCCTGCACAGACCAAGGCACAGGCGTTGCATGCATGCATGCACATCTCTGGCCAGATCTGGCAAGTGAGTTGGCCGCATCAATGAGCATGCAGCTAAGCTCTTGAGTCCTGCGCACCTGAAAGGCCTATACCCGCTGCAGAACAGCATGTCAAGCTCACAAGCTGGCCATACTCTGGCAGCAATGTGCCCGCACGGCACAAAATGGCTGATGCGAACGAGCGCTTTTTGCAGTGTGCAGCATCCCAACAGGCACGCAAGCTCTGGCCTCTCGCGCCAGCAGGTCTATGACGCACCCGTGAATCTGTTGCCACCTACGAACAGCGCCTGAAGGTTTGGGCTTGAAGCGGCTAGCTCGGGCGGTACCGTGCCCGTGAGCGCATTGTGGCCCACGTTCAACCATGTCAGGCGCGTGAGGTTGCGCCAGGCGGCGCCAGGCAGTGTACCTGGCAGCCCGGGTGCTGCGTGTTACAGGCCAACGTGTGCAGTAGCAACATCTAGGTACAACTGTGCAATGCCTGCGTTGAGGGAGCTGCAAAGCACATCCGCATTTCTGTCCTGGGCTGTCTGCAAACCGTGTTCATGAGCTTCGCCAGCAACACCCTGGACATGACCTAGAGCACGCCATGGACCGGTATCCGATCGCAAGTGTGTGTTGAGGCAGCATAGTGTGTGACGTACCTGTGAAAGAGTTGTTGTCAAGAAGCAGTTCTTCAAGGGCAGTCAGCTGCCCAAAGCCATCCAGGCTGCCACCGGCGGCCCCCCTCAGGTGGACAAACGTCACGCGGCCGCCTTCACACATAATGCCGTTCCAAGGGCTGCCCTCGTCGCTTTTTCTCTGGCAGACCTCTCCAGTCCAGCTCTTTGTGTAGAAGTCCGCCTCTTTGGCTGACTGCGCGCACGCACAGTGTTCTTTATAGAATGTGAATGACCGGTGGCGTTGCGCACTCGTGCAACACGCGCATAGCGCGGTCAGGGCCACTTCGACAGTACAAATGGCGGCCTGTCGGCTCTGCGTAAAGCAGCGGGCGCTGAGGTCCCACCTTGAAGCTCAAGCCGTTCAGGATGGCCAGCAGCGCAGCGGTGTCGTTCTGGGCGGCGCTGGGCCCTGACGCAACCACCCAGAGTGGGTTTGCACATGAGCGCAGTAAACTCATTCAAGCAGCTACTGGGTACTTGCCTGGATGAAACAACAGAAACGTCGCGCATAGCGCTATGCTGAGTGCGAGGTGCATGGCTCCTTGTCGCAGACTGCACCCAGTCTGCAAACAGCAGCCATGCTCAGAGCATGGTAAATTATAATCTGCACAAAGAGGGCGCAGCTGACTTGCAGCAACGTCAAGCGTGGCAGGAACTTCCCAGAGCAAGCACACACACGCAGAGCAGGCGTGCAACCCAGCTACAAGCAGCCTGTGCGCAGGGCACAGTGGTAGGGGCAGCTTACCTTAGCTCGATCTGGCTATCAACCAGCAAAAGCGTGTCTGGTGAGCCACTTTTGACGAGACTCGGCATCCACACTCGATCATACTTGAGATCCAGGTGCCCCTCAATTGCAACCCTAGCCCTGCTCCAAACAGGCATAAGACGAACGCTTCAGCTCAAGGAGACATGCACCTTCGTTCTTGAGGGACGAAAATTGGTTTGAGTAGTGCACTTTTTGATGACTTATTAGGATGCAACAGCTAGCCTTTTGTCGAAGCAATCTCATGGCCCTGGTGTGTCTGCCCCAGCCTGTCCCTCTGCTCTGCATTCTGGCACAATTGCGCTTGTCCGTGCAGCAACAGGCACATAGATGCATGCTAAGCGATGCAAGAGGCAGCAGTCAGACGCCGTAAATTTCATCTAGCAGACGCCGTCATCCACTGTTACCACTGGCAAATAAATTCCACAGGCAAACCATTCCACAGGCAAAAGGTGCAGCGGCCCAGGGCACCCTGCACAACTGCGGGCGCCCCAGTGGCGCGAGCCGGCTCTTTCATACCAGGTCTTGCGCAGAACCTTGGCGGCCACAGGCCGAGCAGGCGCAGAGCTACGATGGGCCACAGCGGCGCACGCGCTAGCGATTGCATCGACGGGCGCCCTGCTCGGCCTTCAGCGGGGTCCTGCGCGCGCAGGCCCTCCACATGCTGGGGCTGCACTCGCTGCACAGAGCTCCTCTTCCAGGGCGCAGCGCACCCTGCGTGACAGCCCATAACACCCCTTGCTGTGTGTCCGTGGAGGTTGTAATCACACCTGCAGGAACTCAAACCAGGGCTGAGATATGACCCATTGCAAAAGCAAGCATGTCTACAGCGCCAGTCTGGCTAGCGCCAAAGAGCACAAAAGGGGCACTGTGTACGCAAGTTCAGGCAGTACACACGTCCCCGCGCTATGCATGGACAGATTCTTAGTGTATTCTTTTTAAGTGCTGCAGCAGCACCACACCTGTCCCAGACTGCAAGCCGCATTGGCCAGCCCCGCATCAAGGGCGCACCGGGGCAAGGCAGATCAGCAACGCTGCTCCGGATAGCAACTGCGCCAGCATCCGCAATGCTGGTGATGTTTAGGTTTTGCGCAGTGGTGACATTGAGCTGCCGCGGCACGGTGCCGCACACGCCGTAGCCCTTGCGCTGGGGCGCCAGCACAATTTTTGCCGGCTGTGCCACACAACACACGTCAGCACATACATTTTGCACAGCGGCCTGCTTGGGCTCGGCAACACTAAGAACTTTTCTGAGGCAAGTAAAGCCTGCAGCTCTCTGGAGCAGCGAGCCAGGTGCAGGGCAGCAGCGGCATGCGCGGTCGCACGCGAGGGCGCACATGCGATGGGCAGAACGTGTTGCTGGGACACGCTGGCTGCGGCAGCGTGCCGGTGAGCTTGTTCAGGAGCAGGCTGATTGCTCTCAGAGACTGAAGCCCGTTGTCCGCGGTCATCCAGGATGCAGGAATGCTGCCTGTGAGCGCGTTGTCCTCCTGCGCGTGGCAGGCCGGTCTGTCAAACACTGCTTGGGTCTGGATGCATGTCGTCTGTACAGCGCACGCAGGTTGTGGGCACTTGCAGGTCAGTGCGCGCTTGCGCCAGGCGGTGTCGCACCAAGCGCAGGAACTGCAGCTTGGGAAAGCTGCTGTTGGCGCCCCAAGCGTCAGGAAGAGACCCACTCAGCTGGTTCCTTTCCAGCCACAGCGCCGACAGGTTGGTCATGTTTGCCCAGGAGGGCGGTAGGCTCCTGCAGCAGACATTCTTGGTGACCAGGGGAACACCCACAGTGCTATGCACGGTCACAGCAGCCTCCTGTGCACGCAGGCTGGCGCTGCAGCAAGAGGCTTGGGGGCGCACCCTGTCAGTGCATTGTATGCCAGGCTCAGAAAATCAAGGCTGCAATTCCCCGCATCGATCGCCGGTAAAATTCCTCCAAGGCTGTTGTTATCGAGGTCCAAGTGCTGGATGTTGTTCATCGCGAGCCACGCCGCGGGCACAGTGCCTGCGGATACAGACCAACATCAGCTCGCCGAGCGCAAACAAAAGTGAGGTCCAAAGAGACCTCAGCACTTGGTATATGACATACGAGTTCTCATGCTCAGTGGGCCCGAGCGGCAGAGATGATGGGGTGACGGTCTATGGATGAGAACTTGCAAGAGAGGGTCATTGGCTGTGCACATTCATAAAGGGCCCACCGTTGAGCTGGTTCCGCAAGAGGAAGATGGTTCGGACAGCTGATAATGCTGCCCAGTCTGCAGGGAGCAACCCTGCATGCGACACATACCAGCTTAGTCAGAAGCACGTCAGGGGGCCGACAGACATGCAGCGAGACCGATTAGTGTGCACTGCCAGTGCAGCACACGCGTGCACTGCAGCAATGGGTGATGGAGTGAACCAGTCACAGCGTGCATACCCGCCAGCTTGTTGCGATCGAGGGATATGAAGGTGAGATTGGTATGAGCAGCCCACGCTGCAGGAAGCGAGCCTGCCGCCAGCGCATATGGCATGTCGCATGCTTGCAGATGCCCCAAGCGTAGCATGTTTGCAGTTGGTCGCCAGCCACTTTTATGCATTGTCATGCAAGAGAGGCAGACCAAGCCAGCGCTCCAATCACAGTGTAAGTGCTCTGACAGGCGGCGCGCTTGTACCCTGCCTGATGCGACCTTGCGTGCGCGCCTGTCAGGCTGTTATTGGAGATGTCCAAAGTATTCAGCTTCTGCGGGAGCGCTGCTGGCAGGGTTCCAGAGAACCTGTTACTGCCTGCACACCCCACTGACTGAATGAGGCCTAGCAGAGTGTTCTACAATGAGGCTGCTTGCCCAAATCTATGCACTTCTGCACAGACCGCTCCCCCACCGCACTCACGGAAAGCAGAGGCTGTGCGCATCGAGTGCCAGGCTGCAATGTGGCCGAGGTACTAGGCCAGGTTGAGCGGGTGCGCACCAGCATCAAAGAACTCTATGTTCATACTCATATTTGCCGGAATGGTGCCTGCACAGACCAAGGCACAGGCATTGCATGCGTCCACAGCATCTCTGGCCAGAGCTGGCAGGTGAGATGGCCGCATCGATGAGCATGCAGCTCTGCTTTTGAGTCATGCGCACCTGAAAGGCCATCACCCGCTGCAGAAAAGAGTGTCAAGTTCACAAGCTGGCCATACTCTGGCGGCAGTGTGCCTGCACGGCACAGAACGGCTGATGCGAGCGACCTGCTTCTGCAGTGTGCAGCACTCCTTGCATCTGAACAGCACAGGCAGGCAGGCTCTGGCCTCTCAGCGCCAGCAGGTCTGTGGCGCACCCGTGAACCTGTTGCCTCCTAGGTACAGCACCCAAAGGTGCGGGCTTGTGGCAGCCAGCTCGGGCGGAAGCGTGCCCGTGAGTGCATTGTACATGACTGATAGCCAAGTCAGGCGCGTGAGGTTGCGCCAGCGGCGCCAGGCAGTGTACCTGGCAGCCCAGGTGCAGCGTGTTGCAGGCCAACAAGAACACTTGCGAAATCCAGGTACAGATATGCAATGACTGCATCGAGGGAGCTCGATGCATCAGACATGACTGTTTTGGGCTGGCAGCACACTGCGCTCACGAGCTCCACAGGGCGCTATGGGCAGCGCGCCTGGCCAGCGACACCCTGGACATCACCAAGAGCAAGCAACGGGCCGCTACCCAGCCGCAAGTGTGTGTTGAGGCAGCATTGAGTTGCTTACCGGTGAAATAGTTGTTGTCAAGGTGCAGTTCGGAGAGGGCAGTCAGCTGACCGAAGCCATCCAGGCTGCCACTGGCGCCCCCCTTCAGGTGGACAAACGTCACGCGGCCGTCTGCGCATTTTATGCCGTCCCAAGGACTCCCCTCGTTGCTCTGGTTCTGACAGACCTCTCCAATCCAGCCTTTTGTGTAGGTTGCCCCCTGTTTGGCTGACTGCGCGCACACACGGTGAAACTACTTGACCGGCTTGTACAGTTGCGCTCTGCACTCTGCTGTGCAATACGTGCATAGCAAGGTCACGAATACTTGAACTGTATGAAGGGCGGCCTGTTGGGTTTGCACAGAGCAGGGGGGCTGCGGCCCCACCTCAAACCTGTTTAGGATGCCCAGCAGCGCAGCCGTGTCGTTCTGAGCGTCACCGGGGCCTGACCCAGTCACAGGTGGGTTTTACAGAAGCGGTGTTGCACTTGACCAAGCACCAGCAAGGAACATGCCTGGCAGTGACAGAAGCGTTGCGCAGAGCGCTATGCTGAGTGCGAGGTGCGTGGCTCCTTTGTTGCAAACTGCGTGCAGTCCACCAAACGCAGCCTTTTTTCTTGAGCGTGCCAAGTGATCATTTGCAGTGGGGGTGCGCAACTTAGCTGTCAGCAACGTCCAGGCAGGTAGCAGCCTTGCACAAGCAGGCTGGCGGCGCAGTCAAGCTGATCTCGCAGTCGAGCTGAACCCAGGGCCTGTGCAGACTAGTGTCTTACTAAGACGACGGACTTACTAAGCCTTAGTATGTAGCTTAAGCAAGCTGCCTCTCAATGACAACCCTAACCCTTGCTCTAGCCGACGCTGTCGGGTCATGCGACAGGAGCTGACCTCGCAAGCTCCACATCCGCAAGAGTCTTAGAGCTGTTGTGTGCGCAAGGCTGTGCTATGTGATCAGCAGCCAGCACCGCATGACTCACAACCAGGAAGCAGACTTATAAGTTGACTGGGAGTGGAAGCCTGACGTGATTGCTGGTACTCGTATTTGGATGTTGTGCTGCAGTCAACCGTTTCGTGGAACTGACTCATGCTCAGAGCCGCTGGTGTTACTGCCCCAGCCTGTCTGTGTGCTCTGCGCTCTGGCTCAATTGTGCCTGTTTGTGCTGCTAAAGGCGCATTGTTGCATGCAAATAGCAGCAGTTAGCTGCCCTTCAAGCAGCTAGCAGACGCCATCAGGCACTGTTATCACAGGAACCTCACATCCGAGGTGCAGCCGCCCTGGGCACTGCGCACATCACAAGCGCCCAGTGGCGCCACTCGCCTTGTACGCTGAAGAGTTTCTACGCATTACCTTCGCGGCGGCGCCAGAAGCACAGGCCGAGCAGGCATAAAGCTGCCATGGGCCACAGCGCGCACGTGCCAGCAGTTGCACCGATGGGCACCCTGCTCGGCCGTCAGCGGGGTCCTGCGCGCTCAGCCCCTCCACATGCTGGGTCCGCACTTGCCGCACAGAGCACCTCTTGCAGGTCGCATCGCACACTGTTTGGCCTGCCCTGTCCATGCGGGGTTACCTAGTCTTGCATGACTTACCAGGGCTCCAAAACAATGACCGAGTGCTCCAATACCACTAATGGTATTACTGTCTGTCTGGCTGGCTGGCTGGCTGTCTAGCAGCACAATGCTCGTATAGCAGGTCGGGGCAGTGCACAAGCGCTCCCACTATGCATTGACGCAGCAGTCACCTTAAGGTGCTGCAGCAGCACCACGCCTGGCCCCAGACAAGGCCTGCCCCGATGAAAAGCCGCAGTGGCCAGGCCCGCACGGAGGGCGCACCAGGGCAAGGCACATCAGCCACGCCGCTGCTGATAGCAGATGCGCCGTCGTCCGCGATGCTGGTAATGTACAAGTTCTGCGCAGTGGTGACGTAGAGCTGCGGCGGCACTGTGCCGCACATGCCGTAGCCCATGCGCTGGGGCGCCAGCAGGATAGTTGCCGGCTGCGTCACAGTACACGGGTCGGCCTTTCCACTTCTCAGTGCACTGTTGTCTTCTGGCCCATAGCATCACTGGGAATGCCTTCAGCATACCATGAGCTGGAGCAATAACTCAGGTACAGGGCAGCAGCGGCATGCGCTGCCACACACGAGGGCGCACATGCGGTCGGCAGAATGTGTTGTTTGGACACGCTGGCTGCGGCAGCGTGCCATTCAGCTTGTTCAGGAGTAGGCTGATGGCTTTAAGCGACCGAAGCCCATTTTGCTCGGACATCCAGGATGCAGGAATGCTGCCTGTGAGTGCGTTGTCGTCCTGCGCATGGCAGGCCCGGTCTGTCAAGCCCTGCCCTGGTCAGGGTGCATGTCCTCAACAGCACATGCAGTGGTGGGCATCAGCAGGTGAGTGCGTGCTTGCGCCAGGCAGTGTCGCACCAAGCTCAGGGATGTCAGGCTGGGAAAGCTGCTGTTGGCGCCCCAAGCGTCAGGCAGGGACCCATTCAGCTGGTTCCTCTCCAGCGACAGCGTTGACAGGTTGGTCATCTGCGCCCAGGAGGGCGGTAGGCTCCTGCAGCAGACATGACTTGGTGTTCTCATACCGTAGCCATGCACGCTTGTTGCCGACGCCTGTGCATGCAGGCTGGCGCTGCAGCAAGGGGTTGGGGGCGCACCCTGTCAGTTCATTGTATGCCAGATGAAGACCGTCGAGGCTATGCTTTTCCGCATCAACCCACCTAAAGGTAACGTTGTCATTTTGCTTCACCTGGTACCTGATGGTCTTGATCGTGGCCCACGCTGACGGCAAGGTGCCTGTAAAATTAGACTAACATCCGCGTGTCAGGCACTCTAGGCTGTTGCTGATGAGCATCGTCAAATGGACAATTGTGCCCACGCCTGTCACCAGCGTGTATGCTGCAGGTCTCGGGCAGTATATTCAAACGGCCTCCCCTGTTATCTTTGACATGAGAATCTGAGCGGCTGAGATGAAGGGCAAGAGGTAAGAGGGTGCAGAGAGGGCAAAAAGCTGGCTGTGCAAGTGCAAGGGAACCCACCATTGATCCGGTTGTGCGAGAGATCGAGGTAGCGGACCTTAAACAATGCTGACCAGTCTGCAGGAAGCGCCCCTGCATGCGATGCGTTGCACCTCAGTCAGAGGCCGCACCACCATGCTGTGATCTGAGTTACTTGCCCTGTGCAGCCTCAATAAGCGCCCGGCAAGCAGAACATGCTGCAGTGCAGGCCATATAGATGCTGCCTGCTACAGACGCCTGTAACAGCTGTTGCTGACAGGGGCAGACGGGGGTCAATGCATGTGCAAACAGTCTGCACTGCCGATGCAGCACACTTTAGCACTGCAGCGAGGGTGTTGTAGTGGAATCACAGAGTGCACACCCGCCAGCTGGTTGCGCGAGAGGAATATGGCGGTAAGGTTGGTGTGAGCAGCCCATGCTGCAGGAAGCGTGCCTGCCGCAAAACGCAGGCTGAGCCAGGAGCGGCGCATCATTGCATTGGCCCCAGGCCTAGGTTGTTTGCGGCTGAGCGCCCTTGTACAGCCAAAACTATCATGCACAGCCGTACACGTCTACCACTAACTCTGAAGGTGCAAGTGTAGCGTTAATGACAAGCGCATGCTCTTGGGCAGCGCATGGCTTGCAGACCACTCCCTTCCGCTTGCGCCAACCTAGGGCTGCGTGCGCGCCTGTCAGGCTGTTGTTGGGTAGGTACAAGTACTCCAGCGTGCGCCAGGGTGCTGCTGGCAAGGTCCCAGTCAACCTGTTGCTGCCTGCACACCTTGCTGCTTCCCTTCAGACCTAGCAGATTGTTCTGTGAGAGACAGCTGCGTCCACATATATGGGCACGTCAGCACGGACCTGTTTGCCTAGTGCTCGACATTCAAAACTGACATTCAAAACTGATGTGGTATGACTTGTGCATCATGCTGTTGGTACCTGCACTGCACGCCAGGTCGCTCACTGGCCAAAGGCTCAGGATACAAGGCCAGGTTGGGTGGGTGCGCACTAGCGGAAAAGTGCCTCAAACTCGTCATAGCCGGAATGGGACCTGCAGAGAGAGAGACGCACAGGCGTTGCGTGCATCCTGAGCATGATTGGCCAGCCAGCAGGTGAGCCAGCACAAGCATTGAGCATACAGCCAACCTCTCAACTTGTGCGCACCTGAAAGGCCATTCCTGTTTGCAGACAGATGGGACAAGTTCACAAGGTGGCCATATTCTGGCGGCAATGTGCCTGTACGCGCAGGACTGCTAAGCGACCGGCCCATTTGGGTGAAACTTGCCACAACTGCTAGCGTCTGAATGGCAGAGGCAGGCAAGGTCTGGCCTCTCAGCGGCAGCAGGTCCACGACGCACCCGTGAACCTGTTGTTGTCTACGAATAGTATCTCAAGGCTCGTGGCGGCTAGCTCGGGCGGAAGCGTCCCCGTGAACGCATTGTTTATGACTGTCAGCCGTGTCAGGCGCGTGAGGTTGCGCCAGGGGGCGCCAGGCAAAGAACCTGGCAGCAGGGCAGCTGCATGTCAAAAGCCTATGAGTGCACGAGCAACATCGGGTTGCAGCTGTGCGAGACCTGCAGCGGGCGCTGTTAATGCGACAAGGAGCCACATAGTACATAATGATGTGCCTGTACAAGTTGTCATCATACCACGCTCTTGAGCTTGGCAGGGAGGTGTGGTCGGCGCGCATGCCCAGTGTAAACCTGGAAGGCATCTACAGCTCAACACATAGGCCGGTACCCAGCCGCGCAAAATTCTGTGGAGGCAAGTTGAGGGCGACTTACCGTTGAACCGGTTGCTGTCCAGGTGCAGCTCTGACAGGGCGGTCAGCTGACCAAAGCCATCCAGGCTGCCTCTGGCGCCCCCACTGAGGCGCACTTCCGTTACGCGGCCTTCCGCGCAGCCGATGCCTGTCCACCGGTTGCCAGGAATGCTCTGGTTCTGACAAGCCTCTCCTCTCCAGCTCTCTCTGTACGCTGCCGCATCTCTGGCTGACTGCACGCGCGCGGCGTGCAGCTAAGGACTGGCTTGCCTGGTCAGCACTCTGCTGTGCAAGACGTGCATATGGCATGGCAAGTTTGTAGTAAAAGGGCCGCAAGTTGCCTCTGCTCAGAGCAGGGGGCGCTCATGGCCCCACCTCAAAGCTCAAGCCGCTCAGGATGGCCAGCAGCGCAGCCGTATCATTGTGTGCACGACCGGGGCCTGACCCACTCAGCCAAATTGCATCAGACATGTACCTGGTTGATCTTGCTCAAGCACCAACAGGGAACTCGCCTGGAAGGAGCAGAAGCAAAGCGCAGAGCGCCATGCTGAGTGCAAGGTGCATGGCTTCGTGTCGCAAACTGCACCCAGTCTGCAAACAGCAGCCCCTTTTGTTCAGCATGCCGAGTGATCAGTTGCGGGGGGACAGGGGGTGTGCGCAGCTTATCTTGTCTTTGACAACTAAGCAAGGCTATAAGCTGCACAAGCTCGCACGTTCACGTGAAGCAGGCATATCAACCCGCTACAAGCAGCTTGTGTGCAGGGCACCGTGAGACGGGCAGCTGCTCAAGCCCAATATGGCTGTCAGCCGGCAGAGGATGTATGGGGTGAGCGACTCAAGTGGTGCTGCTTTGCCAGCCTTGATGTGCAAGTCACAATGCGCGTGCGTGTCCTTAAGCTGAAGCGCATCAAGCCGTTGATCAGGATCAAGGGCCGCTGGATCATGGCAGATCGCATATTGCTTGCAAGCTACCTCTCAAGTGCTGTAAACCCATTTTCAAATCAAACAGGGGTGATAAGCTGCAGGCCTGGTGTGCTCTTGGATGGCTCAAACCCTGCAAGAGCCGAGCTGCAAGCTTTGCGCCCTGTGCTGGTAGAGCAGGACGCGCCCTGTGCTCACCTGCTCAGCTCAGCCCAAGCTTGCCATGGCTGAGCCAGAGCAGCTGAGGATGACCACTGAGTGCATGCTGCTCTGCTCCACCAGGCCCTCGAGCACGCCAGTGGGAACGATGCCTGGCCACTGGCGCTCCACCGTGACGGTGTGTGCGCCAGTGGCTGGCAGCGCCTTGGCGAGGTGGTCTGCTAGGTCCGTCTCCGCCTTGACGTCAGCATCCAGGCTCCTCTCTGCCAGGTCCAGGAGGTCGCTCGAGGGCCTGCCAGGTGTGCACCAGCCCAGCCACCGGCCAAGGCAGGTGCTTTCCTCAGCCAGCAGCGTGTCCACCTCACCTCCCTTGCCACCTGCGCCCATAGCCGCAAATACAAAGAGACTGTGAGCAAGTGCTCACGTGCTTTGACCACCAAGGTCGCATAGGCTCAGCTGATTCTTGTGCGCAGTATGAAACGCGCCTTGGACTTCACTTAAAGAGGTCAGCAGCTTGCGCTCAAGCTTGTTGATGCCGCGCCTGACGTGCGCGGCCGCTGCAGCGGGCCGCTGCAGAGGCGCCGGCTGGCCGGCAGCTTGAAAAGCGAGCGCCTTACGCTGCCCATCTCTTTTGTGGAAGAGTCCAAGGCGAGCTTCGCACTGCGCTCACAGCTTCTTTGAGTTGCGCAGAGGTCGCCAGGCTGCTGGTTAAAGAAAGCACGTGCCCTTTGCTAACGGCTGGGCTGGTTGGATGCCCGGCAGGCGCTCTAGCGACCTCCTGGACGTTTCCAAGAGGAGCCTGGAGGCAGGCGTGAAGGGCGAGAAGGACCTGAACGGCTTCCTCACCAGGGCGTCACCAGCCACTGGCGCACACCGCGTCACGGTGGAGCGCCACGGGCCAGGCGACATCCCACTGTCCAGCTTGAGCGCCTGTGGAGGAGAGCAGTACGCAGCACGTGCTCATCCTCTGGGGCGCCGCCGGCTCGGTGTGCTTACATTAGCGCATGCGCACGTGCGCGCGCGCCGTGCGCACACACATACACACACACAGCGTCTGCCCTGCGGCCTTGCTTTGGTGCTCCAGGCTGCGCTCCCTCCATGCTGTGCTGCTGCTTACACACTCCAAATGGAGAGGTCATCATTGTGGTAGCCACCTGCGTGTTCATGAAGTTTGAGTATCTTACACATGCAGGAAAACATGCACATGTGCAATTTTATATGGGCCTTGTTGACGTTGTCCTTCAGTGCAGAAGCAGCATGCAGCATCGCTGAACATGTATGCTCCCGGCCCATGCAGGGTGACAGGCTTTGCATGTACATGGTCAGCATGCGGAGCGCACAGCCTCACCATGCATGACGCTGGGCGCCGCCTGCGCAGGGCGACAAGGTCGGAAGCAACGACCAGGCGCTGGCGCATGCGCTGGACGGCAAGGCCTGCTACTTCACCCTCGCCGAGGTGTGGGACCTGAGCCTGGCGGATGAGCGAGTCCGCCAGGCTCAGGTCCCACACGTCGTCGAGGACGATGTAGCCGGTCATGCCGTCCAGCGCATGCTGCGTCTGCCAGGCTTCATGGGACAGATCATAGTCACAACGCTCCTGATGTGCTCCGCCGCGCCAGCATGGCTCGGCGGATCACATCAGGGGTGTAGTGACGATGATCCGCCCCTTGAAGCCTGGCAGGCGCAGCATGCTGGAGGCGTGGGCCCGCGAGGACGCGCATGCCTGCTGCGCGCGCTGACTGCGGCCGCGCCTGCGCCTCTGCCAGAGGTGGGGCAGGTCACATTGCGCGGCTTTGCATGCGGACTCGCTTGTTGTTCACTGGCACAGCAGCAGGGCTCAAGGCGAGCGAACCTGTCTGCCTGCAGGCGCTTGCGGCGCACCTGCTGGAGGTGGGCGACGACCTGCTGACGGCCCTCGCGGTGGCCGCGCACATGTGGCTGGCGCACAGCCAGCTCTTCGGCAGCGAGGCGGAGGTGCTGGTCAAGCGCAGCGCCAGGGACTGCCGCAGCGTGCGCTGCTCGGTTGAGAGGTTGGGTTTGCTGCCGCGCCAGCCTGCGGCATGTCCAGTGGTCTAACCTCCAGGACTGGACATGCCGCAGGCTGGCGCGGCAGCCAAGCTCGGGCCTGTCCACTGAGCAGTGCACGCTGCGGCAGTCCCTATCGCTGCACCATAGACCAGGCGAGTGCCGTCAGCTGCAGTGCGGACTGCAGCGCTGTCGTTGCAGTGCAAGTGCAGCAGCCTTGCCTTTGCCGGCGGTCCCGATCGGGCTCCTCAGCAGGCAGACGAGCAGTGGTGGCGTGCAGGTCGGGGAGCCGGAGCGCCTCCTCCTGCTGGCGCTGAGCATGTTCGCGCCGGGCTCCGCGCTCGACATCTCCATCAGCGTGCCCGCGGCCGGTAACGCGCGCGTGAGGAAGGCTGCGTGGCGAGCCAGCCTGATGGGGCCTTGGCAGGCCGGCTGGGCACTGCAGTGTAGTGCTGGACCTACGGACTCATCCGCTGTGTTGCTGGCTCAATCCAGGCGGGGACTGCAAGACTCACCCTGTCACATGTACCGCGCACGGCTGTCTGGCCGTGTCTTGAGCCATGCCGTGGCATGTCACGTGCGCCACTGCCGCGCAGGTCGCACCGCCTCACCCAGGCTCACCTGCTCAAGGCAATGCCCGAGCTGTCGACGAGCGTGGTGCGCGCGCTGCGGCTGCTCGGGCATGGCCTCGAGCAGGTGAGCCTGAGCGTGGTAATGCGGTCTGCGTGACACGCCCTGAGATGCCACTGCACGGCTTGAGACACCGCCAGGCAGCAACGAGCGTAGCCCTGTGACAGCGTGTGACAGGCAGAGTCCAGCAGTCCACACCAGGATGGAGCCGTTGGCACCGCGGATGAGGCCATAGTGCTGGCACTACACGGCGGTGCCCGGCAGGCCTGCCACCGCCCCATCAGGCTGGCTGGCCGTGCCGCCTCGCTCTTGCGCCAGCACGAGCTCTGCTTCAGAGGGTGATGCCTGCGCGACTGCCGGCAGCTGCGCGCTCTCCTCCCTCGCGGGAGCAGGCGGCGGCGGCGCCCGCGCTCCACCACCAGCAGCGGCACCGCCTGCCCTTCACTACCACTCTATGGTACGGCCTCCGGGCAAAGGTGCTGTTAGCACTTGATGCCAAGGCGCGCCCCCCGGCCTCCACCAGCACTGCACATAGCCCGAGGGGAGGACAGTGTTTGCTACCTGTGTTCATTGTGCAGCTGTATAATCCAGCGTCGCTGCTCACGCATGCTCCTGGCCCGTGAAGGGTGACAGGTTGTGCAAGTGCATGGTCAGATTGCGGAGCGCACAGCCCCACCATGCATGCCGCTGGGCTCCGCCCGCGCAGGGCGACAAGGGCGACGGCAACGACCAGGCGCTGACGCATGCGCTGGACGGCAAGGCCTCCAACGTGTCCTCCACGATGTGTGGGACCTGAGCCTGGCGGATGCACTCGTCCGCCAGGCTCAAGCCCCACACGTTGTCGAAGACAACATAGGAGCCTTGCCGTCCAGCGCATGCGCCAGTGCCTGCTCGATGGCGTCGCCCCTGTCGCTGCTCGTCCGCCGGCTCAGGTCCCACACAATGTTAAAGGACTAATGAAGACAGCCTCGCTGTCCAGCGCATGCGCGAGCGCCTGGCGTAAGTGTTCTGGTCTGCATATGCAATGACAGCATGTCACTGCATGATGCGGTGGCGAGTGCCATCAGTGCACTCCGGGCATCTTTAGATGCCATGCTTTTCTTTAGATGCCATGGTGGGCTCAGCTGCAGGCCTCGGGCAGCTGCGCTCTGCGGCCTCTGAATGCGGTCGGGCAGCCAATCTGGGGACCGAGGCATGTACTGAGACTGAGGGTGGTCACCTGGCTTCGGGCAGAGCGCAGAGAACGGCGACCAGCTCCAAATGTCAAGTGGAGAGTTTGGGCTGAACTATGAATGTAACGCCACAGGAGCAACCACACAGTGTGAAATGATGCAGTAGCTGACATGAGCATGGTTGAAACTAGCCATCTAGTTAAAAGATAGCCAAGAGGAGGCAGACCTGCAGGTGTTTGTTGATAAACATTCATCTTTGCTCAATTTGTGGCTTGTAAGAAACTCAACATACAGGTTCATGGTTCTTAGACAAAGAGGTTGACGATCTGACACACTGCACACATGCACTTTGTGTAGCGCCCCAGCGGCTGCACTGCAGCATGCACAAGGACTTTGTAAGCTACCATGGACAATGCCCAAGCTCACCATCACACAGCAGCCATGCTGGACCGCTTGGCATAGCCATCAAAGTCTTCCTCACCGAGTCGTACATGTTAAACACACGCTGCTCTGCATATGTATGCAAAAGCCTCGTGAGAACATGCTTGCTGAGCACCGGAGCCTCAAGCGTCAAACACACATCGAAAAACACAAAGTATAACAACTTTGGCAGGCAGCATGTACTAGGCAGGCGTGCCTGGAGTCTGATAGTCCCAGGAATGTCACCGTTGCCGGGCAGCTCGCGGTAGTAGGTGCAGTCGCGGTCCGCTGCATCGCGCACACACACATCATCATATGGGCGCTGGTCAAATGCTGCGCATAAGGTGGATGCTGTCCAAGCTTTATTTCCAAAAGGCCTCGACTAACCACGCTCACAGGCAGGGTGGTCGCTGACCCTGCCATGACAAAGGTAAAGGAAGGCTGCCTTTTTAGAGAGCGCTTGACGCACTGTACGCGCTCACACCTCAATGCCACACAACAGAAGAGAAGGCAGGTCATCCGTCTCATCATGTGATTGCCGTGCACCGCAGCCACGCGGTACCAAGCAAAATCACATGGGGTGGCCCTGAAGTAGGGCGCGCACGGTCGCGCGGGTTATACGGCGGCGGCAACAGGTCCAGCACCGCACAGCTGGACGCCGCGGTGAACGCGTGCGTGTTGCAGCCCGACGCCGTCTGCAGCACCACCGGCGCCTCGCCTGCCTACCGCTCGCGGCGCCTCTGCTCGCTTGCAGCACCACCCTGGTGCGCATGACACCCCCTGCCCTCTGCTTGCAGGCTCTCTGCTTGCATGTGCACTGCACAGCAACCCCGCCAGGTGCACCGCCATGCCCCTCCTTCACGCCAGCTCTCCCTCATGGCCAAAGCACGGCGTCTTTGGCAGGTCATGCGTGCCATGCAACCTCAGCCGGAACTCCGCCCGTGGCATGTGTACAGCTGCAGATTAATGACTGCACCATACAAATCATCACTTTGTATTACAACGCGCAGACAAGGCTTCAACCGCTTGGCTGCATGCCAACAGGTTCTGTGCCCAAGCGCACACCTGGCGCGCTCCTCACTTATCGCACATACCACACAAACCTGTGAGCCATCACTATAAACAGCATGAAGCACTGCAGGCAGCGTGCATCAGAGCAGGTGTGCCTAGTGTAGGACCGTCCCAGGTGTGTAAACGCTGCTGATGCTGCAAATGCGGTCCTACGTCCGCTGGCTCGCACGATGCATCAAGTCATGAGAGGAGCACCAGGCACGTGCTGCCTCATCTGCAGCAGTCTGGCACGCCTCGTGTCAAGCTTCCGCCTGAGTTTTGCCTGGACCTAGCTGACCGCCTTGCCTTGCTTGCACGAGGCAAAATCCACATGCGGTCACTGGGATGGCCCAACCCTATAAATAACAGGACTTGCTCAAGCTCATGCTTCTTCAAGAGCACTCAGAGCACTCACTCACTCAGTCTTTTAACATGGTGGACATAGCAACGTGGGTGGTGCTAGCTACGCCGATCTTTGTGTTTGTGTTCCTCAAAGCGTTTGATTGCTGGACAGCGGATTGGCGCCTCCGCAAGCGCACTCAGTGGAAGGTCCCGAGCGCCAGGCGCAACATCAGCGCGCTCGAGCGCAGGCTCGAGCGCGCTGCAGCAGTTGCGCGGGCCAGCCAGCACGGCATCTACAGCAAGCGCCTGGAGCTGCTGATGTCCTCCGTCAAAGAGAACAAGGCGAGCTACACACTGCTTGAAGAGAGTCAGCTGATCCTGCACAGGAGTGGTGGTTGAAGCACCTGAACACTTGCTCACAGTCTGTTGTGTTGCCGGCCGTAGTCGCGGGTGGAGGGCGAGCTGGACTAGCTGCTGGCTCAGGAGAACACCTGCCTTGGCCGGTGGCTGGGCTGGTGCACCACTGGCAGGCCCTCGAGCGACCTGCTCGACCTGGCAGAAAACAGCCTGGAGGCGGACCTCAAGGCGGAGAAGGACCTTGCAGACCTGCTCGCCAAGGCGCTGCCTACCACCAGCGCACGCGTTGCCACGGTGGAGCGCAATCGGCCAAGCATCTTCCCCACTGGCGTGCTCGAGCGCCTGGTGGAGCAGAGCAGGTCACACCAGGTCATCATCATCCGCGGCCCCGCCGGCTCGGTGTGCTCCTCATTACGCATTCGCACGCGCGTACGCGCGGACACAGAGACACACGTAATGCATGCAAACACTCACCCATACACAGACACACACAGCATCCGCCCTGCAGCCTTGCTTTCGCACTCCAAGCTGCGCTGCATCCCTGTTGCGCTGCTGCGTACATGCTTTGAACAGAGGCGGCCTTCATTTGTGGTAGCCGCCTGCATGTCAAGATCAGAAAATTAAAGAGCATGCAGAGTGTACATGCATGTGCAATGCTTTGTACATACATATATTATGATCTAATAATATATTTTGGATCACAATATACATCGTGAGTACAGACCAGAAGCAGACCCCTGCCACCATAGCATGCATACTGTGTGAGTGCTGAGGTACTGCGGCGCGATAGGGCAAGTCGTGGCTTGCGCGCGAGCTGGCGCGCGAGCTGGCGGCCTCCCGGCAGAAGCAGCTTTAGGTTAGGGTAGGTTAGCTATGTAGATTAGGCTTACGTTTAGGCGGTGCACGCTGTCGACTGAGATTTCAACGCCTGTTCGGAGCCGCGTGCCCTGTCCAGAGCTGTTATGGCAGCCCATCGGATCTGCTCGGACACGAGTATTACAGGCCGCAGCTGTGTGCGTAGTGCATACTTGTGTTCGTGTATGTGCGGTCGTGAAGTAGCTAGGCTTATAGGCAAGCTATCTGGCCTGCGCTCAAACATACACATGCACTTTGTATAGCGCTCCAGCGGCTGCGCTGACAGCATGCGCAAGTGCTTCGTGAGATACTACGGACATGCTGGACAGGGCGTGAAGGTGAGCGCATCCACAGTCAGGCGTGAAGCAGAGCGCTGCATTACAACCTATGCAGATGCATAGACCTCCGCATGGCTTGTACTGCTCATCCAGCTGAAGACGGCACTCTGATCTAACCCATGTAGCGGCACGGCAGAAAACAGGACACCCATAGCAGCTACCTGTCGTCTAAAAGTACAAAGTATGCCAAGCACATATGCAGGGGAAGAGACACATTAGAACAGGCATGTACACGGCTGTGCATGGCACGGCAGCGCCTATGCAGCAAACCCAGCGGTGTGGCGCACAGGGGCCACGCGCGCGCCCCTGTACGCGCCGCGCACGATCTTGTCCTGGTTCAGCGGGTCATGCGCCTGCAGCGCATGTGCAGGACCGTCAGTCCCTGCACCAAGAGGGCGGCGTTGCGCGCGCCCGGCCCAAGCGCGCCGCCCAGCAGCCATGCTGGGTCGCTTCGCACAGCCATAAAAGTCATGTTCACCGAGGCTTACACGTTGGGACACATGCTGCTCTGGTACGTATGCAAAGGCCTCGTGAGGACATGCTGCCTGAGCACCAGAGCCTCAAGCACCAAACAAACAATGCAAAACATCATGAGTAATACCGTTGGCAGGCGGCATGTACGAGGCAGGCGTGCCTGGAGTCTCACAGTCCCAGGGATGTCACCGCTGCCGGGCAGCTCGCGGTAGTAGGTGCAGTTGCGGTCCGCTGCACCGCGCACGTACGCATCGGTACATGGATGCTGGTCAAACGCTGTGCATGAGGCGGATGCTGTCCAAGCTTTTGAAATTGCACATGCTCATACCTCAATGCCACATAAGGTGTGAGAAGGCAGGTCGCCAAAGCCAGCATGTGGATGCCATGCCCCGCATCCATGCGGCCACAAGCATGACCGCATGGGGTGGCCTGAAGCAGGGCGCGCACGGTCGCGCGGGTCGTACGGCGGCGCCAGCAGGTCCAGCACCGCGCAGCTGGACGCCGCTGTGAACGCGTGCATGTTGCCGCCCGACGCCGCCTGCAGCACCGCCGGCGCCTCGCCCGCCTGCCGCCCGCGGCGCCCCCGCTCGCTTGCGGCGCCGCCTAGGTGCGCGTGACACCCCACGCCCTCTGCCTGCAGGGCGCTCTGCTTGCATGTGCACTACAGCAACCCCGCCAGCTGCAGCGCCCTGCCCCTCCTTCCGCCAATCCTCCCTCACGCCAGCTCTCCCGCACGCGCCAGCTCTCCCGCACGCGCCGGCTCTCCCGCACGCGCCAGCTCTCCCGCACGCCAAGCACCCAGGCGCTGGTGAACGACGTAACCCGCAAAAAACAGCGGCACCTCCGGCTGCGTGTCCACCCCACGCATGCGTATCATACTTGCAATCACGCATCTGCCAGGGCCTGGGCGCGCACGTGGACGACGCGGTCCGCCACGAGCGCCGCGCGGCGCGGCGCCCAGGGGTCGCCGCCCGGCGCCGGCTCCGCCCAGTCAAAGGCGCGCACGTGCATGTCGCCATACATGACCCTGCGCGGCAGCCACAGGCAGCCCTCAGACGCTGGCGCGTCGAGAACGAGCAGGACCTGCTAGCGGCTTGTCTCCCCAGGTACGAGTGGGGCACTGCTGAGAACGGCTTTCAGCACCTGAGCGTCCGCCGTGCTGTGGATGCTGAGGCTGACTCCCAGCTTGCGTTGCTAGACGTGCAACCAAAGAAGGAGCACACAAGCGCCACACACATCCTCAGACTCTAACCAGCGAGGCCCGCCCGCCGCGCGGCCCTGCCGGGCGCGCGCGTGCGCACCGCGACAGCACGGTCATGTTGGGGTGGTTGTGCAGGGGCAGGCAGGCGCCGCGCGGCAGGCAGAAGACGCCCAGGCTGAGGTCCGCGTCCTCATGCACGTGCAGGTAGGTGACCACGCGCGGCGGCCTGCTGGCGCGGCAGCGGCACAGTACGGCACCCAGGGGATAGGGCAGGGTACAAAGTAGGGTAGGAAAAGCCTGCATGTTATTTGCAGCAAGGGTATTGCAGTTGTCTTGCAGTTGTCGAACAGCCCCACATGGAAAGCAGGAAGGAACACAGCTTTCACATCAGCTATAATATGAGCTGCGCTGTGAGCACAGCTAACAGAGGGCATGGAACAGCAGCCTGTCAGGCGCTGGGGTGCGCACTTGCGGGCGCCGCTGCTGCGGCGGCCGAACGCCCTGCACCAGCGCGCGAGCTCAGCTATCCACGAAACGTATACAAGAGCCTTGCTGAAGCAGCACAAGACACGCGCCTGCTGAGGAAAGACTGCTGTCCGGCCTCCCTGGCACCCTCCTGCAGCAGAACACATAAAGTCAAGTATATCAGCGTGCATACACAAAACTCTGCCCAACGCCTCATGGCTCTACCACAATATACAAGTTCACTATTATCATATTACAAAAGCGTCGTGCCTTGCGCACCGGCGCAGCATCCTCCACCGGCTGGAGGCCCAGCTCCGACAGCGGCAGGCCCTCTGTTCGAACGCGCCCGATCCGCAGTCAGCCAGAGACGATGCACAAGCTCAGCGAGCGCAAAGCTTACCAGCGGCGGGCACACGACGGACCCATGAGGTGCCGCAGGTGCTCCAGCTCCGCGGGCTGCGCCTTGCGGCCTGAGCCAAAGGCCGCCTTGCCGGCCTCGTACAGCTGCTGCAGGCGCACTGGTGCGGCGCCGCTGGCGCACATGGCGCGCGACGCGTGCAGGGCTGCGCGCGCCCGCGCGGGCTGGCAGCGCCTCACCCCTTGGAAGAGCTCAGCGCACGCACGGCTCCCAGACAAGCACAGTGGGCTGGGCGCAAGCCACGCGTGTGTCATGCAAGGCCTGGTTCAGCCACGCCACGCACTATGCCAGCAGGACAGTAGAAGCAGCTCTCGCTGCTGACAAAGCTGAGTGAATACTCAGAGCCGTACTAGGCTGCACTCAAGCTTCTGAGCAAGTACACAGGAGCCAAAGGGCAAAGCGTGTCTACACTACACTGCTTTTGTCGCCTGATAAAGACACAGGCCTGGCACAGGCAAGGCACTGCCGCAGGTAGGCTATGTGGAAAATCACACACTCTTGCGCACGATTCAAAGTCATACCTGCAAGAATAGCAGGAACTCGACGGCTGGGAGCGCGTGCAGCGCCGAAGACCGTCTGGTGACCACGTTATGCGCTGTGTTCGACAGTGCAGCCCTTGAGGCAAATAGGAACCGCAGCGCGATGCCTGGCGCGGCCATCCCGATGCTGCCGGGCTACAGCGCCCCTCAGGTGCTAACCTAAGTTGGCAACCTGAGACTGTACGCCAAAGTGCGATGGAGGCCCCGTGCGGTCTGGTAAGCAAGGACTTACCAGCGCCGAGCTCCTGACCGCCGCACAGCTGCCTATATATCTACCCACCCGTCACAGCCAATGCCTGCGAGCCCGAACCCGTGTGCAGGCTGTGCTTGAAAGGAAAGCGGCGGGCGTGCGCCGAGCAGGTGACCAGGTGTACAGACTGGAGCCCGGCACGGGCACGCCGTTGAGCGCTGTGCGAGCACGCCCTCTGCGCGCGCGCAGGCGCCGCCCGGCGACCGGATGTTCTACAAGGGCCAGACCCTGACCTTCCAGAAGGGCTACGCGAACGCGGCCGAGGACGAGCTGCTGCCTGTGGTGGGCGAGGTGGCGTCTACCTCGCAGCCCGCGCGCGCGCCCGCCGGCTGCTGCGCGGCGCACGCCGACGGCGCCGCGCCGCGCGCGCCGCAGTGGCTGGAGCACGACTGCCAGGCGCGCTGCTGGCCCTTCGGGAGGCCTGCAGGACTGGCAAGCGGTCCGGCCTCGCGGAGCCGGCAGCTTTGAGCGGGGTGGTGCTGCGGAGTGCGCATGCTGCAAGTGGACAAGGCGTTTTACGACGATGCATGGTGAGCATGGTGAGCACGGACCATTGCAGGTGCTGCGGTGGATGGGGTACTTCATCGAGGGAGTGCCAGAGAGCCCCGCAGAGGACGTGCGCGTACGCAGGGTCGTGGTACGCGCACCGCTCCTTGATGTCCCCGCCGCATACCCAGCAGGCCAGCGCAGGTCTCAGTTTGTGAGGGTGCCCCGGTACGGCTTTGTGTACAGCTGCACACAACACAAAGAGCTATGCCTGTGCCAGGCTGGCACGCTGCCACAGGCGCTTGGCGACTGCTACATGCACTGTGCAGCGAGAGTGAAGCGGTCCGCCTCGCATGCTTAACTGTCAGTCAGGCACACATGCGCAGGTGTGCTACTACCTGGCGAACGACACCGTGGACGTGACCGAGCCGAAGCAGCTCAACAGCGGCCTGCCCCAGGTGCAGCGCTGCGCGCCGCGCCATGCCTGCGCGCCGCCGGCCCTAGCGCTGCACCGGCTCTCGCACGGTGATTGACCCTCGGCCCCTGCTTCGCCAGCGCCTGTCTGCTCGCACAGGGCGCGCTGCTGAAGCGGCACAGCGCCACGCTGGCCGGCGGCGCGCCGCTGCGGCCCGCGGACCTGGCGCTGGGCGCGCCCGTGGCGCTGTACGGGCGCGCGTTCCAGCTCGTGGACGCCGACAGCTTCACGCGCGCCTGGCTGGCCGCGCGCGGTACGCCCGCAGGCGATGCGCTTCCCTACCCGGAGGGCGCGATCGAGGCGCGCGCGCGGCGGCGCCGCGAGGCGGCTGCCGGTGCGGGACCCCGGCCGCGACCTGCGCTTCGAGCAGGGTGGCGGCTCCCAGCCGTATGCTGTGACAGCATACGGCTAGGCGCTGTGCGCTTGGTGCTGTCTGCAATGCAACGCTGTGTAAGTGCTGGTGGCATGTGCCATTATAATGCTGATGCTGATCTTCACATAGCTGCAATATTGATTACGTTGCCCGCGCTACTTAGCATCCCCACAGCTGTGCTTCTGGCGGGATGTTGACTGATGGGAAGCCGGACAGCGACTTAGCTGCCTCGCGGGCCTGCTTGTGGCCAAGCACTCTGCTGAAAGACCTTGACCCTGGTCCTGCCGCGCGCAGCGGCGCCCAAGCTGGGCCGGCTGTCGGCCGGCCAGGCCGGCCCCAAGGGCAACCTGCGCGAGTTCCTGGAGGCCGACAAGAAGGCGCGCGCGCTCTGCTGACCTCCCTGCAACACCCATGCGTGGCTCCTAGTGCGCCGGCATGAGCCTCGCGTCCACCAATGCTTCAAAGCAACGCGTTCAGCTTCAGCGCCGCAAGGCGCCGTGCTGCAGTGCGCAGCATGAGCGTGCAGCACGGGCATGTGCCATATGGCGGGAGTACGCGAGGGCGCGCGCGCCTGGCGCAGGTGCTGCGCTTCTTCTGCGTCTGGGACGACCGCGCCGCGCTGTACGGCGACCGGCGGCCCTACCGCTTGCACCTCTTCCCGGACGGCAGCGTCGAGATCCTGGAGACGCGCGACGGCAACTCCGGCCGCGACCCCTTCCCCGTCTTCCTGCGCCGCGGCCTGCTGCCCATGCCGGTCCGCGGCCCCGCCGTGGCGCTCGCCGCTGACTGCCGGCCCTGGCCGGGCACTGCCAGCAGCCGCCCTGCATGCTGCCAACCACTGGGGGCATGCGGATATGCCGCGAGTGGGTCTGCACAGCGGACGCAGGCTCATCTGCGCCTGCCACATATGATGGCATGTGCTCGACAGCAACGTCTTTGCATAACGGTCCAAGCGGTTGCTGTGCAGCTGGCCGGCGGTCGGCAAAGGCAGAAAGGCGCAGCGTCGCCCCATTCCAGCCGACGGGCAGACAGCACTGGGCTTGCAGGAGCACAAGGCCGCGGCTGGCGCGCCCGAGCGCGCAGCCTGCTACGGCCCGGCCGACCTGCGCATAGGCCGCACGGTAAGCGTGTACGGCCGCGACTTCCTCATCACCGACTGCGACGACTTCACGCGCAAGTGGCTGCAGGCGCGCCCTTGTCGCAACACTCGCAATGCACAGATTGCCTGTGCCACCTTGCTTGTGGCACGAAAGCAGAGCTAACGCTTCTGGTTTAAGCATGTTGCAGCGCATTCCAACACAGTCATGATGACAGACTCGTGTGCCACTCGTGCGAACGGCACCTATGCCTGGCCATGCATGCACTCCAGACTTAATACATGAGACCAGCATGTGACCCCTGCGCAGGAGAGCCAGGGCTGCTCCGTGGCTGAGCTGGCAGCCATAAATGTGGCGGAGCGCATCCCCGCACCCGCGCCGCGCGAGCTGCCGCCCTACAACGGCTTTGGCTCGCTGGAGGACAGCGCGCAGTCGTGCCGTAGCCTCATCCCGCAGGTCCGCCAAGCATACTGCTTGTGCCGTACTATTTGCTTGTTGCCACTGCATCCGGCATCTCTGTGTGCATGCGCTCTGGACGGCCGAGCTGTGCACAGTGCGGTCAGCGCAACTTGCACAGCATGTTTCCTGTTTGAGAGGGATGCGACCGCATGGGCAGCAGACTCCATAGGAGAGCAAGGAGGAAGCACATAGCGGGCACAGTCGCGCTCAAGCCCTGCTGCACGGGCGCAGCCGCCGCGTCGCGACTTTGTCAAGCTGATGAACCTGGACAAGATCGTGCTGCGCTTTGGCTGCCGCATGGTCGGCGGCGGCACTGCAGCGCCAACCGCAGCCGACCAGTGCGGGCCTGCATCAACGCCAGAGGCAGCACCTGTTGTCAAATAGAGCATAGCAAAAGCACAGCCAGTGCATCTGCCTTGCTTTGCCAGATAGCGGGTTGCGCGCACCTGTAACCTACTATGCAGTATATGTGCTGGTGAGGATCAGGCTGCTCAAGGCGCCTAACTGACAATTCAAGCAGGTGTGGTGTGCGCAGGGGCCGCCGCTTCGTGCTGTCGTACTTTATGGCGGACGACACCATGTCGGTATTCGAGCCGCCCGTGCGCAACTCAGGCATCGTTGGAGGTGCGCGCGCTGAAAACATCGCTATAGCTTATACAGGCATGGTCCACAGTTCTACATGTCATGCACTGCACTGCGTTCCACTGTGTCACCTGCAGCCTCTGCTGCGTTCCCTGCGCAGGCAAGTTCCTGGAGCGGCGGCCCGTGTACGCGCCCGGGGCCGAGGCCATGCTGGTCACCGACCAAGACCTCTTCGTCGGCGCGCGGCTCACCGTCGCGCAGCGCATGTTCGAGCTGACCGAGGCGGACGACTTCACGCTGCAGTGCGTCGCCCCGGTGCCCCTGCGCAGCTGCCCTGTGCGCCTGCAGGCAGCGCTGCCATGGCTTTGAAATGCCATTGAGCGGCAGTGTGGAACATTACCATGTTATGACGGCTGCTTTGGGTTGCCGCTGATGGGTGTTGCTGATCTTTTGTACACGGTGTGTTCCCACGACCAGCAGAGATCATGTCAATTTGATCAGTCCTTGACGGCAGAGATGCATGCCTATGCAGGTACATGGAGAACAGCCGCTGGAGGTATCCGCATGCCGACTGGCAGGCCGCGCTGGCAACCGCCCGCGCAAGCCTCGCTGGTGCGCAAGCCCTGTCTTAACAATGTTGGGGACTCTTGGGAAGATACGGTGCCTGCTCAGCAAGGACAGCTTATTTTTTACAGCTCCTTGGATCTCTGGCTGGACAAGCGCTGCAAACACATGGGGATGCCATGAGGGTCTGCATGAGCGTCTGCCAGCAACCTGCGCCACCATGCCCCTCACCTGTCGCAGGCCGGGCAGACAATCTGCGCAGCGCCGTGGTCGCCGCGGACCCCGAGGCGGCCGGCGCGCTGGGCGGCGAGGCGCTGGCGGCTGCGCTGGCGGCCGCGCGCGCGGGCCTCTCGCGGCACCAGGCGCTCGCGCTGGCGCGGCGGCTGGCGCCCGGCGCGGCCGCTGTGCCAGTCGACGCGCTGCTGCGCGCGCTGCTGGACGCCTGACCCGGCACCCGGGTCGCGCAGTGGCGCCCGCAGGCACAGTAACCCAAACTCTAACACCTGCAGGCATAGGTGTGTACGGCTGGGTCAGCCGGCTCGGCTGTGGCCTACGTCACGATGCCGCGACGCAAGCAACCAAAGCACTCCAGCCGGCCGTGTGCATGCAGGGACTGCTGCCTCTCGCGGTGTCGGCATGGTGCACAGGGGGCTGCTCTGGGACTGTGCAGCGCATGCAACAGGTACAAATGGCGCGCGCGCCCCCAGCATGGCCCGCACGCCTCTCAGCACGCGGGGCTGTGTGGCAGCAGCAGCTGCCTGAGGCGCGGCATGCAGGGCAGACCGCCAAACATTGCGGACAGCAGGCATGAACCAAAGGGGCTGTGCGGCTGCACGTGTACTGTGTACTGATGATAGCAGGATTGTGAGAGCACCGGTTTGCAGCCGGTTTGTCATGGAGGCACGCTGTTCTGACGCTTTGGCTACGCTTCACACCTAAAGAAAGGCAGCATGTGCAGCTGAGATAAAGCACTTTACAGATGCGGTGCCAGGCAGCGCCGCGAAGCAAACACCGGCTGAGCGCCTGTCCGGCGCAACAGGCATCCTAGGGTATCTACACATTCAGCGCCCGGCGGCCGCAGCTGGCCACCCGACGCGTTCCCAGGCAGGCGCGTTTCAGGCAGAACATTTCAGGCAGGCGGTTCGGGCGTGGCAACATTCGCGCGCGCATCGCAGGTTCCCAGAGGTGCACCCCGGTGCAGCGTGTCACGGAGAGGGAGGGGGTTTTGGTAGCCCTCTAGCAATTCACAGTGCGCGGCTCGACGGCTGACCCGGCAAGCATACAGCGATGGCAGACGGTCCAGAGAGCGGCCTTGGGTGTACAAATAGGGCGGACCAGCCGCGCGGACGCGCGGGGCCAAGAGAGCGCGCCCAAACAGGCGCCCCTGGCAGCCAACACAGGGCTGCCGACCAGGCCCACAGACACTTAGAAGAAGGAAAAAAGAGGGGCGGCGCAGTGTCAAAAATCGTAATCTACATGCGACACCGGCCCGTGCACGAGCGCGCCAGCGCGCCTGTGTGCGCCCCCGCCATACATTCTGAGGAGCTGGGTCCCGCCCCCACAAGGAGCATCCCCCGCCGACCATGTGACAAAGCTTACCCGGGCGTGACCCCGCCGCCCTGACGGCCCCTTGCCAGACCTGCACATGCGGACCCTAAAAATCCCAACTGCACACAACAGCGCCTGGGGCACGGCCCATGACACATCAGCCTTTGCTGCCAGACCCCTCACCCCTGTTCTGGGCACGCAAAGCACACCCCCGCAGCTGCATGACAAGACGCCCGCTGCAACTCCACCACCCACAAGCTCCACCCGCCGCCCCGCCCTCGCTCAACACAGACAGTGCACTTCCTGCCACATTGCCGCTTAGGCTTGGTGTGTAGGCCCCTCCTCATCCTGTGCACCCACAACAAACCGCCGCGCCCTTCGCTGCAGATGCACTGCTGAGCAGCCCATGTCCCGTGCCCCTGTTGCAAGTCTCCCGATCGCATCTGCGCGCTTCAACCCAGGCCGCAGTGACCAGCCCCATGCCCCAACACAGGCGCTACGTACTTCAGTCATCGTCCCCTTCCACAACTTCACCCTGAGGAACAAGCAACCCTGACACCGCCCACAATCCCCCTCTGCCTTCGCTCGCCGCGCACGCCGCGCCGCCCACAGGGCAGCCCGCCCAGCCCTGGAGCTCCCCGCGATCACAACCCCTGGCTCTGAACCAGGTGCGCGGCGCTGCCGCTGGGCGGCCGGCGCGCGGAGCGCGGCGCCTTGCGCACGCAGCTGCTGCTGGGCGACGTCGACGCGCTCGGGCCGCCCTGGCGCGCGCGGCCGCCCGTGTCAGTCGTCTGCATGGAGGCGCGGCGCTCAGCGGAGATGTCGGCGGGCTGCTGCATGGCATATGTACTGCACAGCACTTAACCCCGCTGGAACGACGGTGCCCCTGCAAGTCACACAAGCCCAGCTTGCACACGGTTCATGCCGGCCAGGGGCCTCAACAGGAAGCTTCTGCGGCATGCACAGGCGCCTGCACCAGGCAGGTGGGGCGAACATAGGAGCGGACGTAAGCGCGTGGGTGTCCTGGCCTCTTAACACGCCCCACGCCCGGCGCTCATTGCATGGGTACCATTGGCCAGCATGTGACGCCTGGCAGCGCTCAACCGCGCGCTGCAGACGTCACACCCGCTGTTTGCACATGACTGCAATGCTGGTGCGCGCGGCCACGCACCTGGTCGTCGCCGCTCGCGCCGCCGCCGGCCGGCGTGGCATCGGGGCCGTCCTCAAAGTCGAGCGACGGCGGCTCAAACGCCTTGGGCACGCTGGTGTCCAGCTGGAAGCCGGCGCTGCGCAGCAGCTGGTTGCGCTCCGCGAGCAGCCGGTTGTACGTCGCGATCAGCCCGCAGCAGTGCTCCTGCAGCTCCTGCGTGCACCCGGCGCGCGGCGCGTTGGGCGCGTGCTCGGTGCATTGCCGCCGGCGCCATCACAGGCTTCTCTGCCATGTTCACCTTGCAAGTGTGGTCAGCATGTGTGGTCAGCAGGACTTAGAGGCCTCCGGGCTTGCTCATGTGCTAGGGGCAGCATTACCCTTCAGAACCCAAGCTTGCAACGTACTGCAAAAAAGAAAAAGAAAAAGGTCAACAGGTGCCAGGCGCCATGCTGAGCCATGACGTGGGGGCATGCCATGTCGGCGGCCGCTGGCGGCAAGCGCGCCTGCAGCTTGAGCTTAACGATCTCGCTGTTCTCGCCGCGGCGGCTGCACGCGACGCGCAGCCGGCCCAGCTCCGCCTCGATGTTGTCCTTGTGGAACTGCAGCACCTCTGCCTTGCGCCGCAGGCCCTGTCCGCCAGGGCTTGCACATCAGTCTCGGGGCGCTCTCGTGCCACAATCTCACATCGCGCACATATGAAGAGCGGGGCGCCAGGCGGTGCTTGCGCATGACGCAAGCACGCACACGTGCCTGCATGGGTGACAGCTTCCACCATCCTTGAGGTGAGGTGGTGAGCCCAGAGCATGCGCTGTGCACAGGAAGCGTGCGCCGCTCCTCGGCCTTGCAAACACTGCAAGCGTGCGAGCGGCGCCCAGGCGGCCCATTCCCGGCGCAGGTTACGGGTTTAGCATACAGACCGGAGCATGCAGGCAACAGGAGGCGGGCAGCCACTGGAGCACAGGGCGCGCACGTCCACATGCGACTTCTGCTTCATCTTGGACCGCGCGGCCGAGAGGCGGTTGGCCAGGATGCGGCGCGCGCGCTTGGGGTCGATGTTGGGGTCCAGGCGCGGGTCGGCCGCCGGCTGCCGCCCGCCCTTGC
>JAABUO010000835.1_pt1 | contig 47841 bp, 34 predicted proteins | sample 5559291 | NCBI WGS metagenome assembly JAABUO01 (sample SAMN10711878, study PRJNA513372) | rock metagenome | isolation source: Antarctica rocks | place: Antarctica: Victoria Land, Finger Mt sud
TTTCGGCACGTCCAACGCCCCCACGGCGGTGACCACGCGGGGGGTATCCGTGCTCAGGTGCGAAGTGAGGCGGTGGAAACGCGTTTCCACCGTGGGGGCTGCCGCCGTCGGCGCTCGTCGGGTTGCCCGGAAACGAGATCGCGCGCCTCCATCAATGGAGCATCCAGGACGGAGAAGACGCCAGCCCGCCAACACCTCGGGAATAATACCCTAGCGGTCTTCGGCGCCTGCACGCACGCGATCAAGGGATCGGGATGGGGACGATGGCCGTGGACCACAGGCTGTTGGGCTGGACCCTCATCGTCGGAGACCATGGAGCGCGTCGTGAGCGATGAGGGGGATGGCATGGCCGCGGGCAATGGCGCCCCATTTCTTGCCGTGACGGGTGGCGAGGGACGCGTCGCCCCTGTCCATGGCGGCGCATGCCGTCCGTTTGGCCGCATACGGGTGTTGCCCAAGGAGCCGCCAGCGGCGCGCCCTCCTCCCCCCGCCACTCGTCGTACGTTGGCCCACGCTGTCGTCGTTGTCTGCTATCCGACCGGTCCCATGAGATTTGCAGGCACGCCGCGAGGGAGCCCGCACCCGTCGCTATCGATGTCCGCCCGCACCGCTTCGGCCATTGCCGACCCCGCCGGGGCGTGGGCCACAGACGCGTGACGGAGTCGCGCCCGTCTGGTGGCGGCCGCGCGCTGGCGCGTTACCTCTGCAGGCGACGGTACCCCAGAGGCCCTCCCGGACCGTCCGCGCGGTGTATGCGCGGACGGTGTTTTGAGGGGTGCGCGGACGGTCGGGGAGGTTGAAAGCGCGTGCACCTCAGGGTCGCGCGAAGATGCAACGATGCGGGACCGTCCGCGCGGCGCGGGATGCAACGATGCGGGGCCAAAACGCGCCTGAAGATGCAACGATGCGGGGTGTCCCCGTCGGCGCGGGATGCAACGATCCGGCGGGTGCGCGGGCCTGACCTATTCTAGGGATTTCCATACGCACATTGCCCGCGCGGACGATGGCGAGCGGGGATACTTTTGCGCACGTCCGTGGGGACTGGGCCACAGGACACGGGCTTTTGCGCATAAAACGTGGAGGGGGTCTAGGCGGCACTGCCGCGCCTATAGGGGAGTAGGCCACCTCCCTCGGCAACGTCATGTATCGTCACGGCTGCCCGTTGTGAGGCCAGACCGTTTTCGCGTTATAGGCGGAAGAGAGCCGGGACACTTGACGCCGGTGGGCAGGACACGTTCCTCAGATCAGTAAGCTCAACAGGACAAAGGGCCACCTGTTGTCGCGTGGAACAGCCAGGCATTGCGTCAAACCCTCATCGTTGTAACAGTGTCCCCGCGTTTCTATGCCTGTGGATGCGGACGGACAGCTTCCCACCGGCGTCAAGTGTCCTGGCTCTCCCGCCTATAACGTGAATTGGGTTTCATGAGGGTGACGATGGGCGCGCCGACATTGCCCTCTCGGGTGTGATGCATCTTGTTTTGGCCGACTCTCCCGGCAAGCACCTCATGGGCTTCTCCTTTTTCACGTTATATGCGGGAGAGCCAGTGTCCTGTGGCCCAGTCCAATACGTCCCTGGCAACGACCTGCTACGTCCCCCATGTACAGACGTGCCCCGTGTACGGTTGTTGGGTACAGAGGCCTCACGTTGCCTATCGTGCGCCCATCAGGGTTTACCGCACGTCGTATCCCCTCGGCGCGGTCGTGGCCCTGGGCGTGGGGGGTGGCAACGTGTTGCCAGTCTCCGGCGCGGTCGTGGCCCTGGGCGTGGGGGGTGGCAACGTGTTGCCAGTCTCCGGCGCGGTCGTGGCCCAAAAGAAAGATCGATGACGATCGATACGGGGGCACAATAGGAAGACCTGACGCGGCATCGGGATTATGACCTACGGCCCTGGGTACGCGAACGCTGGGCACCTTGATCGAGATTGCCGCTGGGATCATGCCCGACACCGTCATGCAGCGGGTCCGCGTAGGCCAGCTGTCCCCGGCATCATCCAGGGCTGCCTCAGCTGGTACGAAACCCCTACCTTGTGAGACGTGTTCCTCGGCGCACCGGGCGAGCAGCATCGGGACGTGCCCTCGCACACCGCGTGGTGCTGGAGGGGATGGTGGTCCACGCCAAGGGTCACCGTGAGATCGACAGTCGCGGTGCCCCACATGGCGCGCAGGTCCAGGACATCACTCCCCAGTGCCAGACACGAGAGCCACTAGACGCCCTGCGCCGTCATGGCCACACACCCCCCGAGGGTAAAGAAGCCCAGATCACTGATGCGCAGCGCGCCCGCGACATTTGAAACTGGTCGGATCGGTGGCCCAAAGCACGCGCTTTCGTCTCACGCGGGCGGTACATATGCGTCATGTCACTAACGGCGACGTGTGCGGCGTCAGTCCACCGAGATCCCGGCGGTAGAGATGGATCTCTTCACGAACCCAGCGCACCTAACCTCATATGCGGGCAAGCGTCTCGGTGTGCATCAGCACGGGCAAACGCACAAGAGGCAAGCGGCGGGTCGGCAACAAGGTGGTGTGTCGGACCCTGATGGAAACGGCATGGGTGACATGGACCAAGACACCGAGGTAGATGTCTCCGCGCCGCCAGTACTGACAGCTGGTAATGTACCCCATGGCTGAAGCCAGGGGCTTTCAGGAGCCCTGCTATCGGGTTGGTCTGGACAACACAACAGCGGACCACGAGGCCGCGATTACAACGGGACGCATCCCGCCACCCGGAGGTGTACGACCCCATCAGACACGAGTTCAGGCCCTTGCGTCGCCGCCTGCAGGATTCTCTCCCGTTATCGTGCCCCTGTCCGAGCGTACCCGGACGGTTCAGCGCCGACCGTCCGCACAACCGGGTCCACCTGCGAGAGGCGTTGTGCCTTTTGCGGAACGTTCCCTGTATTTTACCACAGCGGAAGCGCAAAGCATGGTCAACACAAACCACCGTGACGCCAATTCCTCCCCACGTCTGAAGGCGGAGGACTCCTCGGCGCAATTAGTTGACAATGGACTCAATTGACGCCAGAGAGCGGGGTGGAAACACGTTTCCACCAGGGTCGGAAAACGGGGGGGGGTGGAAACACGTTTCCACACATACACATCATGCTACCCCCACGAGGGAAGGCTTACGGGACAAGTTGAGGTTCTCCTATCCCACGGCTAAAGCGCGTGGACTTTACGGACTATTTCTGTAACAGGCGTTGGGTTTCCCTTTGCGCCGGTTGAGGTGGTAGCCCGGCGTGATGGACGCCGGCAAGGGCGTGATCAAAAAACGCGGGATAGACCAGGGAATGGGCGATGCACAGGGCGTGCTACCGTGGGGTCTGGGCTACTTTGAGGAGGCTGCGGTCAGGGAAGGACCGGCGCCTGACCGCGAGGCGCTGGTTGCTCAACGATCCGTTCGCCCCATCACTCCCCACGATGACGGGTCCTCATCATGGTCATCGCGCGGCATCAGTCCCTCCGATTATGCCCCCCGGTTTCCCGCTGCATGAGCGTCGGCTGTGCAGGCTATAGGCCGCACGTCGAGCGTCGGCGATTGGCGCGATCGCCACACCCCAACCACTCGCCAGTAGCCCGCGTACCGCCACATGGGACTGTGTGTTCGCGTATGGAAATCCCTAGAATAGGTCAGGCCCGCGCACCCGCCGGATCGTTGCATCCCGCGCCGACGGGGACACCCCGCATCGTTGCATCTTCAGGCGCGTTTTGGCCCCGCATCGTTGCATCCCGCGCCGCGCGGACGGTCCCGCATCGTTGCATCTTCGCGCGACCCTGAGGTGCACGCGCTTTCAACCTCCCCGACCGTCCGCGCACCCCTCAAAACACCGTCCGCGCATACACCGCGCGGACGGTCCGGGAGGGCCTCTGGGGTACCGTCGCCTGCAGAGGTGGATGATGATAATCTTCATGGGGCGGGGGCTACAGGATCGGGCGTAGCCCCCGCGTCACGTCCGTTCAGGTCCATGAGATAACGGCATCGTACTCCTCCAGGCCGCAATGATGGGTTCGGGACAAACCGCCTCGCAGGGCAATCGCATGACGGCCCCTTCTCCGATGCCCGTTCGGTATTGGGCTCAAGCATACGGACGTCACCGAATTGGGCAGTCGCTGTCGGGCGCGACACCGACAATTTGTCGGTAAAGAATCCATGATGCGATTGCCCTGAACCGCCTCGCAGCCCCCGCCGACCCCTGAGACGGATGTTGTATACTACAAACAAACGCAGGCACAAACGGGGCGACCAGGGGTAGCGGCAGGCGGTTGCAGATAGGGGCACGGATGAAGCGGGAAGATGTCCACAAGATGGCCCAGGCGCAGGTCCATGATTGCGTGCGGCTCAAGGAGGGAGTGGCCGAGTCTCGCCCGTTCGATCGGGATATCATCGCGCGGATAAGAGGGCGCGATGGCATCGTCGTCGAGGCCCACGGTGACAATGGCCCCCGCATAGTACGCTTTGTGGATGACGATGGGCGCGTTGAGACATCACCGAAGGTGCCCTGGGACCGAGAAATGCCGTGCATGTCGTCCGATCTCATCAATTATTCGTTGTGGGTGCGGTTGGAGGCTGCGACACGCGAGGAGAGGCAAGAGGTCGCACGGATCATATTTGCGCCGCGCACCGTCGCGCTCGGTGACGGTTTCATCCAGGTCGACGCCTGGCTCTGGCTCGCTTTCGCCAGGATGGAGCACGAGTGGGTGAGCAACGACTGGCATGCTAGCGACGTGAAACCCGTCAGACCGAGCGAGGCGCTGAGAGAATTCTTGCGATGCTACACCGAAGAGTATAGGCGAACCCATCCTCCAGTTGAGGAGCAATGGATTTGGCGACATGACATTTGACATCCCTATTCCACATAAGGACAAGCCCACTCATCAAAAGGCTCGACCTGCCACGGCAAATAGCCTCAAAGGACAAGCCCACTCATCAAAAGGCTCGACCTGCCACGGCAAATAGCCTCAGATGAGGGCGTTTCCTAACCACCTTCTTGAGCGTAAAAGGAGGCTTTCGGAGAAGTTATGTAGAGCGGAATAGCTCGCGTACTACCGGTGCGGCCCTCCAAGCGGGTTAGGAAACACCCTCTCACATGTCATGTGGCCGAGCCCAAGGAGCAATAGGCCTCATGGTATAAAGGGTGTCGCGAGGCGGCTTCTCATTGCGTCAAGAGGCTGGAGAGTCTGTCCTATACCGTGCCGCCGACGATCTCATTGGCGAGCGTAACGAGTGCATGTATGGTCATGCTTTGACCCTGCGTCAAGCCGCCCTATGCCTCGCATGAGGTCAAGGGGGCATCGCGCGCTCACCCTCTGAATTATCCTGGATATGTAGCTCCTCTCTGCCACCTCTCCCATGTGTTTGGTCATCGGCGGACACGATGGGCGATGCAAACACCGGCGGAATCTCATACTTCCGTGGGTATTAGGACTAACCTTGTGCAGGGACGGCGCCCTGCGCAAGAGGCTCCTAACGGAGCAGAAAGAACGACAACTTTTTGTCGATGTCGCCGCCCCAAGCGCCTATAGCGTTACAGCACGATAGGTACAACCGCAAGACTATGATTGAAGTCACATAGATGATTAATGTCTCCCCACGCTGTAGGCGGGGGACTCCTGGGGAAACGGGGTTGAGTAATGCCGGAAGCTCTAGGCGCAAACGGCGTTTGCTCGTCATCATTCACCGAACCGGATAGATGCCGTTGTGTATAATCTTACCTGTTCATTGGCGTCAATTCGTCGCGCGCATCGTCCGGCTCGTTGGTGATGTTGTTACCGAGCACTCGTTTCCGTGTTTCATGCCATGAGGCATGCGCGTCGATCGCCCACGGAGGTGGACAGTCGCCAAACAGGTCTGCCGTGGCGGCAATGGCTTGGCGAAGTTCCACATCGGATGTGTCATCCGGCGCCATCGTGTCCAGACGTTGTACCATCGCCACGACACGGGCGACATCTACGGTCACGATGCGTGGGTCGAGCGACACGCTATCTGTATCGACCAACAAGGCGGAGGGCCCCTCCACACCTGCGGCGTGTAGCGCTGTATCGATCCATCGCCGGATCGCGGTGAGCGCGGTACCCAGTGTGTCGTCGGTTGGATCGATTGCCCGTGCCCTGGGCCGAGCCCGCGGCGGGGCGGGGGGGAATGGGGGCATCCCCGGGATGTCGCCGGCGCACAACGCGGCAAGGAAAGAGCGCGGCGTCGCTTCCGGCGCGCGTGCGGCGATGCTCCCCAGGAGAGCCTCGAGATGAGGGGGAAGTGGACGTGTGAGCGGGACTCCAAACACCGCGACAGCCGGGCGCGTTACACCGAGTACGTCGATCGTCACCGGTGGCCCGTCCCACATCACAGTATCCGCCGCGCCCATTGGATCCATAGGGTCGTCGTCGCCCGTCTCATCTCGCGACGTCTCGCCACCGATGGTTCCCGGCCCATCGCCATGGTCCATCCCTGTATGCAGGGTGGTCGTTTCCTCCGGCTCAGGTCGAATAACCGACGGGTGGCCAACGATACGTCCCTGTATCGCGATGATCCTCTTGCCGTCGCTGAGCGTGGCCGGACTCACCGACCGATCGTCGATCGCCAGGAGGGTTGGCGCAACAATCGGCGTGTGGGGGCGCAGCGCGGGATCGTGCACCGCCGCGATCGTCGCGAAAGCGGCCCGCATGCGCCGCGCCTCGACGACATAGGGCGCGACGATGGCCGGTAGCCATGGCGCGCCGGGTCGGCCCCGCGTCACATAGACGATGCCGTTCAACGGGGCCGACGCGCGCAGGGCGTCCGTGAGCGGCAGCATAGCGTCCATGTCCACACCGACGGGAGATCCCGGCCGACCTGCGATCGTGCGCATGTCGTCGACCAGCGTCGCGCGTGGTCCACGCCCCGATCTCAAGAGCGTATCATCATGACACATGATGAGCGGCCAGATGTCGACATCCGGGCCGAACGCGACCAGATCGCACAGCTGCCCCGCCGTCCGCGATCCCGGGTCCGGCAACGCGCTGTCAAGCAACACAATGAGAGGCTGCCCCCTTTCGTGGGCATGCCCATCGCGACGAGCGCCCGCATCCATGCGATCGTCCATTTCGTTATATAAGGCGTCCGTGACAGCCGCCACATCGGCCGGGGTACGCGCATGCACAACACCCCCAACGCGCGGCGCGCCTCTGCGCACGCGCAGCGATACGTCGCGCGTATGCGGGAGCGTCTGCGCGGCGTCGGCCACGGTCAGGTCGTGGGTGACGACGACCATGGCGAGCGCCATGGGCGTGGCCTGTAGGGCAAGGGCGGCGATGAGCCCGGCCACGACGCCACGCGCGACCTGGTCCTCTTTGGCCGCCATGATCACCAACGGGAAGAGGTCCCGTATGTCGCGCCACAGGATCGCACCGTCTTCGTCCAGGCCCAATGGGACAAGCGAGGAAGCTAGTGGCGCCGCCCCACGGACGGGCGGTGGCGGCAAGCGTAGCGCCACGTCGATCGTCCCGCGCGCGGCGACCAGCGCCGTATCGAGCGCGCATGGCATCGCGCTGGTGGCCTCGATCGCCACACAGGCGCGCCGCGCGGCGGCGAGCGAGGCCGTATCCGCTCCACTGGTATAGGTCAGGCGTGTCGAGGATAGCCCAGTTCGCGCCGCGCGCAGGGCGGTCGCGAGGACGGGCTTCCCTTGTCCCGCCGCCGCGGCCGCCGCAGCCACGGCGGTTACCAGCGCCGCGACCGGCTGTGTCGCTGTCAAGTATGTCGCGTAGGGATCGGCCGATAGTGCTGGATTATCGGGCAACTCCAGCGCGGCGGGAGGGCGCTTCTGCTGTATTGATACCGTGTCGTCACGCGCCATCACCGCTCTCCTGTTCGTCCGGGATATCCATCGGTCACCGCGCGACCACCCCGCTCGCCGGAGCGTTATCGCGGGTCAGATGTGCCCACAGTGCCTCCTGGTCCCGCATCCCGCAGTCTTGCGCGCGCGCAATCACCGCGAAGATATCCACGCCCTCATCCCGCGCCAGCCCGAGGACCCTCCGTACCGTCATGGCATCGGGCCACTCCATCTCCGTCGATGGCATCTCTTGCGGTTGCCGTCCCACGCCGGAGTCCGCCACGGCCGATCCCACCGCCGGCATATCCAGAGGTAGGGTAAGCGGATCTGGCGACGGGACGGCCACCAGCATCCCGATAGCGGCGTTCCCCTCCCCCACGGTGGCGCGCCCTCCCCATTCTTCGCGCGTAGCGGAATACGCTGCGCCGGGATCGTCTGCGGGCGCGGGGATATCCGTGCGGCCCACGGCGCGCGCGTCCGGCCCATCGGGCACGTCCAGTCCCGCGTCGACGATCGTGACACTATCCACGCCACCAGGGCTGTCGCCATCACGGGTCGGCGCCGCGCGGGTCGTGCGTTCGTCGGTATCGCGCGCGCGCGCGATCGTCGTCGCCTCTTTGAGGGAGATCGCGTCCGCCTCCAGAGCGGCCACGATACGTGGGTCTTCCAGCAGCAGCAGGCGGTTGCTGATATGGGTGCGGCTCTTGTGGACGATCGCCGCGAGTTTCCTGATGCTGACGGGCGCACGCAGGTCGAGCAGGCGCCGGAAAGCGCGCGCCTCTTCGATAGGGGTCAAGTCCGCGCGCACGACGTTTTCCTCGAGCTGCATGATCAGCAATTCCGTCGTGTCGGACGGGTCGACCGCGCGCACACGCGCTGGGATCGTCGCCAACCCGGCACGACGTGTCGCCTGATAGCGGCGTTCGCCCATCACAATCATCCATCGCCCCGGCGTGGTCGGGTGGGGCCGGACCATGATCGGCTGTAACACACCACGGGCGCGGATCGACGCTTCGAGCTCCAACATCGCTTCCTCGTCGAAGACGTGACGTGGTTGATCAGGGTCGGGGTCGATGCGATTGAGTGGCAGGGCAGACACATCATCACCCATCGCCCCGACCTCACTGGATCGACCCCGCCACGGGCCGGCCCGTCGTCGCCCAGGCGACCCTCGCGGCGACGGGCGCGGGCGCGGCGGGCGCGACGGCGATCGTGCAGGCCGAGCGCTTCTCGCGGTGGGATGACCCCGCCCTCGCGCGCCTCATCCCGACGGTGCCCGCCGCGCCCGCTGTCCCCGGCGTCCCGAGTGCGCCTCCCACGGCGCGCGTCACTCCACCGCCGACCGTCGCGCCGCCGGCGCCCCTGACGGTCTCCGTGGCGCCGGCAGTGGTGCGCGGCGCGCTAGAGGTCACGAGCGGCCGACCGGCCACGATCACGGCCACGGGGGCACGACCGCGCGCTTATTGCGGCCTGACGGTCCTCTACGGGGATCATGGGCACTGGGGCGGGGGCGGCTTCGTCGGCAGTACGCAATCCGACGGACGGGGGGTGGCGTCCTGGGCCTGGGCGCCGCGCGTGCCCCGCGCCGAGATCGCCACCGCGGTCGTCCGCTGCGTCACGGGCGAGTTGGCCGAGGGGCAACTCTCATTCACCGTGATCCCGCCAGGCTGGCGCTGGCACTAACCGCTACACAGGCGTCGCCGGGCCGTCCGGCGACGCGAAGGGATGAAGGGAGGGATGATCGACATGACCAACGTAGACCGCTTATGCGACCCGGAGTGGCCGCGCCACAACGCCGACGTGCTGGCCCAGCCCTGGGCGACCGAGACTATCCACGGCTGTTTCGATGACGCCGAGCGCGCCTTGCAGGCCGTGATCGTCAACCTGAACGTCGGCGACTACAACCTGAACGTCGGCGACTACGGCCCCTACGACGCGACGCTGCGCCCGCGCTTGGAGCGCATCCACACGCGCGCGGGGGAGCTATACCCCGACGTCGCGGCCGCGCATAAGGACGACACAACGCGACACGCGCGCATGCCCCGCTGGTGGCGCCTGCTGCGTCGCCTGCACGACGGATCGTAAGGGACGGGGACCACGATGGGTAGACAGGGAGAGGTGATCGACATGACGGGACTACGGCGGCTTGTCCGCGCCGAGGGGCGCTTCCTGGCTGGGTTTGGCGGCCTGCTCGTGCTAGCCCTGGTGGTAGAAGGGACCATGATCGCCGGCGCGCGCTACCCGGAGGAGTGGGGCGTCGTGCTCGCCGTGGCGGTCTGCGGCGTCTTGGTGGCGATGGTCGGCGACACCACGCGCCGGGCGCTCACGCGGGGGGATGGGCGGCGCGTGGCCGTGTCTCGCCTGGGGTATTGGGGGCGGACCCTCGTCCGTATCGTCGTGCCGTATCTGGCAGGCGTGCTCCTCTTCCACGTCATCAGCGGCTAACACAAGGAGAGCGCACGCGATGGATCTATCGTTACCCGTCCACCTGACCATGGCCCAGCTCGTCGCCCTGGCGGTGGGCCTCGCCCTCGGGATCGCCCTGGGGTCCATCACCGCCGTCTTGATGGTCGTGGAGAACCGCGACCGGGCGCTGGCCCGCCGGTTCGACCTGTTCGAGCGCCTACTGCCCGGCTCGCCCCGGACGGCCGAGGTGTCCGCCGTCGCCTGGGACTGGTACCGCGCGCTCCAGGAGGAGAAGGCGCGCGCCGATCGGGCCGAGCGGTACGTCGCCGCCCTCATGGCGCGCAGCGACGATGACGCGACGGGGCCGAACGGCAGGGAGGAGTGTGTCGGATGAACACAGCGACCGTGAGGCGCGACGGACCAGCGTCGGGCACGCTCGCCTACACCATCGACGGCCAGGGCCGCGTGTTCCGCGTGCGGGAGGCGATACCCCCTGACGTGCCCACGGCGCGCGCGGACGCCGCGCGGACGCGCGAAAGGAGTTGACGCACGATGACAGACTATAGCCGCGACGATAGGCTCCTGACCCCGTTCGATGGGACGCTCGCCGGCGACGGTCCCGAGGGGAGCGCGTTCGTGCCGACGGCGCCGGAGACCGGCGACCCGGCGGTGACATACTACACGCGCGAGCCGGACGGCTTCGGCCCGGACGACGTTCGCTGGCAGGCGATCACCGACCCGGCCGAGATCGCCACAATCGAGGGTGCGCTGGCGCGGGGCATCGACCCGCCGTATGAGGTGTGGGTGGACCAGGCGCCGGCCGCGCTCGACCCCGACCGGCTAACTCCCGCCGAGGAGGGGACACAGGTGTACGCCTGGGAGCAGACCGGCCCCGCCGTGGGCGACGGCCAGCTCTACGAGATTACCGATCCGGTGGTCAACGCCGCCTATGAGGAGGCCCATCCCGCCCAAGGGGCCATTGAGATCATCACCCCGGCCGACTTTTATGATGCGGCGTGGGCGACCGACGCGGCGCAAGCGACCGATCCCGCGCTCTATGACGCGTGGATCGAGGCGCTCATCCCCACGGGCGCCACCTGGCTCGAAGTCGGGGGGCCGGGGGACGGCCGCGCGCTCGGGCGTTACGCCACCGGTCCCGTCGCGGATGACCCCAACGGCTGGGAGTTGGTGCGCGTCGGCGACGGCCCCACGGGGAACCTCTACTCCAACGAGGCGACGGCCCGCCAGGCCGCGATCGTGTACAAGGGCGCGGATCTCACGGGCATAGACGTGACTCTCGATCCCGCCCCCGTCGCCGCGCTCGACCGGGACCTGACGCCGGCCCTCGACCTGTAGAGGTGATGACATAGACACACGGAGAGTGGACATGAGAATTATACGACGGCCCACGCGCGGAGCGCGTTATGACGGCCGTGCTACGCGTCCTGCATATCCCGCACGACCCGCTGCGCTATCGCCGATTTATGTAACGGAAGGAAGGAAGATTCATGCACGCAACAACGCTTTTTAGGTTCGAGCTCACGTCACCGCTTACAGTGCCTCAGATCCGTCTGCTTAAGGACGCGACGGGCATGCTCATCGGGGACATCGGCAACCCCTACAAGGACATGCCCGGCAGCGGATACATCAAAGGTAAAGGTAGGGAGGGGAAGTCGGCGAACGTTATCCTCGAGCGTAAACCGGGGCAAGAGGGGTCGTGGATCCTGCAATCGTCCACGCATCATGCTGACAAGGTGGACCAGGAGACTGTCGCGGCAATGGTTGGCCGCCTGCGCGAGTTGCTGCCGCTCATCGCGACGGAGTGGGAGGAGGTTGACCTAGATACGCTGTATCCGCGTTTCCAAGCTGACCATCTCATCCCGCGCCTGACCGGCGACCTGGGCTATCGACCCCCGGTCGCCCGGCGGATCGCGGAACGCCTCGCACAGGCCAGCCCGCGCCTTAAGCGCGCGTTCTGGACGTGGTGGATCGACGGCGAGCTCGACCCGTCGTTCGCGGTCGAGGGGTACACGCTTGACCACTTGATCGAGCGCGACAAGCACCATCGGCCGATGGCCGCCTTCTCCCTGCTCGCGCAGCTAGAGAGCGACCCGGACCAAGTCCGCCGTCTGATCGAGCGCGGGCACGACGCGGCGATTCCCCGTCCCGGCGCTACCCGCATTCCCGTCATGCCACTGTCGAAGGAGAATGCGGAGGATCGTGCGCTTCTCTCCACGACAGCCCAGCCTCACGCTCAACGGGGCGCGGCGCCGACCGCTCGCGCCCTGAGCGACAATCCGCTCACGGGCAACACAGGGGCCGTCCGCCGTTGGGCCTTCGTCTACGACAACGACGACGACTTCGGCGGCGGCTTCGTCTCGGGAGAATTCCTGTTGCGGTCCGACGGGGTGCTGTGGCGGCGGATGGGGGGATCGCGCACCGCTGCGGGCGGGACAACGTATCACTACGGCCCCTGGAGGGTCGACGGTCGCTGGAAGGACGGTGTGGACGCGACGGCCTGCGCCGCGTGGCTACGCGGCCGGCGCTATGGCCTCTACGAGCCCGGTCCGATCGGCGTGTCGGAGCGCGAGGCCGGCCCTTTCCCCGGTGTGCCCGCCCCGGCGACGCCCGCCGCCCCCTAACAGCCTATCCGAAAAGTGGTAGTTATGGTAAACTAGAAGGAGCGCCGTGGCCCTCACGACATCTACCTCCTACTGCGACTGAAAGACTCCTGCCCATGGCATCTCTCCCTGCGACCTCTGCGACCTCTGCGACCTCTGCGACCTCTGCGACCTCTGCTGCTCCGAAAGATGACCCGACCATTTGGCGTGCGGATGACGCACTGTGGGCGCGCCTCGCGCCCTTGCTGGTGGTGGTCAAGCCCCGCAAGAAGCCGGGCTGGCCCCGTACGAACGACCGTCCCCTCTTCGATGGCGTGATCTGGGTGCTGCGCACCGGTGCCCAGTGGGGAGCCGTGCCCCGTGCGTTCGGACCGAAGTCCACCGTGCATGATCGCTTCCAAGAATGGGTGCGGACGGGGGCATTCGCCCGGGCCTGGACCCTCCTCTTAGAGGACTATGATGAGTGCGTGGGCCTCGACCTCCACGGGCAATCCGCCGACGGCTGCTTGGTCAAAGCGCCGCTCGGCAAAAAAGGGGGCCCGGAGAAGCGGAAGGCACAGGCCGCAACCCCACCGATCGGGGCAAATGCGGCACCAAGCGCCATCTGCTGACCGAGGGCAAGGGCGTGCCTGTGGCCTGCATCGTGTCCGGGGCCAATCGCACCGACATGAAGAAGCTCGATGCCCTGCGCGATGCCCTCATGATCGAGGTCCCGACCATCCCCGAGGACGCCCCTGATACGGAACGTCCGCAGTTGTGCCTGGATCGCGGCTACGACTATGATGCCTGTCGCGACAGCGCGCGTACTCATGGCTATGTCCCCCCTATCCCGCCCAAAGCCAGCGCCGCCCAGCCTTTGCCCCCGCCCGGTGACCCCGCCCGCCATCCACCCCGGCGCTGGGTCGTCGAGGTCGCCCATGCCTGGTTCAACCGCTTCCGCCGCCTGCTCATCCGCTGGGAGAAGAAGGCGGACAACTATCTCGCTTTGGTGCACCTCGCCGCCGTCCTCATCATCTATCGCAAGCTACGCCATGCCCACCTACTTTTCGGATAGGCTGTAAGGCGCTTGTCTGTGTGCGAGTCCAGGAGGAGCAACAATGAAATCACTGATCGTGTCTCTAGCCGCGCTACTCGCGCCGTGCGCGCTCATCGCCCCGGCGCGCGCGCACGCCGCGCCACCCTGCGGGGCGACGGCCTCGCCGGTGCGCGCGCTGGTCGCGTATTGGGACCCGGACATGTCGTCGATCATCGTCACGTTCTACGGCCATCCCGTATCGTCGTTCGGGCTGCCGCCGTCCGGCGGCCAGGCGGTGGAGATCACCGCGACCCGTATGCAAACGGCCACGCTCATCGGAGGAGTGATGCATGCCGTCCACACGGCGCGCGTCGTGGTCCTGGGGACCATGCACGGCCCCATCGACATGGCCGCCGATGGGGCTGACACACGCGGAGTATTCCTCGCGCTGCCGCTCACGCCGCCGGCGCCCGGGGGTGATCGCGTGACCGTCACCGTTGTGCTGTGGCGCGACTGCCGCACGTACGCGGACACACTGTCCATCGTGCGACAGTCTTGACGATATATCCGAGCACACGAGATGAAAGGACATACCCATGATTTTCCCACGCACACACACGCAGCATATGCCCTCACCGCTGGAGTCCGGATCAGAGGCCGAGGCGCGGCACGTCCGTCCTACCGACGGACGGGAAAACACGGGCGAAGCATCGCCGTTCGACGGCTTCCCCGCCACGTTCTTGGCCGACGCGATCGGCATCGTGGGGATCGGCGGGTCGACACTGGTGCGTGATATCGTTCGGGACGTACGCTTGGCGGCGACGAATCGTGCACTCCTCGTTGTGTCCGAAGAGCCCGACCTCCTGCGCGAACTATCACCGACAGGTAGGCCCGATACCCAGATCCAGGATCATTCCACCGTTGACCCTGTCTTCGCCGGGGTTCGCCATGTGGACCTCGAGGAAGGCAAAGACGATCATGGGCCCTCGTTCTCGTGCAACATTCTCTCTCCCTTCAAGGGCGAAAGCCCTCACCGCGCCTGTCAACGCGCGCTCGCGCTCCTACAGTCTGAAACGCACGACTGGTACGAGGGAGCCAGTGAATTACTCGCGAACCTCTGCGCGCTCGCGATACGCGCCACGACGCACGATTGGAACCGCGTTGACGCAAGGATCGATGGCAAGCCGGAGGCGACCCTGCGCGATCTGCGGGACCTCTTGCTGAACCTGGACGTGCGCGAGAGGGTGCTGAACGATGCGGATGCCGACGCCGCTGAACGGTGGTACTGGCGCCTGGTGGGGGAATATGATCTCGCGGAGTGGCGACGCACCGTCGCGCCAGTCGTGAACCTGTGCCGGCGCTTCCACGACAAGACCTGGGACATCCTATGTGACCGATCCGCACCCGACGCGGTCGATACGTTCGCCCGGCGTCTGCTCGTCGGCGAAGGCGAAGATGATACCGTGCTATTGCTCCCCTCGCGCGGACATACCGGAGATCGCCGTATTTTCGCCGGTCTGCTCGCCTGCGCCCTTGCTTGGGTGGTGAGCCATGGACACGGCCAGCGCCCTCACAGCACAGATGAGACGCGCCGCACCTCTCTCGTTATCGTGTGGGACGCGCCCACGGGGGACGGCCACCGAGGCTTCGAGGATCTGATGGACATTTCCCAGGGGATGATACGTAAAGACGCGCCGGAAATCACCGTCATCGTGCGCGCCCGGGCGTCGGCGGAGATGCCTCCGGGTCTACGAACGCTCGTTTCCTTCGAGAAAGACGGCGGCCGCGCGGCGCGTGCCTACATCATGGACGGGATGGAGAAAGGGCCCTGCGAGGCCATGTGGTGGGTCGACGAGGCCATGCGAAATCTCACGACGGGCGATGCCCGTATCTTCCGCAAGTCAGGTGGGGACGGGTTGTATGAGGATGCGGGGTTGCTACGTCTACGGGGACAGGGGCGCTAACACGTTCTTGTATCGTACAGCATCCACAAAGAAATCGGGTTCCACGATGCGCATCGTGGAACCCGATCACGATCGCCCCCGACCCGCGCGCACTACCGGGGCGCGTACCAACCTCTCGGATCAGCTGGTGTTCTGGCGACCGCTCGATAATCGGCGTATACTAGCGGCGACACCCCATTTAACAAGGCCATATCCGGTGTCGCACAGCACCTATGTTCGTCGGTCTGTGACGGTCCCTTGGGTGCGCGGCCGTTTCGCCGCAGGGTAAACTTGTCGCCCTTTTTTGGCATGGACGCCGGGGTGTGCGCGGGCGTGCGTAGACCCGATCGTATAGAGATGACGAGAGGATGTAGTCGTGACAACAATCGACGTAGAGAACTACAGCTTGACGGACAGATCCGGGAAGGACGCGTGGGGCGCCGGCGCCGTCACACGGCGCACGGCACTGGCAACGGTGGCCGTGTCCGGGGCGACCCTGACGCTCGGCCACCACGCCGACGCGGCCGCCCCACCAGACAAGAGGTCCAGGGCCACCGCGCCGGACAGCGCGGTTCAAGCCATCTTGGATACGGCGCTGACGGCCGAGCGCCTCGCCGTCACCTTCTACTACACGGCCCTCACCACGCACGCGGTCCTGCGCGACGCGCGGCTGACGGGGCCCTCGGTCGACCCTTTCAACCCCGGTCAGCTGCCCGGCGGCAACCCGGCCAACGTCAAAGACCTCCAGGCGGCCCTCGATGCCGAGCTCCGGCACGCCGAGGCGCTCGCCGCCGCGGGCGCGCGCTCGCCGTACACCGCATTCTACTTCCCCGCCGGCACGTTCGACGGACTGGGCGAGATCTGGCGACCGAACACCGTGCTGGGACGCATCGACATATTGGAGACGGCTATGGTCGGGGCCTACGCCTCCGCGACGTACCAATTGATGCTGCTGGGTCGGCCGGATCTCGCGCCGATCGTGGCGCGCATCATGGGCGTCGAAGCCGAGCATCGTGTCCTCGGCCGCCTCATCGCGGGAGCGGACCCAGTCCGCGGCCTGGCAACCGAATTGACCCCCATCGGTACGGTCACGGACGCGGCCCGGGCCCTGCGTCCCTTCGTTACGGGTCGGGAGGGCGAGGGCTTCAGCGGACGGCCGACGCGGCCGATCCCGCTGCCGAGTACCGCGCGCGTGGCCCGCGTGGTGGGCCAATATCGGACCCGCGTCGTGCGGGGATTCTTGCAAGGAGGCGGCGATGTATAACGACTATAACGACCATGATGATCGACACGTACCGGGAGGTCCGTCGCGGCGGCGCATCGTGCAGCTCGCCGCCGCGGGGGCGGCGGGGCTGGCCCTGGCCGCCGGCGCGCCATTCGCCGCTACCGCGTCCGGGGCGCCGGGACGATCCCCCGGTCAATCCGTCCCCGCGCCTGGCGTGAACGGGTGCGCGGATACGAAAAGCGAGGTGCTGGACGCGCTCTTACTGGCCGAGCGGGTGGCCGCCACCTTCTACTATACGGGGCTCACCACCGGCGCCATCAGCGCGCCCGCGACGCGCGACGGGCGCGTTGTCTTGAGCCACATCGCCTACGTCCGACGCGCGTTGGCCGAGGAACAGGCCCACGCGGGCCTGTGGCGGGGCGCGGGCGCGGAGGGCAATCAAGCCCGCTTCTATTTCCCGGCGACGACATTCACGCGGCTCGGATATACCGGGCACGGCGATGTCTTCCTGGGGGTCCTCGATTATCTCGAGACGGTCCTCGTCGGCGTCTACCTCACCGCGATCGGGCGCCTCGGCGTCCTGGGACACATCAACATGGCCGTCATGGCCGTGCAGATCCTGCAGACGGAATGCACACACCGTGTGCTGGGCCGCGCCATCGCGGGCGACAGCCCGGCCGATAACGTCACGTTGGAGGTCGAGTCGCTCTCCTGTTCCGGCGACGCGCTCGACGCGCTGCGACCGTTCATCACGGGCCACGGTTTCCACGGCGGCGTCACCCCCGCGATCGCGCTACCGACCGACGCGCAGGTGGCGCGCGTGACACGGTAACCCGCCGGCCGCCATGAACCAATCGGGGCCATAGCGCGTCCCGTCGCTCGTCGATCCCGTCGCCTCGGCTGGAGCCGCGGCTCCGGCCGTTACGGCGCCCATCCTCGGCGGCCGCCGGCTAGGGGGCGCGGCGCCCCACCGGCCACTCCCTTCGACGGGTCGCGCGTCGGGGAGTGGCCGTGCCCCGTGGGGGATATCCCCCACCATGCGCCGATCGACCGATGCGGCGCGCGCCGCGAGGCGTGCGATGTCCCCCCGTCGACGGCCATGCGGCGCTGTATGCCCGGTCGTACACTAGATGTATGCCCGGGTCGTACACTAGGAGTAGGGGCGGAGGCCGTGTGTCGCCCGGCGCGCCACCGAGGGATCTGGCGGCGCGGCCAGCGCGCCCGACGCGCCCGGCCAGGACGCGGACCAACGCGCGCGTGTCGGACGGGCAAGGAGGAGATGTGGAGCAAATCGCCGGGACGGTTGAGCGGATCGTTTTCCAGAACCCTGACAATCATTTCGCGGTCGTCCGTCTGTGTCCGGACGATGCCCCCGCGCCGCGCGGGCGGTATGACCCGGATCGCCGCGCTGCGGCGACCACGATCGTCGGTTTCCTGCCCGGTGTCAAGGTGGGCGAGGCCATCATCGCGACCGGCGAGTGGAAGACGCATCCCAAGTACGGGCCCAACTTCGAGGCGGCGGTGTACGAGCCCCGCTTGCCGACCACGCGCGAGGGCATCATCCACTTCCTGGGTTCGGGGTTGATCGACGGCGTCGGGAAACGGACGGCCCGGCGCATCGTCCAGGCCCTGGGAGATGAGACGCTGGACATCATGGAGAACGACCCGGGTCGGCTCTCCGAGGTGCGGGGCATCGGCCGGAAGAAAGGCGCGCGTATCGCCGCGTCCTGGGCCGAGCAGTCCGGTATACGCAACCTGGCGCTCTTCCTGGGCGGCCACGGGGTCTCGATGGGCCTGGCCGCACGCATCTACCGCGCGTATGGCGCCGACGCCGCCTCCGTCGTGCGCTCCAACCCGTACGCCATCAGCGACATGCCGGGCGTCGGCTTCCGCACGGCCGATCTCCTGGCGACCGCATTGGGGCTCCCGCCCGACGCGCCTGCGCGCTACGCGGCGGGGTTACGCTTCGCCCTGGCGGAGTCCGCGCGGGAGGGCCACGTCTATCTCACCCATGGTCAACTCCTCGAGCGTGGCCGCGCCTTGTTGCGGACCGAGCGCATGGAGGGTGACGCGGCCACGGCCGACCTGACGGCGGCGGTGGCCCGCCTGGTGGCCGCGCGGGCCATTGTCGCCGTGGCGGACGGCCCCCCCGATGCGGCATCGGGGGGGCCGTCCGCCGACGATCGTCTGTACCAGGCGTCCCTTTATCGCGCCGAATGCGCCGTCGCGGAGCGGTTATGCGCCATCCGTGAAACGCCGTCGGATCATCTCCTCGAGCGCGCGGCGCGTTGGCCCGATGTCCTCACCGATTTGGAGCGCGCCCAGGGCCTCGCGCTCGCCCCCGGTCAGCGCGCCGCCGTAGAAATGGCCTTGACGAGTAAGGTGAGCGTGCTCACGGGGGGGCCGGGCGTCGGCAAGACGACCACGCTGCGGGCGATCCTGACGCTCCTCGAGGATCATGGCGCGCGCGTGCTGCTGACCGCGCCCACGGGCCGGGCGGCCAAACGCATGACCGAGGCCACCGGGCGCGAGGCGCGCACCATCCATCGCGTCCTCGAGTTCAGCCCGCAGGAGGGGGGGTTCCTGCGCGACGAGAATGACCCCCTCGATGTGGACGTGGTGGTCGTCGACGAGGCGTCGATGATCGACATCATGTTGATGCACAGTCTGTCGCGCGCGATCCGGCCCGCGAGCAGACTGCTCCTCGTCGGGGATGTCGACCAGTTGCCCAGCGTGGGACCCGGCAATGTGCTGCGCGACATCATCGCGTCGGGGGCGGTCCCGGTGACACGCCTCACCGACCTGTTCCGGCAAGCCGCCGGCTCGCGCATCATCACCACGGCGCACGCCATCAACGCCGGTACGATCCCCGACCTGGGGCACGACCCCGACAGCGACCTTTTCTTCATCCGGCAAGACGATTCCACCCGCGTGGCCGCGACGATACGACAACTCGTCGAGACGAACATCCCGCGCCGCTATGGGTTCGATGCGCGCTCGGAGATCCAGGTCATCGCGCCCGGCCGGCGTGGCCCGGCCGGCGTGGATGAACTGAACCGCACGCTGCAGGAGCTGCTCACCCCGACGCGGGGCGACGACGTGCGCCGGGGCGAGCGTGCGTTCCGCGTGGGCGACCGTGTGATGCAAATCAAGAATAATTACGGCAAGGGTGTGTTCAACGGCGACATGGGCGCGATCGTCGACATCGACGAGGAAGACGCCTGCCTGGTCGTGTCCTATCCCGGTGAGGACGACGAGGGGACGCCGGTCGAGCGCGAGGTTGATTACGGCTTCGATGAACTGGAGGGGCTCACGCACGCCTACGCCGTCACCGTGCACAAGAGCCAGGGTAGCGAATTCCCCGTCGTGATCATGCCCCTCACCCTGGATCATTACATGCTGCTGCGACGCAATCTGATCTACACGGGCATCACGCGCGCGAAGAGCTTGTGTGTCCTGGTCGGATCGACCAAAGCGTTGGGGATGGCGGTGCGAACGTCCGATGTGGACCGGCGACAGACGGGCTTGCGTGCCCGTCTGTCTCTGGCGACCGCGCCCGCACATTGACCACCGACCCACCCACCATGAGGGGCCGCGCGAACGGCGTGATCGAGAGGTCGCCGATGGTATAGCGCGGTCGGTCGTGCCACGCACTGCCGTACAAGACTCCCCCTCGGGGGGAGTTATAGAACCCCGACGAGAAAACACAGCGGCTTCAGCCGTGGGATGAAGCGGCGTCCTTAGAGCCCGCAAGCGCGATAGGTAGCCTGTCGCCCCTGCACGCGTAGCTCCTTAGACGCGTTGTAGCTTCTAAGGCGTGGTATACTTGCGGTATGATCGTGCCAGAGTTCAAGCTCGCGGGCGCCGCCGCTCGGTACGCCGCGTTCGACGAGGCCATCAGCACCACGCAGTTCATCAGGAACAAGTGCGTGCGCAAGTGGATGGACGAGCGCGGGGTGAAGCCCTACGACCTGAACAAGTATTGCGCGATCCTGGCGAAGGAGTATGACTTCGCCGGTAAGCTCAACTCGCAGGCGCGGCAGGCGGCGGCCGAACGTACGGGCGCGGCGGTCTTGCGTTTCTACAAGAATTGCCACGCGAGGACGCCCGGCAAGAAGGGCTATCCGCGCTTCCGGAAGGATTGTCGCTCAATTGAGTACAAGCAAAACGGCTGGACACTGGACGAGGCGCGGCGCGCGACCACCTTCATGGATGGCTTCAAGGCGGGCACGTTCCGCCTCAAAGGGACACGGGACCTCCTGGGCTATGCGCTCGCCCAGATCACACGCGTGCGTGTCGTGCGCAAGGCCGATGGCTATTATAGCCAGTTTTGCCTCGACGCGGAGCGCCGCGCGCCCGTCGAGGCAACGGGGTGTGATCGCTAGGCGAAATCCCGCCATTCGATACGATAACTGACGGCCACGCTGGGGCACCATTTCCGATGCTCATGCCGTAGTCCTTGCTGCTTGGAAAAAATAATTCGCTGTCGCCGTTGTAGCGCCGATAGACAGCAGGACGACCATGGCGGGGGTTATCGTATCAAGTGGCCGTAAATTGAGTAGCGTTCACAGACGGGCCGCACCGGGGGCATCGACCTGGGGCTGGCGCACTTCTACACCGATTCAGACGGGGCCACGGTAGAGAACCCGCGCCTCCTGCGGCGGTCGAAGCGAGCCGTGAAGCGGCTGCAACGGCGTGTGTCGTCCAAGGTCAAGGGGTCGAGCAATCGGGCCAAGGCGCGGGGCAAACTGGCGCGGAAGCACTTGAAAGTCCGTAGGCAGCGTAAAGATGTCGCCGCGAAGGCGGCGCGGACGCTCATCATGTCCCACGACGTGATCGCCTATGAGGACTTGAAGGTAGCCAACATGGTCAAGAACCGCCACCTGGCAAAGTCTATCTCGGACGCGGGCTGGCGGGCCTTTGTGACGTGGGAGGGCTACCTCGCCCACGTCTACGGGAAGGTCTTCGTGGCCGTGCCGCCGCGCGACACGAGCCAAGATTGCGCGTGGTGTGGCGAACGGGTCAAAAAGGCGTTGAGCGAACGGACGCATGTGCGCCCGCGCTGCGGCACGGTACGTGACCGTGACCACAACGCGGCATGCAACATCCTGGCGCTCGGATTGAGGTACCTGGAAGCAACGACGGCGGGGCACGCCGAAAGTCACGCTTGGGGACAGTCTGCCCTCTATCCGCTTGGGGTAACCCAACCGGACAAGGCTGCTGGATGAGCCAAGAATCCCACGGCTTTAGCCGTGCGGAGTGTCAACCCTTGCGACCGATCATCTTGTTCAGCTTGCCGCCGCACACGGCGCATGGCCCCTGTAAAGCGTGCGATCCGTTCTTCAGGGTTACCTCTTGGGGATCTTTCATCTCGCGCTTTTCACGACATTTCATGCAGTAAGCCTCGACCGTTCCCGAGTTCGTGTCCGTCGTGGTCATCTATCTCCCCTTCTCTCACCGTTTCACTATTCGTCGTATTTCCCGACGGTACAGTACAATGCACAACCCATGCCCGTTGTCGAGTAAGCTTTTATATGTCGCCGGTACCATTTTAATGTCGCCGGTACCATTTTAATGTCGCCGAAGATGCCCGGGGCGGGCACGGGCCGCTCAACTAATTGCTCCGAGGATTCCCCCGGCGTTAGACGTGGGGAGGAATCGGGGCCTTGTGCGATTACTTTGAACATTTTATGTTCCGGTACAACCCCACTAAAGTGTGGAGCGGGACGAGGATGACAGGAACGGGTCAGATGGGGCATGCTAACGGTAGCCGTGTCCGATCCACACGGCCAAGGGAGCAGCATCCATGGACCCGTCCAGGGTATTGTGCCGCACGGAGACCTGTCCCGACAAGGGGCGCGTCGGCGCGGGCAACAGCGGCATCCCCAGCCAGAAGAAACGGCGCTACCGCTGCGCGACCTGCGGCGACACCTTCAGCGCGACGACCGGGACGCCCTATTAGCGGTTGCACAAGGAGGCCTGGCTGCTGACGGCCGTCCTGACCCTGCGGTGCCAGGGCTGCCCGCCGCAAGCCATCGTGGCCGCGTGCGGGTTGGACGAGCGCACGGTCACGGCGTGGCCGCACCGCGCGGGCGACCACGGCGCGGCGCTGCACCGCCATCTGGTCGAGGCCGGGCCGGTGGAGGGGGGGGCCTGTCCAGGCCGACGAGATCCGCGTCACGGGGCGCGGCGGGGCGGTGTGGCCGGCCATGGCCGTGGCGCTGCCCGCGCGCTTGTGGCTGGGTGGCGTGGTGAGCCGGGCGCGGGACGGCGCGCTGGTGATGCGGCTGCGGGAGCGGGTGCGCGCCGGGGCGACCAGGCGCGCGCTGCTGCGGGGCGTGGATGGCTTCGTCGCCTCCGTCGGCGCGGCGCGGTCCGTCTTCCGGGCACCGGTCTACACGGGCAAGCGCGGGCGTCCCCGCTTGGACCGGCCCGACGGCTTCCTGCTGGCCCCGGTCGTCAAGAGCCGCACAGGGCGGCGGCGGGCGGAGGTCACGCGGCGCGTGGTCGTCGGCACGGAGGACGCGGTCGTGCGCGCGATCGCGGCGACGCGCGGCGGCACGCCGATCACCACCGCCTACAGCGAGCGCGCCCCAGAGGGGACCCCGGCGACCTTCCGCGCGCCCCGCGCGCCCCTCGCACGGCGGGGACGCGGGATCGCCCACGGGACGGCCCTCGTGGAGAGCGGCCTGTGGCTCGTCGGCTGCGCCTACACCTTTTGCTGGACCCACGCGAGCGTGCGGCTGCGGGCTAGCGGGCGGCGCACATGGCAGGAGCGGACACCGGCGATGGCCGCCGGGCTGGCCGACCATACGTGGACCAGGGACGAGATGCTGCACGACCCTGTCCCGTCCCGTGCACGGACGGTCACCCTGCGCCCGCCGCGTGGTCGGGCGCGCGATCATGGTCGTCTCCTCTCCTTCCCTGCCCGCCCCACGCGACCACCGACGGGAAGGGTTGCATGAGCACACGTCCATGTGGTGGTACCCGCGGCGCGAGGAGTCGCGTTTTATCATAAACAGGGCGGGGGGCGGACCAGCCGCTCCGGCGGCGACCTCCTCGCGGGTGTGCGCTATCGGCAGTACCCCGCCGTGTTCCCCGACGGTCGGGTGGGCATGTATGACGCCAGCCACATCGACCCACACCCGGTCGACACGACGCGCGCGTGTGAGCCCGCTCCCCGCGCGATGCAATAGTCCGGGTGGATCGCGATACATAAAGCGTATGGCGAGGGATAGACCGACGAACAAGAGCGGCATGACACAGCTAGTCGCCACGGCCGAGGTCCCCTCTATAGCGCCTGCATGGGACGGGCGCGGGACTGCAAGAGCGCGTGTGATGAGGGGGGCGCGGTGGGCGCCGCGTCGCTCCCGGGGGTACTCCTCGTCACCTACCCACCGCCGGAAGCCGGTGGGCTCCCGCCCCTGAAGGGTGAACATTCGTGATGCGGTCCGACCGTTGGGCGATGGAGCGTGGGGCCGAGCCGCGCATGGGCATGGACGGCTAGCGGCGCGCGCCGACGCGCGCCGCGACGGACGTCGGGTAAGGATGGGTGGCGTCACCATCCTTACCCGACGTCCGCATCGTCCCGCTTGGTGTCCCGGCTCCGCCCGCGCTAGCGCGACCTCGCCACTCTCGCCGTGCGCGCCCGGTACACATGCGCTTCCGATCGGATGGACCCCGCCGGCTGTCGTGGACATTCTTCGCGGTCTCCACGGACGCGTACCAGGGCCCAAACCGGGGTGCAAACGGCGTTTGCTCCCCGCCCTATCGCAAAGCCTACATGCCTACATGTGATACCCCACCCACGGTTTCGCGGTACTGCAACCCGTGGTTCTACGGGCTGCAAGGGTACTGCTTGAGGTCACAAAACGCCGATATAGGGGTGTACCGCAAGAAAGTTCCCTTGTGCGGCGTGGCAACCAATTGGCATAGCCGCTGTGCGCGCGCATGGGAACTCTTCTGTGGCGCACCCCCGACCTAGCGTGTTTCACCTTTCGATCTCCGGGTGTGCTATGCTAAGAACCAAGCAGTATTTGTTCAGGCCGGTTGTGCGCCCGCGCGTCTCCGTGTGTCGGATCTCCGCATGCCGCGCGATTGGTCATCGCGCGCTGGACGCTCCGGCATCGACCAACGCGCCGTCGGTGGACACCACCCGTCGATGTGACACCGATGCGGCGATGCTGTGCCTACCTGGGTCAACAGGTCGATATATAGGAGACTCCGTAATTGACGTTTGCCGAACCCATTAGGTCTTCAAGTGGGATGTGTCAATGGACTCGATGTAGGTGCCAGAAGGCTTGGCGGCCCCTACAAGGCGTGCTTGATTGGCTGGCGGCACATGGGTCTATACAGCCGCAAACGTCAATTACGAAGTCTCATATATAGCGTATGGCGATGGACGTATGGCAACCGCGCGGCCACCGACGGCATGGGTGGTTGTAACGAAGCCGGCGGGCGTTCAACCACATCCGTCGGCGAGATGACTAGACGTCGTCTTGACGCGCGCGGCCATGAATCGCCGTGCGTCAGCCCGGCGCCAACGAGCATGCGGACGTTTAATCGGAAGGGAAAGGAAGAAGACCATGGCTATCACATCAGATCCCGGCACATCCCCGCGAGATGCCGATGCGACCGCCGTCGCATTCGCCGCGTTCACGACGGCGGTCGCCGACGCGAACGACGCCACGCCGCCCGGGAAGGACAAACAGCTGGCCCCGGCGATAGCCGGCGACGGGACGGCGGAGGTCCTCGCACTCTATATGTGCGACATCGGGCGGACACCGCTCCTCTCGGCCGACGACGAGATCGCCCTCGCGCGCCGCCTCGCGGCGGGGGATAAAGAAGCGGGGCAGCGTCTGGCGGAAGCCAATACGCGCCTAGTCGTGAGCGTGGCGCGGCGGCACCTCAACAGGGGGCTGTCGTTCCTCGATCTGATTCAGGAGGGGAACATAGGCCTCTTGCGGGCGGTCGAGAAATTCGACCACCGACGCGGCTATCGTTTCTCCACCTACGCCATGTGGTGGATCTGGCAGGCCATCACGCGTGCCCTCGCGGAGCGGGCGCGGTCGATCCGCGTCCCGGCCCATCTCATCGACGAGATGTCCCGACGCGATAGAGGGAAACGGGCGCTTGAAGATCACCTCGGCCGCCCCCCGACCGCGGCCGAGGTCGACGCGACGCTGGGGCGCGCGCCGAGCGGGTATCGGTACGCGCTGGAGGCGATGCGGCCCGTGGTGTCGCTGTCCGCGCTGATGTCGGAGTTCTCGTCGGATGAGGGTGGCGGGGATGCGGTGCTCGGCGACGCGCTCCTGGATGAGGATAGCCTGTCGACGGAAGAACAGGCGTTCGCGCTCATCCTGCGGGCCGATGTGCGCGCGCTTTTGCGCGATCTGCTTGACGAGCGCGAGCGCACGATCATCATCCGACGGTATGGTCTCGACGGCGACCCCCCCGAGACGCTGGAGAGGGTGGGGGCCATCGTGGGTGTCACGCGCGAGCGTGCCCGGCAGATCGAAGGCATCGCCCTGAAAAAGATCGCGTCATCGGAGGCGGCAAGCATGTTGCGCGCGAGTTAACAGGGGGCCGGTAGGCCACAATCCTCGACGCCGTCTAGCGCCCAACCGGAGGTTCACATGCCCACCACCTCACTCGTCGCGACCATCGCGGCCCTCGTGGCCCTGATGGTCGGGTTCTACGATGTCTTCATGATCGCGGATACCGCGCGGGGTCCACGAGGCGTCGTTCGCCCTGGTCTGCCTCGCGATCGTGACGGTGACGGCGGTCTCCCCGATCGTTCGCCGTCGCGCCCGTGGACGAAACGCGCATGCGACGCGTGCGCGACAGTCGACGACCGACCGCCGACCCCGCGCGAGGGGACGAGGACATCAGGGCGCGGTCAACCGGCCGGCCCGCGAGAAGGGAAACAGCAATGATCGATAGGACCGATAGAGAGGATGCGGCGATCTTCGACCGGCACGTCCGCGTCCGCCATTCTTTCGCCCGGGTTCCGGACGCGCTACCCGTGCCGGATCTGCTGGCCGAGGAACGGGCGTCGTTCGCGTGGTTCCTCGGCGACGGGCTGCGCGAGGCCCTTCTGGGGGTGACGCCCATCGTGGATCCGCGCGGACGGATGGAGGTCCACTTGAGTTTCCCCGACGGGTCCGTCGGGACGCCGCGGCACGCCATCACCGAGTGTCTGGAGCGCGACCTGACGTTCGCAGCGCCCATCTCGGTCCGCGCGGCCCTGCACGTCGTCGAGACGGGCGAGATCGTGGAGAAGACGCTCCCGCTCGCCGAGACGCCCCTGATGACCGACGAGGGCACGTTCATCGTGAATGGGTCCGAACGCGTCGTCATCGCGCAGATCGTGCGCGCGCCCGGTGTGTACCTCACGCGCGCTGTCGACGGGGCTTCGGGGCGCCCCCTCTATGGCGCGCGCATCATCCCGTCGCGCGGCAGCCACCTCACCTTCGAGACCAACCGCGCGGGCGTGCTCTCCGTCAAAATCGACCGCGCGCGCGCCGTGCCGGCGACCGCCCTGCTGCGCGTGTTGCTCGCCGGTCTCTCCGCGCGGTCGGTGTCCGACGACGAACTGGTCGCCCTGTTCGCGGATGTCGACACCCACCCCGAGAGGCCGCTCATCCCGACGACGCTGGCGCGCGAACATAACGGCGACACGTTCGCCGCCGCGCGCCTCATCTGCCGTCGCCTCAAGCCGAGCGACAATCTGCCCAAGGACCGCACGATCCCGACCGTGCTGGATCTCTTCGGCGCGCAGCGGTACGACCTCGCCCCGGCCGGGCGCTACACCATGAACCGCCGGCTGGGCCTCGCGGGCGCCGAGGGGCGCACGTTGCAGCCCCGGGACGTGATCGCCGTGCTGCGCCTGATCGCCGGCGCGCACGCCGCGGCCGCCGCGGGCGACGGGCCGCCGGCCGATGTGGTGGACGATTTGTGCAATCAGCGCGTGCGCGGCGCGGGCGAACTCGTGGCGGGGCAGTTCCGCGTCGGGTTGCTGCGGCTGGCCCGGGCCACGCGCGAGCGCATGACGCTCGTGGAAGCGACCGCCGTCACGCCGAAGGACATCGTCGTCGCGAAACCGGCCCAGGTCGCCCTGCGGACCTTTTTCGCGCAGAGCCAGTTCTCGCAGTTTAAGAACGAGACGAACCCGCTCGCGGCATTGCGCCAGAAACGCACCATGACCGCGTTGGGGCCGGGGGGGCTCGCGCGCGATCGCGCCGGGGCGGAAACGCGCGACGTCCACCCCAGTCATTATGGCCGTGAGGACCCGCTCGAGACGCCGGAGGGTCAGAGTATCGGCCTGATCAAGCGACGCCCGATTTTCGCGCGGCTGGACGCCCACGGGTTCATCGAGGCGCCCTATCGCGTCGTCTCGCGTTCCCTCGGCAGCCACGACGTGCGTCTGGTCGGCCGGACCCTGGCCGCGGACCTCGCCCTCCCGGGGGCCGGCGGGGCGACCGTGACGACGGGATCCGTCGTGTCCGATGCCCACGCCGTCGCCCTGCGGGGCGGCGCGCCCGTGGCTGTCCCGGTGCTCCCCTTCGTGACCGACGAGGTGGTGTATATCGGGCCCGACGGCGAGGGCGACTACGTCATCGCGCAGGCCTCGACGCCGCGCGGCGGGGATGGGACGCTCGTGTCGGGGACCGTGCCGGCGCGACACCGTGGGGACTACGTGGAGACGACGACCGCGCGCGTGGACCTCCTCGACGCGTCCCCGAGACAAATCTTCTCGCCGACGACGGCGGTGATCCCATTCGGCGAACACGACGACGGCCACCGTCTGCTCATGGGGGCCAACCAGGGGACGCAAGCCGTGCCGCTGCGCGAGCCGCAGGCGCCGCTGGTCGGCTCGGGGATGGAGGCGGAGGTCGCGCGCAAGGGCGGGATGGTCCCGGTGGCGCGGGCCGCGGGCGTGGTCATGGCCGCGACGAAACGCGCGGTGCGCGTGCGCCGCGACGACGGTGAGGAGGATAGCTACCCGCTGCGCACGTTCGCGCGCACCAACCAGGGCACCACGCTCAACGAGCGTCCCCTGGTGCGCCGGGGCGACCGCGTCGCGACGGGCGACCCGCTGGCGGACACGGGCGCGACCGCCGGCGCGGAGCTGGCGCTGGGGCGCAACGTGCTCGTCGCCTACATGGCGTGGGAAGGGGCCAATTTCGAGGACGGCGTCGTCATCGGTGAGCATGTGGTGCGCGAGGGCGCGTACGCGTCGATACACTCCGACATCTATCACGTCGACGTGTATGACACCCCCGCGGGCCCGGAGGAGCGCACGCGGGACATCCCCGGCGCCGACACGGAGCACCTCAGGAAATTGGATGAGCACGGCCTGATCAAGATAGGGACGGCCGTGCGCGAGGGCATGGTCCTGGTGGGCAAGGTGGAGCCCGTGGTCGACGACGCGCGCACCCCCGAGGAACGCCTGTTCGCCGCCGTCTTCGGCGGCGCGGGGGCGCGCGTGCGCGACACGTCCCTCACGTTGAAGGGGGGCCGCTGGGGGCGCGTCACGGGGGTGCGCGTGCTCTCCCGCGCGCCCGCGGCGGAGCTGCCCCCGGACCGCCCGGGCGTGATCTTCCGCCACGGTGACAACTTGCCCGCCGACGTCCGCGAGCGCGTCGAGGTCACGCTCGCGCAGACGCGCAATCTCGTGGAAGGCGACAAGATGGCGGGTCGCCACGGCAACAAGGGTGTCGTCTCGCGCATCGTGCCGCGCGGGGATATGCCGTTCTTGCCCGACGGGACGCCCGTGGACATCGTCCTGAACGCGCTCGGCGTGCCCAGCCGCATGAACATCGGCCAGGTGCTCGAGACCCACCTGGGCTGGGCGGCGGCGGAACTGGGGATGCATGTGGCGAGCCCGGCGTTCGATGGGGCGACGGAGGGGGATATCCGCGACCTGCTGCGCCGCGCCGGTCTGCCCGAAAACGGCAAGACGATCCTCTACGACGGGCGGACCGGCGAGCCATTCGACCAGGATGTCACCGTCGGCGTCGCCTATATGCTCAAGTTGCACCACCTCGTCGAGGACAAGATGCACGCGCGCTCGACCGGGCCCTACACCATGGTCACACGCCAGCCCGTCGGCGGCAAGGCGAAGCGGGGCGGCCAGAGATTCGGTGAGATGGAGTTGTGGGCCATGGAGGCCTACGGCGCGGCGCACCTGCTCCTGGAGGCCCTGACCGTGAAATCGGACGATGAGGAGGGGCGCCGGCGCATCTGGGACGGCATCGTGGCGGGGAAACCGCGCCTGTCGGCCGGCGCGCCGGCGGCGTTCTGGGGCATGGTCCGCGAAATCCGCGCGCTGGGCATCGACGTCGAGGTGGGCCCGGACCGGGCGTGGGTGCGGGCGCGCCTCGCCTCGCCCGCGACGATCCGTTCGTGGTCCGGGGGCGAGGTGACGCGCGCCGATACGGTGGAGGTCGGGACGCTTGCCCCCCTCAAGGACGGCCTGTTCTGCCCGACCATTTTCGGCCCCGCCGACGACTGGACGTGCCCGTGCGGGACGACCACGGGCCGGCGTAAACAGGGGCGCGCCTGCCCGTCGTGCGGGAAGCCGGTCGCGTACTCGACGCACCGCCGCGAGCGGATGGGCCACATCGAGCTGGCCGCGCCGTGCGCGCACATCGCGTACACGAAAGGGAAAGTCAGCCGCATCGCCCTGCTGCTGGGCGTGACCCCGCGCCAGCTGGAGGCGACGATCTATGGCGGCGCGCTGATCGTCACATGCGTCGACAAGGAGGCGCGTCGCCGCGCACTCGCGGCGGGCGCGGGCGCGGCGGGCGCGGCAGGCGCGGCGGGCGCCGCCCGCAAGGCGCTGTCCGGCCTGCGTGTCGGTTCCACCGTGCCGCAGGACGAGGCCGCGCGGGTGCTGGAGATCGCGCACGGGTCGGTCGCTTTCGAGGGCGGCGCCGCCGGCGTGCGGACCATCCTGGAGGGGCTCGACGTGGGCGCGGTGGCGGCGCGGCTGCGCGCGGAGATGGACGCCGCGGCCACGGCCGCTGACGAGACCGGGTGGTCGCGGGCGTCGGCGCGGCTGGTGGCGGTCGAGCAACTCCGACGCGGCGGCGTGCGCCCCGAGTGGCTGGTCCTGACAACCCTGCCCGTGCTCCCACCCGGACTACGCCCCATCGTGCCGATGGACGGGGGACGGGTCGGCGTGGCCGATCAGACCGAACTGTACCGTAAGGTGATCTACCGCAACAAGCGCCTGCGCGAGTTGCGGGACAACGGGGCGCCCGCGCCCATGCTGCGCCACGAGGCGCGCCTACTGCAGAACGCGGTGGACGCGCTCCTGGCCAACGGGGTCCACGGCAAGCCGAGCCTGGGCCGGAATGGCATGCCCCTGCGCAGCCTGTCCGACACGCTCAAGGGCAAACCGGGCCGGTTCCGCCAGCACCTACTGGCCAAGCGCGTCGATTTCTCGGGCCGGTCGGTCATCGTGCCGAACCCCGACCTGCGCCTGCACCAGTGTGGGCTGCCCAAGCGTCTGGCCCTCGAATTGTACAGGCCGTTCGTGATGCGACGCCTGGCCGTGACCGGCGCCGCGCCCAACCTGCTCGCGGCCCGGCGCATGATCGATAAGAGGCATCCCGCCGTGTGGGACGCGCTCGCCGCGGCGACGCGCGACCGTCCGGTCATCCTGAATCGCTCCCCCTCGCTGCACCGGCTCTCGATGCGCGCCTTCGAGGTCGCGTTGGTCGAGGGGAGCGCGATCCACATCCACCCGCTGGCCTGCGCGGGCTTCAACGCGGACTTCGACGGCGACCAGATGGCGGTCCATCTCCCGCTCTCGGACGAGGCGCGCCTGGAGGCGCTGACACTGATGCTGGCCTCGCGCAACCTGCTCTCCCCCGGCGACGGCGAGCCGGCCGTGAGCCCCTCGAAAGACATGGTGATGGGCTGCTACTATCTCACGGCGCACCTGCCGGGGGAGGCGGCCGCGCACGACGTGTCGCGCGGCCGGGCGCCCGGCCCGGCCGCGCCCTGGCCGCGGGACGACGAGGCTGTCTTCGGCGACTGGGCCGAGGCCGTGCGCGCCGCCGAGGCCGGGTTGGTGGGGCTGCACACGATGGTGTGGGTGGCGATGGATCGCCGCGCGCTCGACGGGCCGGCCGCCGGCGGCGCGGCGCTGGTCGACACGCCGGTCGGGGCGGTCCCGCGCGACGACATCCGGTCCATCCCCGGGCGACCGCGCGCGCGCGGCTATCGCACCACGCCGGGCCGCATCCTGTTCAACATGGGCCTGCCCCCCGAGGTCCCGTTCGTGGACAAGGTCCAGGGCAAGGGCGCTGTGAAGAAGACGTTGGTGCAGGTCTATGCCGCGTGTGGGCCAGCCCGCACGGCCCTGGTGGTCGACCGCGTCATGCGTCTGGGGTTCACCTTCGTCACCCGGTCTGGGATCTCCATGGCCATCGGCGACGTCGCCGCGCCCGCCGGGAAGGCGGCCGTCATCGCCGACGGCGACGCGCGCGTGGCCGCGATCCTGGCGGGCGGGGGCGATCGGGCCGCCGTCGACAAGGCGCGCATCGCCGTGTGGACACAGGCCAAGAAGGCGATCGAGGAGGAGGTGAAGGGCGCCTTGTCGCCGGACGGTTCGGTCGCGATGATGAGCCAGGCGGACGCCATCAAGAGCGGCTTCTCGGCGATCAGTCAGGTCTATGGCATGCGCGGATTGATGGTCGACGCGACGGGCCGTGAGGTCCCGGTGCCCGTGAAATCCAATCTGCGCGAAGGGCTCGGCCCCCTCGAGTATTTCATCGGGACGCACGGCGCGCGCAAGGGCCTCGTGGACACCGCGCTCAAGACGAAGGAGAGCGGCTACCTGTCGCGACGCCTCGCGGACGTCGGCCATGCCGTGGTGGTGCGCTCCGAGGATTGCGGCACGACGGAGGGCATCGCCATGGATGCCGATGTCGCCCGCGTCCCGATGCGACGCGGGCCGTCGGCGGCCGCGCTGCTCGCGCGGCGGACCCCGGCGGCCCCGGTCGCCATCCCCCCCTTTGTGGAGGGGCCGGATGCCACGCCCGTGGCGATCGGCCGGGACGATCGTGAGCTCGGGGCCGACGAGGCGGCGACCCTCGCCGCCATCCTCGCGGCGTCCCCCGATCTGTCGGTGCGGCTGCGCACGCCGGCGTTGCGCGCGCGGTTGATGGGACGGTCGCTCGCCGCACCCGTCGTGACCCCCGGCGAGGTGTTCGCCGCGGGGTCGCCCCTGGACGAGGCGGCGGCGGACCGCCTCGCCGCGCTGATCGAGTCCGGCGTGGCCGCGCCGCCGCGCGTGCGCAGCCCGCTCACCTGCGCGGACCCGCGGGGTGTGTGCGCGACGTGCTACGGGTGGGATCTGTCCACGCGGCGGCGCGTCCGGGTCGGCGACCCGGTGGGCATCGTGGCCGCGCAGTCCATCGGCGAACCGGGCACGCAACTCACCCTGCGCAGTTTCCACAGCGGCGGCGTCGCGGGGGGCGCGGACATTACTCAGGGCCTGCCGCGCGTGGACGAATTGCTGGAGGTAGGGTCGCCCAAACGGCGCGCCATCCTAGCGCCGGTGGGCGGGGTCGTCCGCGTCCGACCGACCGTCGTCACCGTCACATCCCCCACGGGGGATGTGGCGGCGGTCGAGCTCAACCCGGCGCTCGCGTTGGTTGTGACAGAGGACGCCGTCGTCGCCGCCGGCGACGCCCTCGCGGCCGGCGACGACGCGGCGGCCGCGCCGCCCGCGCCGATCGGCGGTATCGTATCCGTCGACGCGCCGGGGGACACCATCGCCATCGTCATCGAGCGGACGCACGGCGACGATCGGGAGGTGGCCGTGCCCGCGACGTCGCGGTTGCGGGTCCGGACGGGCGACCGCGTGGAGGCGGGCGACTGGCTCACCGACGGCGCGGAGCACCCGCGCGACGTGCTCGAGACGCGCGGGCTCGCGGCGGCCTGGGCGTGCGTCGTCGACGGCGTGCAGGCGGTCTATCGTTCCCAGGGCGTCGGTGTCGCCGACACGCATGTCGAGGTCATCGCGCGGCAACTCTTCCGACGAGTCCAGGTCCTCGATCCCGGAGACGGCCCCTTCGTGCCGGGGGAAACGCGCGCGCGCGAGGAGTTCGCGACGGCGAACGCCGCGCTGCTGGCGCAAGGGGGGACGCCGGCCTGCGCCCGCCCGGTCGTGCTGGGGATGACCGACGCGGCGCTCGCAGTGCCGTCGTTCCTCTCGGCGGCGAGTTTTCAGGAGACGGTGCGCGTGCTGGCGGACGCCGCGATCGAGGGGAGGGTCGACTACCTCACCGGGCTGAAGGAGGCGGCGATCGTCGGTGCGCTCATGCCGGCGGGCACGGGGCTCCTCGACCTGCCCGGTCGCGCGGCGAGCCGGTCGACGTTGCGCAAGCCGCGGCTCGCTCGCCAGGTATCCGCGCCGGCGCCGGCCGGGGATGGGTGCGCGGCCCGATGATCATGACCGCGCACGGGGCCGTACGCCGACAGAGCGTTCGTGTCGATACACGACACAGGGGGACGGCTGGCCGTCCCCCTCTCGGCGGTCGCGCGGCTGATGTATAATAGCGGTGCGACCCACGCGCGGAGCGTCGTGGACGAGGAATATATCCCGGCCATGGTTGTGGGCGCGCCTGGGGCGCGTGCCACCGAGACACAGGGAGTCCCGCGTTTTTTAGGCATCGCGCGGGGCGCGATCCAGCCTATCCCGCGCCGCGGCGGCGCGTCGAAGGCGCGTCGAAGGCGCGTCGAGTCTCCGCGCGGTACGCATGGACAACACGCGTGGGACGTGTCATCGCGGGCCATGTTCGCGGATGCCCCCCTCGCCAGGACGCGGGGGGCGCGGAGTTGTTGTGCCAGGAAGGGCCGAACCGGATAGCGGGATAGCACGCATAGTCGGTCTGCATCGTGGGCCGTGGGGGCATCTCGACGTGTGGCCCGTGGACACGACACGGCGAACGGCGGATAGTCGCGAGAGGAGAGAGCATGAGCGAGGGTAAAGATGGATCGGGGCGTCGGCGTCTACTGATAGGCGTACCGATCGCCGTATTGGCCACACTTATTATCGTCTGTGTCGCCGTTGTCGCCGTATCCGGCGGTAGACGGGGGGCATGGAGGTCGGGGCCGGGAGTTGTCGCGTCAAGGCCGGGCGTGACGCCGGTCGCTCACGGGACCGGCAACGATGACCTCGAGCGCAGGCTGGATCGTCTGCTGGCCGCCATGGGCGTGCCGACACCCATCCATGATAACCAGTCCGCCGCTCCCCCGCCGGGTCATGGTCATGGCGGCGGTAGGACGGCCGGGTCGGGCGTGCCGACGGCGTCCGCGCGCGGGGGGAGGGGGGGGACCGCGCCCTCTCCGGGGGGGGTACACCGGGCGACCAACCTGACGGGCGTATGGGTCGCGCTTGTCGGTGTTATCCCCCTCTTGGTGGCTATCGCCGGCGTCGTTCTGTTGACCCTCGGTGTCCGTCGCGGTCATATCCGGCTCCATGTGCCGGGGCGTCCGTTTTTTCGGAGGCGGCGGCGGGTTACGACTGTCGCCTCGGGGGCGATCCTGGCGACGCCGCGCAAAGCGCTGATGGGGTTCGCGACATTCACGGCCATGGCCCACTCGCCCGGCGGCGCCCAACCTGTTGTCCTCTCGCCGAGCCCGAGCCTGGGCGCCGCGGATCGCGACGGCGCGCGCGGGCAGGGGTCCCCGATGGAATCGGAGGCGGTGGACCGCGCCATGGACGGCGATGACGCGGGCGCGCAGGCGGTCGCCTCCCTGGCGCGCGCGGACGCCCCGAAGGATGCTCCGGATCGGGCGATCGTCCCGGACATCGTCACCGAGGATGCGGGGATACCCTCGATGGAGGCCGCCCCTGTGGAAGATACGATGGGCGCCATTGAGCCGGAGGACACGTCCTACGTCGAGCCGGATGTTGTGCTCGCCGCACGCGATGAAGGTCCCGAGGTCGTGGCCGAGGCGGGAGTGCGTGCGAATGACGATGATCAGGCGACGGCGGGTACGCCCGCGCGCATCGGGCGGGGCATGTCCGTTTTCGGCCGATTCGCGCGCGGTGGTTCGTCCGTGCGCCGGCGCCCCGCCCGTGCCGACGCGGCCCGTTCGTTGGTTGCCCCGCCTGATGCGGGCGCGCGGCTGGCCCATGTGCTGCGCGCGCTTGAGGGTGCGGGGCTGACGGTGAATAGCGTCATCGCGGCCACCGCGACAACGTCCACGGTGACGCTCACGCTCGATGCGGGCGACCTGACGCCGCGAAAAGCGACGGCGGCGACGGCGCTTTTGGCACAGGCGCTGCGCACATCCGTCAAAGAAGAGCGTGCGTTGGATCGCGATGAAGGACCCCTACTGAAATTGACCGTCAAGGTAGGCCGCATCACCCCTGGGGATGTCGACGACGACCATCCGCTGCCGTTGCTTGTCGCCGTGGGGACGACGCCGGACGGCGCGGAATTGCACGTCAATCTGGCGGCGTTGCGGACACTGCTCGTCGCGGCCACAAGTCACGGTTATCGGGCGTTGATGTCCAACATGCTGGCCAACGTGGTGCGGTTGGCGTCGCCGGAGCGGCTGGGACTGCTCATCGCGACCGACGACCCCGATCTGCGCGCGGTCCTATCGGACCCCCGGGTCATGGGGCCCTATATGGTCGGTCCGGTCGCGGACGCACAGAATATCGACGACCTCGTCCGGATCATCGACATGGCCCAGGCGGAGTTGCTGACCCGTTTTGGAGCCGAGGAGCCGTCGCGCCCGCAGGTGGTGATGCTCGCCAACATCGATATTCTTTCCGACCCCGCGTATAAAAGCGCGACCACACGCCTCGACGCCCTCTGCAATTTCGGCCCGCATTACGGTATTTATGTCGTCGCCGGTACCGGGAATACCCACGCGCTCACCCAGGCCCATATACAGGGGTATTTCGCGGCACGCTTCGCGCGACCTCTGCTCGAGGAGGAAGACAGTATCGCGTTGGTAGGAGACGCGGGCGCGACACGACTACGTCCCAACGAGGCCCTCTTCTCCAGCGCGCCGCTTTCGCTCACCGTCAAACCGTTCGGGCTCGCCGGCCCGGATGTGGGAGACGTCTTCCGCGACCTCGCGCGGGCGCGGGGGGAAGCGTCCGCCGCGACGACGGTTGCCGCCCCGTGCGATGACACATCGCACGACGTGGAGCCCGCGCCTGTTTCGGGAGCCATGGGCGATATACTCGCCCAACTCGCGACGGTCGATGGCGCACGCCCCGTCGAACCGACGGTGTCGGGCGCCGGGGACGCCACCGCGTCGGGCGTCGCCGGGGACGCCGGCGACGTGCCACCGACCGTCGCGCCCACGGGCGTCGCCGCCGCGGTAGCGACGCCGGCGACGCCCGACGCGCCGGCGACGCCCGACGCGGTGGATGATCTCTCGACCGACCCGCTATCGGTGACCGGAAGCGACACGGATGATACCGTGGGCACAGTAGCGTTATGCCTGCTCGGCGGCATCATCCTCACCGCGGGTCCCGCTGCCGTGGAGTTGTGCGGGACATCGGCACAGATCCTGGCTGCGGTCGCTATCATGGGACCAAATCCGGTGATGAAAGAGCGCATCGCGGCGGCGGTGTGGCCGGGTGTAGATCGCAGTCTAGCCATGAGCCGTTCGCGCAACGCCCTCTCCAAGCTGCGCAAGGAGCTAGCGGCTTCGCCGGTGGCGAATCTCGGGATCTTGCGCGAGACGAACGGGCCGAAGGGGACGGTACAGATTAATCCGGAGGTGGTGGACGTCGATCTATACCCGTTGGCGCAAGCGCGCGATGAGCTGCTTGGCGCCGAGGTCGGCGCGCGCCTACCGCTGCTCGAGTGTGTCGTGGCGGTCTACAAGGGCGATCTCTGCGGAAAATCGATCGACCAGTGGAAGGGGGATTGGGTCCGCGAGCGCCGCGACGACATGCGGAAGACGTATATGCTCGCTCTCGAAGAGTTGGCGATTGCCCGCGATGACGCGGGCGAGCCGGTCGCGGCGCTCACCTTGGCGCGGAAGTGGGTAGAGGTCGATTGTGACAACGAGAAGGCGCACCGTTTCCTGATGGATATCCTCTATCGCAACGGCGATTTCGATGGCGCGCTCGCGCACTACTCCGCGTTAACGGTCGCGCTGGACGCGCGCGGAGATAAGCCGAGCCAACTCACGGAGAGCTTATATCGGCGAATCATGCGTGGGCGGGGCGTGTCGCGCGACACGGATACGGGGAGCGGAACGCCCCTCCCCGAGCGCGCGACTGTCGCGCGATAGGCCGGGTATACTCCGGCAACGCGCCATCACGCGCATGCGGCAGATCGTGGGGCGGGGCGATCCGCCCGGCGTGGACGGGACTATCGCAACCGTGTCGCGAGGCTGCTGAATGGGACGCGGCCTGGTCGCGTTAGCGGTCACCCTCCCCGCGCTTCCGATATATAGCCCGCTATCCGCCGCGAGCACGGGAGTCATGCGTGTGGGTGTGGATCGGGGGAGCCGTAGACGTGGAGAACGCCAGGGGCTACGCCCCCGGCGGTGAACGAGGATGTGTCATGGGCGAGGCGTCTATCCATGCCCGCTCTTTGTCTATCGCGCAAGGCGGCGCGGCAAAGGCCGCGCCGCGTGAGAAGGAGACGAAAGTGAACGCGGTACGAGACGGCGAGGGAGGCGTTTTCGCGTCGCTCGGCAGTTGCCATGATCCCGCCCATTCCCCGCGGCTCGTGGTCGCCGCTACCCGGGCGGGTGGTCAGGACCATGTCGACGCGACGCCTCTGGCGACAAGTGAGCGTGGAGGGAGACGGGAGGCGGGGTTCCTGTCCCCGCATGGAGACGATCTCGCGGCGATGGCGCAATACATGCGCGAGATCGGCGCGTGTTCGCTCCTCACGCACGCGCAAGAGATCGCCCTGGGTCAGGCGATCGTGGCCGGAGACCTGGATGCGCGTAACGCCTTGGTGGTCGCCAATCTGCGCCTGGTCGTATCGGTCGCTCGCCGCTATCGGAGGCGGGGGATCGATCTCGATGACCTGATCCAGGAGGGGAATATCGGGTTGGCGCGCGCGGCCGATAAGTACGACTGGCGGAAAGGATTTCGTTTCACGACCTACGCGGTCTGGTGGATTCGCCAGGCGATGACGCGCGCCGTCCTCGATCATGGGCGGGCCATACACATCCCGGTGTATCTGCAAGACTCGATGGGCCGGCGCGCGCGGACGGCGACATCGCTGGGAGAACAGCTGGGCCGCACGCCCACCGATAGCGAACTTGACGCGCTCCTGGGCGCTCCCCTGTTGAACGTCGACGAGGCCAGCCGTGCGGCCATGGATCCCCGTTCCCTCGACACGCCTATCGGCGACGTAGAGGGAGGGGCCCTGACCCTCGCCGATCTGCTCGCGGACGACCCTACCAGGTCTCCGGACGCGCTGGCGATCGAGAGGGTGGGTCTCCTTGAGTTGGGTGCGATCATGGCGCGCGCGTTGAGCGAACGCGAACGCGCCATCATCAACGGACGCTATGGCCTTCTGGACGGAACGCCGCGCAAACTCGCTGAAGTCGGCGGAAGCCTGGGTATCACGCGTGAGCGGACGCGCCAGATCGAGAAGATTGCCATCGAGAAATTGCGTCAAGCATTGGCCGTCGATGAGGGCGGGCACGCCCGTGGCGCCTGAATAGCGCGGGTGGCGCGTGCAGGGAGATCGACCGGGCAGTTCTGCTATGGTGGGGTGTGTCAACCCGTCGGTGGGGGCCAGTCCTTGTATCCGGCAGTGGCCCGGCGTCATTTTAGCCATGCCGCGCGTCCGGATCGACCACGATCTTTGTCCGTACTCGCCCTCGGTTCGGATGTGCCCCGTGCCTTTTGGTCACAAGCTTGCGACTGGCACAATGACCCTCGCCCGCCCGCTCTCCGCGCGGGAATAATGCGGACGCGCACGCGCCGCTAGGGGCGGCCAAACGCCGTTTGGTCGCCCCTACATCCATCCGATAAGATAATGCGGGATGAGCCCGCGCCGCCCTGGGCGACAATTAGCCTCTTGCGACCGTGGTCGCTGTGGTTTGCCCTGCGACCCGGTCGCGGGGCTCCGGCTCGTTATACCGCCTTTTCAGTATGGAAGCATGTAGCGACGCGTGCGCGTCCGTACAACGATCGTTCTCATCCGCTTTGACACTCCTACGGCTGAAGCCGATGGGATTCGCGCGTGTAGCCTCCACCCGCTACGGGTGGGTAGTCACGGAGCTTCTGGTGCGACGTTTCTGTCGCATCGGTCGTCCCGAAGGACGAGCGGAGTGCCATACACCGCTCCCCGCCGAACAACCAGGACCATGACAGTCGGGGTTCTCTCAAGCACGGTGGGGAAGGACTGCCGCCGGTCTCCAGATAGCGGATCACGCCGACCGCTATCCATGCCAAAGAATCCCGGAACATCCGGGCGCAGCACGGCCCGGAACATCCGGCGCTGTCCTCTCCATTTGACCATGGAGCACGACCGTGGACGCGCCGCTTGTCGCGGCAGGTCGCTCCGGTGATCCGATTCATCCCACGCCTGTAGCCGTGGGTCATCTCGGAGGTTTCTGTCAGGCTATGACTGGCGTCATACGAAAACCGGGCGTCACATGGGCTCCCAGGAGGCCCAGGAGCCCTGCGTACATGACTGATAGGTCATGCCTACCGAGGACCGTCTGTGTAGTCCTCTGTAGTCCTCGGGGAGGCCACCGCGCCCCCGTTCCCATCCTGTTGAGGTCGTCCGCATATGCGGCTACGTTGTGCCAGTGGCGCGCCTAATTAAGTTTCGTTATACTTGCGATGCTCACCCAACCCGCGTCCCATCGGTGGGGCGTTTAACGCACAGATAGGCGCGGATCGGTGTGTCGATGCATCCGTTATTGTATCCGACGTGTCATGTCATCACGGGAAAATGGGTCACGAGATCGGCTGAAAGCCTCCGTCGAGATGTCGTTCACGGCGATGGCGGCGATCATGGTGTACGGGGTTGCGCCCGAAGAAATGGGGACGGCGATGATGTCGAGGGGTTTGTTGCGGATAGGCTGTGTGTTGGCATTGGCGTTATGCGTGGTGGCGCAATCGTTGGTCGGTTCGTCTGCCCGCGCCGCCACCGCGCCGCCACCGCCGCCACCGCCTCCGGCTGCGTCGATAACGCTTAACCCCGATCGTGCCCTCCCGGACGCCGTGTTCACCGTAGCGGGACAGAACTTTGGCAATGGCTCCGTCACCATCACATGGCGTGACGCGGTGGGACACAATCAAGTCCTGGATTATGCCCCTCTCACCAACGGCTCGTTCTCTAAAACGGTGACAGTCCCCGCCAATGCGGCGCCCGATGTCTACACGGTCACGGCCCTCAACCAAGCCAATGGTAAAGAGGGCAGCGCCATTTTTACGGTAACGACCCCCAATACCTATGCGACAATTTCTCCGGCGACGGGAGGCCCGGATGCGCGTTACACCATCAGGGGTGGAGGGTTCCCGTTCTCGGACAGCCTCAACGTCCTCATGGATGGTGCGGTCATCGCGACGACGCGCACGGCCCGCGACGGTACTTTTTCCCTCACCTTCGTTTTCCCCGCGACGAGCGCGCCCCCGAACGGACCCCATTCGTTGCTGATCGAGGACGGGGGAGGGTTGAGCGCGACCGTCCAGGTGACGATCACGGGCGGGAGCGACCCGGGGAGCGACTGCAACTGGATCTGCCAGGCCTTCACCACGGCGGTCAAGGGTCTCGCGGCGGCCGCGCTCGCGCCGGTCACGGCGCTCATGCTCGGGGTCGCCGCGCTGATCGACAACGCGACAGGCAGCATATGGCGCGACATCAACCCCACGTTGACCTATGCTAACGGGACGGTGTTCGATGCCTGGCACGCGATGATGTGGCTCGGATATGGCCTCCTGGGGGTTTTCTTCCTAGGATGGGTTATAGCGTACATCTTGGGATTCTCCAGAGACCCGTTGCCCCAGGTGTTCGCCCGGCTGGTTGTCACCGCCTTGCTGATGGGCGGGGCCTTCGATCTGTTCACCTGGTCACAGCAGACGATGAACCTGATGCTGGGCGCGCTCGACAATTTCACGTTCGCCAGCTTCTTCGACCAGATGAACATGCTCCCCCCCTCGGCCGGTGGCGTCCTGACGTTCACGCTCGCGCTGCTGGCACTCTCGGTGATGGTCATCATCCTGACGGTCCAGGTCTACATACGCATAGCGATCATGGACATCACGGCGATATTCTCGGGCCCGATGTTCGCGACATTCTTCCGTCCCGCGACCTCCAGCATTGGGATGTTCTGGGCTATGACCTATCTTGGTCAGCTTGTCGCAAACATCGCGCAAGTCATTACCCTAGAAATAGGGCTCAAGATCATGGTAGCCGGGATGTCCGGGCAGGCTGGCTTGAACAAAGACATCAATGCGATTTTCTTTTCGACGGGTATGTTTATGGCGACGATCGCCCTTCCGGGTATCCTGCAGCGTGCGCTCGGCGGGGCTGGTCTCCATCATACCCCCTTGACGTTGATGGCCCTTGCGGCCAGTACGCATAGAAGCGCGGGTGGGGCCGCGCAGGCGGCACGCGCGTCACTGGGCACGGGGCCGGTGCGGGCAGCGGCTGGCGCCGCCGCGGGGCCGGCCGGTGCGGCGGTGGCCGCCGCGACGATGATGGGTCGCGCCGCATCGGGGGGGGCAGCTCTTGCGACAGGTGGGCGGGTTGGCACGATGCCCGGCTTCGCGGGCGGACCCGCCGCAGCCGCCACGGCGGGCCGTACCGCCGCCGGGGCCGCCACGGCGGTGACGAGTGGCGCGGCCACAGCATCCATGAGTAGTGGTGGCGCGGCCACAGCATCCATGAGTAGTGGTGGCGCGGCCACGGCGGGTGGTGGTGGCGCGGCCACGCCGCCCGCGCCCATGGGCGTCGTGCCCGCGCCCATGGGCGCGGGCGGCGCCTCCTCGTCGGCGGGTGGCGCCTCCGCTGATTCAACCGGTGGCACGAGTATTCTTGACGCAACGCCCGATCAGAATGGCACATGGTCGACGACAGGGACGGCTCCTGGAGACATGGGAGGGCGTACCGCGACGGCCGGCGCTACGGGTGGTATGCCGTCCTCCGGAGGTGGCGCGGGAGGACACCAGGGTGTGGCCGCCACCTCCGGCCCAAGCGCCCAGACGGGGACGGCGCAGATGATGGGGCGCTACATGTCGTCCAGCAATATTACGCCGCGACAGGTCGCCGCCAATATCCCGGCGATGGACGTGCCCTCGATCGCGCAGGGACACTGGGACAACTATCGAGCGTCGATGGAAAACCCGAACGTCTCGGCCGCGCAACACTTCGGGGGTGCGGACCTCGACGAGGGGCAACGCCACGATCGCGCGGCGCATTTTGCGCGCTCGCTCGGGTTCGACCCGGCCAGTGACGAGAGCGCTTGGGCGCGCCACTGGATGCACCGACATGTCGACAACGGGACTATGACGGATGAAAACGTCACGGCCGTCGCGGCGCAGGCGATTGAGTACGGGCGAAGCGGCGCGACGCCGGCGTATCCGCGGCCGGGTAACGGCATCGCGCCACCGACGCCGGCGACGTTCCGCGCGGCGAAAGACCTGCGGACAAATTCCGCGCCCGATGGGTTGGCGAGCCGCGGCACGGCCGGAGAGAGCGTCGGCTAACGATACATGTGTTGCCCGACGTGGGCTGCGCATGGGGCGCGATGGACTACTGGGGAGATGACGATGGCACAGCTATGGGGGGAGGATGGGTCGACGCGCGGGCCGCCGCACCGCGCGTCGACGAGGTAAATCGGTGACCCCACGGCGGGGAATCGTATCATCGGCGCGTCTTGCGCCGAGCGATAGCCCGGGTCAGTCGTTCAGGTACGGTCGAATCGTTCAGTCGCATACATAGTAAGGTAGAGGTAGAAGACTATGCAACTCGCTTTTTCGCTCATCGCTTTCGTGAACATCTTCTCGCTGCACCTCGCGGCGATTCACCCGCAACTGGTCCATGTAGCGCAGATGCCCGCCGCCTGTCCCGCCGGCGCCCTCGGTGCGGTCTGCACCAAGGGCGATACGGCTCTCACCGATATCAAGAACCTGTTGGTCCAGTGGGGCTTGACCGGCGCCGGTGTCGCGTTCGCCCTAGGCGCGGCCTGGTACGCCATCGCCCGGCACAACACAAAGCAGCGTGAGTACGCCTCGATGGCGATGGTCGGATCGCTCGTCGGCCTGTTCCTGATCGGCATTTCCGCGTTAATCCTCACCGCCGTTACAGCCCTCAGCGCGTAACGAGGACGGCCACTGCTTCCCGATGGCGACAAGAGGCGCGCGCGGCCCGTGTGGTGCGGCGAATCCCACACGGGCCGCGCGGTCTCTCCGTACCCGTCACACGCCATCTCTCCCTATCATGACCATTTAAGACGAAGCCCTCCCGCGGAGATGTATATGAGCACTCACATGGTCCCACGGCATCTACAAAGCAAAAACTACGTCCTCGATTTCGGGCCCCTGAAATTTACCTTTTTGCGCATGGGCATCGTGGCGGTGGGCGTCTTGTTTGCCTTAACACTCGTGGCCACCAAACACCTGTCGCCGACCATCAAATTTCCGGGGGCTGGCGTGTGTGTGGTACTCACGATCATCATCGGGTGGGTCGAACCCTATGGCCGCGCCCCATGGACATGGGTGCTGCTGGCCTTCAAACACTTCACGTCGGATAGGACGTTTGTCTACCGGCAGGTCCAGCCCGACGCTGTCGGCGCGGCCCCGTCGGATGGCGAATCCGACGGGGACACATTGGCCGTCGCGCCCGCGCTGCGCGCCGCCATGGCCCCCGAGAACGGCCAGAACGCGACGGCGTCGACGAAAGCCAAGGGGCGTGCGGCGCGTAAAGAACGCGCGGCGAAGGCCTCGCCGTCGCGCTACCGCCCGACGCAAGGACTCCCATTCATGCCGCGTGAAATTGCCAACAGTATCGTTGAGATGCCGGATGGGGGGCTTTCCGCCGGATTTGAGATCCAGGGTCTCCCCCTCTCGTTCATGGCGCGCGTGGATGTCGACGATGTCGAGGAACAGTTCAAGCAGATGCTGCGCGCGATCCCGTTCCCGACCCAATACATGGTGCATGCCCGCTATGCCGACACCTGGGGCCATGTGTCGGGACGCTTGCGGCGGTTGCGGGACCTCCCGGAGGAGGTCAATGGCTTCAGCATGGAACGGTTGCGCCAACTCGAATACGAGGACGTGAACTTCGTGGAGTCGGAGGCGCGGCGCGTGGGCGCGATCGATCTCGCCATGTACGTCGTGGTGCCGCTCGAGGCGCCGGCCGCCGCCTCGGCTTTGCGCGGCGACGCGCGTAAGCGTCGTCTGCGCGAGTTGGAAGACCGTTGTGCCACCATGTGGACCGCCCTGCGCGGGATGGAGCTATCGCCGCGGCGGCTCGATACGGGAGGGCTGTTCGCGTTGTACCAGGCGGCGACCGACCCGCGCGCCGCCCAGATGCAACCCATCCAGAAACACCATCGAGCCCGGGCGTTGGTGGGCATCACATCATTCAAGGGAAAGAAAGGGACAGCGTAATAGCCATGAGAGACCGAGAGGCTTCCGCACCGACGGTGGCGCATGGGGACCGCGCGACGGTGGCCCGGCCGAGCCACCGTCGCGCCGCCGAGAGACACTCTATGTGGAGGTTTCTATGAAACGGCCCCGTCTACCTTTCTCGCCGTCGCGCGCGTCGACGGCCGCCGACAACGCGTGGGGCGTCGCGCGGACAAACGGTCAGCGCGACTTGCTCGCGCCCGACATGGTGCGCGCCAGGACCGCCCACGTCGAGGTGGGGGAGACCCACATCGGGACGCTGGCCGTCACAGGATATCCCCCCTGGGCGCGTTCGGGGTGGGCGGACGAGATCCTCGTGCCGTCGGAGCCCCGCGACATCGTGTTGCACGTCACGCCGCAGGACCGCAGGAAAGCGATCGAGCGCACCAGCGCGAATCTAACCGGACTCAAGGCCCAGCGTAACCAGGCGACGCAGCGGGGGCAGGAGGTCAACGAGGATCGTGAACAGGAAATCGAGTCGGCGCAGACCCTGCTCACCGAACTGACGGCGCGGCAGGAGGGCGTCGTGCGGGTGGGTTTCTACATCGGGGTGCACGGGCGTACGGCCGATGACATGGAGGATCGACGTCGGCGTCTGTCGAATAGCATCTCCCTCCAGGAGGCCCTGGCGCGCAAGCTGTATCTGCAGAAGACGGACCCACTCCACACCTTGATGCCCATCGGGCAGGATCGCTCGCAGCTCACGGTGGACCTCGACTGCGGGTCGCTCGCGCGCACATTCCCGTTCGGGACGCTGGTGCTGAACCAGCCGGACGGCATCTTCTTCGGCTGGAATCCGATCAATAAGACGCCCGTGTGTATCAACCCCTTCAGTAAGACGGCGGACAATTCAAACTCGTGTATCATCGCGAAATCCGGCGCCGGCAAGTCGTACACGGCGAAACTGATCGAGGTGTTGCGGTCGATCGCGCGCGGGGTGCAAGTCATCGTGATCGACCCCAAAGACGAGTACTGGCCGATCGCGCAGCGCCTGGGCTTCCAGGTGCTGCGGCTGTCCGTGGGCGGGAAAGACCGCATCAACCCGTTGGCCCTCCCGCCGATGGAGAACAACTGGTCCGACAACGGGGGGGGCGGCGACGCGATGCGCGAGCACTTCGCCAAGCTGCACGGCCTCATCAACCTGCTCATCGGGCGCACCGACCAGGTGACGGAATATCGCGGCGTGCTGGACACGGCCCTCTACGCGACGTACGCGAAGAAGGACATCCACCCCGGCCTGCCGTACGCCGGCAAGGTGATGCCGGTCCTCTCCGATCTGGTGGCCACGCTCAGGGATGTCGACACGAACTATGGCCTGGCGACCAAACTCGAACCGTTCTCGTCGGGGACCTATAGCGGCCTGTTCGAGGGCCAGACCTCGATCAAGTCCAACGCGCCGCTGACGGTTTTTTCCATGCAGGAGGTGCCCGACGAGGTCAAGCCGGCCATGATGTACATGGTGGCCCAATATGTGTGGAGCCAGGCCAAAGCGGACGTGCGCACGCCGCGCCGTCTCATCATCGACGAGGCGCACCGGATCGTGCGTTTCCCCGCCGGCGATGTGTTCGTCGAGGACCTGGCGCGCACGGCGCGCTCATTCCACCTCGGCGTCACGGCGATCACGCAGGACCCGCAGGACTTCGTGACCAAGGCGGCCGGTCGCGCCATGCTGCTCAATTCGAGCTATGTCATCCTGCTCAAGCAGAAGAAGGAGATCGCCGCGTCCCTGAAGAAGGACCTGGTGCTCTCGGACGAGCAGGTCAAGTATCTCACCAGCATCGACGTGGGGCAGGGGATGGTGCTCGTCCAGCACCCCGACATCGAGAACAAACAGGTGCCGATCCCCGTGATCTTCACGGCGAGCCCAAGCATGCACGAACTCTGCGAACTCGACCCGCGTCGCATGGCGGCGCCCACGCCGGCCGCGAGCGGCCCGGCGGTCGCCGCGCGGTGACGGCCGCGGGCCGCCCGGCCGCGGCCGTCGCCGCGCGGCCGTGTGCGAGGGTCGTCACGGACGAGGGCGAGCGCCTCGGTGACGCGGGTAGTATCGGAGACCCACGGCTAAAGACCGTGGGTTTTCCGTGATGATGTGTCGCGCGACCGCGCGAGAAGAAACGACTAACAGCCTATCCGAAAAGTGGGTGGGCCGGGCACCGTGTGTGCGCGCGGAGGGTGGACTGCCACCCAGGACACTCCAGCGAGGTCGGTGGGGGCCGT
>JAABUO010000836.1_pt1 | contig 47813 bp, 55 predicted proteins | sample 5559291 | NCBI WGS metagenome assembly JAABUO01 (sample SAMN10711878, study PRJNA513372) | rock metagenome | isolation source: Antarctica rocks | place: Antarctica: Victoria Land, Finger Mt sud
CGCAGGACATTTCTTGCCGGGGTTTTCTACAACCCCGGCACCTTGCCGAACTTTAGAACTTTTAGGATGTTACTATGAGCAACGCCAATAACGTCACGATCATGCCCGGCAGCTACGAAAAGACCGGGCAGTTCAATCTGCGGACTAAGACATATATTGCGCGGACCGTGACCGACTGCCTGCTGCAAGCCAAACAGGAGCTAGGCCCAGACGCGATCATCGTCAGCCGAAAGCAGTTCAAGAAAGGGGCGCTGTTTGGCCGGTGGGGCGGGCGCGACATGGTGGAAATGACGTTCGGCACCTACCAGCAGCCGGTGATGCCGCCGCTAAACCCTAACTTGCGCTACTCCGGCGGCGAGAAGCCGAGCGAAGCCGAAGCTGCGCGGATCGCAGAGCTGGAAGAGAAACTGGCGAAGCTGACCGCCAGCGTCCGAGGATTGGGCGATGCGCCTGCGGAAGCGAAGGCCGAGAAGCCAAAGCCCACCCGCACCCTGCCGGCGTTCGTGCCTGCCTCCCTGCAAGCCGACTTGCAGGGCAGCCAAGAGGGCGCAACCCGGCTTGTTGCTTCGGAGCCGCCGCCCGCCCGAAGCCGCCGCCGCAAAGAGGCTGTCCCGGCCCCCACAGCCGCAACGGAAGAAGGCTACCCGAGCCTGATGCAGCAGCTTGTAGACGCCGACATCGCCGCGCCGCTGGCCCGGCAGCTCCTCTCGGAAGTCCCGGCGGGGCTGACGGCCTCTGATGCCGCGACATTCCTCAGAACCGTCCTGTCCCAGCGGCTTCGCATCTCAAACGGCGTGGACGCGCTTCCTGCCCAGGGCAAGATGCGTCTGCTGGCCTTTGTCGGCACCACCGGCGTCGGCAAGACGACCACCATCGCGAAACTGACGGCCCGCTACGCTCTGATGGAGCGGCGCAAAGTCGGCGTCATTACGCTGGACACGCAGCGGATCGGCGCAGCGGAACAATTGCAGAAGTACGGCGAGATTTTGCGCGTTCCCGTCAAAGTCGCCCATGACAAGCTGGAGCTGATCCAGCAGCTTGAAGCCTACGCTGCCGAGGGCAAAGAAATCGTTCTCTTAGACACGGCGGGCCGTTCGCCGAACGAAATGATCCCGCTGGGCGAGACCGCGCATCTGTTTGAGGGGGTGGGGGCCGTGCAGAAGTATCTGACGGTCCCCGCCGTGCTGGGGCAGCGAGACATGGAGAACATCGTCACGAAGTTTCAGAACATTTTCATGCCCGACGCCGTGATTTTGACCAAGCTTGACGAGGCTTCCGACCACACCTGCTTCGGGCGTTTGCTGACGCTTCAAGCCAAGTTCGGCCTGCCTCTGGCGTTTGTCACTACCGGCCAGCGCGTTCCCGACGACATTGTCCTGCCTGATGCTCACGCTATTGCATCCCGTATTCTGTCCGCACCGCTGCTCTAAAATCTTTTATTCCAGTTTTGTAACTTTTTCGCGATTTAAAATGTAATGTCCAGTATAATTGCTTGTCAGATAAGTTGTATGCTAAGGACGTGAAGGAGGGCTGGGAAGTTGACTATCTTAGATTTGCCGCAAGTTCCGCTGATGCTGTCGCACCACCACAGTGACCGCAGCGAAATTCTTTCTGTCACCGGGTATATGGATACGTTTACCGTGCCCACACTCCAGCCGGCCCTGCTGGCAACGGTGGAGCGTTTGGACCACCCAAAAGCGGGCCTACTGACGGTGGACATCAGCGGCGTCCGCCTAATTGACCACGACGGCCTCCAAATGCTGCTCCGCGTCCGCGAAAAAATCACCGACCAGGGCCGGACGCTCGTCATCCGCCTGCGCCCCGGCTCCCAGCCCGAAACCGTCTTTCGCGGCAGCAAACTCGCCAGCCTGCTAAATGCCGCCTATGAGCCTGCCGCATGAAGTTCGGACTCAATAGAAGAAGCAGGAAAAGCCAATCCAAGATGGGATTGGCTTTTTTCATCGTTGGGCACTCCACAGTGCTATGAAGTGACTTTGAGCGTCAGGGTATCACTCTCAAAGCTGCGGCCTTTACCTGGATAAAAGGTCACTCGGAAGCGGATGTTTCCTGGCTTCGCATCTGTTTCTAGTGCGGCGTCCTGCCGGAATTGTTCGCCTGGCTTGAGTGTGATGACGCGCAGCGGGTTCCAGTGACACGGTCCCGACCCGCCCTGGAAAAATAAACGCCGGTCAGAAATGCTCCACAGTTCGCCCCACGAGCAGCCATAAGTGTAAAGTGTTTGCGGGCGGCTGGAAATGTTGGCGACATCCATTTCAACCGGGCAGGAGTGCCCAACCCGCACTTGCGGTTTCAGAAGTTTTACGGTGACACGCAAGCTGCCGTTATTCGGGATACTCGGCACAGCAGGAGGCGGCAGGGGCGGCGCAGCCGAAGCCGCTATCATTCCTGCGAGAGAACTGACAATCGCAAGCATCTTTAGGAACATGTTATAGACCTATTTAAGTGGCAGCAAGTATGTGGTGCTGAATAGTCAAAACCACGGTGGTCCCGGTGCCGCCGGTGAGCAGGTAGACGGAGTCGGCGGAGCGGAGCATCAGCCAGAAGCCGTGGCCGAGCGAGTCTTTGGTGCTGTAGCCGAGTTCCAGCGTGGCGCGGGGAAGCTGGGCAAGACTGATGCCGGTGCCGTGGTCGGAGATCCAAACTTGGACTGCCTTTTCGTCACCACGAATTGCCGCTTCGCCGCCGCCACCATGCACTACGGCATTCATCGCCGCTTCTCCGACCGCTGTTGTCAGAGCGTTCATTTCGTCGCCGGTAAACTGACGTGCCTGAGCCGCAGCCTCCGACTCGTGGCGCACCGAAGAGAGAGTTTCGCGGCTGAGGGCAAAGTCCGTAATCAGCGGCAGCGGGGTGGGCAGATCGGACGGCGTATCGCAGAGATGCAGCCGGCCTTCCGTGACCGAAAGCAGAACATCGCGGAAGAAAACCTGACGCGCCCGCGCTTCCGACCGGGACCGTTCCAGCTCCATGACAATGTCTTCGCCCCGCAAAAACGCCGGGAAGCGCACGGCATTGACCAGAATGGCGAAGCCGATGTCTGCCGTGACCATGGTCCAGGGAACATTTACCGGATATGTCAGCTTCCAGTAGGACATCCCTTCCAGTAGATGACCTACACCACAGGTAAAGAAGACCAACGGGACAAAGACGCCGAGCAGCCGCTGGAACCAGAGCTGGCGCGACACCAGCAGCGTGAAGGTCAGAACAACGGCATCGCCAATAAGCAACGCGGCGAATGGCTCAAAGTGAAGAACGCAGTAGAGGTCGAGCAGGAATGAGGCCAAAACATAGCCCAGCGCGTAGCCGAGATCCCGCAGGTGCTGCCGGTTTCGGGCATACATCCGCAAAAAATAAAAGAGCATCGCGCCGAAGACGCCGAAGTAGGAAAGGCTAATTTCCACATGGCCGACACTCCAGATGCGCGACAGGCTCGGGTCCATCAGGACGCAGCGTTCCATGACGTCCGTGCGGGGCGGATGCACGAAGGTCAGCCCCAGCAGGCCGTAAGCCGCAGCCAGCAGCAGAGCCGGAAAGGCCCAGGCGGTCAAGGGCGATTTAGATGAAGATGGCGTCGGAGTGTTCACTGCCATGAAACCATTATACCAAGTGCGCCGGGGAAAATCACAAACAAGGGGAAAATCACAAACAAAAAGCCAATCCACTTGGGATTGGCTTTTTGTTTCACAGAGCGGGAGACCAGGCTCGAACTGGCGACATTCTCGTTGGCAACGAGACATTCTACCACTGAATTACTCCCGCAAGAAGTTGGACTGTGGAGAAACACTGACGAGGAGTATTATGCACTAAGCCGCCAGAGTTTGTCAACAGGTTCCGCGCTTTTGGCGAAAAAATTTGGTGCCTTCCATCGGACTCGAACCGACACTGTATGCGGCCTAAACGCATTCTCTCTACCAATTGGAGTAGGAAGGCCCATAACGAGATTTAAGTATATCTAAGCGGCGGGGGAGTTGTCAAGCCTCGGGTACATAAAGCTCGGGTATAATCTGGGTAGGTACAATTTGGGGAGGAATTGCCTGGCCTGCCGGTGAAAGTGGAGGCAGGCACTCCTCCCCGTTAATCAATACTTTTATTACTACTCTCGAACTTTATTGCGAGATACTCAAGGAGCTACACTGTTTGTTATGGCCGAACAAGAAAGACCGGGCAGCGACGACTCCCTGGAAGCTGCTAATGCGATTCCAGGTGTCCAAGACGATCTAGAAGACAACTACGGCGGGCGGCAGCCGATTGACCTCGACGCACCTGTCGCGTCCCCGCCTCCTGCTGCTGAAGCGCCAGCGGAAGCCGCTGGGGGCGATGCTGCATCCCAAGTCAGCACCAAAGAAATGGATGAGCTGCGGGCGCAGGCCCAAACCGCCAACGAAAACTACCTGCGGGCGCTGGCGGACTTGCAGAACTTCCGGCGGCGCAACGATGAAGCCGTCAAGCGCCAGATCCGTGATGCGAACGAACGGCTGATCAAAGATCTGCTGCCGGTACTGGATGATTTCGATCTCGCACTGGACGCCGCCCGCAAGACCGAAAGCTACGAGCAGCTCATCGGTGGGGTCAGCGCCGTCGCCCGCAAGTTCCTCGTCACGCTGAACAAGCAGGGCGTCGAGGCGATCCCGGCAGTTGGCGAGCCGTTCAATACGGAAGTGCATGAAGCGGTGATGCTGGACGAAGACAGCGAAGAGCCGGACGAGACGGTCACGGCGGAGCTTCGCAAAGGCTATACCCTGCATGACCGGGTCATCCGCCCCTCGCTGGTGAAAGTCGCGAAGAAGGGTTAATCCCATAGGGGCGCAGCAAGGTCGGAGGGCGCAGCAAGCAGCGCCCCTGCAAGTCATTGACAAAACGGTAACTGAGAGCAGCGAATGAACGCACAGCGGCTGCGGCCACTTGGAACAGGCGACATTTTTGACGAGGGGTTTGACCTGTACAAGCGGAATTTCGTGTTTCTGCTGCTGGCGACCGCCGCCGCTGTCGTGCCGCTGGACATTGGGCTGGCTTTTTTGACGCCGCGCCTTCTGCCGGCGGTATTTGATTTGTTTGGGCTAACTTCCAGCCAGTCCGATGCGTTCTGGGTCTGGACTGTCACCAGTCTCGTGCGGCTAATCTTCTTTTTGCCGCTGTATCTGATCGCGATTGGGCCGGTGACGGCGGCGGCATCCGCGCGGTATCTGGGCCAGGATGTCGCGACTGGAACCGTCTTCCGGCTTTGCCTGCGCCGGACACCGGCGCTGCTGCTGGCCGCGCTCTTTTCGGGACTTATGCTGGCGCTTGGCGCGGCGTTTTGCGGCGTGCTGTGGCTGGCGGCGGCGACCCAGCTTTTGTTTACGCTGCAAGCGCTGCTGGTGGAAGGGCTGGGACCGGCTGCGGCCATGCGCCGCTCCGGGAAGCTTGCCGCCGGCTACGGCGGCCGGGTCTTTGGGTGCCTGCTGCTGCTTGGCGGGGTGCTGTCCGTGGTCAGCCTGGGACTGCGCCTGCCGCTAGCGTACCTCGTGGACACGGTGCTGAATATCGCGCCGGGCGCGTCTTCTTTATATGGGGGCGGCGCAGGCGGAACCGCCCAGCAGCAGGTCGTTGCGCTCATCAGCAGCGGCCTGGCGCACTTGCTGCTCATTCCCTTTATTGTGTGCGTGATTACCGTACTTTACTACGACCTGCGAATTCGCAAAGAAGGCGTTGACATCGAGTTCATGGCCCAATATCTGAATTATCCGCCGCTGAGTGCGCTCGGCCCCTATTTGCCGCCGGTGCCGACGTTTGGCCCAGTTCCTTATGGAAGAGTGCCGGTGGGCAGGCCGCCAGTGGCAGGGGCAGAGCTGCCGAAGGGGGATCTGCCGAGATGAGATGCATTCTTGGCATTATCGTCTTACTGATGCTGACGATGGCAAAGATTTGGGCAGCAACGCCGCAGGAGTATGACCGGGCGCTGGGACAAGTGCAGGCGGCGCTGACCCGCCAGTCCCAGGCGCTTGGGGCACAGGTGATCTCGTCCGGCCCTTCGCCTTCGCTCGTGGCGCAGCAGGCGCTTTTGCCCATCCATGCCGTTGGAGCTGCGGGCCAGGTGCCGGTTCTGGTCAACACGTCCCCGCTTGTCGCTGCAATCGGCACGGCTGAGAGGCTGAAAGACACGGACCAAAAACTGAGCGCTCTTGAAGCCGTGTCACGGCAGATTGGACTGCTCCGGCAAACGCTTGCTCAGACGCCGCCGCAGGTGCCGGCCACGGCAGTCTCGTCGGCACGCGCTGTGCTGGCCCGGCCCGAGTTCGCGTCCGACCCGCCCCCACCGCCGTCGGTTGCGGACAAGCTGGCGGCATGGCTGGACAAGCTGCTGCGCCGGCGGTCGTCGCCGCAAACGCCGAATGTGCCGAACGCCAACCCGAAGGTCATTCTCGGCATTTTAATCGCGATTGCCGGCGGCGCGTTTGCGGTGCTGGTCGCGGTGCTGGTCCAGGCAATCGGGCGGCGGGAAGCGCGGGCCAGGCCGCTGGCGCTGGACGAAGAAGAAACGGCTTTAGTGGAAGCGCGGGACAACAACAGCCTGCTGGCGCTGGCCGAGCAGCAGGCAAAAGCGGGGGACTACCGCCGCGCGTTCCGGCTGGTTTATTTGGCGTCCCTGGTCGCTTTGGACACAAATGGCGTTTTGCGGTTCGACCGCTCCAAGACCAACTGGGAATACCTGCGGGCCATGCGGGCGTCGGGCCGGAGCGATGTGTACGCAGCGCTGACGCCGCTGACGCGTGAGTTTGACCAGGTCTGGTACGGGTTTGCGCCGGCGGATGCCTCGCAGTATGCCCGTGCGCTGGCCCAGTATCATGCCCTTCAGTCTGCGCCGATGGGGGCGGCATCCACGTAATGCGTAACAGCCGGGATCTCGTTGCTGTTCTTCTGCTGCTGGCGCTGTTTGTTGCGGCCGGCCTGCTGCTGGGCGGGCGCGGAACAGGCGCAGCCCGGCTGCCCGGACCGGAAGCCGTTCCTGACCCTTCGTACACCAATGACCGGGCCTCTGGCTCGCGCGGGGCGTTTGTCTGGGCGCAGACGCTGGGCTACGAGCCGGTTCCGTGGCGTCAAAGCTGGAGCCGCCTTTCGCCGTCGGAGAACGGCGTTCTGCTGGTGATCGCTCCAAGCGTCCAGGAAACTCTGGTCACGCTGACGGGAGCAAACGGCCAGAACGGCGACAAAACGCAGTTGACCACGCGGGACGCGGTCCGCCTGCGCCGCTGGCTGAACTCGGGGACAGGGCATACGGCGATCCTGCTTAGCTCCAGGCTTGGAAGTAGCAGCACGAGTCCGTCTGCCGACGATTCACCGTCATTCGCGGACGCGCTCGACCTTGTTGTCGAGTCGGCATCGCCGGACACGGGCCGGACCGAGTTTGCGCCGCTCCAGCCGGTTGCCGACACGCAGGGCATTCTGAGTGTCCACAGTAGCTCCGGCTCACGGATCAAGCGCACACGGCCCGACGGCTTCGCGCTCTTTGGAGACAGCGCCGGGCCGCTGGCACTGGAAATCCCGGTTGGGCGTGGGCGGCTAATCGCGATTGCCGACGACGATTTGTTTTCGAATCGCCAGTTGCCGCGCTCGGAAAACGCGGTGCTGCTGGCAAACTTGCTGGCGCATTACGGGCATCCCGGCGGGCGGGTGCTGTTTGACGAGTACCACCATGGCAATGTGTTGGGCGTAGACGGCTCTGTCTGGGAAGATTTAGGCCGGCCTTTGCAGCTTGCTCTGATCCAGCTTTGCTTTGCCGCATTAGGACTTGGAGTTTTGCTGGCAGTCCGGTTCGGGCCGCCCGTGCCGCTGGTTCGCAGCGCCGCCCGTTCGTCTTCGGATTATGTCGGCTCGCTTGCCAGTTTGTACCGCCGGGCGGGCGCTTCGCAGACAGCCCTGGAAACCCTGTACCGCCAGTTCCTGCGTGACATCTGCGGACGGCTGGCGCTGCCGCCGGATGTAGATTTGGAGCGGTTGGCAGCGGTTGCCGCCCGGCGCGGTCAGATTGACAAGGAGCGGATACGCCGGCTCCTTGCCACCTGCGAGCTGCGGCTGGATTCGGGAAAAGTCTCGGAAGCCGAGCTGCTGGACTTGACCCAGCAGATGGAAAGTATCAGAAAGGACATCGGCATTGCCTGACGAAACATTAGAAACACCGCAAACTGAGACGCCGCAAAGAGAACCGCCTCAAGAGGCTTATGCGCCGGCGGCGGCTTACGCGCCGCAGCGCCCGGAACCTGCCCCAGCAGCGACGCTGTCGTGGGAAGCGCCTTCGGTAAACTTCTTCATCCCACCGCCGGTAGAAACAGCCTCAACGCCGTCTTACCAGACCGGCGGCGAGGTGCAGCGCGTGGCCCAGGCGATCACGGCGGAAGTCCATAAAGCCGTTGTCGGCCAGGACGAGACCATTGAAAATGCGCTGGCGGGCCTCTTTGCCGACGGTCATGTGCTGCTCGAAGGTGTTCCCGGCACGGCGAAGACGCTGCTGGTGCGGGCACTGGCCGCCGCCGTGTCCGGCGAGTTCAAGCGTATCCAGTTCACGCCCGATTTGATGCCGTCGGACATTACGGGCACACGCATTTTTGATCAGCAGGCGATGGAGTTTGTCTTCAAGCCTGGCCCGCTGTTCACCGGCCTCCTGCTGGCGGACGAAATTAACCGGACGCCCCCGAAAACGCAGGCCGCGCTGCTGGAAGCCATGCAGGAGCATCGAGTGACGGTAGACGGCGAAACCCATGACCTGCCGCCGGTCTTTATGGTCTTTGCGACCCAGAACCCGATTGAGTTTGAGGGAACATACCCGCTGCCGGAAGCACAATTGGACCGCTTCCTGCTGAAGCTTTTAGTCGCGTACCCGCCGCTGGAAGCCGAGCAGGCCATTCTGCGCCGCGTCCACACGGGCTTTGACGCAAACGACCTCGTGACTGCCGGCGTCCGCCCTGTCGCCGATGTCCCTTCGATCCAGCGCTGCCGGGCGCTCATTAAAAAAGTGCGCGTCGAAGAAGACATGTTCCAGTATATCACGCGCCTAGTAGCGGCAACCCGCGACCACCGCCAGCTTGTCTTGGGGGCCAGCCCTCGTGCGTCCATTGCACTGCTGGGCGTCGGCAAGGCGCTGGCCGCCATGCGCGGTCGCGATTTTCTCATTCCCGACGACATCAAAGCCATCGCTCCGGCCACTCTGCGCCACCGCCTGCTGCTGCGTCCCGAAGCCGAGATTGAAGGCGTCAGCGCCGACCGCGTGATTGAAAACATCTTGGACAGCCTTGAAGTCCCACGCTAAGGTCCTCTATGAAGTATCACATCTCGCACATGACCCGGTACGAATACGACGCGCCGCTGTCGGGCGAGTGCTTTATGGAAGCTCGCCTGCGCCCGCTCACGGTGACGGACGAGCAGGTGTGCCGGTCGTATGCAATCACAGTGAACCCATCCGTGCCGGTATTCGGCTACGATCAGCTTCACCAAATGGGCCTAGTCAACCATTTTGTCGTGCGCGGCGAGCCGTACCAAACACTCTCGATTTGTGCGGAATCTGATGTAGAGACGCTGAAAAGCAACCCGTTTGAGACGCTCAACATGCTGGTGGAAGACTGGCCTACGCTTGCAGACAAGTCGCTGCACGAAGAATATGCCGAATATCTCGCGCCAACGCCGCTTGTGCCGCTGTTCGGATCGTGGAGCGGCCCGGAGCCGCTGCCGAGCGTTCTCGCCTATGGGCAGGCGCTCTCGCATGAAATCTGTTCCCAATTTGACTATGTGCCGGGTTCCACTGATATCCTCACGCCCTTAACAGACTTTGTGGCCCAGAAGCGCGGCGTCTGCCAGGACTACGCGCATCTTATGCTCGCCGCCGCCCGTTCGCGCGGCGTTCCCGCTCGCTACGTCAGCGGCTACATCTACGCCGGCGTCGGCGATGGAACTCAGGGCGCGGGCGCGACCCATGCCTGGGTGGAGCTGTTCCTGCCCCAGTCGGAAGACTGGAAATCAACAGGTGTTTGGACCGGCTTCGACCCGACCAACGACATTCTGACCGCAGGCAGCCACATCAAAATCGCCGTGGGCCGGGACTATGCCGACGTGCCGCCGACCAAAGGCTTAGTCCGGGCCGCTGTCGGCTGCCCTCTGCCTTCAGAGACGGCGCTGATTGTGGAAGTGAGTGTGGAGCGGGTAGAGGAGTAAGGGTGCTTACGCTTTTGTTCTTCTAGGCATAGGGGCGCGGTCTGAGCGCCAAACAGGTTCACGATGATCAAAAAGGCAAACAATCAAAGTCTAGGCAATGCGCGGGATGCCAAGCAGGATGAGTTCTATACTCAGCTTGGCGACATCAGCAACGAACTGAAGCACTACAAGGCGCAGTTGCGCGGGAAAACGATTTTCTGCAACTGCGACGATCCCTTCGAGAGCAACTTCTTTAAGTATTTCGCGCTCAACTTCAATGCACTAGGTCTCCAAAAACTAATTGCCACCAGTTACAAGGGATCGCCTATCGCTGGCTCGGAATTGTCGCTGTTTCCGGCAGAAGAGGCTGGCGAGGTTCGGGAGTCCTATGCCATTGAGATCAATGAAATACCTGACCAGGACGGCAACGGGGCGATTGACCTGACTGATGTGGAGTACCTGCTGACACATGACGCCAACACGTCTCGGCGGCTGTACGGGGATAGTATCTATGGGGCTGCTGATTTTCGGAGCCGCGAGTGCGTGGAGTTATTGAAACAGTCAGACATCGTGATTACCAATCCGCCGTTTTCTCTGTTCCGCGAATTTGTAGCACAACTTGTCGCCTACGACAAGCAGTTCTTGATCATTGGAAACACAAACGCGATTACTTACAAGGAGATTTTCAATCTGATTATGGAGAACAAGTTCCGCACTGGCAACACGAAGTTCAATGTCGGTATGTTCTTTTTGGTCCCGGCTGACTGGGAGCACTACCATCACATTGATGAAGCGACTGGTAGTAAAATCGCGAGGGTTTCGACAAGTTGTTGGTTCACAAATATGGATGTCATCAAGCACCATGAGTTTATTCCCCTCTTCAAAAAATACACCCCAGCCGAATACCCAACGTACTGCAACTACGACGCTATTGAGGTTAGTAAGGTCGCTGAGACTCCTGTGGATTATTCGGGCGCGATGGGTGTGCCGATCACATTTCTTGACAAATATAATCCAGAACAGTTCGAGATTATCGGCTCAAGCAGAATACTTAGCCTGCCAATGTCGCAGATTGCCCAAAAAGGCAGTTACGAGCAAGGTGGCCCTCGCTTTTATTTGGATAACGGCAATGGCACTTACAGTAGGCTGTATGACAGAATTGTGATTAGGAACAAACACCTATGAAAATCGAGCTAAAAGAAATCCCAATCCGCGAATTGACGGAGGGCTACAAGGACAGCGCGGATGCGGGCGTGATCGGTTTCGGGGGGCGCTTAAACATTCGTCCCGCCTTCCAGCGTGAGTTCATCTACAAAGAAAAACAGCGCAATGAAGTCATTAACACGGTGCGTAAGGATTTTCCGCTCAATACGATGTATTGGGCAGTCTCAGGGGATGGGTTTGAGCTGATGGACGGTCAGCAGCGCACCGTGAGCATTTGCCAGTACGTTCAAGGCGACTTTTCTGTGGAGATTGACGGCTCACCGAGGTTCTTTATCAACCTGACGCCTGAAAAGCAGCAGCAGATTATGGACTACGAGGTTTCAGTCTACGTGTGCGATGGAACGGAAGGCGAGAAGCTGGATTGGTTCAAGATCATCAACATCGCGGGTGAAAAACTGACCGAGCAGGAACTGCGGAACGCGATTTACACCGGCCCGTGGCTTGCGGACGCAAAAAAGTGGTTTTCGCGCTCTGGCGGGCCTGCATACCAGATCGGCGAAAAGTATGTGAACGGTACACCCATACGGCAGGACTTCTTGGAAAAGTCGCTGGATTGGATCGCTGAGGGCAAAATCGAAGACTATATGAGTCGGCACCAGCACTCCGCCGACTCACAAGAACTGTGGCAATACTTTCAGGAAGTCATGGCTTGGATTGGGCGCATATTTCCAAAGTATCGAAGCCAGATGAAGGGCCTTGACTGGGGCGGATTTTACAACAAGCACAAGGACGACAAGCTCAACGCGGCGACGCTGGAGCAGCGCATCGGAGAGCTGATCGAAGACGACGAAGTAAACAGCAAGAAAGGGATTTATGAGTACCTTTTAACCGGGAACGATAAAACATTGAGCTTGCGAGTGTTCGACGAAAAAACAAAGGTAGTAGCATACGAGAAGCAAAAAGGTATTTGCCCTATCTGCAAAAAGCCTTTCGAGATAGGCTTAATGGAAGCTGATCACATCATTCCGTGGAGTAAAGGAGGAAAGACAGTACCAGATAATTGCCAGATGCTCTGTAAATTGGACAACAGAACAAAGAGCGGGAAGTAGACATCAGGCTATTTAGTTCAAAATCGCCTTTGCTGCTGCCGATGGCATCCGCTCGACGACATGGACTTCGCGGCCTACGGTGGCCTCAAACTCGGACAGCGTCATGTCGTCTAAGAAAATGTCCCGGTCCGGGTCGCGGAGCATGATGGAAGGCAGGACAACCCGTTCGCCGACAGCGTCGCCCATTTGGTGCAGCGCTTCAGCGACATCGTGGCCGGTCAAAAGGCCGGCAATGCTGATATTGCCCTCAAAGAAGCTGTTGTGGACGGCGCAGACATTGACGTTCAGGTTCTCGACCTGATTGAACGTGTCTGCTAGATTGTTTAAGAAAGGGGCGGCAAGCTCGCCGGTCACAAGCGTTGCCGTGCGCGGCGCGGGCAGCCGGGCAGGCAGCTTGCGGGCGACTTTCTTGACATCGTCTTGAAAGAGCCGCACCATGCCGACGCCGTCTTCGAGCTGCGGAAAGCCTTCATACTGCCGCGCGGCGGGCACTTCCAGGCCGGCGGCGAGATAGAATTCGTCGCTGAGAAAGACAAAGTTCGTATCCAGGCTTTTGCGGAACCGTGCCCGCCAGGCTTCCGACGCTTCCACGACGGAGCGCGAAAACTCTGGGGAGCAGGTTGTCAGCGCGGCCAGACGGTCTCGGAACTGAGTCAGGCCGACGGGAACAACCGCGACGGACAGGACGCCGCCGAAAGTGCCTCGTGCTTCCGGGTGCAGCTCGGCCAGCTCACGGACTGTCTGCTCAAGCTGCGCTCCGTCGTTGTAGCCGGGGCATAAAACGACTTGTCCGTGGATTTGGATTTTGGCGTCCGCCAGCATTTGCAGGCGCGGCAGGATCGCCTCCGGCCCTTTGCGGCCCAGCATCCGCCCGCGCACTTCCGGGTCGGTGGCATGGACGGATACGAACAGCGGCGAGAGCTTCTGGTCAATGACCCGCTGGAACTCCGCTTCGCCCATGTTGGTCAGCGTCAGGTAGTTGCCATGCAGGAACGATAATCGGTAGTCGTCGTCTTTGATATACAGCGACGGGCGCAGACCTTTGGGCTGCTGGTACAAAAAGCAGAACACGCATTTGTTTTTGCAGATATGCACCCGGTCGAACAGATCGTCGCCGAACTCGATGCCTAAATCCTCGTCGTAGCCCTTAGAAATCTCAAAGTGCAGCGGCTCGGCGTCGTTTCGCAGCATGTCCAGGGTGACATGCTCGCCGGCTGACAAAAACGCGAAGTCTACAATGTCTAAAACAGGCTGGCCGTTGACATGGGTGATCACGTCGCCAAGCTGAACTCCGGCCCGCGCCGCCGGGCTGTCCGGCTCCAGCGCCAGCACTTTCGCCCGCTCCGCTTTTGCTTTCGGCGTCACCACTTTCTCGTCCGCCATCGGCAGGGACAAAAGCGGACGGCTGACCAGGTTTTCCGTATTCATTGCCATAACGCTCCAGTATACCCGAAAATGAAAGTGCAACTTTTTTACTGCCACCGTGTCTTATCACTTAGGAGATTCTTTGTTAGGGTTGCCTGATGACGAGTGAGCGCCGCTCGCCCCGGACGTTGACGGCTCTGCCGCGCCTTGACCCGGATCTTGCTTTAGTACGCCAGTTTCGGGCGACGGCAAACCCGGCAGTATTCGAGATTTTGTTTCGCAAATACCAGACCACGGTATTCAGCTTTGTGTCGCGCATGGTTAACGGCGAAGAAGCGTATGATCTGACGCAGGAGGTTTTCGTGCGGGCGCTGCGCTCTCTGCCGTCGTTCAACGGCGACTGTAAGTTTCGGACGTGGCTGCTGACGATTGCCCGCAACGTCTGTCTGAACCATCTGCGGGACCGCAAGCTGCGTTTAGGGCTGGAAGCCGGCTCGCTGGACGAGGAGCCGGACGCGCCCGGCTTTGTTCCGGAAGTGCCTGATCCTGCCGCCGACATCGCGCGGATTGTCGAGGTGCGCGAGATGCAGCGTGTTGTGGACAAAGTGCTGGCGCAGCTTACAGACGAGCAGCGGCTATTAATTACCCTGCGCGACTTGCAGGGATTATCGTATGAGGAAATCGAGCAGATTATGGAACTCAGCCGGGTCAATGTCAAATCCAAGCTGCATCGGGCGAGACTGGCCTTCAAAGCGAAGTTCGAGCCGTACCTTTCGCTTGTCAGCCCGGCGGTCCTAGAACCTGTCACAATGGAGCCGCAAGGGGGTAGGGGAAAGTGAAGCGAGAAGAAGCACGCGCCTTGTTTTCCGAGTATCTAGAAGACGCGCTCAGCCCCAAAGAACGAGACGCACTGCAAGCGTATCTTGCAGAGCATCCGGATGCCGCCGCCGAGCTGATTTCGCTTGAGCGCACCCTGTCCCTGCTGCACCGCCTCCCGGAGCGGGAGCCGGCGCTTGACCTTTGGCGCGAGCTTGCCCCGGAAATTGAAGCCTACCGGGCTGAGCGCCGCCAAAGCCTGCCGGTACGCCTGCGGGCGCACTGGGCTGTTTTTGTGTCGTCGGTCAGCGAAGGGGTCATTTTATGGACTCATGCGCTGGCCCGCCGCGCCCAGCATCATCTCGGCCCGCATCTGCATTCGGAACGAGAAAGGCAGTAGGAGCGGTAAAACGATGACTTCCGACTCTCTTTACGACGATTTGCTTTGCGGCCATATGCTGCAAAACTGCATTTACAAGCATGGGCAGTTCTCGGCGCTTTACTTTGCGCTCGGCCTGGACAGCGACGCGCCTTATGACGCCCTGTTCCCAAACCCAATTTATCAAAAGCTTCACAAGGACAATACTAATGCGTCCTAAAATCCCCGCAGGAGACCCCCCCGCCCCAATTCTGGGGAGCCAGAGTAGGACACGAAGCAGTGAAAGAGTGCGTTCGCTCCTGCTCCATATGGCTCCCCAGAATTGGCCCTCGCAGGAGCGGAGCGGGCTGAAGGGTGGGGGGGCCTTCCTCTGCCTCCTTGTTCTGCTCTGTGGCCTCTTGATATCCATCTCCGCGCAGGCCGCGCCGCCGCAGGTGTATGTGGTCAGCATCCACGGGACAGTCTGGCCCGGCACGGCGGTCTTCGTCCGAAAGCAGCTTGACACGGCGTTTCAGCAAGGCGCGTCAGGCGTCATCTTAGACTTAGATACGACAGGCGGCTCTGAGGCGGCGGCGGTGGAAATCAAACAGGCGATCTTGAACCACGCGGCTGCTTATCCGATTGCGGCATTTGTCCATGACCACGCCACCGGACCGGGCAGCTTGATCGCAGTCGCCTGTAAGACGCTGGCATTCGCGCCGGGCGGGTCTCTCGGTGGAGCAGACGGCGGCTCGAAATCCGATTACCAGGCGGCGGCCTCGGCCAGCGGTCGCAACCCGGCCATTGCCGCCGCATTTGTGTCGGCGGATTCGGACCTGCCGGCGCTGGCAGTGAAAGCCGGAGACCCGCTGACTCTGACCGCAACGCAGGCGCAGTCGGCTGGCTATGCCGACGTAGTTTCCGCGCTGCCGTCGGGCGTTTTGGCAAAGATGGGACCGAGCCTTGTCGGTGCCCAGCTTGTTCCCGTGGAGCTGTCGCCGTGGAACACGGTCGCGCTGTGGGTGACTCAGCCCTGGGCAACGGTGCTGATCCTGGCGATTGGCCTCGCCTTGATTATGACCGAGATTTTGACCCTGCACTCGTGGGGTGTGGCCGGCATCTTTGGCGGCCTGCTGGTGGCGCTCATCTTCGCCGCTTACATCACGGTCGGTGCGGCGACGTGGGTCGGCGTTCTGCTGTTTCTGGCGGGCGCGGCGCTTCTGCTGCTGGAAACGCATGTGCTGCCGGGACATGGCTGGCCGGCCTTCACGGGCCTGGCGCTGATTTTCGCCGGCCTGTTTTACGCGCTGGGCGGGCCGGGAAACGGGGCGCTGTACCCGGCGGCGACGGCATTGTTTATGACGCTTGCCATTTTAGCCGCGTTCTTTTTGTACCTGCCGCGCTCCGGCGTCTGGAAGCGCATCGGCCTGCCGCTCCGTCAGACCGCGCTCGGCGGCTACGTTTCCAGTGACGATTACACGTCGTATCTAGGTCAGTTCGGGACTGCCGTGACGCTGCTGCGTCCGTCGGGCACGGTAGAGATAGACGATGTCCGGCTGTCCGTGGTGACCGAAGGCGAGTTCATTGCGATGGGAACACGGGTGCAGGTCGTCATGGTCCAGGGCAGCCGGATTGTAGTGCGCGGGCCGGAATAGCCACAAGAGTAGGGGCACACCCCCGTGTGCGCCCTCTTACTCTGACTCGGAAGGGCAGGCACAGAACAAGAAGGGTAGGCACAGAACAAGAAGCACAGAACAAGAAGGGCAGCACAGAACAAGAAGGGCAGGCACGGGGGCCTGCCCCTACGGGTTTTCGTCGGGTATACTCCTTTCATGCCTGCTTTCGCCTCGTCCAAAAAGCCCACCCCGCCGAAAAAGCCGCGCAAGCCGGAGTTCTCGCCCACCCGCCTGCGCTCCTTCCTTTCCTGCCCCATGATGTACCGCCTGGATTATGTGGACAAAGTCGGCAAGTTTTATCATCGCGCCCGCGCCGGTTTCACGTTCGGCTCGACGCTCCATCAGGCCTTGCAGACGTTCCACGAAGAAGGCGGCAGCGCGGCGGTCTCCGCGCCGGAGCTGGTGGCAAAGATGGAAACGGTCTGGCAGTCGCAAGGATACGAAAGCGCGGCCCATGAAGCCGAGCACAAAGTCGAAGCGGCGCGAATACTCGAAACCTACCATGCGGCGTCGGAAGCGCGTGCCGAAGAGACCCGCCCGTTTCTCATTGAAAAGATGCTGAAATGGGACATGGGGCCGTTCGTCTTGACCGGGCGCATTGACCGGATTGACGAGCATCTGTCCGACGGGTCTTTAGAGATTGTAGACTACAAATCCGGGCGCATGGAAGTCACCGAAGCCGATGTCAAAAGCGCGTTGGCGATGTCCGTTTATCAGCTTCTCGCCAAGCGCAGCAACCCGGACCGCCGGGTCTACGCCACGATCCATGCCCTGCGCGGCGGCGTCACTGCGTCCGCATCGTACACCGACGATGAGCTGCTGGCCTTAGAAGAAGACCTGCGCGGCATCGGCATCACGATCTTAGAGAAAGACTTCGAAGCCGTCCGCCCCATCCCCCTGCCTGACGTCTGCCCCTGGTGCGACTTCCTGCCCCTCTGCACCCGTGCCTGGAAGCGCGAGGGGAGGGACTACACGAGTGAGCTTGGAGTATAACCGTTTTGTCGTATATGTTTGAGGTTTACTACCTCGCACCGCAAGCCAAGGAGCGTGAAGCTCACATCTTATCCGAAGTTGAGGCTGGCGGCGGCTGGTTGGACTTTTGGGAAACGATGAATGACGAGCGCACTATTGTCTTGACCTACGATTTTCCTGAGTTGGAACAAGCGCGGAGCATCATGGAAAAGTTACAGCAGGCCGGAGAATATGTAGAAGGTCCGCAAGATTATGGAGATTAGGTCAAGCGCGAAAGAAGCGTGGAACTGAATTCCTACGCTATGGGGCGAAGCGCCTACTGTCCGCCTTCGCGGACAAGGGCAGAGCAGAAACGGAGGGAGGGTAGGGGCAAGCCCTACCCCTACGGGAAAACGCGGTTAGGCGATTTCCTCGCCAATGCCGAGCGCTTTGAGGTCGCTGCGGGAGCGGTCGTCGGAAGAGACTAAGGCTCGCATCTGGGTGGCGACTTCGCTTTCGGTGAGGCTCTGGCGGGACATGGCGTCGCGGACGAATGAGACGCGGTCGTGGGCCATGAGTAGGTCTAAGCTGGAGATGTCTAAGATGTCGGCGAGGGCACCGAGGGCGGGGACAGTCTGGGCGATGTCGCTTTCAGCCCTGGCCCGGAGCAGAGTTTGGGCGTATTCCAGCTCGCGCATCGCCTGGTCGAGCGGGGCGCTCATCACCCGGAACTCATTGACTTTTTCTGCGAGATCGCCGCTCAGTTCTGCCGCCATACCGTTTGTTCCTCCACACTGTTGTTTATTATACCCTGCCGAGGGCGGTGTCAACTTGACAAATGCGAGGCGCGAAGTGTAAGATAGATTATGCCCGTTTCCGCCGCGACTGCCTCCGCTTCTTCCCTTTCTGCGCTGCCGCCTGTGGCCCTGCCGGCGTTTGAAGGGCCGCTGGATTTGCTGCTGCATTTGATCCGTGAGCACCGCGTGGACATCGCCGACATTCCCATCTTGCAGATCACCGACCAGTATTTAGCCTATTTGCGGGCGATGGAAGCGATGAACCTGAATGTCGCGGGCGAGTTTCTCTTGATGGCGGCGACGCTTTTAGAAATCAAGAGCCGGATGCTGCTGCCGAAGCCGCCTCGCGTGGAAGACGCCGAGGAAGGCGAAGACCCGCGGTTAGAACTGGTCCGGCGGCTGGAAGACTACCAGCGCTACAAGCTGTTTATTGAGACGCTGGCGGGGTGGGAAGACGACCGGCGGGCGCTCTTTTTTCGCGGCCAGGGCGACTACGGCGGCGAGTATGTCCTGCCGGTCGAGTTCGGGACGCTGAAGCCGGGCGCACTGCTCAAAGCGCTGAATCGGCTGCTGGCCGAAGCCGGGGACGGCGGCGACCAGCCTGTCACCAGTGTGCGCCGGCAGAAGATGACGCTTCGGCTGGCGATGGCGTCGCTCTGGCACAAAGTCCAGCGCGGCGGCGCGGGCGGTATTCTGCTGGAAGACTGTTTTGAGCCGCCTTATGTGCGCTTAGAGATCGTCATGCTGTTTCTGGCGCTCTTGGAACTGCTGCGGAACCGCCGCGTTCAGGCGATGCAGGAGCGACATTTAGGCCAGATCGTCTTGACGCCACTCACGACAGAAGTCATAGCGGCAGACGCCGATGTCTGAGCTGTTTTTAGAAACAGACCTGCCGCCGCTGCTGGAAGCGTATTTGTTTGTCGCCACGGAGCCGGTGCAGGCCGCCGAAATTGCCCGCAGTTTGCAGATGGACACGGCGGCGGTGGAAGAAGCGCTGGAAGACATGGTGAACGCCTACACCCGGCGCATCAACTCCGGCCTGCATGTGGTGCGGATTGCCGGCGGCTACCAGATGGCGACTCGGCCCGCGCTTGCGGCTGGAATCGGGCGGCTGCTGGCCGCGCCGAACCAGAAAGTGCGGCTGTCCAAGCCTGCTTTAGAAACACTGGCGATTATCGCCTATCAGCAGCCGGTGACCCAGGCGGAGATTGAAGCCGTGCGCGGCGTCAGTGCCGACGGCGTTCTGAAAACTCTGGCAGAGCGTCAACTTATTGCCGAAATAGGCCGTAAAGAAGTGGCGGGCCGCCCAATTTTGTACGCGACCACGCCGGACTTTCTGCATTATTTTGGCCTGCACACGCTGGAAGACTTGCCGCCGCTGGAAGACATCGCGCTGGGAGATGATACCGAGAGCGACAAAGTGGCGACGCAGGATGCCTTGCAAGCGGTGGGTTTAGATTAGCTTTCTTATTCTTCAGTGCCGGAGGCACTTTGTACACTTTTAGCTCGGACTTTCAAGGCCGGGTATACTTATGCTATGCTCAAACGCGCCCAACTTTTACTCGGCTTCCTTTTTCTGCTCCCGCTGCCGCTCTCGGCACAAACCCCGCTACCTGCTCCCGTACCGCCCATAGCCAAGCCGCTGACGCCCATTGTTCATAGCCATTACTCCATTCTAGTAGATGCCGTGTCCGGCAAAGTCCTGTGGGAGCGCAACCCCGAGACGCCGCGCCCAATCGCGTCCACAACGAAAATGCTGACGGCGATTCTGCTTTTAGAGCGCGGGCACTTAGATGACATCGTGACCGCGCCGAACGGTGTGCAGTACCTGCCGGACAGCAGCCTGCACCTCAAACCCGGTGAAAAGCTGACCCTGCGTGACCTGCTGTATGCGATGCTGCTGCGCTCGGCCAACGACACGGCCGTCACCGGCGCGGTCTACCTCAGCGGCGGTGTCCCGGCATTCGCGAGAGCTATGAACGCGAAGGCGAAGGAGATCGGTGCAACGCACTCCCATTTTGTGACGCCGAACGGTCTGCCCGCGCCGGGGCATTACTCGACGGCGGGAGACTTGGCGGTGATCGCGGCTTACGCTGTCAACAACCTGCCGATGTTCAACAAAATTGTGAAAACACCGGCCTACAAAGTTCATCGGTCCCTAGATCAGCGCGATGTCTGGGTGCGAAACACGGCCGCGACGTATCTCAAAAAGTTTCCGGGGGCGGACGGCATCAAAACCGGGTATATTCATCAAGCGGGCCACTGCTTTGTCGGCTCGGCGACGCGCGGCGGCTGGCGGCTGATTGCCGTGGCACTCGACAGCAACGACTGCCGGGAAGATGTCGAGTCGCTTCTGAGTTATGGGTTCGCTGAGTTTGCGCCCACGACCGTCATCCATCAAGGGGATGCCGTCGGCGCGATTGACATCCCGAGCGCGGCTGTGCCTGTCAAAGTCAACTGCTCGGACACGCTGTTCATTGTGGCTTCCAAGCGCCATTCGGTGCCGGACGCTCAGATCAAGCTGACGCCGCTGCCACTGCTGCCACAGGCTCCTATCTCCAAAGGAACGCGGCTCGGCACGGTTACGGTGCTGGTAGACGGCAAAGTGCAGACGACGGCGGCGGCGCTTGCGGCAGAAGATGTTTCGGTCCGGCCCGCCGCCCTGGTGCTGCGGACAACAAAGATAATTGGGCTGACGCTGCTGAAAGCCGCCGGAGCGCTGGCCGCTCTGGCGGCGCTCGCGCTGATAGGAATGATACTCTATGGAAGAACGGCTTCAAAAAGTGCTCGCCTCCGCCGGAATCGGCTCGCGGCGGGCGTGCGAAGCGTGGATCGCCCAGGGCCGGGTGCGCGTTAACGGGCAGGTCGTCACGGAGCTTGGCACAAAAGTAGACCCCGAGACCGACAAAGTCTTGTTTGATGCTCGTCCGGTCCATCCTCCGCGTAAGCGCTACTACTTGGCACTGAACAAGCCGAAGGGCATTATCTCGTCACGCTCCGACCCGCACGGCCACGCGGGCCAGATGGTCACGGACCTTGTGGACATCGGTGGCAAGCCGATGCTGCGTCCCGTCGGCCGCCTGGATGCCGACAGCGAAGGCCTCATCTTTTTGACCGACGACGGCGACTTCTTATTTAAGATGACGCATCCGCGTTACCATGTCCCGAAAACGTACCGGGTCGCGGTTTCCGGCGTCCCCAGCGAAGACGCTTTGAAGCGTTTGCGGCGCGGCATCATGCTCGACGACGGCATGACAAAGCCTGCCGAGAACGTCCGCCTGCTGCGCGGCAAGCAGAATGCCGACGGCACGGGGCAGGGGGAAGTCGAGTTGACCCTCTATGAGGGCCGCAACCGGCAGGTGCGCCGCATGATGGCCGCGCTCGGCCATACCGTCACCCGCTTAGTTCGCGTCCGTATTGGCGATGTACGTCTCACCGGCCTGCCGCCGGGTGCCTGGCGGCACTTAACGCCCGGCGAAATCGCCGCGCTCACGCAAGAAATTCCATCCACACAAGAAACAAAATCACAGCAAGAAACAAAATCACAGAAAATAGAGGAGAACACCCAACCATGGCCCGCACCGCAACCTTCGACACGACCAAAGGCACCATCGTCGCCCAGCTCACTGAGGACGACGCGCCCCTCACGACCGCAAACTTTATCGATCTTGCCGAGAAAGGCTTCTACAACGGGCTGATGTTTCATCGGTATGTAGCAGGCTTTGTCATCCAGGGCGGCGACCCGGACGGCAACGGCTCAGGCGGCTCCGGCAAGAACATCAAAGGCGAGTTTAGAGACAACGGCGTTCCCAACTCCGGCAAGCACGACGCGGCGGGTGTGCTGGCGATGGCTCGTTCGGGGGACCCCAACAGCGCCTCGTCGCAGTTTTATTTCACGCTGGCTCCCGCGCCGCATCTCGACAGCGGCTATGCGGTGTTCGGCAAAGTGACTTCAGGTTTAGATGCTGTCATGGCGCTCCGCGAAGGCGACAAGATCAATTCCGTGACGATTAGTGGCAGCTAAGTGCAGAAATCGGCACTGGAAGTGCCGGTTTCTGACCCTCGGAATCTTAGGGAACTTTTGGCAGGCTATGAACGCTTATCAAGGAGAACGGGGCCATTGGCGGCCCATTGTCCCATGAGGCTGTTTCCGGACCGGAAAAACGCGCCGCCCGAAGCGCACTGCGGGAGCCAGGACTCGGGGCTGTCCGAGGATGATGTAGACTTGTTTGCCCGGCTTCTTGCCGCGCATCAGGACAAGCTCTACCGGGTTGCCTACCGGATGGCGGGGCACCACGAGGACGCGCAGGATTTGCTGCAGGACGCCCTGCTGGAAGCCTACCGGTCGTTTAAGAAGTTTCAGCGTGGGAGCTATTTTGACAAATGGCTGTACCGCATTATGACGAATACGTTTATTGACCGCCAGCGCCATAAGAAGCGGGTGGGGATTGTGGAGTCGCTGGATGCGCCGCTGCCCGGCTCCGGCGAAGGTGAGGGAGCCGGGCGGGACATCCCGGACTGGGCCGATGAGCCGTCCCGGCGCATTTTGCAGGACAAGTTCGACGAGCCGGTCCAAAAAGCACTGGACAGCCTGCCGCCCGAGTTCCGGATGGTGCTGATTTTGTCGGATGTGGAAGAGTTTTCCTACGAAGAAATCTCCGAGATGATGGACACCCCGATTGGCACGGTCCGCTCGCGCCTGCACCGTGCCCGCTCCATGATGCGGCAAAAGCTGACAAGTAAATAAACAAGTCAATAAGACCGATAGACAAATAAAACTGACGAACAAACAGAGCTTCAGCGCGTCAGTAAGAAGATTATGAGAAGCCTTACGCACCCACATGGCGAGCATTTGTCCGCCTACATAGACAGCATGCTGGATGTTTCGCGAATGCGCGGCATCGGCGAGCATCTGCACGTCTGCGCGGCCTGCCGCAGCCTGGAAGCCGAGCTGCGCCGGACCAAATATCTGGTGCGCGGCCTGCCCGATCCCGTTCTGCCCGGAGCTGAGTTCTGGACCGCCGCTTACCGGCAGCTTCGGCTGGATGACCGCGAACGCGCGAAAAAAAAGCGCCCACTCTGGCAGACCCTGCGCGGGCCGGAACAAGCCGCGCACCGCCGCTGGGTGGGGGGGCTTGCCGCCGCCGCTGTTGCAGGCATGCTGCTGACCGGGCCGCTGACACCTGCGCCGCCCCTTCCCGCGCCGGCCTCGCACCTGATTGCGCCGACTGCTCCTAGAGCATTAGTTCCCGCCCAAGATGTTTCGCCCGATGTGTCTTCACTGGCCGCGCTGCACACGGATTCGGTTTCGCGCCTGCCGCTGTCGGACCCGGACCGGCAAAAGATGATCGCCGCCGACGTTCAGCAGGGGGCACAGCCCGCAGACACTTCGGAGGCGGCAGGCTATGCCGATGCGCCTCTCTAACACCGCGCTGGGGCTGGCTTTTGGGTTCCTGCTGCTCAGTGCAGCCTGCTCTAAGCCAGCCTCGGCGAAGCCTTTCCATGCGTCACTTTCCACCCGGCTCAGGGCGCGGGTGAATAAAACACGGGTGAAGCTGCCGGCAAGACGCATCACAAAAGCGCCTGTTAAGAAAATCCCCGCCAAGAAAATCCCCGCCAAGAAAATCCCCGCCAAGAAAATCCCCGCCAAGAAAATCCTCGCGAAAGCGCCGACTGCGGAATCGCTGTTTGTCAAAGTCCTGCGCTCCGATGACTTGTACCCCTACAAAGGCCGGCAGATCACAACCTACTGGCGCACCGGACGGGTCATGGAAGTGCTCGTCTTTCATCAGCCTACCGATGATCAGCGCATCCAGTTCTTGAACCCGGAAGTGGAGCATGGGCGGCTTCTGGTCAGCGACGGCACTCAGCAGTGGGAATACGACCCGCACCAGAAGCTTCTGCGCCACCGGCGGCTGTCACCGGGCGCTCTGGATGACGATGACCTTCTTTCCTATACTCTGCTGCGGACTAACTACCTGCTGACGGTTGACCCCAAGCCGCATGTCATCGCAGACCGCAAAACGTATGTAGTCACCATCAAGCGCCCGTCAGGCCAGACGCTCGCCCGGCGGTTCTGGATTGACGCCGGCAGCGGCCTGATTCTGAAGCGCGAGATTTACCGTGACGACGGCAAGCTGGCCGTCTCGGTGACCTTCTCCGACATTACCTACCACCCGGCATTAGCCCCGTCTCTGTTCACCCTGTCCGGCCTCGCCCGGACCGTTCGCGTTGCCGAGCTTCCCACCGCCGAAACAGCGATCCCGCTGCCCTCGGTGCGCTCCCAGCTTGCCGGCAAAGCCTCCGCTCCGGCGTCTCTGGCCGGCTACCGGCTTGTCGGCGCGACCACGACAAAAATCGGCGAGCGCCCCGTCCTGCACCTGCGCTACTCCGACGGCCTCAATCTGGTGTCCCTGTTTGAGCAGCGCCGCACTCAGCCCAGCCGCCCGACCCTCGTGCCGCCGGGAATGCGCGTCACCCGGATCGGTGCCACGCCCGTTCACATCGCTCACCGCGCCTCCCTCACGACCCTGAACTGGGACACACCAACCCTTAATACGACGCTGATGGGCGAAATGGGCTTGTCCAGCCTCCGCACCCTCGCCCAATCCGCCCTCCAAAATCGCTAGCGAAAAGTATTTTCGATTGGGCTTGACAATGCTTGGGGAAGTCGCTAGACTGTTCCTTACGCAACCAACGCCATAATTTAATGGCGATGTGCAGACCGCAAAGGAACCTTACCCATGTTATCCTCCTTGCTCCTGCCCAAGTTCTCGCCGCCCACGCGCCTTTACTAAGTAAAGGTGTGCAGACCCTTGTGCCTCCTCTTCTTTAGCCTCTTGCTTGCCCCACGCCCGGCCCAGGCGCAAGTGGACAGGAACTGGAACGGCCAGCCCTGCGATGCTCAGGGTAACCTCCTAAACTCGCAGTCTGATGGCAGCGGCTTCTATGACTTGACCGGACCCCAAAGCGGCACGGTTTCTAATACCTACCCGCCATTCATGGTCAGCGCCGCTCTTGCCTACCCCAGCTTGTACGGCGACTACCTGTACGCTGCCAATCCCACGGGAGCAACCCAATTGGGTGCGTCTTCCGCCTCGATCTCGTTCCCCAGCACGGTCAGCAGCCCCAACAACCGAGTGGGGGTCTACACGCCTGGCTTCGCGTCTGCCTTCAACTATGGGGGCAACGGCGAGGGAAGCTACTCCATTGACGCGGCCCACGGCGGTCCCAGCAGCGGACCGATTAACGGCTCGGTGACGACAGATATGTCGGGTCAGTTGGTGCTCTACTTCAAGATGCACTGGTACGGGTCCGGCCCGGCACCGACCTTTGTTGACTTTCTGGTGTCCACCTGGGTTTACGCGCAGGCCAGCGCCGACTACGAAAGCACCCAACAGACCAGCGGCTTGTCGGTGAAGGCGACGGCGACGATTGATGCGTTCAAGGAGACGGCCTCGGCTTCGACCGGGGGGCGGGCGTCATCGGCGGGTGGGTTACACCTGGTGCGTGCGGCAGTGGACCCGAACACGGGGATCGCGGAGGTGTATGTCAACGGGACGGCGCACTGGGTGATCTCGAACACGGTGCCGTACCGGGTTCGCAACCCGAGCGTTGCTTTGGGCGATCACGGCGACTACACCTACATCGGGCCAGCGGTGGCATACGGCGGCAGCTTTGTCCGGGCCGGAGCCAAGCAGGACAGCCGGGATCTGACTATTAGTGCGGGTGTTGATGTGACCAACACAAAACAGGTGTTGTTGAGTGGTGCGGGTGTTGTCTCAATTGACGCCAATGGAGACCAAAACTTCTTTCAGACACCGAATACACGCACCCCTGACGGAACCATGCACGGTGACACGATTTATACCTATGTGGGTCACCACGATGGTGCTCAAGATGCTTTCAATACCAACTGGATATACTTTACGCCAAACTATAGTGGCAACTGGCACTACAAAGCTGGGACAACCCATAACGGCAACTCGATTGTAGTACCGAACGTCGTTGCTCCTGATACTTGGAAATGGTCGCCTTCCGAGAGCCAAGATGGCTGGGACTATGGCCTTTGCGAGATGTCGCTGGCCCCCAACTATGCGATAGTAAACGGCTATGCACAAGGTCAAGATGCACCGAGCGTTTACAATGTTGGCTACTCAGCTACCGACAACACGGACCAAGCCAATGCCAGCGCGAATTATATGATGACTTTACATGATCCTGTTGAAAAGAACTACCCAGACCACAAGACTAGCGATTTCGTCAATCCTCGGCAGGTAAGTGGCAACCTTATTTCTAGTGGCACTTCAGATACGCTCGGCGGGGGAATTGCGATACAAATAGACTATTCTTTGTCTATCTCCCTTACCGGGCCTGAAGCTTCGTGGGTAGCAAAAGTTTTGGGGCTTAACGTAACGGCTTCAGTGGAGCAGGATTATCAAACGATCAGCAATGTTTCCACAACAGGTCTGCCCGCAGGCTGGTACACCTCTGTAGTGGAATATGACCATTATTACGATCATGTCGGAAAAACAGATGGATGGAGTACCACAGGTTATACCGGTACAGACCCATACTACATCCGCGAGATACCAAGTGTTGCAGGTGACCAGTGGGGCATCAAGATGGCTGCCCCTACGCCCCCTACAGGTGGACAGGTTGGGGCGCACTAGGGATTGTTGCGATCAGTCCAAGCAGTGCTTAGGTCTTCGCCCTAAGTAGTCTTCATGCCAGGATAGCGCCCAAAAGGATTTTTACGATGAAGAATACGATAACATCTTTCCCGGCCTTAGTTGCTTATGGTATTGTCGCTCTTGCTGCAAGTACCCATGCGGCTTCCTCTGTTGACCCACGTCTTGTTTTGATTACACCAGTGCAGTTAGAAGAAGGGATCAACCAGACTGCGATCAGCTCACCGAAACAACTCGAACTGCTCTCTAGAGCACAAAGTTCTCACCTTGCCGTTTTGGCCTACGAGCAATACAGACAAATTCAAGACAAGCGTCCCAGAAGTGCCCAAGCAAACTTGTTGGCAGGTATGGCGGCTGTTAATGATTGGGAATACCAAACAAATCCCTCTACGACGCAGTCGCCACCTTCACCGCAAGCACTGAATGTGCTAAAGGAAGCGCGTTTGTTCTTGAGCCAAGCGGTGCAGTTAGAGCCGAACTCACCCAGAGCAAATATGGAATACGGATATTTCTTGTGGCAATATGGATATGATGGTCGTTCTGCTAACCAAGGGTTTTCCCTAATTCAAAAAGCTGTCCAGTTATCGCCTAATGACCCTGCGGCACACGTTCTCCTTGGCGATGTGTGCTCGAATCCTTACAGTTACCACGCAAGCCATTACAATGCCATACGTGCCACAGGAGAATACCAACTTGCAACAACATTGGACCCGCTCTATGCGAGTCCGCATTGGGGGCTTGTAATCCTTGATTCATTATTGGGAAGATACCCAGAGGCAAAAATCCAGATGACGGATTTCCTAAGTCTCTCACCTGCTAATGTCGCCAACGAAAAGATTGTTAGGGTTTTGCAAACAGGGATTAGTAGAGGACTTAGAAAAGGCTAAAGAACAGTAACAACACAGGCTCCTAACGCATCTGCGTTGGGAGCCTTGTTCTTTCAGGAACTTGTTTCTAATTCTTCATGTCGCGGCGGAGGGTGTGGCAGAGGCGGGTCATTAGGTGGAGGGAAAAGTCGTCGTCGGCGTTTTTGAGGCCGGCTTCGGCGTAGGGCAGGGCGGCGGCGGGGTGATGCTCGGTGTAGGAGAGCAGCATCGCCATTTCGCGGTCTAGTTCCCAGTCATTGGGGTTATGCCGGATGCCGTCGGCGAGGACGCGCTCCCCTTCGGCGAGATGGCCGGTGCGGGGCAGGATCGCGCCGCCCATGAGCTGATACGCCTGGATGAAGTGCGGGTCTAGCGTGATGATGAGCTGAAGCATCGGCAGCAGGCTTTCGTTTTTGGACCAGTCTCCGCCCTGCGCCATGTACTGATGGTGGTAGTGGTCCACAACTCTGTCCCAAATTAAATTGGCGGCGGCGATGCGGAACTCGCCCCCGGCCTGGGCCAGCGCGGCGTTTTTGCCGGCGGCGGTGCTGGACACCAAGTACCCCTGCGCCTGGCCCGCGTTCTGAGAAATCTGCTCGAGCGTGCCGGCGGCAGCGAAGAAGCCAAAGCAAAGCAGGACGCCGGGAAGCTGCCTGCGCCAATAGGTGCGCTGAGTTGCCATTGTCATGCGGCCTTTCGGGTGTCTGTGCGGGTGTTCAAAGTGTCCGGCTCGCTCGCCAGAAGGACAGTCCCGCCGCGGCTTCGGCGGGCGCGGCGGACACCGGCGGCAGCGCCCAGCACGAGAAAGCCGGCGGCCATGCCGGCCATCTGCTTCTGCGCCTCACGGGAGAACTGCGGGTCGCCCCAGTGCTCCAAAAGCTCGTCGCCCTCTCCGTCGCCTGCGGGCGCTTGCGGGACAGCCTGCGACGGCGCGGGCGGACCGGCCAGCGCGGCCTGATGCGGGGCCAGCAGCGTGACGCTGCTTAGGGCCAGCATGATGCACGGTATCAGCAGCCAGGGCATGAATTTTTTCATAGCTCTTTCCGGGCGAATGTCAGCGACGCGAGCGTCAGCAGCGCGGCGGTGTAACAGAGGCCGTAGGCGGCCGTCTGCCAGAGGTAGGCATTGGGAACGGCTAAATGATGCACCAGCGCGTCTTTGAAGTTAAACGACTCTAAATTAGGCAGCAGGTGGTACAAAATCGCCGTCGTGACCTGGTTAAACCCGTTCTGGGGACGCGCCGTAAGCGTGGCATACAGCGGGAACTTGACATTGCCTAAGAGGCACAGCAGCACGGACAAGAACCAGGCCAGCGGCCAGGACGCCCAGGTGGACAGCCACAGCGCCATTGCAGCCACGATGGCGGTCTCTAAAAAGAGAAATGGCAGGACATAGAATAGGGCCGGGTCCAAGTGGCCCATATAGAAAAGCTGCAAAAACGTGAATGTCGCGGCCATGACGCCCATGCCGATGGCGACCGTCCCCATCGCCCCAGCGTACTTGCCGCAGACAAACTGCCAGCGGGCGACCGGCTTTGCAATCACTGGGTAGATTGTCTTCTGCTCCCGCTCGCCAGGGATTCCCGTGACCGTAATCGTGATTGCGACAACCGAGCTGACTAAAAACACGGAAAACAAGCACAGATCATTCAGCATCTTCATCTGCACATGCCGGTCAAACTTGGCAAGCGCTGCCGAGCCGAAGATCAAAAAAACGGCGAACAGCATCAGCACATGAAACACCTGTTTCCGTGCGCCTTCCAGCATGGTAATCCGCCCGATAATGCCGATATTGCGTAGTGCCTGCATCTTAATCCTCCGGCTATCCGCCGACCAAACGCAAAAAAGCGTCTTCCAATGTCTCGCGCTGCGGGCTGACGGCGACAAGCCGGGCGCGGCGCGACTCCAGCAGGCCCATGACTTTGTAGACCGCCGCCGCCGGCACACGCAGGCACACGCCGGTGCCGGACGGCTCAACAGTGCCGCCTAAGCCTTCCACTTGATTCGCTAAAACTTCGTCGCGTTCTGTCTGCTCAATCTGTACCCGCACTTCCGAGCAGGTCTGCGTGATCTCCGATGGCGTTCCGCAGGCAACCAGCTTGCCCTGTGCCATGACGCCGACGCGGTCGCACACGGACTCCATCTCGGATAGCAGGTGCGACGATAAAAAGATGGTTTTGCCCTCGTTTTTCAGGGCCGTCAGCAGCTCGCGCAGCTCTTTTCGGCCCACAGGATCCAGCCCGGACGACGGCTCATCCATAATCAGCAGGTCGGGATTGCCGACAAGCGCCGAGGCCAGCCCGACCCGCTGGGTCATGCCTTTGGAGCATTTGGACAGGATCATGTGCCGGTTTTCCCACATGCCCACTTGCCGCAGGCAGGCTTCGGTCTGGGATTTTGCCCGCTTGCCGCTGAGGCCGGACAGACCGGCGTGGGCCTGGACGACTTCAATGGCAGATAAGAACTTTGGGAAATAGGGCTGCTCCGGCAGGTAGCCGACTGCCTGCCGCGACGATGCCTCGCCCGCCAGCTGACCCAGCAGCCAGGCTTCGCCGGAAGTCGGCGCAATAAACCCAAGCAGCATCTTAATGGTCGTCGTTTTGCCCGCGCCGTTTGGTCCGAGAAACCCAAACAGGCCGCCCGCCGGAACGTCGAGCGTCAGGCGATCCACCGCGATGCGCTTCTCTTTCTGGCGCGGCACGGGATATTCTTTGGAAAAGTTTTGGATTTTAATTGCTGCCGTCATCGCATTCGTGTTCCCTTTCAGAAGCGGAATCTGTGTTCTCTTGCGGTCATTATCGGTATTTGCGCGGGGCTTTATTAGGGGGGGATTTTTTAGGGTACAATGGCTGCCATGACTCAGTCTCACTCCCGTGAAATCTCCCCGGAAGACGTTCAAGCCGCTATTGAGCGCGGCGACGCCGTGCGCCTCGTTGACGTGCGCCAGCTCTGGGAATACGAAAGCCACCGCATTGCCGGGGCGATTTTGCTGCCACTGGGAGACCTGCCCCGCCGCGCCGCCGCGCTTGACCCCGCCGAAGCCGTTATCTGCATCTGCGAGCACGGAGTCCGCAGCCGCCACGCCGCCGACTTTCTGGCCGCGCAAGGCTTCTCGAATGTCGCCACCATGACCGGCGGTATGGCCCAGTATTCGGGTGCCGTTGAAACCGGGGCGGGGGAAGCGTCCTAAATGCCCCAAGCTCTGCGCGAGATGGAAACCATTCGTACCCCGGACGCTTTAGCCGAACTTTGCCGTTCCCTTCGCACCGCCGGGCGGTTTGCGCTGGACACCGAGTTTGTCGGGGAGCGGACTTACCTGCCGCGCCTGTGCTTTGTGCAGGTCGCCACCGAAGAGTTTATCGCGCTTGTGGACACGCTGGCGTTTGATCAGCTCAGCCCGCTTTGGGATTTAGTGGCGGACCCAGGCATCCAAAAAGTCCTGCACGCGGCGCGTGAGGACCTGCGGCTGGCCTACTATGGCAGCGGGAAACGGCTGCCGCAAAACATCTTTGACACCCAAATTGCCGCAGGCTTTATTGGCTTGCCGTCGTATCCGCTGTCCTATGCCCGGCTGGCGGAGGCGCTGATGGGCGTGAAGCTCAGCAAGGCCGAGACGCGCAGCGAATGGGATCGCCGGCCTCTGACGCCCGCGCAGCTTGAGTACGCCCGCGACGATGTCCGGTATCTGCTGCCGATCACCGACAAGATCAATCGTTTACTGGAGCGGCTTGGACGCGTGGGCTGGATGCAGGAAGAGATGAGCCGGTTCTCGGAGGCGCGGACTTACGAGACCGCGCCGGAAGACGCCTACCTGCGGCTTCGGACTGGGCGCGGCTTCACGGCCCGCCCCACGGCGCTGCTGCGGGCGGTGGCGGGGTGGCGGGAGACGGAAGCGGCGGCCCGCGATGTGCCGGCTCGTTCTCTCCTGCGCGATGAAGTCTTGATCGAGCTGGCTCAGCGCCCGCCGCGCCGTTTGACGGACTTTCGGCGTCTGCGCGGCTTTCCCGAAATGGAAGAAGTCAGTTTCGGGTCGCCGCTGCTCGATGCGCTGAACACCGCCCGCGCCCTGCCGGACGACAAGCTGCCTGCGCCGCTGTCCGGAACTGGGCCGGAGGAGAGTCCGCGCGAGCGGGCGCTGGGGGATCTGCTGTACGGCTTTGGGGAAGCGCTCTGCCTGGACCGCCTGCTTGCCCCGGAGCTTGCGCTGACAAAAGCGGACGCGCTGGCGGCGGCACGTGGCCAGACCGCCACGGCGCTGCTGAGCGGCTGGCGGCGAGAAGCCGTTGGCGGCGAGCTGGAGCAGATTGCGTCGGGCCGGGCTTCGGTGCGCCTGAACGTCACGCCGGACTCCCTGGCAGTCGTACTGGATTTTGCGCCGGCGTAGAAGGAAGATGGTTTAGTCTGCCACAATTGGTGATATGATGCAGCGAGCGTGAACAAAAAGCAGCGCTGCTTCGTCACCTTAGCGGGGATATGTTAGCTATGGAAGACCCGACCGCAGAGATTTATGCCCAAATCGGCGATGACCAGCCGTTTTATGAGTTGGTGGACGTCTTCTATGCTGGCGTCGAAGCTGATCCGGTCCTGCGCCCGCTTTACCCGGACGATCTGACCAAAGCGAAAGAGCATCTTGTGTTGTTTCTCATCCAGCGCTTGGGCGGTCCTGCTCAGTACCAAACCGAGCGCGGCCATCCGCGTCTGCGAATGCGCCATATTCCGTTCCAAATCGGCATCGCCGAGAGCGATGCCTGGCTGCGGCACATGTTTCATGCCGTGGACACGGTTTCGGCATTCATCCCGTTCCGCGATATTCTACAGTCGTACTTTTCCGACTCGGCACGATTCCTGATCAACCACAATGAAGTGCCGTCACTGGGAACCTTGTAATTTTACGGCAATTTTGCAAGTTTGCGGGCTGAATTCGGCAAAATTCGTATTTTGGCATACTTCTTGCAGAGGTTAGTGTTAACCTGTCATTCACATTTAATTACACTCAAAGTTTGGGCGGCGTCAAAGGAACTTAATTTTCATGCATCGTCATACTGCACTTCTTCTGTCCGCGATGGTTAGCGGCTTGCCCCTTTCCGCTTTTGCCAGCCCCGATGTGCCGACGGACTCGTTTATCGGCCGGCACGTCGCCACCGTTTCTGAGCTGCACCAGCAAATCAGCCTGGACCCGGTCGTGCGCCGCCGCCTGGCCCGGCATTTTCACACGTCCGCTCCAGCGGTGACACGCTACATTCAGAGCAACCTGGTCCTGAAAAAGCTGTCAAAGGCTGGACACTACAAAGTCTACTGCATCAGCCGCACCGGGCGTGAATACACGATTAACCAGCGCCTTGCCGCCGGGACGCCGGTGTTTGTGATGCGCTCAACGGGCCAGCCGGTTCTGAAGCTCGCCTGCGGCAACCCGATGGTCGCCGCTCTGCCGCCGGTCACGACGAAAGTTGCCGCGTACCATTCCCCCGAAATTGCCGGTGTTCCCGCCCCTGCTGCAGCCGCTCCGGCACCGGCGCTTCAATCCGGTGGCCCGGTTGTTGTCGCCATGAATGATACGCCTGCTGTGGCGGTGATGCCGACCACAAAGGTCGGAGGGTTCCTCGGCCAGCTTCCCATCGTTCACGGCGGCGGTATTCCCCTCGGCTTCCTCGCCGCTATTCCCGTTCTCGCGACAGTCGTCGGCAGCCATCATGGCGGCGGCAACAACACCCCAATTACGGGGACGACAGGGACCACCGGAACGACAGGGACCACCGGAACTGGTACGACGGGAACAGGCACGGGTGAAACTGGTACGACGGGAACTACTGGAACCACAGGTACGGGGACCGGCACAACCGGAACAGGAACCACGGGAACGACAGGAACCACGGGAACGACCGGGAACACGGGCACAACCGGTACAGGAACTACGGGTACAGGCACGCTTGGAACAAATACCGGGGAAACCACAGGCACCGGCGGGACAAACACGGGAACAACTGTGACGCCGGTTCCGGAACCCAGCACACCGGCAGCCTTCGCCGTAGGCGGAATGTTCCTGCTGTTCCTGCTGAGCGGAGCCAGACGCCGCCGCAAAACGCGCTGAGTTCTAGTGGAATAGAAGCCCCGCCCTTCAGGGCGGGGCTATTTTTTGTCCGCTCCCTGCTTCTTGTAAGCCGTGATTAACGAGTGGGCCTGACGGGTCGGCTCCGGCAGACGGTAGCCGCGCACGCAGTCCAGCACAAGCTTTGTCGCGGTGTCTACGCTGATTCTGTGGCCCGGCGAAATAAAAAGCGGGTTTGTGCGGAGCTTTGTCTGCACCACCGACCCGATGACCTGCGTCCGGTCTTTACTAAGTAGCGGCGTAGAAGTCCCCGGTTCGAGCGCCAGCGCCCGGTCGTACTGCCCGTACAGATAGCTTTTGGCAACCCCGACGCTGGGTCGGTCCAAGAGAACGCCGAGATGACAGGCAATGCCGAAGCCGCGCGGATGGGCCTGCCCCTGGCCGTCTACGAAGATCATGTCCGGGACCGTCTCAAGCTGAGCAAACGCTTCCAGCGCAATCGGCGACTCGCGAAACGACAGCAGGCCGGGCACATACGGCATCGGGACAGGCGCAGTCGCGTAGCGGGTTTCCAAAACGCGAAAGTCTGGAAACGACAGCACGGCAACCACGGCATAGCCTAAATCTCCGTCGCTGCTGAACGACAGATCTACGCCGCCGATTGTCTTAATTTCCCCAAAGTCATCCGTGAGCGACATGCGCTGACGTAGGGAAATCTGCTGCGCCCGCGCTTCTTCGGGCGTCATGTCCCACGAGTGCCGTAATTCTGGTACTACCTGCATTTCTTCCTCTAACTCTGCATTTCTTCTAAACCAGCCGCTCGGAGGCCAGCGTGTCCAAATCCAAGCCGTCAATTTTGCCGGCCTGCCAATGGTAGAACCCGGCGCAGGCGATCATCGCTGCGTTGTCGGTGCAGAGGCGCGGCGGCGGCACGGTGAGACGCAGCCCGGCGGCGGCGCAGGCATCTTGCATGGCGGACTGGAGGCGCGAATTGGCGGCAACGCCCCCCGCCAGCAGGATGTGGCTGACGCCGTGGAGACGCGCGGCACGAAGCGTCTTTGTGACCAGGGCGTCGGCAATGGCCTCCTGCACGGACGCCGCCCAGTCGGGCAGCGAAACTTCCGAGTACGCCGGGTCACGGTGCGCCGTCAGAACGGCGGTTTTGAGGCCGCTGAACGAAAAGTCCAGCGAGTCCGGGCCAAGCTGGGCGCGGGGCAGGGGAACCGCTTTTGGATTGCCTTCTTTCGATAACTTGTCAATGGACACGCCGCCGGGGTAGGGCAGGCCAAGTATCCGCGCCGATTTGTCAAACGCTTCCCCGGCGGCATCGTCGCGGGTGCGGCCCAGAATTGCGTAGTCACCGTGGCCGCGCACTAAAAAAATCTCGCTGTGGCCGCCCGACGCCACCAGGCAGATGACGGGGAACGCGATGTCCGGGTCCACCAGCCAGTTGGCGTAGATATGCGCTTCAATATGATGCACCGCCAGCAGCGGCAGGTTCAGGGCATACGCGAGCGTCTTGGCGGCGGACACGCCGACCAGCAGCGCTCCCAGCAGGCCGGGGCGGTTCGCCACGGCGATTGCGCCCAAATCCCCAAAGCCAATTCCCGCTTGTTCAAGCGCCTCGGCGATCACAGCGTTGATCTGGGTCACATGCTGCCGCGAGGCGACTTCCGGCACGACCCCGCCGGTCTTTGTGTGCAGGTCAATCTGCGACGCGATGATGTTTGAGCGCAGTTCGCGTCCGTCCCGCAGCACTGCCGCTGAAGTCTCGTCACACGACGTTTCAATCCCTAAAATATTCATAACGTGTTAATAGTACCCGGAACCTGCACCGGCGTTGACAAAGGAGCCGCTTTACGGTATCATTTTGTCTTAATCCATGCTTTCAAGACTCCGATTTTAGAACTACCGTTAAGGACACCCAATGGCAACACCCCGTCAGATTCGCGGACGCATCCGCACGGCCAAGAACATCCAGCAGATTACCAAAGCCATGAAGATGGTCGCCGCCGCCCGCCTGCGCCGCGCTCAGGAAGCGGTCGGGGCAGCGCGGCCTTACGCCGAGAAGATCCGGGACGTCATGCAAAGTTTGGGAAGCGGCGGCGGAAGCAGTGTCCGGCATCCGCTCCTGCGCCGGGCCGACGGCGACCCGGTCAACATCGGCATTGTCCTGGTCACCGGGGACCGAGGGCTGTGCGGCGCGTACAACTCCACCGTCATCCGCCGGGCATTTGACCTCGCAAAGCCGCTTGGGCCGTCCCACGTCAAGATGGTTTGCGTCGGCAAAAAAGGCACGACGTTCTTTAAGCGGCGTGGCTATGATGTTGCCGCCGAGCATCCGGTCCCGGCGACCGGCATCAGCTTCGCCGACGCCCAGGCGCTGTCCCGCACCGGTCGAGACTTGTTCGCGAACGGTGAAATCGACGTCCTGTATTTGATCTACACCCGATTTGTGTCTGCGTTGACTCAGCGGCCGGAGACCCTGACTTTGCTGCCGCTCCAGACCCCGGCGGCAGACGAGGCCGGCGCACCTGAGCAGCAGCCCGCCGACTACATCTTCGAGCCGGACCCGGAGGTCATTTTAGGCAGCCTGCTCCCGCGCTATGTGGACACGCAGGTCTACCAGGCAATTATTGAAAGCGTTGCCTCCGAGCATGGTGCTCGCATGACTTCCATGTCCAGCGCCACAGACAACGCCGGCAAGATGATTTCCAGCCTCACGCTCTCGCTGAACCGCGCTCGCCAGGCCACGATCACCAAAGAGATTGCCGAAATCGTCGGCGGTGCAGAGGCCCTTAAGTAAAATGCCGCTTCGGGCTGTCATAGATGGTGAAGACAAAGTTGCTCCACTTCTTGACGATGCCGAGTGGGAAGCACTTAAACTCGCTGTCTCTCGTAAAGAGAAGACAATATTGATGCCCTGTTGCAACGCGGCGGGGCGTCTGCGCGTCAGCAAATTAGGCACAAAGCACTTCTATCATAACAAGATGGCAGAGTGTGATTGGAAGCCTGAGTCGGTTGAGCATTTGAGAGCGAAGACGGAGATACTGCTCGCTTGTAAGAAGGCTGGTTATTCCGTTTTACCAGAAAAAATAGGGACTGATTGGCGTGCTGATGTCTATGCAGAAAAGGGTAATGCCAAGATAGCCTTTGAAGTTCAGTGGAGCAAGCAGAATTTAGAGGAGACTCAAGAGCGTCAAGCAAAATACAGACGTGATGGGATAAGAGGCTGCTGGTTCTTCCGAAAACCTCCGTTTGAGTACGATTACTTATTCAAGGCAGATAACGAGTTGCCGTTGTTCAAGGTATCAGGCGGACAATTGCCTGATGAGTCTTTCTATGTGGAAGCACCTGACCTCCATTCACCCCACAGCGCTTCACTTGCGCTGCCAGAATTTGTAGCTTTACTACTTGAGCGAAAAATCCGTTATCGCTCGCTAATGTCTCCTTGCACTATTCAACAGATCAAAGTCTTTTTTGTTAGAGAAGAGTGTTATAGGTGCAAGAAAATCTCCCACATATACTATGTAGATGCATCCTACGAGAGTCGTTGTGGAAAGGAGATGCAGTATAGGCCAAGTCGTTTTGCCAACAGTAAGAGCGAGGATTTTTACTACGAATTTAGACCCGAGATCATGAGTGCTGTTGAAAACTACTTAAAGTCCAATCCGTATGACCATTTACGACTTGGGGCAGTAAAGATGCGCTACAGCGCCCCTGAGAACTGCGCTTATGTGTCTTTTGGTTGCTATTATTGCGACGCCCTATTTGGAAACTTTTACTTATACCACAACGTCCATGCCACTATTCCTGAAGCACAATTGTATGGTAACTCAGATGCGTTTTTTGAGGCTGAAGTTGTTGTAAAAGACATGTTCAGCGAAACTCAACAGCACTGGTGTTATCCAGCAGACGGTAATTTTTGCGAGGCGGCTATCAATAACTAGCCTCTAAAGTTTCGCTTGACACCCTCTTGGTTTTCAGCCATACTTAATGCTAATTGATAAGAATGCTCCTGTGATGAACACATTATCTTTATCCGCTGACAGCAGTTCACTTGTTATCGAAACGAGTGACAATGGCTGGGCCAAATGTTATCTTGTTGCAGAGGAGCGTATCTATCTCGGTGCAGATGACATCGTCACTGTTCTCACCCGGCTACGTGATGCGGTGGATACTCAGAAACCTCTTGATTGCCCAGATGGGTGGAAACTCGAAGGGCTGCCCGTTGCTTGGCGCTTATCACTTGCGGAAGTGCATCACGTTCTTTATGTTGCGGACGACGGGCTAGACCGTGTGCTTTTCTGGCAGAATGCTGATGCTGACCCAGTGTTTATCGCTGGCGTGATGCGTCTTTCTCCTGCGATTCGTCAGCAGTGGGTGCAGGCGCTCAGCAAAGTGCTGGAAGAAGTGAAGCAGCCTTCTCTTGCCCTGGCCTAGCACTCGCTTCATCTTGAGACCAATTCGCCTATCGGCTATACTTAGCGCGATTTTTCACAAATTAACAGAAGATTAACACTAAGAAGGTGAAAGCCTCTTCAACGGAGAATAGAAAACTTATGGCTGTCGGTAAAATTGTACAAGTCCAGGGACCCGTCGTAGACGCGCAGTTTGCGCCCGGTGAACTGCCGAATATCTTGAATGCGCTGACCATTGCTGATCCGGCGCATGACGCAAATCTCACGGTGGAAGTCTCGCAGCACCTTGGCAACGACGTCGTGCGCTGCATCGCAATGTCGTCCACCGACGGTCTGATGCGCGGCATGGATGTCCAAGACACCGGCGGCTCCATCACCGTGCCGGTCGGCAACGCGACGCTGGGCCGCGTCTTTAACCTTCTGGGAAGCCCGATTGACGAGCGCGGGCCGGTCAACGCCGAGCAGCGCTACCCGATCCACCGCCCGGCCCCGACACTGGAAGACCAGTCGGCCAACATCGAGATTCTGGAAACGGGCATCAAAGTCATTGACCTGCTCTGCCCCTACCCGAAAGGCGGCAAGATCGGCCTGTTCGGCGGCGCGGGGGTCGGCAAAACAGTCACCATCCAGGAATTGATTCGAAATATCGCGGTCGAGTTCGGCGGCGTGTCCGTGTTTGCGGGTGTCGGCGAGCGTACCCGCGAAGGCAACGACCTGTGGCTGGAAATGAGCGAAACGGAGTTTAAGGACGCCGAAGGCAAAACCGCCCATGTCATTGACAAGACGGCTATGGTGTTCGGCCAAATGAACGAGCCGCCCGGCGCACGCCTGCGGGTCGCGCTGTCGGGCCTGACGATGGCCGAGTATTTCCGGGACGAGCAGGGGCAGGACGTTCTGCTGTTCATTGACAACATCTTTCGGTTCGTTCAGGCCGGCTCCGAAGTCTCGGCGCTGCTGGGACGTATGCCGAGCGCGGTCGGCTACCAGCCGACGCTGGCGTCTGAGATGGGCGCTTTGCAGGAGCGGATCACTTCCACCAAGAACGGCTCGGTCACGTCGGTTCAAGCCGTGTATGTCCCCGCTGACGACCCGACCGACCCGGCCCCGGCCACAACATTCGCATTTCTTGACGCCACCACTTACTTGGAGCGTTCGCTCGCCGCGATCGGCATCTTCCCCGCCGTGGACCCGCTCGTGTCTACGTCGCGCATTCTGGACCCAAATATTGTCGGTCAGGAGCATTACGATGTCGCGCGGGGCGTCCAAAACATTCTGCAAAAGTACAAAGAGCTTCAGGACATCATCGCCATTCTCGGCATTGATGAGCTGTCCGACGAAGATAAGCTGACCGTCGCCCGCGCCCGCAAAATCCGCAACTTCTTAGGCCAGCCCTTCTCGGTTGCCGAGCAGTTCACGGGCCTGCCGGGCCAGTACGTGCGCCGCGAGGAAACGGTCCGCTCGTTCAAGTCAATTTTGGACGGCGAGCATGACGACCTGCCCGAGCAGGCATTCCTGAACTGCGGCGCAATTGAACAGGCCGTCGAAAAAGCGAAAGCGATGGGCGGGTAGGGAATGACCTCACCCCGGAACTCCGTTCCGATACGCAGTAATGCCGCAGGCATACCCTCTCCTTGTTAAGGAGAGGGTGGCGGCCTGCCGCCGAGTGAGGTTCAGAATGAAACATAAATTATGGCAGCAACGTATACTTTAGATGTCGTCACGCCCGAGCGCATCATGCTCGGTGAAGAAGTCACCCAGACCATCGCGCCGGGGACGGAAGGTCAGCTTGGCATTCTTGCCAACCATGCGCCGCTGATGAGCGAGCTTGCTCCCGGCGAGGTTCTGGTCACCCTGGCGGATGGCCGGGCGCTCTCGCATCTGATTATCTCCGGCGGGTTCATGGAAGTGGCCCCGAATGGCAGCCATACGACCATTCTCGCCGACAGCGCCGAGCGTGCTGATGAAGTGGACGTGTCGCGGGCGGAAGCAGACCTTGCCGCCGCCCAGCAGATGCTGACCGACGCCGAAGCCGGTTCCACACAGCAGGCGGAAGCCCAGCGCTCAGTAGCCCATGCCGAAACGCGCCTTCGAGTGGGGCGTCGCCGCTGACGATTTTAGTCTTTGTCCCGATCTGGCCTCTGTCCCCAGGCAGAAAGATACGTTTTTGGCAACCGAAAATAGCGACCATAAAAATAATGACACGGCGATAAAGATCTGGCGGCTGCTGTTTGTCAGCGCCCTGCTGGTTCTCGGCGGCATTTTGGGCTTTCAGCTTGGACAGCTCATCGTTGCCGGGGTCAGCAACCCCCTCAGCAACAACTCTTTTGTTGTTGCTTCACGGGAAAGCCTCGGCAGCGCAAGCGGGCGAGCCACTGCTCTTGCGGCATTTACGCTGCTGGGAATGCTGGTCGCATTTCTTGTGTCGCCGCCGGCGTTTCGCCGGTTAGTTCAGGCCGGAGACCGGCTGCGGGAAATGAAGCCGAACGAGAAAGTGGCGACTTTCTCCGGCGTGGTCATCGGCCTGCTTCTGACCATCATGCTGCGCTCGGCGTTCCCGGTCATGGGCGTCTGGTTCACTGTTGTTGTCGGCGGCGTTCTGGTTTATCTCGGCATTGTCGCGACCTGGAGCATGAAGGACGAACTGCGGATTTTCCTGCCCAGCTCTGCTCCTTTGCCCGCTGACGGCAAGGAAACTCCGCCGGAGCAGTGCAAAATTTTGGACACGAACGTCATCATTGACGGCCGTGTCGCGGATATCTGCCGAACCGGCTTTATTGAGGGCCAGATCTATGTGCCGGGCTTTGTCTTGGACGAGCTTCAGCACATCGCCGATTCTGCCGATGGCCTCAAACGCGCCCGCGGGCGGCGAGGTTTAGACATCCTGAACCAGATGCGGACAGAGCTGGACATGAAAGTCCGAACTTATGACAACACTGACCCAAACGACCGGGACGAAGTGGACGCGAAGCTGGTCAAGCTGGCAAAGAAGCTGAACGGCAAGATCGTCACCAACGACTACAACTTGAACAAGGTTGCCGAGCTTCAGGGTGTTCCCGTGCTGAACATCAACGAACTGGCGAACGCCGTCAAGCCGATTGTGCTGCCGGGCGAAGAAATGGTCGTCACAATCATCAAAGAAGGCAAAGAGCAGAACCAGGGCGTCGCATATCTCGAAGACGGCACCATGATCGTTGTCGAAGGCGCACGGCGGCGCATTGGCGAGACTTTGCCGGTCGTCACGAGCAGCGTTCTTCAAACCGTTGCTGGCAAGATGATCTTCGCTAATATCCGGGGCAGCGAAGAAGATAACGACGGTGAGGACGGCAGCCTGCGCGTCTATCCGCGTAACGGCCCGCCGCAAGACCGGCGCTCTTCGGGGCGCCGCTAAGGACAGTTCATGTCCGTCTACGTTCTTATCCCCGCAGCCGGACGTGCCGCCCGCTTCAACGTACCAGGGAGCACCTTGGACAACAAAGTCTTCGCGCTTCTTGGCGGCAAGCCGCTCCTGCATCGCACTGCTCAGGCTTTCGCGTCGCACCCTGCCGTTGATGGCATTGTCGTTGTCGCCGGGCCGTCCGAAGTCAGCCGCTGCCGCGTTGCGCTGACGGGGCTAGACAAAGTGCTGGCGATTGTCGCAGGCGGGCAGACGCGGCAGGGATCGGTGGCGATTGGTCTGTTCACGCTCGGCGGCGATCCTGACGATTTAATTCTGGTCCACGATGCCGCCCGCCCGCTCGTGACCGCCGCTGTCATTGACCGCTGCATTTTGGGTGCATCGGAGTTTGGCAACGCTGCCGCCGCGCTGCCCGTCGCGGACACGCTGAAAGCCGCTGACAAGAACTTGACTGTCCAGCGCACCGTAGACCGCGACGGCCTGTGGGCCATGCAGACCCCGCAGGCGTTCCGCCTGTCTACACTGTTTGAGGCGCACAGCGCCGCCCGAACGATGGGCTGGACGGGAACCGACGAGGCCGCGCTAGTGGAACAATTCAGCGACGAGCCGGTACATCTTGTCTTGGGTGACCCCAGCAACCTCAAAGTCACCCGCCCCGAAGACCTGCCGCTGGCCGAGGCCATTTGGCAGTCTCGCCAGCCCTCCCCTCCTATGCCTCAAACTCGTATCGGCTTCGGCTATGACATTCACCCACTGACTGAAGGCCGCCGCCTCATGCTCGGCGGCGTCGAGATCCCCAGCCAGCGCGGCCTCGACGGCCACTCCGACGCCGACGTTCTCCTGCATGCCCTCTGCGACGCCCTGCTCGGCGCGGCCGGCCTGCCCGACATCGGCCACCTCTTTCCCAACACCGACGCCGCCTACAAAGGCATCTCCAGCCTGGCGCTGCTCGCCGAGGTTGTCCGCCGCCTCCGCGAAGCAAATTACGTCGTCGGCAACGCCGACATGACGCTGATCGCCGAAGCCCCTAAAATCGCCCCCTATATTGACCAGATGCGAACTGCCATCGCCGACGCCCTGCATGTTGAGCCGTCACAAGTGGGTATAAAAGCAACTACCAACGAAAAGCTAGGCTCGCTAGGACGCGGCGAAGGCATCGCCGCCCACGCTGTTGCTCTTATTGTCCCTGCGAACGGTGCTTAATCGGAGCCAACTAATGCGACGTTTTTGCGGATCACTTGTCGTTTTGCTGATTGCTCTTATCGTGCTCTTGGGCAACTCCGTTCGTGCCGCGCTTATCCCCCGTCTAGATCTGAACAGTTTGTGCTACCTGAGTACCGACATCGTAGAAGTAACCGTTGTCAGGCATCATACGCTGGGTCAGGAAGAATGGAAAGACACGTTCACTGCAATCGTCACAAACTCTTTGGAAGGCAAGCATAAAGCAGGGGACCAACTAGAGCCGCTTGGCCTGGAACTTTATTCTCCCGCCCAGACCGGTCAGCACAGCATCTTGTTTCTAGCACCTGCGGGTTTTCCGTTTCGTAATCAGCCCGTGAAATCTGCACCTTTGCAGGTGGTGGATATGTTGCTTGTTGACAATCACAATTCTGTGCATCGTTACTTCCAGCAGAACAATCCTGGTGGACTTCAGGCCGATGAATACTTTCCGCACCGTATTTATCCGACGCTTGCCCAGGAGCGGATCGCGGTCGTATCTGCATGGGTTGCTGCAAAGAAGCTAAAAGCGCCGCCAAGCCAAGTGCTGAACCCATATCAAGTATTGCGTTAAAGAGAGCGCCGAACTCCAAGAGCGCCGGATCGAAAGGGGAATGTTATGTCAATAGCCGTTACCGTGAAAGGTAAGCATCTTCAAGTCACTGACGGACTCAGAGAACACGCCCAGCAGCGTTTGCAGAAGCTGGAAACGTTCTTTCAGAACATTCGGGAAGTCATTGTTGTGGAAAGCGTTGAAGGCGGCCTGCACCGGGTCGAAGTGACCCTGCAGGGCGACGGGCTGACCCTGCGCGGTGAGGAGCGCACCAACGACATGTACGTCTCGCTCGACCGCGTGGTGGACAAGCTGGAACAGCGGCTCCGAAAGTTCAAGGCCAAGCACACGCACCTGCGGAACCATCAAGAGAGCCTGCGGAACGTCCTCACCGATAACGGCTCCGGCATGGCCGATATTCTGCCCGCGACCACAGAAGACGATGTAGACGACAGCCCACGTATTGTCCGCACCAAAGCCGTCACCATGAAGCCGATGGGCATTGACGACGCCGTGCAAATGCTGGAGCTGACCGACCACGACTGGTACGTCTACCTCGACATGGACACACACATGACCCAGGTCGTCTACCGCCGCCGCGACGGCAACTACGGCCTCGTCGTCCCGAAGATTTAGCACAGCCTTGGAAGAAAGCACCGAAGGTGCTTTCTTCCTGCTATACTGTGCTAGGAAAACGTCAAATGAGCGATGATACAAAACCGAATGAGCCTCTTGACATTCCGGAAGACCTACGGGAAGAGGCTGCCAAGATAATCAAGCAAGCTTTTCAATCCTTTTCGGAACACAATGCACAGATGGCAAAAGAGTTGAAAGAGTTCAACGCCAATCAACAAGACGTGAGGAAAAAGCTAAAAAGTGGAGCAAATCGAACAACCGGACGCATTATATGATTTTCTTTACAGAGACTCAAATCGTATTGCTTCGTACTACTCTCAAATCTTCCGTGGACATTTGTCAAGCATGGAAAAAAGCAATTCTGAACGTCGCAACATTGATGTAGGTGGCAAAGTTGACCTGCATGTCGTCTCAGCAGACAGAAAGATAACTAACGAAACACTGGAAGGCGACAAGCGTACTGATTGCGGAAGTCGCTGTCATTGCTTTTGACAACATGATCAACTCGCAGTCGCAGAAACCTAAATCTCAAGAAGAAAAGTCTGCATTACAAGCGTTAAAGTCTCTCAAGGATACTCTGCAAAAAGTCTCTTTGCCATCCGCTTTCATTCTACAAACAAACGAAGGCATCCAAGTTGCAGGCACAATCAAGGAGGCTGGTATGGAAGAAGCCATTTCAAACTACTACTTCAAGCATGGAACCGCTGGGTTGTCCAACGTCTATATAGTAGGTGTTAAAGAAGTTTCCTCAGCTTCTTTCAGACTTCCCGACAGCCAGCTTTTCGGTGCTGGTCAACAACTGGCACAGGCTTTAAGTGATATGCTCTTTCCGCCTGACGCCATTCAAATTACTCCCATTGCCCTATTCCGCAAACTCTTTTGACATGAGCACTCCTTGCCTGCATGATGCCGCGCAAACCGACATTGAGGCGCTTGTCCAAATCCTGCATGATGCCGACGAAAGCGATGCTCGTACCCTGGCGGCTCTCAGCGATGACGCTCTGCACTCCTACGCCGTGTACGAGAACAAAGAACTTGTCGGAGCCGCTGCGGTCCGCTGGCCGGATACCGAAGCAGTAGACGTGAGCGAGATTATACTTCTTGCAGTCGCTCCGCCCAGGCGCGGGCAGGGGATTGGCAAGTGGATCATCACGGCGCTGATGGACGAGGCGCGGCGGCGCTCGGTGCGCGTTGTGCAGGTCGGCACCGGCAGCGTGTCGCTGGACAACATCGTGTTCTACCAGAAGTGCGGCTTTCGGATGAGCCATGTCCGGCGCGACTACTTTGAGTATATTCAGCCGCCTCTCGTTGCTGGCGGAGTTGTGCTGCGCGACATGATCGTGTTTGACTATATTTTGGATGACGGTATCGCTCCCTCATGACGACGTATTCATGGAAGCCCAATAGTGCCTCTTCAAGTGTGTGCATTCTGGTTCTCCTGCGTGGTAGGTCCTTCAAAGCGATGGCTCACCGGTATCGCCCACCATTGTTGTGCATATACAGCAGCATCAGCGCAAGATCGGCGGGATTGGCGCTTCCTTTGGGACCGGTTTGTACCTGCGAGTAGGCAAGGTTGCCGTCGGCATCAACAATGAACACCGCCGGTTCGCCGTGCGGCTGCGGGCCGTCCTCGTCGTCCGAGCGATACACGCCGTAGCTTTGCGCGACCTGAAAGTCAGTGTCGGAGAGCAGCGTGAACGGCAGCTTCATCTGATCGCGCAATTCGCGTGAAGTTTCGGGTGGGTCAACGCTGACGGCGACGAGTTCGGCTCCCAAGGACTCAAAACGCGAGTAAATGTCGGCAAAGTCCATCAGCCCTTTGCGCGAAGTCGGGCAAAACTCGCCGCGATAATAAAAGAGCAGCATCAGTTTGTCGCCGCGCAGTTCGGACAAAGTTTGCTGTTGCCCTTCATGGTCGCGCAGCGAAAAGTCGGGGGCTGGATTTTGGTTGCGAATCATAGTTGGTTTTCCTTTGTAGTGGGTCGTTGAATATAACATGCCTGGCACCGAGTCTTTGCCAGCATCATCAAATCTAAATCAGCCCGGCATGGGTCAGCGCGGCGTCTATCGCTGCCCGGCTCGGCTCGCTCGGCTCCGTCATCGGCAGGCGGAGCAACTTCGGAAAGCCGGGTCGGACGCGGGAAAGCGCATATTTGACTGGACCCGGCGAGGCGTCGCTGAACAGCGCCATGTGGACCGGGAAGAGCCGGTCCTGGAACTGGAGAGCCTTAGCATAGTCGTTGGCCTGGCACACGGCCTGAAACTCGGCACAAAGTCGGGGCGCTATATTGGCCGTCACGGAGATGCAGCCAACGCCGCCCATCGCATTAAAGGCAAGCGCGAGGTCATCGTTGCCGGTAAGCTGGCAGAAGTCGGGACCGAGGCTCGCGCGGTGTTCCGACACCCGGACAAGCAGGCCACTCGAATCCTTGATCCCGACGAACACGTTCGGGAACTCGGCCACGATGCGGGCGAGCGTCACGGGCTGGATGTCGGTCACGGTGCGTGCGGGCACGTTGTAGAGCATGATCGGCAGCTCGGCTCCGCGTGCGAGGGTGGCAAAGTGCTGGTAGATGCCCTCCTGGCTCGGGCGATTGTAATAAGGCGGCACCATCAGCGCCGCGTCAGCCCCGGCTTCCCTGGCCGCACGCAGGTTTTGGCCTGCGACGCGGGTATCGTTCGAGCCGGCACCGGCGATGACGGGTACACGCCCTTTCGCCTGAGCAACGCAGACGCTCACTACGCTGAATTGCTCCTCGGCACTGAGCGTCGCTGCCTCACCCGTGGTGCCGCAGGCGACCAGGGCCGACGATCCCTCGGCGATTTGCCATTCGACGAAATTGCGAAACGTGGCCTCGTCAAATGTGCCGTCAGAAGTAAATGGCGTGACGAGCGCCGGGATTGATCCTGTAAACATTAACTACATCCGCTCCTTGTGTGGTAGCCGTGGACGTTCACCTTGACGCAACTTCCGGCGGCGGGTTATAAGGCGGCTCGTCGTGTGCAGGCGATGAACCGCCCGTGAGAACTTAGCCGCGCAGGACGCGCAGGCGGATATTTGTGCCAAGCCCTTGACCTTGGGCTAATTGTATCATCAGTTCCAGGGCGCTTTCCAGGTAGCGGCTGTTGGTGAGCGGCCCCGCATCGAGCGCGTCAAAGCCAAGTTCGGCAGCCAGCGCGACGATCTTCGCTTTGGCCCCGGCGTCATCGCCGGCAACAAACACTGTCGGTGCACTCGTTGTTTTCTGGTCGGGGGTATGCCCGGCGAGTACGGGAGCGAAGACCGTGTTAAAGGCTTTGACAACATGAGCGCCGGGAAAAAGACGCGCCACGGTCTCGCCCGCCGAGTCCTGGCCCGAGACGGTCAGGCCCATCATGTCGGCTGTGAGCGGATTGGAAACATCAACGATGATTTTGCCTGCCAGCGCCTCCGCACCGCCGAGAGAGGCCGCGACTTCGGAGAGAGCCGGGAATGGCGTGGCGAGGATGACGATCTCCCCCGCGCGAACGGCCTCGGCGGGCGTTGCGATTGTGGATTTGCGTTGTAAACCAGCGTTCAAGTCGTCCGCTTT
>JAABUO010000839.1_pt1 | contig 47734 bp, 50 predicted proteins | sample 5559291 | NCBI WGS metagenome assembly JAABUO01 (sample SAMN10711878, study PRJNA513372) | rock metagenome | isolation source: Antarctica rocks | place: Antarctica: Victoria Land, Finger Mt sud
CGAGAGCCTCGTCGACAAGCGTTGCCTCTACCTTGCCCAACAGCGCGACACCATCAGGTCTCGCACCTCGTTCCACTGGTGGCCCAAAACCATAAAACAGAGCTGATCAACCGGAAATCGTATCACTCGCGAAGAAACCGATCTGGGTCGTCACCATCAGGCCCGTGGTGGACATCAACGACATCATCACGAACATCAGCCAGAACACGGGATGGCGCAGCATGACCCGGGTCGGCGTATCACGCGCGCCGGCCGAGCCGTCGGCCGCCTGGGAGCCCGGTTCCACGGTGGCGGGCGGACGACGCAGACCGAGCGCCGCCAGCACGCCGATGATGCCGAAGATCGAGCCGAATTCCAGCAAGGCCGCCGGGTAACCCGCTGCGGCCAGCTTGTCGGCGATCGGGAAAGTGGTCAGGATCGCGCCCATGCCGTAGCCGGCCGCTACGATCCCGGCCGCGAAGCCGCGCCGGTGCGGGAACCAGCCCATCACCTGGCCGACCACGCCGACGTAGACGATCCCGGTGCCGAGCCCGCCGACCACGCCGTAGCTCAGATAGAGCGCCGTGATCGAGGTCGCAAAGGCGGCCAACACCCAGCTGAGCCCGGTGAGGGCCGCACCGAGCCCGATCAGCAACGCCGGGCCGAACCGCTGCACGAGATAGCCCTGGAAAGGCGAGAAGAAGGTCTGCAGCACGATCAGGATCGTGATGGTGACCTGCAGGGCCGCGGCCTGGACGCCGAAAGCCGCCGCCATCGGCGTGGTGAACAGGGCCCAGACATATTGCGGGCTCGAGATCGTCATCATGCAGACGAGGCCCAGCCCGAGTTGCACCCAGCGGGTCGTCGTGTCGGTGGTGGTGGCCTGCCGGCCGAGAACCGTCGTGCTCAAGGTCAAATCCGCATCGCCGAGAAGATGCGGTGAGAGATGCAAGCCTTCTGCCATCTCGGATGCGGGCGCGAGGGATCCGGCGGCGCATCGCCTGGCCGGACAGTTGACCCGCCGAGGCCGCAGGGCGCCCACGGCCGGATCGTCGCCGCGACCCGATCCATCTGCGCGTCGTGGGAACTGGGTTCTGCCAGCACCGCTTTACATTGGTCATGGCGGCCGGGAGTGGGATCGTGGCTCCAGGGAAGCAGGTCTTGGTAGTCGAGGACGATCCCGTGCTCAGGATGGACGCCGCGGCCATGCTCGAAGAGTCGGGCCTCGACGTCGTGCAACTCGAGACCGGCGATTCCGCGCTCGCCTATGTGCTGGAACAGTCCGATTCCGTCGGCGCGGTTTTCTCGGACGTGCAGATGCCGGGCGATACGGACGGGCTCGATCTCGCCAGTTACATCGCGTTGAACTGGCCCGCCATCACGATCGTGCTGACATCCGGTCACATGCATCCGACGCAGGACCTTCCGGCCAACATCAGGTTCGTGTCGAAACCGTGGGTGCCGGCCGAGGTGCTGGAAGCCCTGGTGGGCGCCGCCTAGCCCAGGTTTCTGCAACGGATCTGCCGAGCGTGGCACGTCCGGACAGACCGGGCATGCGGGCCCAGCGCGGAGATGAACTGAGTCGCCCTGCCGACGCGCGGATGATCGCGAATCGCCGCTGCTTGTGAGATGCTGCGGGCGAGCCGAATGGCGGGACAGACCGCAGCCGCGGGATCCGTCCGCGTGAGCAGGCAGCACCGTGACGGAGCGCTTGGGGACGACATGGATCAGGACGGCCCCGACGATGCGGACCCAGGCCTGGGATCACCCCACGCCGTCGACATCACCGAGCACCTGTGGATCCCGCTCGCCGACGGTACACGCCTGGCGGCGCGGATGTGGTTGCCGCGAGACACCGGGCCTGTTCCGGCCGTGCTCGAGTATATTCCCTACCACAAGCGCGATGGCACCCGGGGTCGCGACGGCCCCATGCACGGCTTCTTCGCAGGCGCAGGCTACGCGGCCATCCGGGTCGACATGCGGGGCTCGGGCGACAGCGACGGGCTGCTCGACGACGAATATCTGAAGCTCGAGCAGGACGACGCGCTCGAGGTCATCGCCTGGATCGCGGCCCAGCCTTGGTGCTCCGGGCGGGTCGGCATGATGGGCAAGAGCTGGGGCGGCTTCAACGCCCTGCAAGTCGCGGCCCGCCGACCGCCGGCCTTGGCCGCCATCATCACGGTCTGCTCCACGGACGACCGCTTCGGCACCGACATCCATTACATGGGCGGATGCCTGCTCAACGACAATCTGTGGTGGGGCTCCATCATGCTGGCCTATCAGGGCCGGCCACCGGACCCCGAGATCCGCCCCGACTGGCGCGAGCGATGGCTGCAGCGGCTCGACCACATGCCGTTCTGGCCGGCGTTGTGGCTCGCCCGCCAGACGCGCGACGATTACTGGAAGCACGGTTGCGTCTGCGAGGATTGGGGCGCCATCGCGTGTCCGGTGCTGGCGGTCGGCGGCTGGGCCGACGCCTATACGGATGCAGTGCCACGCCTGCTCGAACAGCTGAAGGTGCCGCGGAAGGGAATTATCGGGCCCTGGGCCCATATCTATCCGCAGGACGGCAGCCCCGGCCCGGCGATCGATTTCCTGGGCGAAGCGACCCGATGGTGGGACCATTGGCTCAAGGGCCGTGACACCGGCATCATGGAAGAGCCCATGCTGCGGGCCTTCGTCGAGGATGGTGCTCAACCCGCCACCACGCGCCTCCGGTCCGAGGGCCGCTTCGTCGGCGAGGCCCGATGGCCGAGCCCGTCGGTGGACGCCCAGGCTTTCGGGCTGGCGCCCGGGTGCCTCGTCGACGGTGCTTCCGAGCCGGCGCGCCTGTCTGTGCGCTCGCCGCCGTGGACCGGCACGGCGGCGGGCGAGTGGATGGGCACGGGCTTGCCGGGCGAGCGGCCGGCCGACCAACGGGTCGACGACGGGATGTCGCTCTGCTTCGACGGCGCCCCGCTCCACGAGGCGATCGAGATCCTGGGCAACCCGACCGTGGATCTGCTGCTCGCCTCCGACCATCCGCAGGCCCAGGTCGCGGTGAGGCTCTGCGCCGTGGCGCCCGACGGCGCCTCGCTGCGCCTGTCCTACGCGGTGCTCAACCTCGGCCATCGCGACAACTCGGAATTCCCCCGGCCCATGGTGCCGGGTGAGGCCGTGCGCGTGACCGTGCGGTTGAAGGTCTGCGGCCACCGCGTGCCAGCCGGCCACCGGCTGCGGATCGCAGTCTCGACCGCCTACTGGCCGCTGGTGTGGCCGGCGCGCGACCCCGCGACCATCACGGTGCTGACGGATGGCAGCCGGCTCCTCTTGCCGGTCCGCCGGCCCGCGGAGGGCGATCCGGAGGTGCATTTCGCCGCGCCACGCCACGGCCCTGCGGCGCCCGCAACGCGTCTCGCCGAGAGCCGCATGGCACGCCGTGTCGGCTTCGACCTCATCGCCGACACCGCGACCGTGGTGACGGAGGGCACCGGCGGGCTCTTCGGCGAGGGCGCGACGCGGTGGGACGACATCGGCACCGAGATCGCCCACGACCTCACCCGTGTCATGACGGTGGGCGGGGATCCGCTCTCGGCCGAGACCCGCATCGTTCAGCGCTACACCATGGGACGCGACGGCTGGCGCATCCGCATCGAGACCGAGACGGCGCTCGCCGGCGACGCCGAGGCCTTCACGATCACGGGGGAACTTCGGGCCTACGAAGGCGAGGTGCTGGTGCGTGAGCGGCAATGGTCCGAGCGGATCCCGCGGCGGGAGATGTGAGGGCGCCGGTCCGCATCCCTCATCACCCGATCGCGTTCCCCGCACCGTCGAAGCGGTAGATCTTGCCGTCCTGCGGCGTGAGGCCGACGCGGTCGCCGATGTCGTGGCTGACGTCGCCGAGCACGCGAGCCGTCAGCAGGCCCATGCCCGGCACCTCGACATAGAGCATGGTGTCGGCCCCGAGATGCTCGGCATGCGACACGGTGCCGGTCCAGGCACCCTCCGGCACCACCACCAGGTGCTCGGGCCGCACGCCGATCGTCGTCGCGCCGGCGCGGGCCGCAATGGCGCCGTCGGCGAAGTTCATGGTGGGCGAGCCGATGAAGCCCGCCACGAACAGGTTGGCGGGCCGGTGGTAGAGCTCCAGTGGCCGACCAACCTGCTCGATGGCACCGCCCCGCATGACCACGATCTTGTCGGCCAGCGTCATGGCCTCGATCTGGTCGTGGGTGACGTAGACCATCGTGGCGCCGAGCTGCCTGTGCAGCTTGGCGATCTCGATCCGGGTCCCGACCCTCAGCGCGGCGTCGAGGTTCGACAAGGGCTCGTCGAAGAGGAACAGGCTCGGCTCGCGCACGATGGCGCGGCCGATCGCGACGCGCTGGCGCTGACCACCGGACAGCTCCGCGGGGCGGCGGCCCAGCAGGGCGTCGAGCCGCAGCAGGCCCGAGGCCTTGGCGACCCGCGCCCTGATCTCGGGTGACGGCACGCCGGCCTGGGCCAGCGCAAGGCCCATGTTCTTCTCCACCGTGAGGTGGGGGTAGAGCGCATAGCTCTGGAACACCATGGCGATGCCGCGCTTGGCGGGCGGCACGCCGTTCATGAGCACCCCGCCGATCCTGAGGTCCCCGGAGGTCTGCTCCTCGAGCCCGGCGATGATGCGCAGCAGCGTGGACTTGCCGCAGCCCGACGGCCCGACGAAGACCACGAACTCGCCCGGCTCGACCGCGAGGTCGACGCCTTTCAGCACGTGGACGATGCCGAAGCTCTTGTTGACGTCCGCGAGGTGGAGCGACCCTCCGCGGTTCGTCCGATCCCGCTTGGCGGGCGAAGCCGGCAGGAGGTCGCCGACCGCGGAGCGGTCGGAGGATGCATCTGCAAGAGGTTCCTGTCCGGCTTCGCCCATCCGCAATCTCTCGGGTCAGAGGTCGATCGCGCGGTGCTCGCGCATGGAGCGGTCGGCCGCCAGAACGATGGCCAGCGAGCGAACCGTGTCGTCCATATGCCGCGAGAGGTCGCGATCCTCACGGATGGCGTCGCGGACGAAGCGCTGCTCGCGGGCGCAGAGTTCGTCGTGACCGGGTTCGTCGGGCATCGACAGCACCGTGTCGGGCGCGAGGAACCGGCCGTCCGGGCCGGTCGCAGCCGCGTGGATGCGGATGCGCGACGTCCTGGTGTGGGTGTCGACGTCGGCCGAGGCCGCGCCCTCGTCCATCACGATCGACACCGAGCCGCGCGGTCCCATGACGTCCTTCACGAAGAAGGCCGTCTCGGAGATCATCGGCCCCCAGCCGGCCTCGTACCAGCCGACCGAGCCGTCGGCGAAGAGCACCTGGAGGTGGCCGTAGTTGACTTGGTCTTCGGCGATCTCGGGCGACAGCCGCACCCCCATGCCGCGCACCTGCACGGGCCGGCTGTCTGTGATCTGCAGCATGATGTCGACGTAGTGGACGCCGCAGTCGACCACCGGGCTCGTGCTCTCCATCAAGCGTCGGTGAATTTCCCAAGCGGCACCAGAGGACTGCTGGTTCAGGTTCATCCGCATGACGAAGGGCGGACCGAGCGCGCGAGCCCGGGCGACGAAGGCGATCCAGCCAGGATGGTGGCGCAGGATGTAGCCCACCACGAGCTTGCGCCCGGTGCGCCGCGCGCAGGCCACCACGCGTTCCGCCTCGGCCACGGTGGGGGCGAGCGGCTTCTCGACGAACACATGCGCGCCGGCCTCCATGGCGGCGACCGCGTAATCGGCGTGGCTGTCCGTGTAGGTGGCGATACAGACGAGATCGGGCTTGAGGGCGAGGCCCGCCGCGAAGTTGGCGAGGCGCGGATAGCCGCCGAGCTCGCCGGGCACCTCGAAAGGTGAGCGATTGACGAAGCCGACAAGCATGAACGCGGGGTCGCGGTGGTAGGCGAGTGCGTGGCTGCGGCCCATCTGGCCGAGCCCGACGACGAGCACGCGCAACGGCGGCATCATTTCACGGCTCCCGCCGTGATGCCGCGGATCAGCTGACGCGAGAACAGGAGGTAGAGCACCAGGACCGGCAGGATCGCCAGGGTCAGGGCGGCCAGCACGGCGTTCCAGTTGGTCACGAATTGGCCGATGAAGCTCTGGGCGCCGAGCGTCACGGTGCGGGTGGCCTCGCCCGGTGCCACGATCAGCGGGAACCACAGGTCGTTCCAGATCGGGATCATGGTGAACACCGCCACGGTTGCGAGGGCGGGGCGCACCAGCGGCAGCACGAGCCGGACGAAGATCGTATATTCGCTCAATCCGTCGATGCGGCCGGCGTCCTTCAGGTCCTTGGATACGCCCTGCATGAACTCCGACAGGATGAAGACCGCGATCGGCAGGCCTTGCGCCGTGTAGATCAGGATCAGCGCGAGATGCGTGTCGACGAGGCGGGCCGCCACCATCATGTCGAGGATCGCCACCGTGCCGAGCCGGATCGGCACCATGATGCCGAGCGCCAAATAGAGGCCAAGCGCCGTATTGAGGCGGAACCGGTACTCGCTGAGCGCGAAGGCCGCCATGGCGCCGAACAGCAGCACGGCCGCGATCGACCCCACGGTGACGATGATGCTGTTCAGGAAATAGTTCAGGAACACGCCCTGGCCCAGCACGGTCCTGTAGCCGACGAGGTCGAAGCTCGCGGGGCCGGGCAGCGAGAGCGGCGTGGCGAAGATCGTGGCGCGGGTCTTGAACGAATTAGACACGACGAGGAGCACCGGGCCGAGGCAGAGCGCCGTATAGAGCAGCAACACGGCATGGACCGGGGCGCGGTTGAGGGGGGACGAGCGCGCCGCGTTCATGGCGGCCTCAGAACTGGTAGCGGCGCATCCGCCGCTGGATGCCGAACAGGTAGACCGAGACGCCCAGCAGGATGATCAGGAACATCATGGTGGCGATGGTGGCGCCCATGTTGGGATCGCCGAGCTGAAGCTGGTTGCCGAAGAAGGTGCGGAACAGCAGCGTGCCCAGGATATCGGTCGAGAAATTCGGCCCCGCCAGCGCACCCTGGACCGTATAGATCAGGTCGAAAGCGTTGAAATTACCCACGAACGTCAGGATCGAGCAGATCCCGATGGTGGGCCAGATCAGCGGCAGCTTGATCCTGCGGAACTGCGCGAAGCCCGTGATGCCGTCGAGCTCGGCCGCTTCGACGACCTCGTCCGGGATGCCCAGCAGGGCCGCGTAGATCAGCATCATGGGGATGCCGACATATTGCCAGACCGAGATCAGGGCCAGCGTGGTGAGGGCCGAGGAACTCTGGCCGAGCCAGGGGTGGAACAGCCACTTCAGACCCATCGCACCCAGCAGGAACGGCGTGACGCCCCAGATGGGGCTCAGGATGAGCTTCCAGGTGAAGCCCACGATCACGAAGGACAGCATCGTGGGGAGAAAGAACGCGGTCCGGTAGAAGGCGCTGCCCCGCAGGCGCGGCAGCGACAGCAGCGCCGCCAGCGCGATGCCGATCGGGTTCTGCAGCATCATGTGAAACGCGAAGAAACAGACGTTATTGCCGAGCGCTCCCCAGAAATGCCCGGACCAGCGGTCGTCGAGAAACAGGGTGCGGAAGTTCGCGAGGCCGACGAAATGCGAGATCCCCTCGGTGCGGCCGTAGAGCGCGAGCCGTAGGGTATCGGCCAGCGGCAGGATCATGAGGGCTGTGTAGACGAGGAGCGCCGGCGCCAGGAACACCGCGATATGCAGGCGCCGGCCCCGCGCCGGAGCCACGACCGTGGCGACCGCCATGGCGGGCAGCGGAGCATCGGCCGCGAGTCGCTCGATGTGGGCCATGGGCAGGCTCGGGCTGCAGGCTCCTTCTCCCGTTTCCGGCAAGAAGGCGTCGACGCGAAAGCGGCGACCGATGAAGGAAAACCCCGCACAGTCGGGGCGTCGATGTCACGCGGGGACGGACCAGGGCCGTCCGCGCATAGGTCGCGGCCTCGCCGCGCCGCCCTCTCCCGCCGAGCGGGAGAAGGCCGGCCGCCTATTTTCCCGGCTTGTACCAGCTGTCGAGACCCTTCTGCAGTTTGGCAGCGGCCACCTCGGGCGTATCGGTGCCGTTGATGACGTTGGCGGATTCGACCCAGGTCTCGTTCTCGAGGTTGGGCGTGCCGCGCGACAGGATCTGATAGGTCGAGCGGATCGTCGACTTGCAACTGTCGCGGAACGAGGCGAACTCCTTGGCCAACGGGTTCTTCTGCTCGATCGGCTGGCTCTGCAGGCTGAAGAAACCCGGCAGCGCGTTGGAATAGAGTTGCGCGAACTCGGGCGACGCCACCCAGGTCAGGAAGGCCTTGGCGGCCTCCGGGTTCCTGGTCTTCGCGTTCATGCCGAACGCGATGTCGACATGGTCGGACACGTAGCAAGGGTCGCCGGCCTTCGGCACTGGCGGCGGGAAGGCGCCCATCGGGAACTGCGCCTGGCTCTCGAATTGCGCGATCTCCCAGGACCCGGCCGGGTAGATGGCGGCGCGCCCGAGCGTGAACAGGTTCTGGCTGTCGGGATAGGACTGGGCCTTGTAGCCCTCGCCCATGTAGGGACCCCACTTGGCCATCTGCTTGAAGGGCGCGACCCATTCCGGGTCGGTCAGTTTCTCGGTGCCGGCGATCAGCGCCTTGCGGCCTTCCTCGCCGTGCCAGTAGTTCGGTCCGATGTTCTGGTACGCCATGGTGGCGGCTTCCCATTGGTCGGGCGTACCCATGGCGAGCGGCACGTAGGTGCCGTCCGCCTTGATCTTGTCGAGGTCGGCAAAAAACTCCTGCGAGGTCTTGGGCGGCGCCGCGATGCCGGCCTTCTTGAAGGCGTCCTTGTTGTAGATGAACCCGTGCAGCACCGCCGCGACCGGCACGCAGAACGTCGTCTTACCATCGTCGGTGGTCCAGCCGGCCTTGGCCACGGGCCCGAAGTTGCCCATGCCCTGGATGTCGTTGACGCTCGTGAGCTCGTTCTTCTTGAAGAGCTCGAGCGAGGCATCGAAGGGCCGGCACGCGATGATGTCGCCGGCCGTGCCCGCGTCGAGCTTGGAGTTCAGCGCTGCATTATATTCCTTGGGCGCCGTTGGCTGGAAATTCAGCTTGATCCCGGGATGGCCCTTCTCGAAGGCTGGGACGATCTTCTCCTGCCAGATCGGCAGGTCGTCGTTGCGCCAGCTTTCGACCGTCAGCGTCGCATCCGCCGCCAACGCCGGACAGGCCGCGGCAGCAAGCGCAGCCCCGCCCAAAGCCCAGGCTTTCAGACCCGTGATCCTGCTCATCCTCATCCCTCCATGCGCGACGGCGTCGCGCCGCTGACCAGATTTCGCAGGAGAGAGTTGATACCAATTACGGACCTCTCGTCAATATGCCACGTGCCGTCCTCGGCCAAGGGAGGGAGGTGCCCTGGATCTACGACCTGTCAACGCAGTGGATCCGACCTGCACGACGGCCCGAACACGGAGCCGTCAATGGGAAATACGGGTCGACTTCGCTGCGCCATTGGTATTCCATGGTATGGTGCCGAGGGTGGAAGCTTGATACAGGACGGCGAGGATGCGCGCGTGAACGGCGGCCCGGCCAGCATCGGCCCCCTGGACGATACCGTCTTCGTCGCGGCGGCTCTCCGGTCGGACAGTGCCGGCGGCGGTACCCTGCCGCTCTACCGACGCCTCCAGGCCCATATCGCGTCGGCCATCGACCGCGGCCGTTTGCAGCCTCGCGACGCGTTGCCGGGGGAGCGCGATATCGCCCGGAGCATGGCGGTGTCGCGCGTGACCGTGCGCAAGGCGTTGTCGGGGCTGGTCGAGGCAGGCCTGCTCGATCAGCGGCAGGGCTCCGGCACCTACGTGTCGCGCCGGCCGCCGCGGGTCGAGCAGGCGCTGTCGCGGCTGACCTCTTTCACGGACGACATGCGGCTGCGCGGCCTCGCTACGACGTCGCGCTGGCTGCATCGCGAGGTTTCGCTGCCGACCGCCCGGCAGGCGCTGCACCTCGCCTTGTCGCCCACCGATCGGGTGTGCCACCTGCGCCGGCTGAGGCTCGCCAACGGCCAGCCCATGGCGATCGAACTGGCCTCGGTGCCGCACAGCGTCCTGGGCGATCCCGAAGCCGTGGACGCGTCGCTCTACGCCGTCCTGGAAAGGCTGGGCGCCAAGCCGGTGCGGGCGTTGCAGCGGCTCGCGGCCGCCAACCTCGATGACGAGGCGGCGGACCTCCTCGCCGTGGCGCCCGGCAGCGCTGCGCTATCGATCGAGCGCGTCGCCTATCGGGCCGGCGGCCGGCCGGTCGAATTCACGCACAGCTTCTTCCGCGGCGACATCTACGATTTCGTCGCCGAACTGACCTTGGGATAGGTGCGATGCCGGACCGAAGCCGCCCTGCGGTCGAGACCTTCATGGCGGCCGAGATCCGCGAGACGCCGGCCGTGGTCGAGCGGCTGATGGCGGCGCAAGGGCATCGCATCGCGGATCTCGGCCGCAGGATGCGGGATCGCGATCCCGCCGTCGTGGTGACCTGCGCACGCGGCTCCTCCGACCACGCGGCGGCCTTCTTCAAATACGCCTGCGAGATCCTGCTCGGCGTGCCCGTGGCCTCGATCGGCCCCTCCGTGGCGTCGGTCTACGGGGCACCCCTGCGGCTCGGCAATGCCGTCGTCGTGTCGGTCTCGCAGTCGGGCGTGAGCCCTGACATCGTGGCGCTGCAGGCCGCGGCGCGCGCGGCCGGCGCCTTCTCGATCGCGGTCGTCAACCAGGACGATTCCCCGCTGGCGCAGGGCGCCGATGCTGTGATCCCGCTCGGGGCCGGCACCGAGCGCAGCGTGGCGGCCACCAAGACCTGTCTCGCCTCCGCCGTGGCCCTGGCGGCGCTCGTGGCCGAATGGCGCGACGATGCGGGACTGCGAGCCGCGGTGGCGAATTTGCCCGACACCCTCGACCGCACGCTTGGCCGCGATTGGAGCGCCGCGCTGCCGGCCTTTGCGCCCGCGACCTCCGCCTATGTGGTGGGACGGGGGCCGGCGTTGCCGGTCGCGGCCGAAGCCGCCCTGAAGCTTAAGGAGACGGCCGTGCTGCATGCCGAAGCCTTCTCGGGCGCCGAAGTGATGCACGGCCCGCTGCAACTGCTCGAGCCGGGGTTTCCGGTGATGGCCTTCGCCCAGGACGACGCGTCCCGGGACGCGATGCGCGACAGCGTGGCACGGCTCAGGGCCGCCGGGGGGCGCGTGTTCGCGGTGACGGCCGACCGCACCCCGGACGGCACCGACGGGCTCGCGGCGGCACCGACCGGCCACCCGTTGCTCGACCCCCTCTCCATGCTGCTCGGCTTCTACGGCTTCGCGGAACGGCTCGCCCGCGCCCGCGGCCACGACCCGGACCGGCCGAGCCACCTCCGCAAGGTCACTGAGACGACGTGATGGCGCCGGTGGCCCCGTCGGCACCCTGGGCGCTCCGCGGTGCCCGCATCTTCACGGGAGAGCGGTTCCTCGACCACCACGCCCTGCTGCTCGACGGTGGGCGGATCGTCGACCTCGTGCCCATGGCGGCGCTGCCGTCCGACGTGAGGGCCGAGGATCTCGGCGGCGGAACGCTGGCGCCGGGCTTCATCGACGCCCAGGTGAACGGCGGCGGTGGCGTGCTGTTCAACGATAGCCGCACGGCCGCGGGTGCCGCGGCGGTCGCGGCCGCTCATGCCGCTTTCGGCACCACGGGATGCCTGCCGACCTTCATCACCGACCAGCCGGAGCGCCGTCGCGAGGCGGTGGCGGCGGTTCGCGAGGCAATCGCGGCCGGGGCGCCCGGCGTGCTCGGGATCCACCTCGAAGGCCCGTTCCTGGCCCTGGCCCGCAAGGGTGCCCACGATCCGGCCCTCATCCGATCCATGGCCGACCGCGACGTCGACGACCTGCTCGACACGGGCATCGCGACCGTGCTGGTGACGCTGGCGGCCGAGAACGCGTCGCCGGCGCAGATCCGACGGCTCGCCGCGGGTGGCGTCGTGGTCAGCATCGGTCACAGCGAGGCGCCCTACGGCGTCGCAATGGCGGCGGCCGCGGCCGGCGCCACCTGCGTGACCCATCTCTTCAACGCCATGTCGCAACTCGGCCACCGGGCGCCGGGCGTGGTCGGGGCCGCCCTCGACCACGGCGGGTTCTGGGGCGGCATCATCGCGGACGGGCATCACGTCGACGCTGCGGCGCTGCGGATCGCGCTGCGCTCGAAGCAGGGTCCCGGGCGCCTGTTCCTGGTCAGCGACGCCATGCCGCCCGCGGGTGCGCCGGGCGACGCGTTCACGCTGAGCGGCCGCACCGTCACGCGCCGGGGCGGCCGGTTGACCTTCGACGACGGCACGCTGGCCGGGGCAGACCTCACCCTGGACGCCGCCTTGCGCTTCACGGTGGAACACCTCGGCCAGCCGCTCGACGAGGCGCTGCGCATGGTGAGCCTTTATCCGGCGCAAGTGCTGCGGCTCGACGGCGAGCGGGGGCGGCTGGCGCCGGGGTTCGTCGCCGACCTCGTGCTGCTGGGGGACGACCTCGGGGTCAGGCGCGTATGGATCGGTGGCGAGGCGCTGCGGTCGGCGTGAGCGGGGCGAGACCGGCGGGATGCCGGATTACATGCGTCGCCCAATCCCAACCGTCATGGCCGGGCTTTTCCCGGCTACCCACGCGGTCGTCGCAGCGGCTCGCGTGGTTCGCCCGGGAGCGCCGTATGCATGCGACCCGCACTCGCCATCGCCCTGTGGCCTCGGTCGAGGCCGAGCCTGAGCCGATGCCGTCGAAGGTCGTGGCGCTCCGAGCGGGTTGCAGATCGCGGCGGATCGGCCTCCGATCCGCAGACCCTAGGCGGCCTGCACTCGTGGGCACGTGAAGGCCATGGCGCTCAACGACGGCCGAACTCAACACGGTCGCCGAGGTGCTGACAGGGCCGCCCTTCGTGAGCGTCTGGCCAACGGCCATCTGTTAGAGGCTCGCCTCAGATCGCTCGCCAATGGTCCGGCGTCTTCCTGTCGTTCAGGTGTCGGACCCGAGCGACACGGGGAGTGTGGCCATTTCTCTTAGCCCAGGCAATCGCCTCCTCCTGCGTCGCCGCAGTATGGAGCACGCTGCCGGCGTGGTCCTCGACGACATAATCCGTGATGGCGCTCCCCTCTTGGCGGCCTTTCGGACGCGCCTCGACGTAGACGACTGCCATGCTTGTTGCTCCCTGATTGACTTCGGATAGAGCAAGAAGATGGTGCACGCTACGCGTTCCACAAGCCTTCATGTGCTACCATCCGTTGGGCATTGTGCGCTCGACCATGAAGCAGGCTGACTGCGGGACACCCCCGAGATTGCGCTCAGGCGCGTGCGTGCTGTTCGCGTCACGGCTTGTCATGCTTCACCGCCGAGATTGCCTGCCAGTGAAGTTCTGCCGAAGAGCGCCGATCAGTTACCCGTTCAGCTAATCCCGACAAGTCGGCGTCGACGGCCGGGACAAGCCCGGCCAGGACGGGAGGGCTGTCGCCTCCCCTCGTCTGATCCCGGACCTTGAGGAAATTCGCGGCGGCCCCCTGATCACGCCGGTATCCCGCTGGTTGACATCGTCTCTGCACGGCCCGAAACCTGCCGCCAAACATCGGCGGGACATCGGAACGCATCATGGACCACGGCGCGCTTCAGGCCATCATCGAGCGGGCCTTTGAGGACCGGGCGTCCGTCGGCCCCGGCACGACCGGCGAGGTGCGCGAGGCCGTCGACCACGCGCTGTCGATGCTCGATTCGGGCGAGTTGCGCGTCGCCACCAAGCGGGCGGGCGCCACGGGACCCGACAGCTGGACCGTGCACCAATGGCTCAAGAAGGCCGTGCTCCTGTCGTTCCGCTTGAACGACATGGCGGCCATTCCGGGCGGCCCGGGCGGCTCGTCCTGGTACGACAAGGTGCCGTCGAAATTCGAGGGCTGGGGCGCCAACCAATGGGCTGCGGCAGGCTTCCGGGCCGTGCCGAACTGCGTGGTGCGCCGCTCGGCCTATGTAGCGCCGGGCGCCATCCTGATGCCGTCCTTCGTCAACCTCGGCGCCTATGTGGGGGCCGGCACCATGGTGGACACCTGGGTCACCGTCGGGTCCTGTGCCCAGATCGGCAAGAACGTGCATCTGTCGGGCGGGGTCGGCATCGGCGGCGTGCTGGAGCCGCTCCAGGCCAACCCCACCATCATCGAGGACGACTGCTTCATCGGGGCGCGCTCCGAGGTGGTGGAGGGCGTGGTGGTCGGCCAGGGCTCGGTCCTGTCCATGGGGGTCTTCCTGTCGGCCTCGACCAAGATTGTCGACCGCGCGACCGGCCAGGTCCACACGGGCTATGTTCCGCCTTATTCGGTGGTGGTGTCGGGGAACCTCCCCGGCCGTCCGTCACCGGACGGCAGTCCCGGCCCCTCCCTCTACTGCGCCGTCATCGTCAAGACGGTGGATGCGCAGACGCGCTCCAAGACCGCCATCAACGACCTCCTGCGGGACTGAGCCTTGACCGAGACCGGCTTCCGCTTCCTCTACCGCGAGGACCGCGGGCGCATCGCGCGCGCTGCCTGGTGGGGCGGGATGGTGCCGCTGGCCGTGCTGGTGGCGGCCGCCACGGCCCTGTGGGTCTTCATCAAGCCTTACGCCGTGCACGATCTCGCCACCCAGCCCTTCATCGAGGTCGCCACCATCCTGGCCTACCTCTATCTCGCGGCCTATGCGTTCGGCCTGATCCTCGCGGCCGTGTGCTACTACAACGTCTCGGCCAAGCGTTTTCGCGATCGCGGCCGGCCCGGCCGCTTGGCTGCCGTCCTGCCCCTGGCGGCTTTCCTGGCCGGCGCCCTCGACTGGTTCATCCCGCAGAGTTTCGGGGAGGTGCCGGCCTGGGCCGAAACCGTCGCCCTCGTGGCCCTCGTGGCGATCGCGATCTGGAACGTCGTCGACCTCGGCTTCGCGCCGACCGCGGTCGGGACCACGCGGATCGTGCCGTGACGTCGCCATCGTGGGTCGTGCCGACCGCGGTCGATCTGCTCCAGGCGCTGCTGCGCTGCCCCTCAGTCACGCCGACCGAAGGAGGCGCGCTCGGTGTTCTCCACCATGTGCTCGAGCCCGCCGGATTCACGGTGCACCGGCTTCGCTTCGCCGAACCCGACGAGGCCGACGTCGACAACCTCTATGCCCGGATCGGCACGGAGCCGCCGCACCTCGTCTTCGCGGGCCACACGGACGTCGTGCCGCCCGGCGATGCCGCGGCCTGGCGGTTCCCGCCCTTTTCGGGCGAGGTCGCCGACGGGATGGTCTGGGGGCGTGGCGCCTGCGACATGAAGGGCGGCATCGCGGCCGCCATCGCGGCCGTGCTGGCCCATCTCGCCCGGCGCGGCCGCCCGAAGGGCTCGCTGTCGTTCCTGATCACGGGGGACGAGGAGGGACCGGCCATCAACGGCACGCCGAAGCTGCTCGACTGGGCACGGGACCGCGGCGAGCGCTTCGACCATTGCATTCTGGGCGAACCCACCAACCCCGCGCGGCTCGGCGAGATGATCAAGATCGGCCGGCGCGGATCGCTGACCGGTGAGGTCGCGGTTCAAGGCCGCCAGGGCCACGTGGCCTACCCGCATCTCGCCGACAACCCGATCCCGCGCCTCATGCGGGCGCTCGCGGCGCTCACGGCCGAACCGCTCGACCGGGGCACCGCGCATTTCGACCCCTCCAATCTCGAAGTCGTCACGGTCGATACGGGTAATCCATCGGCCAACGTCATTCCGGCCGAAGCCCGCGCGCGCTTCAACATCCGCTTCAACGATGCCTGGACGCCCGACGCTTTGAAGGACGAGATCCGCCGCCGCCTATCGCGGGACGGCATCGGCGCCCATCGCCTCGCCTTCGCGCCCTGCAACGCCCTCGCTTTCGTCACGGAACCCGGGCCCTTCGCGACGATGGTGGCCGAGGTGGTCGCGGCCGAGACCGGCGTCGTGCCGGTGCTGTCGACCACGGGTGGCACCTCGGACGCACGCTTCATCACGCGAGACTGCCCCGTGGTGGAGTTCGGGCTCGTCGGCCAGACCATGCATGGGGTCGACGAGCGCGTGAGCCTCGACGATCTCACCAAACTCCAGGCCATCTATGGTCGCGTCATCCGACGCTACTTCGATCCGGCGGTAGGGTCGGCCTGAACCCGCCAAGCTTTCGTCGTCGAACGACGGGCGGCCGTGTGGTCAGCTCCGGAAGCTGCCCTCCATGGCCAGGACGGACAACGGATGGCGATCGCTCGGCTGCTCGCGCCCCTGGAGAAAGTCGGGCAGGGTTGCCTTGTCGCCGAGGCGGCCGATCGCGATGGCGGCTTCGACCCGGTAGCCTTGCGTCACGTCGAGTTCGGCGAAGGCACGGTCGAAGTCGAGCCCCACCATACCGTGCGTGTACCAGCCCTGCCGCGTGGCCTGCAGCGCGAAGCTCATCCAGGCGGCGCCGGCGTCGAAGGAATGGGAATGTGACGGCACATCCTTGTCCTGACCCGGTGGGCGCATCAGCGAGTTCGACACCACGATGACGATCGCGGCGGCGGTCTTGGCCCAGGACTGGTTGAACTCGTTGAGGACGCCGAGCAGCTTGTCGAAGGCCGGCGTGCCGCGGCGGCCGTAGATGAAGCGCGCGGGCTGCGAGTTGTAGGACGACGGTGCCCAGCGGGCCGCCTCGAACAGACCCAGGATTTCGTGGTCCCCGATCGTCTCGGCCGAGAAGGCGCGCGGCGACCAGCGGTCGAGGAACACAGGATCGATCGGATAGTCGGAATGGCGTATCGACGGCGTCGTCATGGTGCTTCCCTCAGCTTGCCGGCGATCCACCGGCCTGTGGCGGATGCCGGACTCATGCCCCCGTTCGTCCCGGCCCGCAAGCACGGGTCGCGGTTGCGGTCGCGTCGGGTTACGCTTCCCGCTGCGATGGCGTGAGAGGCAACGTGATGGCGGACAGGGAGGCGAAGGATGGCGGCCTGACGCTCGACGACCTCGCGGCCGGTCAGCGCTTCACGAGCGGCACCCACGCGCTCGACGAGGAGCAGATCAAGGCCTTCGCGGCGCAGTTCGATCCCCAGCGCTTCCATCTCGACGACGAGGCCGCGCGCGGCACCCTGTTCGGCGGCCTCGCGGCCAGCGGGTGGCACACGGCGTCGATCACCATGAGACTGCTGGTCGAGGGCGGGGCGCCCTTCGCGGGCGGCCTGATCGGCGCGGGCTGCGAGATCGCCTGGCCCCGACCGACGCGGCCGAGCGACGTGCTCCGGGTGGTGAGCGAGGTCCTCGAGGTCACGCCGTCGCGCTCGCGGCCCGACCGCGGGACGGTGAAGCTCCGCAGCGAGACGCTGAACCAGCGCGACCAGGTCGTGCAGGTCTTGACCAGCCGGCTGGTCGTGCCGCGCCGCGGTGCGGCGAACCCGGGCTGAGAAGCGGCCCGACGGACATGCCGGTCCGCGACCCCTCGGGCAGCGCTTCAATTCTTGCCGAACGTCTCATCGAAGCTGTAGCCGGCCCCGCGCACGGTGCGAATGGGGTCGCGCTCGCGGCCGCGCGACAGCGACTTGCGCAATCGCCCGACATGCACGTCGACGGTCCGCTCGTCGATCTCGACCGACTGGCCCCACACGCCGTCGAGCATTTGCGCGCGCGAGAACACGCGGCCAGGGCGCTCCAAAAGATATTCGAGCAGGCGGAACTCCGTCGGCCCGAGGTGGATGTCGCGCGCCCCGCGGCGCACGCGACGGGTTTCCCGGTCGAGCTCGAGATCGCCGGCCACCAGCCGGCTCGCCACGCGCTCGGGGCGGGCCCGACGCAGCAGCGAGCGCACCCGCGCCATCAGCTCGGGCACCGAGAAGGGCTTGACCACGTAGTCGTCGGCCCCGACCGACAAGCCGCGCACCCGCTCGGCCTCCTCGCCACGCGCCGTCAGCATGATGACGGGCAGCGTCCGCGTGGTCTCGCGCGCCCGCAGGCGTCGGCAGATCTCCAGACCCGACACGCCGGGCAGCATCCAATCGAGGATCACGAGATCGGGCGGAAGCTCGGTCAAGCGGAGTTCGGCGTCGTCGCCGCGCTCGATCCGCTCCACCGTGAAGCCCTCGGCTTCGAGGTTGTAGGACAGGAGCAGCCCGAGCGCCTGCTCGTCTTCCACGACGAGGATGTGGGGCGCCGTGCCGCCGGGCGCACTTCTCGTCGAGGTACTACGCAGGACGTTCATGGTCGGAGTTCCCGGGCGATTGCCACGGCTCGGGTGACCGTCACGGCTCGCGTGACCGTCACGGCTCGCGTGACCGTCACGGTTCGTCCTGCGCCTCGGGCAGGGCGGGTTCCGGTGTCAGCGGGACCAGCGACGGGGTGCCGCGCATCTTGGGCCGCTCGAGTGGCAGCGTGTCGCCGGTACAGAGATAGAAGACCGTCTCGGCGATATTGGTGGCATGGTCGCCGACGCGCTCGATGTTCTTCGAGCAGAACAGCAGATGCGTGCAGAACGAGATGTTGCGCGGATCCTCCATCATGAAGGTAAGGAGGTCTCGGAAGATCGAATCCTCCAGCGCGTCGAGGTCGACGTCCCGCGTCCACACGGCCTGGGCGCGCTCGATGTCGCGCTCGGCATAGGCATCGAGCACGTCCTTCAGCTGGTTGGCCGCGAGTTCGTTCATGTGCTTCAGGCCGATCACGGCCCGGGGCACGCGCGGCTCGGTGGCGATCCTGGCGGCCCGTTTGGCGATGTTCTTGGCGAGGTCTCCGACGCGCTCGAGGTCACCCGAGATGCGGATGGCGGCCACGATCTCGCGCAAGTCGATCGCCATGGGCTGGCGACGCGCGATGGTCAGGATGGAGGTCGCTTCGATGTCGCGTTGCAGGAGGTCGAGCCGCGGGTCGCTTGCCACGACCGCCTGGGCGAGGTCGACGTCGAGCGCCGTCAGGGCGTCCATGGCGTCCGACAGCATCTTCTCGGCGATGCCGCCCATTTCGGCGATCTTGCGGCCGAGCGCTTCGAGTTCGGTGTCGTAGGCTGAGACGATATGGTCGGCCATGGCAATGTCCTTGCTCGTCCCGTGATCAGCCGAAGCGGCCAGTGACATATTGCTGCGTCTGCGGCTGCGTGGGCGAGGTGAACATGCGCTGCGTATCGCCGAACTCGATCATCTGCCCGAGATACATGAAGGCCGTGTAGTCGCTGACGCGCGCCGCCTGCTGCATGTTGTGGGTCACGATGGCGATCGTATAGCGGTGCTTCAGTTCGTCGATGAGTTCCTCGACGCGCGCCGTCGAGATCGGGTCCAGGGCCGAGCAGGGCTCGTCCAGCAGGATGACGTCCGGCTTCAGCGCCACGGTGCGGGCAATGCAGAGGCGCTGCTGCTGCCCGCCCGACAGGCTGAGGCCGCTGGCGCCGAGCTTGTCCTTGACCTCGCCCCATAGCGCCGCGCTCTGCAGCGCCTGCTCGACCCGGAGGCCGAGATCCTTCTTGGACAGCTTCTCGTAAAGCTTGATGCCGAAAGCGATGTTCTCGTAGATCGACATCGGGAAGGGGGTCGGCTTCTGGAACACCATGCCGATCCGTGAACGGAGCAGGTTGAGGTCCATGTCGGGGCGCAGGATGTTCTCCCCGTCGAGCAGCACCTCGCCTTCGGCCCGCTGGTGCGGGTAGAGGTCGTACATGCGGTTGAGGACCCGCAGCAACGTGGACTTGCCGCAGCCCGACGGGCCGATGAAGGCCGTCACCTTGTTGGCTTCCAGGTTCACCGACACGCCCTTGAGGGCCATCGCGTCGCCGTAGAAGAACTTAAGGTCGCGTATCGCCACCTTATTGGTCGATTCGCGACCGGATCGTTGCGGACCCGCCGGGTCGCGGCTCGGGACCTGCTGCGCGGCCTGCACGTCGGTGGTCATGGGGACGTCCTCGTGGGGCCGAGCGAGCGGGTCGGCTCGTCGCCAAGCCTGCTGCGGAAGCGTGGTCATTTCGGAGCCCTCACGGAGCCGAGCGAGCGGGCCAGCTCGTCGCGCGAGGCCTGTTGCCGAAGCGTGGTCATTTCGGAGCCCTCACGGAGCCGAGCGAGCGAGCCAGGATGCTGAGCACCAGCACGGTCCCCGTGATGATGAGGGCGCCGGTCCAGGCCAGTTGTTGCCAGTCCTTGTAGGGGCTGAGCGCGAATTGGAAGATCACGGTCGGCAGGCTCGCGGTCGGCCCGGTGATGTCGGCGTTCCAGAACTGGTTGTTCAACGCCGTGAAGAGCAGCGGCGCCGTCTCGCCACTGATGCGGGCGAAGGCCAGCAGCATGCCCGTGATGATGCCGGGCCGGGCCGCACTATAGGCCACCTTCAGGATCACGTGGGAGCGCGGCAGGCCCATCGCGCTGGCGGCTTCGCGCAGGGTGTTGGGCACGAGCAGCAGCATGTCTTCGGTGGTGCGGGCCACCACGGGGATCACCAGGATGGCGAGCGCCAGGGCACCCGCGATCCCGGAGAAATGGCCGATGCGGGTCACCACCACCTCATAGACGAAAAGCCCGATGATGATGGACGGGGCGCTGAGCAGGATATCGTTGAGGAAGCGCACGACGGTCGACAGCTTCGAATAGCGGCCGTGCTCGGCCATATAGGTGCCGGCCAGGAGCCCCACCGGCGCTCCGAGCGCGAGGCCCAGCACCGTCATGACGACGGAGCCGTAGATGGCGTTGAGCAGGCCGCCGGCGCTGCCCGGGGGCGGTGTCATCTCGGTGAAGACGGCGGGCCGGAGGCCCGCGAGTCCGTTCCAGAGCAGGGCCGCCAGGATGAACACCAGGGCCACGAGCCCCAACGCCGCGGCCGTGACCGACAGGCCGAGGAAGATCGAATTGTTGATGCGTCGCGCCCTTGAGAAGGTGGCCATGAGCTCAGGCCCCCGCGCGTTTCTGGATCCGCATCAGCATGTAGCGCGCGATCGCCAGGACGATGAAGGTGATGACGAAGAGGATCAGGCCCAGCGCGATCAGCGACGATGTGTAGAGATCGCCGACCGCCTCCGTGAACTCGTTGGCGATGGAGGCCGAGATGGTGGTGCCGGGCGACAGCACCGAGGCCGAGATCCTGTGGGCGTTGCCGATCACGAAGGTGACCGCCATGGTCTCGCCCAAGGCCCGACCGAGCGCCAGCATGATGCCGCCGATCACGCCGGTGCGGGAGAAGGGCAGCACCACGCGGCGCATCACTTCCCAGGTCGTGCAGCCGAGCCCGTAGCCTGCCTCCTTGAGGACGGGCGGCACGGTCGCGAACACGTCGCGTGAAATGGAGGAGATGAAGGGCAGCACCATGATGCCCAGGATGAATCCGGCCGTGAGCACGCCGATGCCGTAGGGCGGCCCCTGGAACAGGCTGCCGATGCCGGGGATCGGGCCCAGCAGTTCGATCAGCGGCGGCTCGACATAGGTCTGCAGGAAGGGCGCGAAGATGAACAGGCCCCAAATGCCGTAGATGATGCTCGGGATGCCGGCGAGAAGCTCGATCGCCATGCCGATCGGCCTGCGGAGCGCGAAAGGGCAGAGCTCGCTCAGGAAGATCGCGATGCCGAGCCCCACCGGTATGGCGATCACCATGGCAATGACCGAAGTCACGACCGTGCCGTAGATGGCGCCGAGCGCGCCGTAGACGTCGTCGTTGGGGTTCCAGGTCTCGCTGACCAGGAAGTTGAGGCCGAAAGCCCGGAACGCCGGCATGGAGCCGATGATGAGCGACAGAATGATCCCGCCGAGCAGCACCAGCACGAAGACCGCCGAGCCGAGCGTCAGGCCGCCGAAAAGGGCGTCGGTGGTGCGGAAGCGCGACAGCACCGCGCCGCGCGTGTCTTCGGCGCGGCGCGCAATCTGGTCCCGCATCGCGAGATCGACCATGTTGATTCCCGTTCGCTCGGTTAGCGGCTTGGCGCCGGCGTGATCACCTAACCCGCAGGACAGGAGAAAAGCGCCGCAGCTCGCGGCTCGGCCAGGACATCGTGCCCGACGATGACTGCGCGCCCAAAGTCCCTTGTCGGTCGCCGCCGCGCCTCGACACCCTTTCCGGAAAGCGGGCTACGAGATGCCGACGTCGTCGGACGGAAGGGCTCCCGGTGCGGCTCTCCTTGCCCTGGCAGAGCAAGGAGAGCGCGTGGCCTATGACCGGCTATGACGGCGTCGAATGCCGTAACAGCATAGAGAGCGTGCAGGCCATCAATTCATGTCGTAGACGGGTTTGCCGTTCGCCTTGATGTTGCCGTTGATCTCCTTGTCGATCAGAGTCACGACCTTGCTCGGAATCGGGATGTAGTCCAGGGCTTCGGCTTCCTTCGTGCCGCTCTTGAAGGCCCAGCCGAAGAACTTCAGCGCGTCGGCAGCGGCGGCCGCGTCTTTGGGCTCCTTGTGCATCAGCACGAAGGTGGAGGCCGTGATGGGCCAACTTTCGGCCCCGGGCTGATCGGTCAGGATCTGGTAGAAGCCGGGCGCATGCTCCCAATCGGCGTTGGCGGCGGCCGACGAGAAGGTCGCCATGGTGGGCGACACGGTCTTGCCGTCGTGGTTCACCATCTTGGTCGACACGAGGTTGTTCTGCTTCGCATAGGCATATTCGACGTAGCCAATGGCCCCCTTGGTATTGCCGACGTTGTTGGATACGCCTTCGTTGCCCTTGGCGCCGAGCCCGACCGGCCACTCGACCGCGGTATTCTCGCCGACCTTGGCTTTCCAGTCGGGTGATACTTTCGACAGGTAGTCGGTGAAGTTGAAGGTCGTGCCGGACCCATCGGAACGGTGGACCACGACGACGGCGGTGGACGGCAGCTTGACCCCGGGATTCTGCTGGGCGATGGCGGGGTCGTCCCAGGTCTTGATCGCGCCCATGAAGATCTTGGCCAGTGTCGGCCCGTCGAGGGTCAGGTCGCCGGCTTTCATGCCTTCGAGGTTCACCACGGGCACGATGCCACCCATGATCATCGGCCATTGCACGAGGCCCGCATCGTTCAATTCCTTCTCGGTGAGCGGGGCATCGCTGGCCCCGAACGTCACCGTGTTGGCCTTGATCTGCTTGATGCCGCCACCCGAGCCGATGGACTGGTAATTGATGCCGAGTCCGGACTCCTTCTTGTAGGTGTCGGCCCATTTGGCGAAAACCGGGTAGATGAACGTCGAGCCGGCGCCCGAAATTTCGGCGGCACGGGCACCGAGGCTGCCACCGGCCAGCGAGCCGGCCGAAAGCGCGGCGACGAACGCCGCGCGCGCGAAAAATTGGATGGTCATGTGTCGCCTCGTTCTGTCGAACAGGTTGGTCCCCGTCGCGCGAGCGCTGCTGCGACGATGGCGGGCGGAGTCGTAGCGGAAACGCCACACAGTCTCATGACAGTTAGTCGACGGATCTATGACAATGTAAGAGCTTGAACTGGCTGGCTTCACGGACTTAGCGGGATCGTGACCGATATCCTAACCCCCTGGCCGACGTCGCTCTCGATCTGCAGACGGCCGCGGTGACGCGCCACGATGTGCTTGACGATGGCGAGGCCGAGGCCGGTGCCGCCCTTCGCGCGGCTCTGGCCGGCATCGATGCGGTAGAAGCGTTCCGTCAGCCTTGGGAGGTGCTCGGGCGCGATGCCGGGGCCATAGTCGCGGACGGCCATGCACCCGGCCCGGTGCTGAGCCCAGACGTCGACGTCGACGGACGGCATCGCCGCCGAGCCCGGCCCGGACGGTGGGGAGCCGTATTTGATGGCGTTCTCGATGAGGTTCTCGGCCACGCGGACGAGTTCGTCGCGGTCGCCCGCCACCACCACGGGGCCGGATGCCCGAACCGCCAGGGTCACGCCCGTCTCATGGGCCAGCGGCGCCAACGTGTCGGCGACGTGGCGGACCACCAGGCCCAGGTCCACCGGCGTGTCGGGTCTCACATGCAGGTTCTGCTCGATCCGCGACAGCGACAGCAGATCGTCGACGAGGCGGGCCATCCGGCGAGCCTGTTCGGCCATGATGGCGAGAAAGCGCCCCCGCGCCGGAGCATCGTCGCGGGCCGGCCCCTGCAGGGTCTCGACGAACCCGAGCAGAGATGCCAGCGGCGTCCTGAGTTCGTGGCTCGCGTTGGCCACGAAATCGGCCCGCATGCGTTCCACCCGCACCGATTCGGTCAGGTCGAGCAGGGTCAGCACCACGGCACGATCCTCGCCTGGCCGGTCGAGGGGTGCCACCGTGACGTCGAACACCCGTTCGACCGGGACGCGATCGCGCCACGACACCTGTTCCACCAGTCCCGACGCATAGACCCTGTCGATGCCGTCGAGGATGTCGGGGTCGCGCAGCGCCAGCGCGAGATTGCCGCCGATCTTCAAGGCCGGCAGCACGCCCTTGGCATGGCGGTTGGCCGCCAACACCCGGCCCTCGCCCAACACCACGAGGACGGGTTCCGGCATCGCCTCGATCAGCGCCGCCACGAGCGGCGTCGATGAGGCCGCCTGCTTCAAATCCAACATGACCGTACTGCCTCGAACACCATCCCGCTCCGCCGCACGCGAATCATCGAGCCCGGCCTGTGACGGTGTCATGACGAGACCGGAGCTTGACGGTTGCTTCCTCGCGCAACCACAACTTTGAGCGGCGCCGCGCCGCGCCGCGCCGCTCTGCCCGGCTCAGGGATGCATGCCGCCGGGTCTTGGTGTAAACGGCGGCGCAACGGGGCGGCAACCGATCCGCCTGGAGACCCGACCATGCAGGTGACCCGGTTAGCCATATCCGACGTGGTCCTGTTGCGGCCGAAGCGGCACGGCGACGCGCGGGGCTACTTCGTGGAAAGCTTCAACGATCGGGCGTTTCGACGCGAAGTTTGCGCCGCCACTTTCGTGCAGGACAACGAGGCTCTGTCGGCCCAGGCCGGCACGGTACGGGGATTGCATTTCCAGCGCCACCCGACCGCTCAGGGCAAGCTCGTCCGCGCGCTCAGGGGTGCCATCTTCGACGTGGCCGTGGACATCCGCCGGGGCTCGCCGTCTTTCGGCCGCCACGTGTCGGCGCTGCTGTCGGCCGAGACGGGTGACCAGCTCTGGGTGCCGCCGGGTTTCGCGCACGGCTATTGCACGATCGAGCCCGACAGCATGATCGCCTATAAGGTCACCGATTTCTACAGCGCGGCGGACGACGCCGGCCTGGCCTGGGACGACCCCGCGCTCGGCATCGTGTGGCCGGTCGCGCCTGGCGCCGCCATGCTGTCCGACAAGGACAGGCGCCAGCCCAAGCTCGCCGACCTGCCCACCGTCTACACCTACGAAGGCCGGCCATGAAGCGCGTCCTCGTCACGGGCGGGGCCGGCTTCATCGGTTCGGCGGTCGTGCGCCACCTCGCCGGCGAACGCGGCGTCGACGTGCTCAACGTCGACAAGCTCACCTACGCGGGCAACCTCGAGAGCCTCCGGCCCGTATCGAACCTGCCGAACTACCGGTTTGCGCAAGCCGACATCGTCGACCGGGACGCCATGGACGAGCTCTTCGCGGCGTTTCGTCCCGAAGGCATCATGCACCTCGCGGCCGAGAGCCATGTCGACCGATCCATCACGGGAGCCAAGGACTTCGTCGAGACCAACATCGTCGGCACCTTCACGCTGCTCGAAGCGGCCCGGGCCTACTGGTCCGGGCTCGACACCGAGGCCAGGGCGGAGTTCCGCTTCCTCCACGTGTCGACCGACGAGGTCTACGGCTCGCTCGGGTCCGAGGGTCTCTTCGAGGAGACCACGCCCTACGACCCGTCGTCACCTTATTCGGCCAGCAAGGCGGCGTCCGACCACCTCGCTCAGGCCTGGATGCGGACCTACGGCCTGCCCGTGCTCATCTCGAACTGCTCCAACAATTACGGGCCGTTCCATTTTCCCGAGAAGCTGATCCCGCTGGTGACGCTGAACGCGCTCGCGGGCAAACCGCTGCCGGTCTACGGCAAGGGCGACAATATCCGCGACTGGCTCTTCGTCGAGGATCATGCCCGCGCGTTGTGGACCATCTTGACGAAGGGCCGGCTCGGCGAGAAATATAACGTGGGCGGCCGCAACGAGCGCACCAACCTCGAAGTCGTCGAAACCATCTGCGACGTTCTGGACGAACTCCGGCCTGCCGCGCGGCCCCGTCGCGAACTCATCACCTTCGTGGCCGATCGGCCCGGTCACGACCACCGGTACGCCATCGACGCGTCGAAGCTGGAGGGTGAACTCGGGTGGCGGGCCAGGGAAGATTTCGACAGTGGCATCCGCCGCACCGTCGCCTGGTATCTCGACAACGCCTGGTGGTGGCAGCCTCTGCGCCAGGAGGTCTATAGCGGCGAGCGGCTCGGATTGAGCCCGGACGGGAAGTTGAAGGGCTGACCATGCGGATCGCCGTCACGGGACGAGACGGGCAGGTGGCCCGCGCCTTGGCCGAATTCGGAAGTCGCGGCGGCCACGAGATCGTGGCGCTTGGGCGTCCGTCGTTCGATCTGGCGGACCGCGCCACGATCGAGCCCGGCCTCCGGCGTGCCCGCCCCGACGTCGTGGTCAACGCCGCCGCCTATACGGCGGTCGACAAGGCCGAGAGCGAGCCGGAGGTGGCCGAGGCCGTCAACGGTGCCGGCGCGGGGGCGGTGGCCGAGGCTGCGGCGGCGCTCGGCGTGCCGGTGCTGCAGGTCTCGACCGACTACGTGTTCGACGGAGCGAAGCCGACACCCTACCGGGAGAACGACGCGGTCGCCCCGCTCGGGGTCTACGGGCGCTCGAAGCTCGCAGGCGAGCACGCGGTGGCGAAGGCGAACCCGCGCCACGTTATTTTGCGCACCGCCTGGGTCTATGCGCCATACGGCGTCAATTTCGTCCGCACCATGCTGCGCATTGCGGCGACCAAGCCCGAGGTGGGCGTCGTGGCGGACCAGCACGGCTGCCCGACCTCGGCGCTCGACATCGCCGCGACGCTGATCGGCGTGGCCGAGAAGATCGTGGCGGAGCCGGAAAACCTGGAGCTTAACGGCGTCTTCCACATGGCGGCGCGCGGCGAGGCGGTGTGGGCCGACGTGGCCGAGGCGGTGTTCGCGGCGTCGCGCGAGCGCGGCGGTCCCGCCACTCAGGTCAGGCGCATCACCACGGCCGACTTCCCGACCCAGGCGCGGCGTCCGGCCAATTCCCGCCTGGACTGCACGAAGCTCAGCCAAGTCTACGGCATCGTGCTGCCGGAGTGGCGGGCGTCGCTCGACCGTTGCGTTGGGCGGCTCGTCGGCGAGATGCACGCCGCTGGCTGAGGTGGACGACGTCCGGAAAGGGAGAGTCGAAGCGGGGCAGCCAGTCCCCAAGCCTGCCGTCTCGCCCGAAACCCTCGTGCGCATGGCCAGCCACTACCTGGCGCGCTACTCGGCCTCGACGGTGCGATTACGCGAGGTGCTGGAGCGCAAGATCCGCCGCCGCTGCGAGCTGCGCGATCTGCCGGCGCCCGACTCGGCCGAGATCCGTCTCATGATTGACGCCGTGGTGGAGCGCCTGACCCGCGCCGGGCTGATCGACGACGCCGCTTATGGCCGGGGACGGGCCGCGGCGCTGGCCCGCAAAGGCTGGCCGGCGTGGCGCATCAGGACGGAACTGCAACGCCACGACGTCGACATGTCGGACGAGGGCATGGCCGGGGCCGTCGACCTCGACGAGGCCGCGCAGGCGACCCGTCTCGCGCAGCGGAAGCGCCTCGGACCATACCGGCCCGGCGAGCGCGCCCCCTATCGCGAGAAGGATATCCGCAGCCTGGTGCGGGCCGGGTTCCCGGCGGGGGTGGCGAAGCGCGTGGTGGACGGAGAGGCCGTATAGGGCGGCGCTCGCGTGGGAGACCAGAGCCAGAGCCTCGTTCACCAGAGTCCGGAGGCCGAACCTCGCAGCCTTTTTCAGCGACCTGTTGAACAGCAATACAGAACCCGACGTGGTCACGTGGTTATAAGTCGAACTTGCCTAATTCGTAATCCGTTTTTCCTGGATCGTTCGGGCGGTCGAGCGCGCCAGGGAAAGTCTCTGTACCCGGCCGTGTGTCGTATCGAGCACGGCTGACCAACGTTGCCTCGATGACGAATGGTAGCGGGCGTCCATCAATGTACGTGATTCCTGCAGAGTTGTTGGCGTGAACGTGCACGACTTCAAAAAACTTTTTTAGATTGGACAATCCTCGCAGGGCTAAGTCCCAGTGATGGTTCAGGTGTAAGTAGTCTAAAGCGTGAAATTCGCACAGTATTTGTGAAAACTTGTGAAAAACATCCGGTGTAGCGTGGGCGAAGACGCCCCACTCCGCGTTCTCGATATCGATTTTGAGAATGCTCGACTGCGGGCGGTGAGTCACGGCATGGTCGAGCATGCTCACCAGCGTGTCGGCACCCTCGGTAGGGACAGCCGCGATCATGCGCTTGTGGAAGTGGAACCGCTCGTGCTTCCGCGGCGAGCACTCGACGGTGTGGTCGAACTGGTGAACCAAGAGGCCGCGCCCAGCCATTTCGAAGTCCCAATCGACGTTCGGGCCGACCCCGAGCGAGAAGGCGGTCTCAGCCTCTTTCAGGTCGTCCAGCATGATGTATGCGCCGTCCTGGTCGCCACCGACGCGGATCTTGCGAACGCCCGGCACCTTGTAGGGGCGCAGCATACGGGCGAGAGTAAGCGCGCGTTGCTGCACGTCGCGAGGCCACGCGCATGCTAGGGACCGCCTCTGCTCGGGCGATAAAAACCTGGGCGATGCAAAGCGTGACCGCAATCGAGACAACATGGCAGCACCTCTTTGGGCTCGCTCGCAGCATATTTCGTTGAATATGACTCAACGCAAAAACATCATGTTTTTTTGAATGATCGTGATCCTTTCACCGAGACTTTCTTCCTGTCAGAATGGGCGATTGTGGTTCGAGCGCTTATAGGTTCTACCCCCAATATGGACCCATTAATCGTTCAGACTGCAAGTTTTATACTTGGAAATTGCAGAACTCCCGATGGTTTCTGGACAGCGGACTGGGTAGCAGGGAGGTATTGGGCATATCGCGCTAATTCTGCTTCAGGTCAAGCGGTACCAGAACAGTGGCAAACATCCTCACCCACCTCAGGAGTGCTCCTGGCCAGCGCATGGCTCGGGTAAAACCCTGCCGCCCCTACGGGCTGGCTGGATCGTTACCGGTCGTACCGACATGCGCCGTGGTATGAACGGGGTGCTGCCGCCGTGCATGAGGGGCTCGGGCGCGATCTCACGCTGGTGCTTTCTTCACCCGGGGGCGGGTCGCGGCATGGGCCGGCGTGGCGCATCAAGTCAGAATGCCGGCCCCAGGACATCGACGTCGCGCAAGAAGGTGTGGACGGGGCCGTGCCGGCGAGCGCGCCCGCTATCGCGAGAAGGACATCCGCAACCTGGTGCGGGCCGGGTTTCCGGTGGGGTTGGCAAAGCGCGTGGTGGACGGAGAGGCCGGATAGGGTGGGGCGGCTCATCGCTCGCGCTGGAGGGCAGAGCCGGGGCCGGACACCTGGAGGAGCATAGGCGCACCGGCCGGATCGGGGGTCATAGTGTCATCGGCGCCCCGGGCTCCGAGTTCGGTCACGCGGGCAGCCGCACACGCGCCTCGGCGGCCTCGCCCCGAAGGAGGGCAGGCCGATCCAAACAAAACTACAACTTGTGGGCGTTCTGTTCTCGACATAGGCAACCATGGCATGCATGATGCTCCGGCACACAGAAGAGAACGCACATGAACTTGACCCCCGAGCAATTTCAGAACCTCGGCATATCAGGGGTATCTGCACTTTTCGGAGTCATTGCCGGCATCCTCGGCAAGGGCGTGCCCCAGAAGTGGTCGGACGATCGGAAATTGAAGCAGGATCGCATACGCACCTCCGAAAAGGACAGACATCAAGCTCGGATCCTTCGAGCCGTGATCAGATCGGAGTTCAGGAGCATCGTCAACGCTTTCGAAGAAGAAATTGTATTTGCGACCTGCCTTGAGAATACCTACACCTGGGTCCCGACCGTCGGTTATCTGAAGGCGCTACAGTCTGACCTAAACGTGCTGGGGTCGCTCAGCGCCAAGGAGGCAGAACTGATCATGGATGCGGTGTACGTCTACCGAGCACGGGTCTGGTATATACGCAAGAACGCAGGCCAGGCCTCCGTCGGACCAGTAGCTGCGCCCGACGAGCCGATCGGCTACGATCTTGCCGCCGGGAATAACAGGAACATCTTGATCGGTGACCTGAAAGCGATCGTCGCGGCATCGCGCAAGGCAGGCGGCGCGATAGACTTGTGAAAACGCCCGAAGGCAGCAGAACCCTCACGCCCGGGCCATTCTGTTCCAGGCGTCGAGCCCGGCGATCTTGTAGGCCTCGGCCAGCGTCGGATAATTAAAGGTGTTCTCGATGAAGAAGTCGATGGTGCCCTTGAGGTTCAGCACCGCCTGGCCGATGTGGATCAACTCGGTCGCGCCCTCGCCCACGATGTGGCAGCCGAGCAGGCGGCGGGTCTTCAGCGAGAAGATCATCTTCATCATGCCGGTGTCGAGCCCCATGATGTGGCCGCGCGAGGTCTCGCGGAAGCGCGCGATCCCGCATTCATAGGGGATCTTGCGCTTGCGCACCTCCTCCTCAGTCATGCCGACGGTCGAGATCTCGGGCACGGAATAGATGCCGTAGGGGAAGTACTCCGGCGGCGGCGGGGGTTCCAGGCCGAAGGCGTGGCAGGCCGCCACCCGGCCCTGTTCCATCGAGGTCGAGGCGAGGCTCGGAAAGCCGATGACGTCGCCTGCCGCATAGATGTGCGGCACGGCGGTCTGCAGGGTCTTGGGTTCCACCGTGACGCGGCCGCGATGGTCGGTGGCGAGGCCGGCCGCGTCGAGGTTCAGCGTATCGGTATTGCCGAGGCGCCCGGCCGCGAAGAGCAGCATCTCGGCCGACACGCTGCGGCCGTCGTCGAGCCGGCACGTCACGCGGCCGCCCTCGGGCGCCTCGATGGCGGTCACGGCCGAGCCCATGCGCAGCGATACGTTGCGGTCGCGCAGGTCGTGGGTGAACTCCTCGATCAGTTCCTTATCGATGAAATCGAGGAAGGTCGGCCGCGGTTCGATCAGCGTGACCGCGACATCGAGCGCCGAGAAGATCGTCGCATATTCGACCCCGATGACCCCCGCCCCGATCACCGTCATGCTGCGCGGCAGGCGCGGCATCTCGATGATCTCGTCCGAGTCGAACACGGTGGTGCCGTTGAACGGCACGTAGTCGGGCCGGAACGGCCGCGTGCCGCAGGCGATCAGGATGAACTCTGCGGTGTAGACGTGGTGGTCGCCGTTCTCGACCGTGACCTCGACGCCGTGCGGGCCGACGAAGCGCGCGTCGCCGCGCGCCGTCTTGACGGCGTTGCGGCTGAACTGGTGTTCCAGGACCTCGACCTCGTGGTCGAGGGTCTTGTGCAGGCGGGCCAGGAGATCGTCGGCGCCGATGTCCTGCTTCACGCGATAGGAGCGACCGTAGAAGCCACGCTCGCGCCAGCCCGACAGGTTCAGGACCGTCTCCCGAATGGTCTTGGACGGGATCGTCCCGGTATGGACCGAGACGCCGCCAACGCGGCGCCCCCGCTCGACCACCAGCACCGACTTGCCGAGCTTGGCCGATTGCACCGCGGCTCGGCGCCCGGAAGGGCCGCTGCCGATCACGAGCATATCGAAATCGTACATGACGCGGTTGCCCCCATCCTGGCCAGCCCGGGCCGGCGCCGGATTGCAGTCTACACGCCTGACGGTCGCGGTGTCGCAAATGCATGAGCCATGCCGCGCGTCCCTGGCTCGCATGCTGGCGGGGCGGTGCCGCCGGGCTCGGCACCGTGGGCGATGCCGTAGCCTTCGTCGACCCAGCCCGTCAGGCCGCCGATCATCACCTTCACGGGCAGTCCGAGTTGGGAGAGGCGGAGCGCCGCCTTGTCGGTGCCGTTGCAATGCGGCCCCGCGCAGTAGACGACGAACAGCGTGCCGGCGGGCCACTCGATCATCCGGCGCGCCGTCATCTTGCCGTGCGGCAGGTTGAGGGCGCCCGGCACGTGGGCCTCGGCGAAGAGCTGCGGTCCGCGCACGTCGAGCAGCACGAAATCCGGATCGCCGTCGGTCATCGCCGCCTGGACGTCGGAGCAGTCTGTTTCGAAGGCGAGACGTCGCGCGTAGTGGGCTGCAACGTCCGCCGCTGGGGCAGGCGGGATCTGGGTGACGCGGCTCGGCACGGGAGGTTCCCTCGCAAGAAGATGCTGCATCCTGCCCTCGACGCGGGACGGTGGAAATCCGTCGCGATGCCGATTAGCATCGACATCATGCCAAAGACCTCCCCTTTCTCCGATAGGCTGACCGGCCCGTGCGTTGCCGTGCTGGCCTACGACGGCCTCTGCACCTTCGAGTTCGGGGTTGCCTACGAAGTGTTCGGTCTGCCGCGGCCCGAGATGGGTCCGAACTGGTACCGCTACGCTGTCTGCGGCATCGAACCCGGACCGCTCAGGGCACTAGGAGGGCTCACGGTCGTGGTCGACCATGGCCTCGAGGTCCTGGCCGACAGCGACCTTATCGTGGTGCCGGGCTGGCGCGCCATCGACGCGCCCGTGCCGGACGGGCTCGTCACGGCGCTGCGGGCCGCCCATGCCCGTGGTGCTCGGCTGATGTCACTGTGCTCGGGCGTCGCGGTGCTGGCGGCCGTGGGGCTGCTCGCAGGCCGACGGGCCACCACGCATTGGCGCTACGTCGCTGGCGTGGCACTGCGCCATCCCGCGATCCGCTTCGATCCCGATGTCCTCTACGTCGACGAGGGCGACGTACTGACGGCGGCCGGCAGTGCTGCCGGCATCGATCTCTGCCTCCACGTGGTGCGCAAGGATTTCGGCCCCGAGGCCGCGAATGTGGTAGCGCGGCGCCTCGTGGTGCCGCCGCACCGTGAGGGAGGCCAGGCGCAGTTCATCCGGGCGCCGGTGCTGCGCGACCGTGAAGCGGCACGCTTGGCGCCGCTCATCGATGCCCTGCGGGAGCGGCCCGGCGAGCCGCTTTGCCTCGCCGGGCTGGCAGCAAGAGCCGGACTGAGCCTGCGCACATTCCAGCGCCGTTTCGCGGCCGCCACCGGCCTGCCGCCGGGCGAATGGCTGACGGCGGAGCGGCTGAGGCTCGCGCGCGACCTCCTCGAGCGGCCCGGCCCCGTGTCGCTCGCCGATGTCGCGGCCGCGACCGGTTTCGGATCCCTGGCCGTCATGCGCCACCATTTTCGGGCGAGGCTCGGGACCAGTCCCGCCACGTACCGCAAGAGCTTCGCGGCGCAACGCACCTGACAGGATTCTCCCTGGCAGATCGAACCCGATGCGAACGCGGCGCGTTGCCGGACGCAACATGACCGCGGCACGATCGCGCGCGGGATGCGGTGGTCCGGGAGTTTCGTCTTGAAAAAGCAGATCGTCTTCATGGCCGGCCTGCTGGTCATGTTCACAGTCCCGTCCGGGGCCGACGCCCAGGGCATCGTGGGCGGGGCCGACATCGGCGCCGCACGTGGTCGGCGTGCGGCCGGCCCGGTCGGCGGCGTGGTGGGCGGCATCGTGGGTGGCGTCGTCGGGGGAGCAGTGGGCGGCGCCCGCGGGGTGCTGGGATTGCCGCGCCGCAATTATCACGGGTCGCATCGCCACAATCGGCGACACTATTGACCGGCACCCGCGGCGTACGAGGCCGCCGGGAGATTCGAGCCGGTTCGGCATGCGGCGGGGTACCGGCCGCAGCCCCTGCACCCGAAGCGGTTCCCCATGCAAGCCGGGCCAGGGGCGGCAACGGGACGCCGACCCGATGGTGTCCGCGTCGCGCTCGCGCCTTATTCGGATGTCTGATAACGGCTTCTTCCGACCAAGCCCTCGCGTAGACTGCGGCGTGCTCGCTGCCTAGTTTTCAGGACCCTCGATGATCGTCGCCGTATCCGCGTTTCACGCCGCTCGCATGAAGGTCGCCGTGGGAGCGCTCCTCGTTATCACGGCCACTTCCGCCCATGCCGTCGCGAAAAACCATGACGTTCAGCAAATCAGGATCCCGCCCTCCCCGACGGCGGGCCACGATCGCGCGCTCGGCCCGTCGTTGCACGGCGAGAACTGACGCGTCGCGATCCCGTCTTCCGGGGTCTCGACACCCAGATTCGAGATCTGGGCACAGGCGAGTTGCGCGGCAGAGCGTCCGGTGCGTGTCTTGGTTAGGGATCGACCCCTTCGCTCCATGCCCCGCAGTAGGTGCGAAGCCGCCTTCCGGCTAGTGGGCCATCTCCAGGCCCGCAATGGCGCGGCGGCGCATCGGCACCATGGCCATGCCGTCGTTGTCGAACAGGCGGGCTTCATCCGTGTCGACCGCGAGCCGGACGGGCTCGCCGACCTGCGCCGACGTGCTGCCCGGAGTCTTCACCGTGACGAGGTGGCCGTCGCCCACATCCACGTAGACCAGCGTCTCGCCCCCGAGATGCTCCACGACCGCGACCTTGCCGCTGAGCGGACCCTGCTCGGTCAAGGTCAGTGTTTCCGGCCGGAACCCGACCGTTACGGATGCGCCGGGCGTGGCATTCCTGGGCTCGACCGGGATCGTCGCCTGACCTCCGCCGGGCAGCACGATCTCGACACCGACGCCGTTGGCCGACTTCACCTTGGCGGGCGTGAGGTTCATCTTGGGGGAGCCGATAAAGCCGGCCACGAAGGTATTGGCGGGATAATGGTAGAGTTCGAGCGGCGAGCCGACCTGCTCGATCTTGCCGGCCCGCAACACGACGATGCGGTCCGCCATGGTCATGGCCTCGATCTGGTCGTGGGTGACGTAAATCATGGTGGCGTTGAGCTGGTCGTGCAGCCGTGCGATTTCGATGCGCATCTGAACACGCAGCGACGCGTCGAGATTGGACAGCGGCTCGTCGAACAGGAACACCTTGGGCTGGCGCACGATGGCGCGACCGATGGCGACGCGCTGGCGCTGTCCGCCCGAGAGTTGGCCGGGCTTCCGGTCGAGCAGCTTCTCGAGCTGCAGGATCTTGGCGGCGCCCATCACCTTGGCGTCGCGCTCGGTCTTCGACACTCCGGCGAGACGCAGCGCGAACGCCATGTTGTCGGCCACCGACATGTGCGGGTAGAGCGCGTAGGACTGGAACACCATGGCGAGCCCGCGCGCGTCGGGCGGCACGTCATTGACGACCTGACCGTCGATCGAGAGGTCGCCGGCAGTGATCTCCTCCAGACCGGCAATCATGCGTAACAGGGTCGACTTGCCGCACCCCGAAGGACCGACGAAGACCACGAACTCGCGGTCCTTGATGGCGAGGTCCACGCCCTGGATGATGTTGACGGCACCATAGCTCTTGCGCACGTCCTTCAATGTCACCGTTGCCATGTCGTTACCCCTATTTGACGGCGCCGAAGGTCAGGCCGCGGACGAGTTGACGCTGCGTCAGCCAGCCGAACACGAGGATCGGCGCGATGGCGAGCATCGATGCGGCCGACAGCTTGGCCCAGAACAGGCCCTCGGGGCTCGAGAAGCTGGCGATGAGCGCCGTCAGTGGCGCGGCATGCACCGAAGTGAGATTGATGCTCCAGAATGCCTCGTTCCAACATAGGATGATGGAGAGCAGGCCGGTCGACATCACGCCCGGGAGCGAGAGGGGCAGCAGCAGCAGCGTCAGTTGCTGGCGCGGCGTGGCGCCGTCCATGCGGGACGCTTCCAAGATCTCCTTCGGCACCTCGCGAAAGAACGAATACAGCATCCATACCACGATCGGCAGGTTCATCAGCGTGTACATGATGATGATCCCGGTCCAGCTATCGAGCAGCCCGGTCTGGCGGAAGATGTAGTAGATCGGCACCAGCACGCCGACGGCCGGCATCATCTTGGTGGACATCATCCACATGAGAAGATCCTTGGTCTTGCGACCCGGATAGAACGCCATGGCATAGGCGGCCGGCATGGCGAAGAGCAGGCAGATGATCGTGGCGCCGAGCGACTCGACCACGCTGTTGACGACCGCGCCGACGTAATTCACGCGGTCATTGACCGCGGTGAAGTTCTCCAACGTCGGGTGGAAGAACAGTTTTGGCGGTGTCTGGATGGCGTCGATCTCGGTCTTGAACGACGTGATCACCATCCACAGGATGGGGAAGAAGACCAGAAAGGCCACACCCCAGCCCAGAAAGGTCATGACGACCTTGTTGCGCTCCTTGACCTTCATGATGCGGCCTCAGCTGTCGAGGTTGCGGGCGACGGTGCGCACCAGGAAGACAGCGACGATGTTGGCCAACACGATGGCCACGATGCCACCCGCCGAGCCGCCCCCGATATCGAACTGCAGCAGCGCGGTCTTGTAGATCAGATAGACGAGGTTGGTGGAGGCGTCGCCCGGGCCCCCGCTGGTCGTGACCAGGATTTCGGCGAAGATCCCGAGCAGGAAGATGGTCTCGATCATCACCACGACCGTGATGGGCCGGGCGAGATGCGGCAGGATGATGTGACGAAACCGCGAGATCGCCTTGGCGCCGTCCATGCGGGCCGCCTCGATCTGCTCGCGATCGAGCGACTGCATGGCGGTCAGCAGGATCAGGGTCGCGAAAGGCACCCATTGCCATGCTACGATAATACCGATCGAGAACAATGGGGTCTGCGAGAACCAGGTGATCGGCTCCATCCCGACCGATCGGGCGAAGAAGGCGAAGAGCCCGCTGACCGGGTCCATGAGAAGGTTCTTCCACACCAGCGCCGCCACGGTGGGCATGACAAAGAAAGGCGCGATGACGAAGAGCCGGGCCGCCCCTTGGCCGAAGAACTCCTGGTCGAACAGCACGGCAAAGAGCGTGCCGAACACGACGGTGGCGATCAGCACGCCGCCCACCAGCAGCACCGTATTGATGATCGACGTGATGAAACTGTCGTCAGTGAGCAGGTAGCTGTAATTGCCGAAGCCCGCCCAGCCGGTCTGGGTCGGATCGACCAGGCTGAAGTTGCGGAACGAGAAATAGAGCGTCAGCGCCAGCGGAACGATCATCCACACCAGCAGGGCCGCAATGGTGGGCCAGACCAGGGGACGAGTGTCGATGCCGCGCTTGCTGCGTCCCGCCTTCCGGGGTGCGGCTACGTCGCGCGGCAGGGCTGAAGACGTCATGGCGGCCTCCCGGCTGAATCCGTTCTTATCGTCGGATTATTGTCTTTCGCCATCGACGGGTCAAAGGCGATTTTCTAGGTCCTGGACGTCACCGCCGGGGTCGGAACCTCGGCGGTGCCTTCGTTCGGCTCTTACTTGGGGTAGCCGGCCTGCTTCATAGTGCGCTCGGTCGTGGCCTCGGCCTTCTTCAAGGCGGCATCGGCCGAATCCTGGCCCGCGAGAGCCGCCGCGATGTCCTGGCCGACATTGGTGCCGATGGCCTGGAACTCGGGGATCGCCACGAACTGCACGCCGGTATAGGGCACCGGATTGACGGTCGGGTGCTTCGGATCTGTGGTCTCAAGGGCCTTCAGCACGGTCGGGGCAAAGGGCGCCGCCTTCTGGTACTTCGGGTTGTCATAGGTAGAGATACGGGTGCCGGGAGGGGCCGAGACCCAGCCTTCCGACTCGCCCACCGTCGCGATATAGTCTTTGGACGTCGCCCATTTCACGAATTTCTTGGCGGCGTCGGCCTGCTTGGTCGAGGTCGGGATGCCGAGCGCCCAGGACCAGAACCAGCCGGAAGCCTTCGGATTCTTGTCGGTGCCGGGCGAAGCCGTGAAGCCGGTCTTTTCGGCGACCTGGCTTTGCTTCGGGTCGTAGATGCGGCCCGCGCCCGAGGTGGCGTCGATCCACATGGCGCATTTTCCCGACGCGAACAGCGCTTGGTTCTCGTTGAAGCCATTGGCGGTCGGGCCGGGCGGTCCGTCCTTCTTCATGACGTTGAGGTACCAGTCGATCGTCGACTTCCAGGGCTGGGTCGTCAGCTGCGGCTGCCACTTCGTGTCGAACCATTCGCCGCCGTTGGCCACCACGGCCGTGCCGAGGAACGCCATGTTCTCGCCCCAACCCGGCTTGCCGCGGAGGCAGATGCCGTAGATGCCGTTCTTCTTGTCGGTCAGCTTATCGGCGAACTGGGCGATCTGATCGTAGGTCGGCTTCTCGGGCATGGTGAGCCCGGCCTTCTCGAACAGGTCCTTGCGGTAATAGGTGAAGGAGGATTCGGCATAGAACGGTGCAGCATACATCTTGCCGTCGACACTGAGCCCGTCCTTCACCTGCGGGATCAGGTCCTTGTAGTCGTAGTCGTCGCCGAGATCGTCGAGCGGCGTGAGCCAGCCCTGCTTGGCCCAGATCGGGGTCTCGTAGGCGCCGATCGTCATGACGTCGAATTGGCCGCCCTTGGTGGCGATGTCGGTGGTCAGGCGCTGGCGGAGAACGTTCTCCTCGAGCACGACCCAGTTCAGCTTGATGCCGGTCTGCTGTTCGAACTTCGGCGACAGCTTCTGCATCACGATCATATCGCCGTTATTGACGGTCGCGATCGTCAGCGTGGTCTGGTCGGCGGCCTTGACGGAGACGGTGGAGGCCATAAGCCCAGCCACCAACCCGCTCATACGAGCAAGACGCATTGCTTTTCCTCCCATTGGGCAGTCGCTTGGGCGACCGCAAAACTTTGCTCACTGTGAGAGCAAATGCTCGGTCGCGGCGGCCCAACTGTCAAGGGCAATTTTGTGGCAGCGGCACGTCAGACCCGACGGTCGAGCAGACGGAGGGCGGTCGGCTCGTCGATCACGAGCCCGGTCGCGTAACGTCCGGCAAGCGCGGCCGCCAGGGCGTCGATCTTGGAGCGGCCGGCCGCGACCAGCACGGTCGGGCGTCGCGGGGCGACGGGCGGCGGCACGGCGGTGAGGCGGGCCGTGACGGCATTGTCGATCAGCGCCCCCGCGGCGTCGATCGGGTGGGAGCGCAATTCACCGACCGCGCCGGCAGCCTGCAGTTCGGCCAGTTCCTCGGGTGTCACGAAGCCGTCGATCAACAGGGGTGCCGTCGGGCCGATGGAGCCGACCCCCAACACCTCGGCGTCGGCTTCGCGGACCAACGCGTCGACGATACCGTAGCCGCGCTGCGCCTTCAGGAATTCGCACTCCTCGCGCGTATCGGTCAGCACGGGCAGGGGAAGAGGATAGCATTGTGCTCCGACGCGGTCAGCCAGTCTGATCGCGACGTCGTATGGGCTGGCGCGGCCGTCGCGGGTGAGATTGCCGACCGCCGAGACGACGCGATGATCCGACCGCTCCATCGACGTGACCTGGCGCACCGTCTCCAGCAGTGTCCGCCCGGTGCCGAGCGCCAGGATCTGCGGGCTCGCCGCGGCAAGGAGGTTCTCGACGTATTGCGCGGCAAGCAGCGCCACTCCGGTGCGGTCGCTCTGCCCGTCGACGCTGGGCGCCACCTCGCAAAGGTCGAGACCGTAGCGGTCGCGGATGCGCTCGCCGAGCTCCATGCTCTTGAGGAGCGGGTGGTCCAGTCGAAATTTGATCAGCCCTTCGGAGATCGCGAGTGCCACGAGGCGTTGAGCGTTAGGGCGCGACACGTTGAGGTCGGTCGCGATCTCGTCCTGGGTCCGGCGCTTGATGTAATAGAGCCAAGCGGCGCGCGCCGCGAGGTCGAGCCTTCTCGTGCGGGCATCAGCCTTCTCGTTCACCCCAGGCTCCCGACCCTTGGTCTAGCTCCCGACGGCGCCGGCCGGCCCGAGGGAATGTGGCGGCACGTTGGCGCAGCTAGCCGTTCCGGGTCAAGCGGCGCCAGCGCCGAATCCCGCGCCCTAGCCTCCGTCCACGGCTGCCCGGGTGGGCCGTGCCACGGCGGGCGTCGAGCCTCGCGGCACTGCAGACGGGACCCAAGTGAAATCGGGCGGGTGCGGTGAAGCCTCTTCGCCGAACGAGACCGCCAGGTTCGCCATGGTGCTCGAAATCAGCTTCGGAGAATAGCGCGCCCGCGAAACCCCCGATCACCTGCCGCGTAGCTCTGCAAGGCAAGCGGACGGAAGCACGGCCGCTGCCCGAGGATCCTCGCAGCATGTTGACCGGCAAGCAGATTCGTGAAGCCCGCACCCTTTTGGGGCTGCAGCGATCGAAGTTCGCCGAGAAGGCCGGCGTGCCGCACGCGATCCTGAAGCTGGCCGAGATGACCGACGGGGAATGCCCGATCACACTCGAGCGCGCGCGGCAGATCCGCCGCGCCATCGAGACGGCCGGCATCGAACTCTATGACGAGGCCGGCGATGCCGGGGCGAGGCGCAGGCGATCGGTGGAGAGCTGACAGAACGCCATGCAGGGGTGCTCGCCGACGATGGTCATGGACTCGCGAGCGGCGCGACCCGCGGCAACGTCACCGTGCGGAAACCATCTTGGTGGAAGCGCGGACAATACGGCGCTGCGGAGGCAACCGAAGGGCGCGGACGGACGTTGCAGGCCGGAAAGCGGACCACCGGCGACGTCGCAGGCCGGGCACCGAGCGCCACCAGGACTTCACCACCATGATGATCTCGTCCGATGGTACCACGGCCCGGCGCATCGCCCGGGTGATCCTCGCGGGCGCGGCGGTGCTGGTGGCGCATCAGGGCGCTGCGGCGAGCGATGACGACGGCATTCACCAGTTCTTCTCCTCCGTCTTCGGCGGGGCGGCACAGACCGCGGTCGCGCCTGCGCCTGCGCCGGTGCAGAACCAGAGCTCCGGGGAGGCGACCCCTTATCGCCCGCATGTGCGACCGTTCCACGCGCGTTCGCTCACCGTGCGGCTGCACAAGGCGAAGCCGAAGGTCGTGGTCGCCCAGCTGCCGACCAAGCCCGGCAAGGTGTCGATCTTCGATGACGGAACGTTGCGCCGCGGCGATGCCGTGATGACGGCGACCGGGATCCGGATCTTTGCCGGATCGGGTGCGCTGCCGCATGCGAGCAGCGACTTTGTCGGCTTGACGACCTCGAAGGGTATCAACAAGGACACCTCGAAGGTGCTGGCCGAAATGGACCGGCTACCGCGCGGCTGAGCGGCGGGCCCATGTCCGACGGCGCTTCGTCGTGAGGCGACCCATTTTCACAATGCGAGGCGAGGCAGATGGGTGAGTGGGAGACCGAGGTGAGCGGTCTGCGAATGGTGATCGTCACCCATCCGGACGGACATCGATGGTTCTTTAGGTTTCCGGAAGGCTGGACCGGCGGGGAGGTGCCGCAGTACGACGCAACGTCATGGGCCCATGGCGAACAACCCGACGGCCCGTTCCTTAACGACAATGCCACCGCCATGGCTGAAAAGCGGGCAGCACGCGAGGGGTGGATCGACGTCCCTGGCTGACATCGCCGACGTCGTGGAGACTGCGTTGCTTCGCCACGATCGCCATGCAAGCCTCACCTCACGATCGAGCGCACCGCGCCCGCCGTGACAATGCCCAAGCCCGGCGTGAAGCGAACCGCGCCGAGGGTTCTCTCGACAGAATGGCGGTGCACCCGCCAGCATCGTACCCGACCGATAAGCCGACCCTCGGCCTGTACGCTGCGCTGTCGGCTCTATTTCGCCGTGCCATTGCCCATCGCGCCCGGCTTAATGACCGGAGTGGTACCGACTTGCGGTGCGGGAACGTGCATGGCCGGGTCGACGTCCCCCTTGGGCTGGATGACGCCATTGGTATTGCTCAGCTTCTCGCTCAGCGTCCCTGGCTTGTCGTCGAGGGTCGTAGCCGGCACGCTCGTGGCCGGGGCCTTTTCGGGGATGGTGGTGTCGGGTCCCGCCGCAGGGGCGGCAGACTGAGCCGAAGCTGCGCCGGCCGTCAGGCAGAGAAGAGCGACTATCGCGACGGAAGCGGGGATGTTCACGGTCCTGTCCCTCACGGTTCGGATTTGAAGCCGTAGAATCCGAAGATGCTGCGGCGGCGTTCCGGGTCGCGCCAGGGTTTCTCGCCGGCTCCATAGCTCGGCGCCGCCTCCAGCCTCTCCCGATCGAGGTCGACCACGTAGCCGCCTCGCGCGGGGTCGTAGGTCAGGGCGCGCCAGGGCAGGGGATGGAAGCGTTCGCCAAGGCCGAGAAAGCCGCCGAACGACATCACCGCATAGGCGACCTGGCCCGTCACCTTGTCGACCATGAAATTGTAGACAGTGCCGAGCCGCTTCCCGGCGCGGTCGAACACCTCCGTGCCCGCGACCTTGTCGGAGGCGATCAGCCGATCGGTCTCGTCGACCGCCACCGCGGCCATCGTTACCGTGGCGGCCGGCATGGGTTCCGTGCGCTCCTCGTCGATGTCCATGGCGTCCTCCTCGGGCCGCCAAGTCAACGAGGCGGCCTCCGGCCCGGTTCCCCGCGGAGCTTACAGCCAGGCCCGGCCGGCCGCCGTCGGCGCGAGGCCGAGATGGCGGGCCAGGGTGGCGCCGACGTCGGCGAAGCCGTCCCGGCGGCCGAGCGGCGTCCCGGGGCGGCCCGGCCCGTAGCTCAGGACCGGGACGTATTCGCGGGTGTGATCGGTGCCCCGGAAGGTCGGGTCATTGCCGTGGTCGGCCGTGACGACCAGCAGGTCGCCCGGGTGCAGGCCCGCCAGCAATTCGGGCAGACGCGCGTCGAAACGCTCGAGGCAGGCCGCGTAGCCCGCGACGTCGCGGCGATGCCCGAACTCGCTGTCGAAATCCACCAGGTTGGCGAAGACGAGGCCGCCGTCGGGCAGGCTGGGCAAGACCGCCAGCAGGTGGTCGAGGTTGCGATCGTTTCCCGCGCCCTTGAGCTCCGACCCGGTGTTGCGATGGGCGAAGATGTCGCCGGTCTTGCCCACCGTGACGATGGTGCGGCCGGCCTCGGCAGCGCGGTCGAGGATCGTGCCGGGGGGCGGCGGGATCGCGTAATCCTTGCGGTTGGCGGTTCGGCGGAACGAGGCGGGGTCGTTGCCCCCGAAGGGCCGCGCGATGACCCGGCCGATGCGCAGCGGGTCGCAGAGACGCCGGGCGACCCGGCACAGCGCGTAGAGCCGTTCGAGCCCGAAGCTCTCCTCGTGGGCCGCGATCTGCATGACGGAATCGGCCGAACCGTAGCAGATCGGCCGGCCGGTCCTCATGTGCAGGGCACCGAGCTCCGCAAGGATCGCGGTGCCCGATGCCCGCCGGTCGCCCAGGATGCCGTGGAGGCCGGCTTCCGCGACCAGCGCCGCCACGAGGGCCGGCGGGAAGCAGGGCCGGGTGTCCGGGAAATAGCCCCAGGAGAACGGCACCGGCGTGCCGGCCATTTCCCAGTGCCCTGACGGCGTGTCTTTGCCGGCCGACAGTTCGGCCCCGAACCCCCAGGATGCTGCGGAATGCCCTGCCGTCAGGCCGGCCGGGACCCGTCCGGCCGCGGCCGCGGCGGCCAGCCCGAGCCCTAGCGCATCGAGGTGGGGCAGGGCGAGCGCCCCGGAGCGAAGCCCCGCCCGGTCGGCGCGGCCGGCCCAACAGGCCTCGGCGATGTGGCCCAGCGTGTCGGCACCGCTGTCCCCGTAGGCCGCCGCATCCGCCGCCGCGCCGATACCGACGGAATCGAGGACGAGCAGGACCGCGCGCGCCATGGCGCTACTGCGCCACCACGGCCGGGTCCTGGCTCGCCTTCATGTCGAAAGCCGCGGCGAACAAGGCGCGCGTATAGTCGGTCTTGGGGGCCGCGAAGACATCGGCGGCCGGCCCGGATTCGACCACCCGGCCAGCCCGCATCACCACGATCTCGGTCGCCAGCGCCCGCACCACCTTGAGGTCGTGGCTGATGAACAGATAGGCGAGGCCGCGCCGCACCTGCAGGTCGCGCAGCAGGTCGACGATCTGGGCCTGGACCGACATGTCGAGCGCCGACGTCGGCTCGTCCAGCACCACGAATTTCGGGTCGAGCACCATGGCGCGCGCGATGGCGATGCGCTGGCGTTGCCCCCCTGAGAATTCGTGCGGGTAGCGGTCCATGGTGGCGGGGTCGAGCCCCGTGTCGGCGAGCGCCCGCGCCACGATCTCGCGCCGTTCGGCATAGGGCAGCCGGCGCTGCACGGTCAGGCCCTCCTCCACGATCTCGGCCACCGACAGGCGTGGCGACAGCGAGCCGTAGGGGTCCTGGAACACCACCTGCATGTCGCGCCGCAACGGCCGCAACGCCTTGCTGTCGAGCCCGTCGATACGCCGCCCGAGATAGCTCACCGGCCCCTCCGAGCGGATCAGCCGCAGGATGGCGAGGCCGAGCGTAGTCTTGCCGGAGCCGGATTCGCCCACGACCCCGACGGTCTGCCCCTCGCGCACCTGGAGCGAGATGCCGTCCACCGCCTTCACGTGGCCGACGGTGCGGCGCAGGAAACCCCGCTTGATCGGGAACCACACTTTCACATCGTCGGCCTGGAGGATGGACCTTGCCGATGCATCGGCCGGCGGCGGCGCGCCCTTGGGCTCGGCCGCGAGCAGCATCCGGGTGTAGGGATGCTGGGGCGCGCGGAAGATCGTCTCGACCTTTCCGGCCTCGACCACGCGCCCCTTCTGCATCACCGCGACATCGTCGGCGATGCGGCGCACGATGCCGAGGTCGTGGGTGATGAACAGCATCGCCATGCCGAGCTTCCGCTGTAGATCCTTGAGCAGCCGCAGGATCTGGGCCTGCACGGTGACGTCGAGCGCCGTGGTGGGCTCGTCGGCGATGAGCAGGTCCGGCCGGTTGGCCAGCGCCATGGCGATCATGACGCGCTGGCGCTGCCCGCCCGAGAGCTGGTGCGGGAAGGCGCCGAGCCGGGACGCCGGGTCCGGGATGCCGACCTCGGTCAGGAGCTCGATCACGCGCGGGCGGAGCCTGGCGCCGCCCGAAAGCCCGTGCAGTTCGAGGATCTCGCCCAACTGCTTCTCGATCGGATGCAGCGGGTTCAGCGACGTCATGGGTTCCTGAAACACCATGGTGATGGCCTTGCCACGGATCCGCCGCATGGCGGTTTCGGAGGCTTTCAGGAGATCCTGGCCCGCGAACAGGATGCGGCCGCCCAGCACTTCGGCGCCGGAAGAGTCCAGCAGGCGGGCGATCGCCATCGCGGTGACGGATTTGCCCGATCCCGATTCGCCCACCAGCGCCAGCGTGCCACCGCGCGGCAACGCGAACGACACGCCGTCGACCGCCCGGGTGCTGCGGCCGCCCTGGGTGAAACCGACCGCGAGGTCCTCGACCGAGAGCAGGGGGGCGGCGGTCGTGGTGTCGTTCAAGCTTGGCGGTCTCCGGGGGGACGTGACCCATCCTTCTCCCGTCCTGCGCGGGATCGCAAGTTCCCGAGCGGTGGACTTCGTCCTCGGGCGAGGGACTCTCGCCTTTGTTCGTAACCTTCACCGTCATTGCGAGCCGAAGGCGAAGCAATCCAGACCGAGGGTCGCGGAGGCTGGATTGCTTCGCTCCGCTCGCAACGACGGCTCTCCGGTCCCACGACGGATCACACCTGTCCCAGATGCGTTCACCCTGCGGGCGGCCGATGCCGTCTTCGGGTGGTTGAGACCGCGGGCGGGCGCTATAGCTCGGCCCGGCGTCGCGGAACCCGCGCCGCGACGAGGCATGCACGATGCAGGACGAAACCCCCGGCCGCCCGGCGCTCGACGAGGACACGATCGCCTTCGCGGGCAGGGTGTTCCAGATGGCGCGCGGTGGCCACGCGCCCGAGCTTGCCGCCTTGCTGGCCGCGGGGCTGCCGGCCAACCTCATCAACGACAAGGGCGACAGCCTGCTGATGCTGGCCAGCTACCACGGCCACCTCGACACGGTGCGGGCCCTGATGGCGCATGGCGGCGACGCGACGATCGCCAACGACCGTGGCCAGGTGCCGCTGGCGGCCGCGGCCTTCAAGGGCCATGCGGACGTTATCGAGGCCATGCTGGACGGTGGGGCCGCGGTCGACGGCTGCGGCCCCGACGGCAAGACCGCCCTGATGATGGCGGCCATGTTCAACCGCACCGAGATCGTCGACGGCTTACTGGCCCGTGGCGCCGACCCCGCCGCCCGCGACGCCGCCGGCCTCACGGCCTGGGAGCTGGCCGAGAGGATGGGTGCGACCGAGGCGGCGGCGCGGCTGGCGGAGAGAGCGGTGTCGTGACCCGCCTTCATTTTGGGGGAATGTTGACCAAGCGATTTATGTGTATACAAATGTCAGGTGCGCATAACGTTCGATCCCACGAAGCGGGCGGCCACTCTCGAAGAGCGCGGGCTCGATTTCACCGAGGCACCGGAGGTGTTTGCCGGAACGGTGATCGACATTCCCGACAGGCGGGTCAACCACGGTGAGGATCGGGTGATCACCATCGGCTTCCTCAGGGCCAGGATGGTCGTGGTGGTTTGGACGTCGGTCGGCGAGGACGCGCGGCGTGTTATTTCGATGAGGAAAGCCAATGACCGGGAACAGCGACGTTTCGGGGAGCGACTTCGCCAAGATTGATGCTCACGAGATAACACCCGCCGAGTATGAGGACATCCCCGAACTCACGGATGAGGATTTCGCGCGTGGCACTATCCGGGTGAATGGCATTCCCGTCTCCAAGCCTCGCGGCCGCCCACCGGTCAGCGGCGGCAAGGAACAGATCGCGTTCCGGGTCGACAAGGACGTGCTGCAAAAGTTCCGCGCGGACGGGCCGGGGTGGCAAGGTCGCATGAACGAGGTTTTGCGCAAGGCTGCCGGGCTGGGGTGAGGAGGTCCATCGCCCAGGGCTACGTGGCCGTCATCGGGGCCATGCTGGACGGTGGCGCCGCGGTCGACAGCTGCGGCCCCGACGGGAAGACCTCTCTGATGATGGCGGGTCGGACCGCCGGTCGGTGACCGGGCGTAGCCGGGGGGGACAACGGGACCCCAAGCTCATATACAAGCGTTTTTCAAAGGTGCGGTGCTGGTTGCTTTCATAAATCTAAACTGTCAGCCGCTTGACGATCTCCCGCTGAACACGCTTCCTGACAACCATCTTATAATTCCGTAGCTGGTGCGGAATTGGCCGGCCTGCCCGGCCAAATACCTTCATCGCTTTCCGAGCATAGGTCCAAAATGTCCAGGAATTATAGTCGTCGTCGAACTCGAAATCCTCCACACGTCCATATCTCTGAAAGAACCTACCGTACTCAAACCGCTCCAACATGAAAGCACTGCTCTTGCCTCGATAACGTCCAACAAGATTTGCACATTCAGCCGCAACGCTTCCGCTGACTTTTCGATAGAGCCTCGATAGGGTCGAATTGCGAATCCAGATTTCGCAGCCGTCGTAACGAAAGCCGAGATATTCTAGGCCATTTCGACCCTGACGGCCGGCGATAGCACGATAAGTCTGCTGACTTCCTGCGGACTCATACACAACGATTGCAGTCTTCGCATCTTTGATCAGCATTTTGCTGCCGTATTTCTTAATCTCGTTCGTTGTGAACTTTTGAGCGTCAGAGCCCTCACGTTCTGAACCCGGCAATAACATTAGAATATCGTCAGAATATCTATAGTAAATCCCGCCTCGCGAGCTACAGTATGACTTCAGCGCTATATCAAAGTCAATCAAATACACGTTAGCCAGCATGTCAGAAATCGGCGTACCTTGCGGGATACCGTACGGCTTTCTATTCACGTCGACCAAACTCTTGTATTTACCTCCAGCTCCGCAAATCTTTTCACGAAATTCCTCGTTCGAACAGAGCTGGATAGGCATGGCTTTACGCCCCACTGTAAAAACTGAGCGTTCGATACCGTCGACAACTTGCTTTTTTGTATATCCTAGAGCGGTTTGGTGTTGCGCGGAATCGCTGGGTCTGATTCAGGGATGCCGGTGCGGGAGGCTTCGGCATGGCTTTACCTTTGTCGGCGGACTTGCGGGCTCGGATCGTACGA
>JAABUO010000840.1_pt1 | contig 47730 bp, 54 predicted proteins | sample 5559291 | NCBI WGS metagenome assembly JAABUO01 (sample SAMN10711878, study PRJNA513372) | rock metagenome | isolation source: Antarctica rocks | place: Antarctica: Victoria Land, Finger Mt sud
CTCGCGCCGGGAGCGGGGGTGTGCGCAGTGACGTGTTGGAGAAGGAGTACCGGGAGCGGGCAGCGCGGTTGTGTGCCCGGTACCCGGACGCGGACGTGTCACGGGTGGACTGGGCGGTGACGCGCGATCTCGCGGTGGCGTATCCGTCAGCCGACGCAGCGGCGCTGACGGCGGCATTACAGGCAGGTAGCCCGGACCTTACCGAACGCAAGGGCGGGCATGTGGAAGATTACGTGGCGCGCACGGTGGGCAAGGTGCTGGCGCTGCCCGAGGTGGTAGCGGCGCGGCAGGGGATGCGGGCGCGAGATGACGATCGGAGTGACCGATGAACCAATCCCCGCGCGTCCAGGCTCAGGGGGAGTGTGAGACGGGAAATGCTTTTCGTTACCGCTACCTGACGGCTCACCATCTACGAAAGCGAGTTAACTCCACTTATGTCGTCGCCGGATTGTTTAGAAACATGAACGAGGTCAGCAGGCCGTTCGTCTGGGCGATGAAATCGGCAAAGGTATCGTCCGTCGCCGTGAACGTCATGAAGTAGATATTGTTGCCCGCGATCACCGCGACCTGACTACCGTGAACCGCGAGTCCGTTGATTGTTGCGACATAGCCGTAGCGTTGTGCGGGCATGCCCCCCACGGTGAGGGACTGGAACCCCACGCCATCCGGTGTCGCACTGGGAATCGCCTGTTGCAGGTTGTTCAGGATGGTCGGGCCAGCATCGTCCACGCTGGCCGTCATGCCCCCGAGACTTTGTATAGTCACGTTGACGTTGTTGCCGAGTGTTTGGGGATCCGCAGGCGTCGTGGGAGTCAGAACCACGCCGATCTCGATACCGCTTGCCTGTTGGCCCGTGTAGCGGTCATCGACTGTGAGACCATCGGGAATTGTGAAGGTGAAGCGTCCCTGTGGGTCGGTGAAGGTGTTCGCCGCCCGCACCGTTGCCGGCAGGCCGGTAATCAGGAGACCGAGGAGAAAGAATAGTCCGAAGAATCGCTGTCGCATGTGCCATGCTCCTTGCTCGCTCCCTGTTGCCGTGACCACCAACGATGCGGTGGTTGCCTCCCGCACTGCAACGTTGATGCCTGTCCGACGCACGCGTTACTCATGCATCGCCATCACGCGCCTGGCAGAAACGCAAACGAACTCACCACGCTTTGCCGGTCCCGTTGCAACACATCATTGTTCGCTTCGGGCGCAATGAAGGTCAGGTAATACACCGTATTGCCCACCAGCGTGATGACCTGTACCCCGTGGGCCTGTAGCTGGGGCGTAGTGTAAAAGAAGTCATACGAACGAGCGTCCTGCCCGCCAAGCGTGAACGACTGAATCGGGTCGGTGCCCATCGTGATCTGGTCGCTTGCCTGCGGCAACTGGGATCGGAGCATCGCCACCCCGTCGTCCAGCAACCGGGGGTTGCCCGTGGGCGTGATCTGTTCCGAGGAGATGATGATGTTCGCACCGGTCGTGGTGGTGGAGGTGAATCCAAGCAGGGGTGTCCCGATGCGGAGCCACGCGCCAGGAAACGTTTCGTTTGGCCCCACCTGGCGGTAGTTCGCCGGCAGGGTGAACGAGAACCGCCCGTTCGGGTCTGTCACTACCCTTGCAGTTGGTGCCGCGGTGGCCGTGGGCATCACGGGTTGTGGAGAGCGGGCGCCGGGGAGCACCATAAAGGAGTCGAGCACGGCCTGCCGTTGGGGGTCGAGGCTGGCGAAGTCGCTGTCGCGGGTGTTGAACGTCACGGAGTAGGCGGTGGTGCCAATCAACGTATACACGACCGAGAGACGGATGCGCAGGCCCGCAAAGGTCGCGACGCTGTCGTAGCGGCGTGCGTCCTGACCGCCAAGGGTGGTGGCCTGAATGGTGTCGGGGCCGGGCACGGGGTCGTGGTTCGCCAGCCCTTGCGCCGCCTGCACCACGAACGGCGCGAGGTCATCAAGGGTGCCGCGGGGGCCGATGTCCTTGCTTTCGTCCTCGATCTGGACGTTGTATCCCGTGCCTGGCAGTTGCGCGGCGGTATAGGACACGGCCATCGGGGGTGGCGGCGACGTGACTTGCCCAAAGCCGTCGAGGACCGCAATGGAAAAGCGGTTTTGTGGGTCGGTATACGTGGTGGGTGCGGTAGTGGCCGCGCCGGTGGCAAACAATGCCAGTGCCAGGAAAAGAATCACCGTCAGCGCGTATCGTCGCTGCATCATCACATGTCCCCTTTGTCGCCCCATTCGATTGATGACCGCGAGGGCAGCGACCGCAAGGTTTATGCCGCTTTTTATCGAGAATGCCAAGATCCGCATGCCACACCCGATACCTGTCCCGATCACTCTTCCCCGGTGATGTTCTTTCATGCGGTATAATCTTTAATCTGACCCATATTAGAAACTTCGATCCTTGACTTGCCCAGTGCCTGCCGCTCCGCCCATCCCGCTTCCTCCCGCCCATCTTTCGGAAATGGGGCACCCGCATGTCCGTGCTCTGGTCGTCTCCGCCGAGCGAACCGGCCGCGCGCCGCCACTTCGAGTGGCAAGTCTTTCGCCTCCGCTGGCTAACGTTGCCGCTTGCCCTTGCCCTGGTCACCGCGCTGCGTAGCCCACCCGTCTGGCTCTCGCTGCTTGCGCTCGCGGGCTACCTGCTGCATAACCTCGCGCGCGGTCGCCTGCTCCGCCACGGCACGATCACCGGGTTCCGCATGGTCGGTGGCCTGCTGTTCGGGGTGGACATCGGCGTAGTGCTCCTCGGGCTAGCACCGATGCTCCTCGCGGGTGTGGTGGCGCTGAAGGTCGTGCTGTTCGCGCTGATCCTTGAGGCGGCGGCGCGACTAGGCCTCGAACCGCCACGCCGCTCGGTACCCGGTATGGCGGCGATCACGCTTGCCGTTTCCCTGTACGCGGGCCTGCTCGAGGCCCGGATTGGTGAGGGGGGGCGAGACGTCGCCGTGTGGGTAGGATTGCTGATCGCCGCGGGGATCGCGGGGTGGTTCAGCGCCCGGAATCGGTGGCGGACGCACCGGCGGGAGTGGCGCCCTTCGCTCACCGCGTCGGTTCCTGATCCCCCGGAGCCAGCGCCCGTCACGCAACCCACCGACGCACCCGTTGCACCGCTCTTCGCCGCGCCGCCCCCAAACCCCCTGACCGCAAAGCAACGGCGTATCCTGCGCCTCGTGGAAACGGGGCTAACGAACGACGAGATCGCCCGCGCATTGGATCGCGGCAGCGAAACCGTGCATTCACACCTGCGCCTCATTTACCGACGCCTGGCCGTGCATGATCGTGACACCGCCGCACATATGGCGCGTGCGCGGGGATGGCTTGACGAAAACTGAGGCCGCTTTACCCGAAACCACCCCTCACCTACCCCGGAAACTACCCCGCTATGCCCCCTCGCCCCCCGAATTCACCCGTGAATTCACCCGCTTCGGGTGATTGTCGCTGCCCCTTGCAGCCGCTAAAGTCGAATACGGGGCAGCGTGTTGTGATGATGGCAAAAACCTTCACAACACGAAGCTTCCTATATTCCAATACACAGAAAATGCTTTTGTAAAAAGGAGGAACGAGCGGTGTGATCACCGCACCGATCATCGGCAGTTCATCGCGCTTGGGAATCCAAAGCTCTTCTACTTGGGGGGGAACGATGCGCCGTATATTACTCCTGCTGCTTGCCCTTTTGCTTACCTTGTCATCCGTTACAACCGCATCCGCACAACCCGCATCCACCACGGTGACACCCAACCCGCAACCCGCGCCTCATACGGCAGGGAGCACGATCCCGGCAACGATGGCGGTCGTTGCGACGCCCACCACCGTGACGCCGATGAACGGGAGCACCACCACCACGGCAACCGCCATGGCCGCCGCGCCTCCGGCGGGTAGCCCGACCAGGGGTGCAACGGGCGCGGCAACCGCCACCGCACCGCCGGCGACAGGCGCCATCGCGCCGCAGCCGAGCACGGCGACCGCGACGCCACGGGCGACGGGCACCACCGCCCCGACCGCGACCGCGCGTGCGACCGCGATGGGCACGGCGAAAGCGGCGCGGGCAATCACGCCGAACGTGGTAATGACTCCGAATACGGCGATCGGTCAGCAACGCTTTCAGACGTTTGTTCGGCAGCGGATCACGGATCGCCAGGACTTCGGGGTGAATGTTGCCAATGGCAACCTGATCGTGCATGGGCGCGAGATGAACATCAAGGGCACGGGGCTGAACCTCGCCTTTGATCGCTTTTACAACAGCCAGTCCACCCTGACCGACACCCTGCTCGGCACGGGCGGCACGCTGGGCACCGGCCCCGATGTCAAGGTGCAGGAGAACGCGGATGGCTCGGTACTCTACCTCGGGCCGAGTGGCTATCAGGTGACGTTCGCCAAGAGCGGCAGCACCTACACTACGCCGACGGGGCTTGATGCCACCTTAACGAAAAACGGTGATGGCACCTTCACCCTCGCCTTCCACGCGAGCGGCGAGAAGTACGGCTTTGGCACGAGTGGCGCCCTGACCACCGACACGGACCATAACGGCAACGTGATCACGTTCGCGTACAATGCCGATGGTACCGTGTCGGGGATCACCGACACCCAGGGGCGTGCCTTTCACTTCCAGTACGGCACCCAGGACAACGGCCAGCGGCGGCTCGACTACATCAGCGACCCGAACCAGCCGGGCAACAACGTGATCCAGTACCTGTACTTCCAGAACCGCCTGTCGGGCGTGAACAACGCGGCGGGCGAGGACACGAGCTACTTCTACGACGGCACCACAGGGCTGATGACTCAGATCAACGACCCGCGTGGCAACCCGATCAAGTTCACGTATGACGCGAGCAACCGGGTGAAGACGATCACGCGCATCACGGATGGCGGCGCGGGCACGGGGCCAACCACGACGTTTACCTACAATAGTGGGAACACCGTGGTGAATGACGCGAATAACCACCCCACGACCTACACCTACGACGGCATGGGGCGGGTGACACAGACCCTGGACGCCAACAACCACACACGCGGGGCGAGCTACAACGGGGACAGCAACGTGCTCACCTACACCGATGCGGCCACAAAGATGTGGAAGTTCACCTACGGGGCGAACAATGGCGAGAGCATGACCCAGATGCAGCTGCCCACAGGCGCGACGATGAAGCTGGCATACACCGACACGGCGAACCCCTACTCGCCCACAAGCTTCACCGACGCCCAGGGCAATCTGTCGCAGTACACCTACGACGCGAACGGCAATCAGATGAGCGCGCAAAACGGTCTGACGGGCAACAACACGACGCACGCGACCTACAATAGCAACGGCACGGTGCATACAACCACCGATGCGCTCGGGCATGTGACGACCGACGGGTATGACACGGGCAACAAGAACGTCACAAGCGTCACGTCGCCTGCCCCGCTCGGTGCGGTGGGCATCGGGTACGACACGGACAGCCGGATCACGCAGATCACCGACGGCAAAGGCAACGTGGTGAATCTGAACTACGATGCCAGTGACCGGGTGCGCAACCAGAACTATGTCAATGGCCCGAGCATCGCCTACGGGTTCGACTCAAACGGCAACGCGACCTACGTGAATGACCCGAACGGGTCGCAGAATTACACCTACGACCCGCTGAACCGGCAGACGCAGAAGACGTTCCCCGGCAGCGGCAGCCCCTTCACCTACACCTACGACGGGGTGGGCAACCTCCTCTCGCTGCAGGACGCGAGCGGCACCACGAACTATAGCTACGAGCCCACCAACCTGCTGGTCGCGCTGTTCGAGCCAGGGCAGTCGGGGGCATCGCCGCACACCACGTTCGCCTACGACACCAACGGCAACCGCACGGGCACGACGGACCCGAACGGGGTCACATTGACCGAGGCGCACGACGCGAGCGGGCGCGTGACGAGCAGTACGGGGACGAAGGGTGCGACGGCGCTCACGGGCTTCAGCTACACTTATATCAAGGGAATGAACGACGCGAATCTGCGCAACAGCATGACGAACACCGTGACGGGGGTGACGACCAACTACAGCTACGACGCGGCGAACCGGCTGCTTGGTGCGGTGAACCCGACGCAGAACAATCAGTACACCTACGACGGGGGCGGCAACCGCCTCACCGCCACGCTGAATGGCACGAGCGCCTTCACGTCGCCCACCTATAACGCGGTCAATGAACTCACGGCGGTGAACGGCACGACGCTCAGTTATGATGCCAATGGCAACGAAACGGGGCGGAGCACGGGACTGACGGCCTTTGCCTACAACCAGGCAAATCAGACTACGAGCATTACCCCACAGGGCGGCAGTGCATTGAGCCTGACCTACGCGGGTCAGACCCAAAGCGCACGCGACACCAAGGGGGGCACGAGCTACGCGAACAGCCTTTTGGGCGTCTCGAGCGAGACCACGAGTGGCACCACGACCTACTACGTCCGCGATAACGGCGGTAAACTGGTCGGGGAACGGATCGGCGCGAACAGCTACTACTATCTGTTCGACGGGCTTGGCTCGGTGGTGGCGCTGACCGATGGGAGCGGCACGGTGGTAGACACGTACAGCTACGACCCGTATGGCAAGGTCACGCCGGGTGCGAGCAACAGTGTAACGAACCCGTGGCAGTACACGGGGGGGTACCTCGACAGCGAGACGGGGCTGGTGAAGTTGGGGCAGCGCTACTACGATCCCTCAACGGGGCGGTGGACACAGCTCGACCCCCTCGGTGGCGGGTACGTGTATGCGAGCGACAATCCCATCAACTTCACCGATCCGACAGGGTTGTTTAACGGAGCAATATTCGCTGGCGGTGCTGCAACAGCGGTGGTAGGTGCTGTTGCAGCTACTGCGGGAGTTGTCCTTACAGGCTCGATAGCAGCAGGTGATCCGTTAGCCCCTCTTGGACCCGCTCTTTTCAATGCTGGAGCGACCGCAGTAATAGGAGGGATCGGAACTGCTGTCTACGGTGCGGCTAGCAACTAGAGATAGCCCCAGAGGAGACCGGGTATAATAAGAGCAAGCAGCAATCGTAAGGAGTTCGAGAAAGTCTTTTTTCTCTAATTGTCTGCGATTGCTGCTCTTGTCTTTAGCGCAAAGCATGGAGCACATTCTTGATGCTTACCAGCTCATGGATTCGTGTTTACACTAAAAGAGGTAACAAGTATGTTTACGCAAAGCCGACGTCAAGTAGTTATATCAGTGTTGTCAACGACATGTATAGTTATCGGTATTGTGGTTACTGTTACATCTCGGAGTGGCATTCCGATTGTTGTTGGGGCAGTTATTGGAATAGTGTTGGCAGCCCTTATCAGCATTATTTGGCGGTAACGGGACAATAACATTGAGCGCAGCGTAAGGTAATTGTGGGTAGTAGTAGCAGTAATCCGTCTCTTTTTGGGGCGCTTGATCAGTGGCACCACGACCTACTACGTTCGTGACAACGGCGGTAGACTGGTGGGGGAACGAATCGGCGCGAACAGCTACTACTACCTGTTCGACGGGCTTGGCTCGGTAGTTGCCCTCACCGATGGGAGCGGCACGGTAGTGGATACCTACAGCTACGATCCGTATGGCAAGGTGACGCCGGGGGCATCGAACAGCGTGGCGAACCTGTGGCAGTACACGGGGGGATACCACGACGATGCAACAGGGCTGGTGAAGCTGGGGCAGCGGTACTATGATTCGAACATCGGGCGGTGGACACAGCTTGATCCGCTTGGCGGTGGGTACGTCTATGCGAGCAATAACCCAATCAACTTCGTGGATCCACGCGGGTTGGATGATCTCTTCCCCTTCTTCCAAGGCCCAGACTTCCGGTATCCGGGAGGGTTTAACCAGTTCCTCCAACTTCGTGGATCCACGCGGGTTGGATGATCTCTTCCCCTTCTTCCAAGGCCCAGACTTCCGGTATCCGGGAGGGTTTAACCAGTTCCTCACCGACTCTCGAACAGGCCTATTTAACCTTGGCATTGCCTCCGGAACGGCTGGCCAAGTTGCTAGAGCGCAAAGCGACCAGGCAGCGCGAGACAACAACCTTCCCCTTGCAAACGGCTACAATCTTGCTGCCGGTTTTGCAAACAACACTGCGACGGTAGCGCTTGGTACTAGCGCTGCAATAGGTGCTGTTCAAACAGTAGGAACGCTGTTCGATCGGTAGAGGTGAACTAAGCACCTAAGTGTTGCATGGTGGAAGCCTCACTCACAAACCTGAGGCTTCCAAATCACTTAGTGCTTGCTCAGAAGAGGTCGTAGGGTATGAAGACATTCCGCCTGCGCTGGCTATATCCTTGAATCCTACCTTGTATGCCGAGGAGGTCTCCTGATTATGCATTAGCTCGACTTTTCCCGTCTCAAAGGTGGGAGCAGGTGATTTTTCCTCACCGGATGAGCAGTTCCCGGTGAGGCCGAGACTTTTCGCGGCTCACCCCAGAAGCCCGATACGCGAGAGGTTCTACCCAGAAACAATGGCATTCCGTTCGGAGGCGGAGAACCGTTGCAGATAGGCGATTCGCGCTCGGCAGCGGTAGATACGGGGATCGAACGCTCCCAATTAAATGGGGAAAGTCGAGCTAAGTGGATGACTACGGGCCTTCGCATGTCGGGGCAAAGGAAGAGCAACATGAGGGAATCGCAGCATATAGATACAAGTGTAATTTTTGTTGTTGTAACAACTTGCTTTGCTATTTTTTTCTTTGTTGTAGCGAGGCATCCTCAACGAGTGTCTATATTATCAAGTTTAATAGTAACCGAAGCGGCTATCTTATTTATAAATATTTGGAATTATGTTAACGATGATAACATGAATACGTTTTGGTATTTACTGCTAATAGTTTGTTCAATTTCTATTGCTTTAATATATATTAAGCAACAAAATGTTTTTGAACTTAAGCGTTCAATGCTTAATGTATTCATGGAATTTGTAACTTGCTGTTCCTTACTGCTTCTTTTTAGAGGTCTTTTAAGGCAGTTTTAATTTTATATTCTATTACAAATTTTTAAATTGGATGAACGTGCGTTGGAGTATGAGAAACACGGAGGCGGCGAGATGCAACCTGACCAGTGTTTCGAACACTACCGTGGATCAAGCCGCAAATAGCTGGTGATGAAGGCGTGTTGCCGCTGAGCCGCCTACCCGTCGCATCCGTGCCTGCTCCCGCTGTGCCTGCCGTTTGCCCCCACGCAAACGGCGGCGGCGCCCGCCAGGTTTCGCGAGGGAACAAGGGAGAACCAGTTCTCCGACGAAGACTACAACAGTGTGGCGAACCCGTGGCAGTACACGGGGGGGTATCTGGACAGCGAGACGGGGCTGGTGAAGCTGGGACAGCGATACTACGACCCCCTGACGGGACGATGGACGCAGCTTGATCCCCTTGGGGGTGGATATACCTACGCCTCGAACAACCCTACCAACTTCACCGATCCGACAGGGTTGTTCACAACCGACCTCGACAAAATACGCGGGGCAGCTAATACTGATGCACTAAAGGGTGCTGATGCGGGAGCGGTTAAAGGTGCGATCGGCGGAGGAATCGCAGGAGCTTTAACTGGCCCAGAAGGTATCCTTCCAGGTGCTGTTGCAGGCGCGGCAGCTGGGGCTGTCGAAGGAGGGGCAGAGGGAGCGATTGTGGGCGGTCTCGCTTGCTTCCTTGCTGACAAATGTTAGTTGGACGTAGGTCGTTGTCAGTATTTCGTCCTCTATTCCTCTCTCTACTCAATAGGGAGAGGAATAGAGGCAAGATCTGTCTGGGAATATTCGGCCTGTAACGTCAACTGCGTGAGTTAGAGTGCCGATGCGGAGGTCCCCTATGCCTTACCCTATCCCCATGTTGTGGCGTATCGTCGGTGCGGCTCTCACTATCGCCGTCGCACTCATCTTGATCGCTTTTGGTGTGATAGTTTGGGTGGCGATTGTTATTGGAATAGCCCTTAATTTCTTAGTTGTAGACCTTCCATTCGCGTTCCGCGCTCGACAACGGCCATGAACCCTACTCGGGAAGTATCAAACACTGAGCATATGTACCGACCCTCAAGGAGGCGAAGATGTCTGCACAAACAAAGACGATTCTGATGGCTTTTCTTGCCGTAGTAATGCTTGTTGTTACTTATAGTGGGGCACGAAGAATCATTGATCGTCGCCTTGCAATTACTTGCATCATCGTCTGCTCCATAATTTTACTATCTAATTTGTTAAACAGTATATAATGATTTAATAATATACCTATAAATATCCAAGGTGATCGATGCACCGGGGAGTACTGCGATAGCGAGACGGGGCTGGTGAAGCTGGGGTAGCGGTACTATGACCCCTCGACAGGGCGGTGGACATAGCTTGACCCGCTTGGTGGCGGCTACACCTATACGATCAGCAATCCAGTCAACGTCACAGACCCTTCCGGCCTGTTCCCTGGCTTTCCCAGAGATCCCGGCTTATTACTCCGCCGTTCCCGCTGTCTCCGTCACGCGCAGATCACGCCGCGCCTGTCACGTCCCGCCGGATAAAGACGGCGAGGCTCGCGGCAACACCGACGAATACACATGCTACAAGCACGGCAGCTGCGGCCGCTGGGGGCAGAAGGTGCGCACCGGAGGACGTGGCACGATTCAGGCCGGGGCTAAGCGCGCGCAGGTTGGGGCTAATTAGCCCATTGGCGAGACGTGCATACCCGCCTCCCACACCCATCAGGATGCCTACCAGCGTGCCCTCCACGAGATTGAAACCGAGCGACACCGCAGCCCCCGCCGCGACCGAGCGGGCGAGGGTTGTGACAAACAGGGCGATGGCAAAGCGGGCGAGGGTGCCGAGGAGCAAAACCCCTACTGTCTGCCACAGCGCGGCACCAAATGCTCCCCTAAAGGCGAAATCGTGTCGCGTGACGGCAGTCGCGATCAGGCTCAGAATGGTGCCGAAAAGCAGCATGGCGACCAGGCCCGCGAGACCCGCCAGCAGCACGGCGACGATTTTCGCGACCAGGTACGGGACGCGCCCGACGCCCGTGGCGAGGTGGGTGCGCAGCGTTCCGAACTGGTACTCGTTGCCGAGCACCACGGCGATCGCGATCATCAGCAGGCTATCAAACAGAAATGAGACCGCGCTGAGCGCCGTGGCCGGCCCCCGGGGCAACACGATCAGTGACCGCGCGGCCTCCGCGCTGGCCGGGTCCCCCCCGCCGCGCGTGCGGAAAAACGAAAACGCGTAACTCCCAAGGAACACGGCGGAGACCACGAACGCGAGAATGCCCAACAGCCACCACGTCATCGGGCGCTTCCGCAGTTTCAGCCATTCCGCCGCGATCAGGTCACCCATGCGGCACCATCCCTTCGCCCCCGACTAGTTCGAGGTACAACGATTCCAGCGACGACTCCACCGGCTGCAGCCGTTGCAACTGCAACCCCGCTCCGACCACGATCGCCGCTATCTGCGCCGCGCACTCGCCTGTGCAGCGGACGCGCAACCCTCTGCCGTAGCCGCCGATATCTTGCACCCATGGTTGCGCCCGCAATAACGTGTACGCAGCCTGAACGTCGTTCGCCTCCACGATCACCTCGTTGCGTGTACGTAGCAAGTCCGCCGTGTACCCTTCACGTACCACCGCACCGTGGCTGATGAATGCCACGCGCGTGCATACCTGCTGCACCTCGGCCAAAACGTGCGAAGAAAGAAACACCGTTTTACCCGCCGTAGCGAGACCCTGGATCAACTCGCGGACCTCCACGACCCCTTCGGGATCGAGGCCGTTGGTGGGTTCGTCAAGCATTAGGAAGTCGGGGTCAGGGAGCAGCACGGCGGCGAGGGCAAGGCGCTGCTTCATGCCGAGACTGTACCCCCCGTACTTGCGGTCGGCACGCTCGATGAGGCGGACCTGCGCGAGCGCGGGGGCGATCCGCGTTTCAGGGAGGTGACGCATCCGGCTCACGACGCGCAGGTTGTCTCGCCCACTGAGGTAGGGATAAAACCCGGGTGATTCAATGAACGCCCCCACCCGTGCCAATGCCGTCACACGCCCTGCCGGTGTGGTCTGCCCAAAGAGCGCGATCTGCCCGGCAGTTGGCGCGATCAGGCCAAGAATGATCGCCATTGTGGTGGTTTTGCCGCTGCCGTTGGGGCCGAGAAAACCGAACACGTCTCCCTGCCGCACACGCAGCGACACATCCCGCACCGCCGTAACGGCGCCGAATTGCTTGCGCAACCCTTCCGTCCACAGAACAAGTGGTGGTTCATGTGCCGGGACCGATGCGTCCGATGGGGCGGGCACGGGTACACCGGGTGGGGTACGTGCCGGGGCCGCGTGTATACTGCGTTCCACCAATCCCATCACTCCTTTCGTCGCGCCTGCCTGGTTCAGCCTACCACCGTTTCGGTGACGGGGGGTGACGGGAAAGGTGCTGGCAATGTGGTGGAGGAACCCGGTGCTGTGCTGCACCTCGCATCGGGTTTATGCGCTCACTGTATGATGATTCCTCATGCAGGCGGCGGGTGGTCAAGATAATGGAGCAACAACGGGCGGCTACGCCCTTCGGGATGGGTGAGGCTGACGTGGCACCCGTGACGGTGTTCGGCCCGCGCGCATCGTGGTTTCTCTGCGTCTCCTCGTTCTGCCTGGTCGCGTGGCTGTTGTATAAGGTGGGAGATCACGCGTGGCGGCACGATGCGGTCGCTGCCTTGCTCCTCGGTCTCGAAGTCCTGCTCGTGGTGCTCGAGGTGTACTCTTTCGGCAGGCTGCAACTTGTGGTCTCTCCACAAGGCGTGCAGTACCGTGCCTGGGGTTCCACGCTCTTTGCCGCGTGGGAGGACATCGCGGGCTGGGGCACACCGAGGGGGTGGCAATACGCGGGCAGTGAGGGCATGTTCGTGCGTCATCTGCGGGAGCAGCAGAGGGTAGGTGAGTTTCTCAGGGTGAGCTAGCGACATATCGCATAAGGTCCCACTTTTCCCACCCCAGACCCTGTACAGAAACACTCGAAACGCCCGCAAAACCGCCCCAAAGCCTGCGACCGCCGCGAATCTCACCCTGGCTCCTCCACGAAAAAAACACCCCCGATTTACCGCACCCCAACGGAATAGTCGCATAATTGAAGAGGGCGATGATATTCTGGGGGACGCTTACGAGTACCTGATGCGCCACTTCGCCACCGAGTCGGGCAAGAGCAAGGGGCAGTTCTACACGCCGGCGGAAGTGTCGCGTATCATGGCGCGGGTGATCGGCGTCGGCAGGGCCACCAGCCCCACCCAGACGATCTACGATCCCACCTGCGGCTCCGGGTCGCTGCTCATCAAGGCGCACGACGAGGCCAAGAACCAAGCGGGGTTGGATCTCGCCCTCTACGGGCAGGAGATGGACAACGCCACCGCCGCCCTCGCCAAGATGAACATGATCCTCCACGATAACACTACGGCGGAGATCACGCGGGACAACACGCTCTCCGCGCCGCACTACCGGCAGCCCGATGGTGGCCTCAAGACCTTCGATTTCGCCGTCGCCAACCCGCCCTTCTCGACCAAGGCGTGGAGCAACGGGTTCAGCCCCGCCACCGACGCGTTCCGTCGCTTCGAGTACGGCGTCCCACCCGCGAAGAATGGCGATTACGCTTTCCTGCTACACATCCTCGCCTCGCTCAAGAGTACGGGCAAGGGGGCGGTAATCCTGCCGCACGGCGTGCTCTTCCGGGGCAATGCCGAGGCCGCGATCCGCCGCAACATCGTGCGCCGGGGCTACATCAAGGGGATCATCGGGTTGCCCGCCAACCTCTTCTACGGTACGGGCATCCCCGCCTGCATCCTCGTGCTGGACAAGGAACATACCGCCACGCGCACAGGCATCTTCATGATCGACGCTTCAAAGGGGTTCCGTAAGGACGGCAACAAGAACCGCCTGCGCGATCAGGACATCCACAAGATCGTAGACACTTTCACCCGTCAGCTCGAAACGACCCGCTACTCTCGGCTCGTGCCGCTCGCCGAGATCGAGGCGAACAATTACAACCTCAACCTCCCGCGCTACATCGACAGCAGCGAGCCGGAAGACTTGCAAGACATCGACGCCCACCTGCGCGGCGGTATCCCAAATTGGAGTTGCGTCGATTCGGTGGACACCTGATGATTTGCAGACGAGCGAATCCACGGAGGTGTCCCGATGCCGAATCCTCATGCCCCCTATCCCCCTGCATTCAAGACCGAGGCGGTTCGCCTCGTCCATAGTGGGGACAAATCGATTGCCGCGATTGCGAACGGGCGCCCTCAGGGCAGCATCGGAGTCTCCGATCCCACACTGCGTAGCTGGGTTCATCAAGCAGAGATCGACGATGGCACCCGCGACGGGTTAACGACTGGTGAGCGCATCGAACTGGCGCAACTGCGGCGCGAGGTGCGCATTCTTAAACAGGAACGAGAGATCCTAAAAAAAGCCGCAGTGGAGTGAACCCCTAAGAGCGACACGACCCGGTAACGGTGTTCACGTTCATCGCGGTGGAGAAGGCGAATCATCCGGTCACCTTGTTATGCCGATTGCTTGGTGTCTCGCGTAGCGGCTACTACGCGTGGTGTGAGCGCCCAGTGTCAGCACGAACCCACAGCAATCGCGTGCTGACTGAGCGGATTCGCATGATTCATGAGCGCAGCCGCAGCACTTACGGCGCACCGCGTATTCATGCGGAATTGCGGTATGCGGGTGTGCCCTGCTCGCGCAAGCGAGTGGCGCGGTTGCTGCGTCTTGCCGGGTTGCACGGGTGTCATCGGCGCAGGGGGCCACGCACGACCCGGCGCAGTCCCGACATGGCGCCTGCTCCCGACCTTGTGAAGCGTGACTTTGTTGCGCTTGCCCCGAACCGGTTATGGGTCGCCGATATCTGGGATGTGCCGACGTGGGCGGGGTTTCTTTCTCTCGCGGTCGTCCTTGACGTCTACAGTCGCCGTAGTGTTGGTTGGGCGATGGCGGAGCATTTGCGCAGCGAGTTAGTGATCGAAGCGGTGGAAATGGCGCGCTGGCAGCGACGCCCCACGGGCGTCATCCATCACTCGGACCAGGGAAGTCAATACACCAGCCTTGCCTTCGGACGACGGCTACGAGAAGGGGGAATGACGGCCTCGATGGGCAGTCGGGGCGATTGCTTTGACAATGCGATGGCGGAGAGCTTCTTTGCCACCCTCGAATGCGAACTAATCGCGCGGCACTCGTTCCCGACACGCAATGCGGCGAGACTGGCCCTGTTCGATTACATCGAAGGCTTCTACAACACGCACCGACGGCACTCAGCACTCGGCTATCTGTCACCGCTTGCCTACGAAAGGAGATGGACAATCGACGACCGCGTAGCGTAAGCTTTTGCTGTCCACCGAGAAGGGGCAACTCCACGGTTGCGGATCCGATTGTGTTTCATTATCCGATACGGTACTCAACTTCACCGCGCCCTCGCCCGCACATGATATGCTTGTGTTTGAACGAAAGGAGCCGTCCTGATGGCAGTGGAGCACATCACGGTGGAAGACCCGGACACGACAATTTACGAGACACCCGGGGTGATGGGTGGCTACCCATGCATTGGCAACACCCGTATTTCCGTGCGTGCGCTCGTGGAAGTGGGGGGGCGGTACGGCGTGGAAACCATCGCGGAATACTATCCGCACCTGACGCGCGCCCAGATTGACGCGGGCCTCGCCTACTACGCCGCGCACCCCGCCCGTGTGGATGAAGACATTGAACGGAACCGCCGTGCCGATGCGGAATATGCCCCCCGCCCTGCCACCCGGTAATGGTAGGACGGGGCATCGCGCTGTACACCGATGAACAAGTCTATTCCGCCCTTGCAGTGCAATTGCGTCGTCACGGGTACGACGCGGTCAGTGCGCATGAGGCGGGGCGGGTGAACCAGCGCATTGGTGATCCCGCGCAACTTGCCTACGCGACCGAACACGGGCGGGCGATCCTCACGAACAATAGCGTAGACTTCGCCCCGCTCGATGCGCGCTGGAAGCAGCAGGGGCGGGCACATGTCGGCATCGTGCTGTACTCCGGCTTCCCGCCGATAGGTGAACTGCTCCGGCGCGTGATCGCGCACCTCGATACCACCGAACCGGCGGCGCAACACGACATGCTGCTGTGGCTTCCACGCTAGCGTATGGCTCATTCACTGTATGGGCCGGTTCTTACAGCGGGGCGGCGCGCGAAAGGGCAGGCAGCCCCCGGTCACGTCACCGGCGGGTGTTGAGGGGATGTGGCTTGCCCGTCGGGTAGAGAGCAAGGCATGTGCAGCGCTTCGCTTGCCCGCCTTGCTGGGGGTGTGTCCCCGGACCCCCGACACCCCTAAGCAAAGTGCTTGGGGTGTCAGCGGTGCGTCGCGTCCGATATTTGCCACGCTGCTTCGAGGGTCTTCTCCAAGCATCGCGATCTGTATCCCTGCGCACCACTTCGAGACGCGAGACAGTGAATGACGGCCGATGCGAGAAGGTTGCCCAAACCTCATAAAGCGGAGGGCGCTATATCGAAAACTACGTGGCGCGTACGGGGGCAAAGCACTGGCACTGCCGGAAGTGGTAGCGGCACGCCGGGGAGTGGGGGACGAGACAACGGGTGCGATGCCTGGTAGAAGATTGATGTCCGAACATGACTCGGTTGGGGCAAACAGGATGGGGAACCCGCCCACGGTACTTCCAGGCGATACACCCGATCCCGCTTGACCGCCTGCGCTACTGGTCTGAGTTATGTTTGGGTGTCAAAATACTTTCTCAACTGTTGCCCTAACGGTGAGTATCGGTACGGGGTAGTGGGTCAGTTTGACGTTTTTGGCCTTGTCACGACTGGCTCAAAAGCTCAAACTGACCCACTACCCCGTACTTTATAAGTTCACGAGAGACTGAACTGACATTGAGTTCGCCCGTCACCTGAATACCAGTAACGCGAATCGCCCGCTAGATTTATATCCGCGCCGTATTTGTACGGACACGGATACCCCTGTGTAGTCCCAGCCCCCGGCCCTGGCCAAAGTTGGAAAGGCTGACCAGGGTTTTTGTACTCAATGTGGTACTGGGAGTACTGCATAGTAATATATGGGTCGATACCTCCTGTCTGGGAGGCGTCCCACCCTTCTTCACCCGCATTTTCCATGCGATAGATCGTCCCACTACTGCTGTAGATTTTCGCCACGTCATGGCCATTGCTGTTTTGGTCATAGACGCGAGCAATCCAGAACCCTTGACCGTAAGTGACAAGCTCGTATCTTGTCCACTCACCATTTGTGGTGAGGTCATCAGGGCTTCCCATGCAACCAAGACCGTTCATGAATGATTGTCCTCGCAGACAGGTTACTCCCGGTTCGGCGTATACAAACCAGAATCGCTGGTTACTTTGAGTGAGGGTGCCTACTTGGGAGAATTGCGCGCTACCGATGATTGGATTGCCGTTAGAGTCGTGTTCTAGCTGGTGGAGATTAGGACCAATCCATCCCGTGGTGAAGCAGCAACCGTAGGTAGACAGTCCCGCTGAAGCGATCAATGCATCGTAGTCGCCAGCATTAGCAACGTTGCTGTTACTAACGGGCCAATCCACGAGTACAAAGTCGTTGTTTGCGGCGACAGCCATCGGCACGACGACTGCCAATAGCACCGCGACGCCGACGAGCACCAAACGGTGGTAAACGTGCTGTGCAGTATGTACTCTCATAGGGATTCTCCTTCTGATCTCCGTTCGTTACATATCAGGAGTACGGACGGTATACCAGTGTGGGTTATGGCGACGGTCGGGGCGTCGGTGTTGGCATAGCTGGACTAGTCGGGGGAAGCGTTGATAGATTTGGCGCGACCGCTGCCGGTGGCGTACCCCTCACGGCGGTCCCCTGTGGTAGTGGCTGGTGTCCCAGCAATGACGGTCGGGGTGCGGAGAAGGCAATTGCATCGCCCGGGGGCAAGTTGGCGATAAACGGATCAACATCACTCCCCGCAAGCAGGAAAGTCTCGTATGTGCAGTCAACGTGACGCACAGTGACGGAGAACTTGTCTGCGCTTGGGAGCGATGGGACCCGGTCAGTTATCCGTGCCGGCACGATCACTTGCCCAGGTGGGAGTACCTCGGTGCCGCGCACTACGCCCACGGTAGTTGAAATGTTACTCCGCACGGCAGGAGTCGCCGTTGGGGGAAGCCGAACGGCGGGAGTGGGCGTGCAGGCAGGGGTGATCGTCGGCTTCACGAGAGAGGTAACCGGTGTCGCACTCCGCACCGTCACCGCGATCACTGCGGCAAGCAGAATGGTAACGGCGCTACTGAAAACAAGGAATAGCTTTCTTATCATCATTCATCACTCCTTGTGAGGCGAAGATGAAGGTTAATCCGGTTCGAGAATACCACATGAGCAATTACTTTTTGCTCCATTTGAAGAATACACATTGAGAAGAATTTTCTCCTTTCGTCACCTCCATGTTATCCCGCTTCGGCAAACGGCGAGTCACCAATTGACAAGTGCAAACACAATATCCCTCCTTAACTATTAACCGAACGGAAGCGCGGATCATCTGGCTTAGTACTACTTTGCATGAGCTGTATTTCGCAGACAAGTAGGCAAACGCGGTAACTTAGGAGGTAGGGAGTAGGTGTTTTTCGAGGTAGGTGAGGGAGAGAAGAGGTAGACGGACAGAACGTACTCAGTCGAGCCAGCCACGCTCCCGCGCCACGCGTGCCGCCTGAAAGCGCGTGTGTGTACCAAGTAGCTTCGCGGCATCCCGCAAGTGCGTCTTCACGGTCTCTTCGCTAATGCCGAGCACATCCGCGATTTCGCGGGTCGGTTTGCGCCGCTCAGCGAGGCGCAGGACTTCTCGTTGCCGTGAGGTGAGCACGCTCTCCGATGGGGAAACACCTGATGCGGGAAGAGGCGCGGATGGTAGCTCCGGTTGCTTCAAAGGAGAGGAGGCCGAGGGTTCGGGGAAACGTTCTTCGTTGCCTCTTATTCTGAATGGACGATATCCCGGAAGCCAACGACGGTGCGTGTTTCCGGCCACGGCAACAAGAATGAATAGCGCAATCCAAATGACGGTATTGCGCCAGCTGCCACCGTGACGCGCCACGAACAAAACATACGCAATCAGCGCAAGGGTCGCGCCTGTACTGCCGACGGCTAGTACGCGCCGCGTTTCCAAGCGGAGACGCTGCATAATCTCCCCAAGCAAGGCGAGCAGCGCGATCTGCCCCGCGCGTGCCTCGCCCGTATCGAGCAGGGGCCAGAGACCGAGCAACACCACGGTACAATCGAGGGCGAGCAATGCCCCGCCACCCCACCGGAACCGTGTCAGCGTGCCACGCGCGATCAGCACACCGCGTATGAGGTTATGGAGGGCATACCCGGCGAGCGCCACGAGCGAGAGCCATAGCGCGGACGGATGGAGCACGAGCACGAGCACGAGGGCAAAGGGGAGTGTGAGCCAGCGCGCGCGATACACACGCTGCTCAAAGCGACGATAGGTGAGTGCTGATGGAGAAAAAGCACCTGTATCCATAGCCCCAGGGAACGGTGCAGGGTGATTGCATGACGTTTTTGTTTTTTCTGCATCGTTCTTCTTGAGACGATACCACCAAGATAGTTATCGGAACATGATTTAAGGGTTGTCAACGTTTACCTTTTCCCTTTCCCTTCGAGTGAGGTGCAAATGCGCGATGCGCTGCGGTAGCTACCTCGCTAGTAAGAGGTGTCTGGAAGGAGCGCGGGGTATGCAGCGCGTGTACGGTATCCTGCCTCCGTGCGCTACCCCCCGTACGGCACGTCCAGTAACCCCGCCGCCTTCTGCTTCGCCGCCTCGCCGCGCCGGTCGTACCGGCCTGTGGTCGTGACGCTCGAATGCCCCGCCAGCTTCTGCACCGTGGCGATGTCCGCGCCGTTGTCGAGCAGGTCGGAGATAAACGTGCGGCGAAGATCGTGGGGCGAGAAATGTGCGACGCCGGCGGCGGCTGCCCGCCGGGTGAGAATGGCGAGTACGGCCTGATCGGTCATCGAGCGCACCGTGATTGCCCCGTTCCTCGCCACGGGGCAGAAGAATGCGCCCTGAGCCTCACCACGGGTCATACACCACGCGGCAAGAGCTTGCCCACCCCCACCCGTCACGTACACAATGCGGGCCTTCTCGCCCTTACCGTGCCGAACCGTAAGCGCGCCGGTGTGTGGCTCGTAGTCGGCAAGGGTGAGGGCGACCGCTTCACTGCGGCGAAGGCCCCCACCGTACAACGTGGCGAGCAGGGCGGCGTCACGCGCACCGGCGGGGGTGCCATCGGCACATGCGGCAAAGAGGGCGCGCAACTCTTCGCGCGTAAGGGCGCGACCGCTGGGCAAGGTGCTCCCACGCACGGCGGGCAGATCGGCGGCGCGGCCGTATTCATCGGCGGGGATCAGTCCGAGCCGCCACGCTTCCAAGAGCACGCCCCGTAGCGCGGCGAGGGTTTTGTTTGCAGTGGCAGGGGCGTAGCGTTCCGCAAGGGCGGCGCGCACGGCGGCGGTGTGCTGATACCGCAACAGGTGCCACGGCAGGGCGAGGGCATCCGCCGCGTCGCTCGTGAGAATGCCCGCCACGGTATCTAGTGCGCCGCGCATCGTGCGCCGCGAGCCGGGGGCGAGGCGGGCAAGGTACACGGCGGCGGGGTGCTCGTGATGCGCCGGGGCGAGGGCGGGGGCAAGATCGGGCGGAAGCGTTCGGAACTCGCCGGATCCGGCGGGGGCGAGTGCGGTATCAGGCATGGGTCGTTCCTCTCTGTTCAGGTGCTGATAAGCAAGGTGTATCGGTCGTTAGACTTCGCTTTCCCGTTCACCATCATGCTGCTCACCCAGGCAGAATCGCCGGTAGTTTGACTGCAATAAGGAGCAGCATGCTTCCCACACTCCATGCAAGCATTCGGTTGTTGTCCGATCTTCGCCCTGCGTACCGCCCCACATTGGCAGCGAGGCCCACAAGCCCCAGCGTACCGATCGCTGTGCCGACGATGGAGGCAACAGAAAGCGTGAGCAGCAATGACGCACCTGTGAGCAGGATAGCGACGAGGTGCGGCTCGGAAATTCGCACGGCAATAGGTGTGCCGGGAGGCAATGCACAGCTTTGCAAGTGACGGCGAAAGAGCAGGGAGATCGAAAGCAGTGCCAGACTTGTAGTAATGATTGCGGCGATACGTGGCGAGGCGAGCGCGAGCGACGGTGGGATGTACTCTTGAAGTAGCGACACGACAGCGATAAACAGCACGAGAATGAGCAACTGACCGAGAATTGGTATCCGTGGTATCCGTCTTGATGTGCCCATGATCTTGCTGCCTCCCATGCAAGAGCGGTAGGTACAGGCCGTCACCACGCCGAAGAAGACCGCCGTGGCGAGCGTAGATATTGCAATGCTAAGCACCGTACCGCGATTGATAACGCGACCGGAGAGGGCGTCCCTTGCGAGTCGGGGAACGAATTGCAAGGTGCCGAAGGACGCTCTCCTCCGCAGACCGTACCACACCAGTCGGGTCGCCGCAGCCACCGCACCCATACTTGCCATCATGCCCCTATCACGCGCCCCTCTCTTGTGAGAATCACCATTCTCATAACTCTAACCGATCAGCGTTGCCTATGACATACAACGCCGGTATCGGTATCACCTATGCTTCCTCGCCGAGGGTGTTTCCGTTTGCCCCCACCTGCCCCGCGGCGAACACGTCCCGTACCTGCTCGCTGAGCGATACCCCCCGCGCCGTTGCCGCCGCGTTCAGGGCAGCAGGATTGGGGAAACGATGGCAGCGCCGACGAAGCGGGAAATCCTGGCACGGCGAACGGCGAGAGGAGATCATCCGTGTTGCGTGCGCCAACGGTGCGGTGGATATTTGCCTCTTCGGCTGTGTGGCCCGCGATGAAGCAATCCGGTGTGTCGGTTGGTCGCGAGCCGCAGAGCAAGTCATCTTCGTTTGTCTCCTCACGGCTCCGTATCATCCGCAGCGGGCGGCGCTTCAAAACCGAGCAGCAGCTTCCGTAGCAGCCTCACGAGGAGGTCCCGCTCCTGCGGCGAGAGCACGGCGAGCAGCCGCTCCTCGTTCGCGAGGTGCGCCGGTGCCACGGTATCGACGAGACGCAGACCCGCCTCCGTCAGGACGACGAAGACGTTGCGGCGATCAGCGGGGTCCGCCTCGCGACGGACCAGTCCCCACTGTTCCAATCGGTCGATGCGGAAGCTCATCGTCCCCGAGGTGCGCATCAGCGCGCGCATGACCGTCTTCTGTGGCAGGCGATAGGGCGCACCGGAGCGGCGCAGCGTCGCCAGCACATCGAAGCCGGCGCGGGTGAGCCCGTAGCGGCGGAAGGTCCGCTCCAGTCCCGCGTCGAGGAACGCCCCGAGTCGTCCCACGCGCGCCACAACCGCCACCGGCGATGTATCGAGGTCGGGCCGTTCACGCGCCCAGGCGTCGCGCACCTGGTCCACCCAGTCGCGTTCCATGACCGGCTCTTTCCTCGTGCGACGATCTTTCCTAGCCATTCTGCCAGTTTACTTCGATTCGCGCGATCTGCTATAGTGTGTCTATAATCGCTCGAATTGAAGCGATTCGCGGTCGTCCAGGCGTTGGGTGTCTCCAACCGACACGCCGCGTTGAATGGTATGTAGAATGAAAGGAACCGCGTGTGAAGATCATCGCGTATGATCGGTTCAAGCCAGGGATCACCATGGAGACGATCACCCCCCTCTTGCCGCAGGAGGTCGCCAACGTCTGGCGCCTGTGGAAAGCCGGGATCGTCCGGGAAAACTACGCCCGAGCCGATGAGCCCGGCGTCGTGATCGTCTTCGAGGTCGACAGCGTCGCGGCGGCCGCGCGGTACGTCGCCGACTTTCCGATGTCGAAGGCGGGGTACCTCGAGTGGTTTTACATCCCCCTCCAGGCGCCGCTCCCCCTCGAGAGCCTGATGGACCGGTCGGTCGATGTCAGCGAGCCGTATGATCGCACGCCGCAGTCCGGGCAGGGGGGGTAGCGTCTGCGGCGCTCGCCCCTCCTGATGGACGGCAGCTGTGAGGAGTTTTTCATGCAACATGCATCCGGCCTCATCATCCCACAAACACTGGCGGAGATGTGCGACCCCGCGCGCCTCGCGCTGCTCGTCTACGATATGCAAGTCGACATCTTTCACCAGTCGCCGGGCCTTGCGTCGGCGATCCCGCCCGTCTCCGCCGTCCTCGAAGCGGCCCGAAGCGCGAAGGTGCGCACCTTCTTCAGCCAGCACAGGTCGCTGCCCAACGAACTGATGGGTGTTTCCCAACTCCGGACCGCGATGGCGTGGCAGCGGGTCGCGCGGGTCGAGGACGTTACGTCACGCTTCCTGCCGGATTCGCCCGGCTTCCGGCTCATTCCCGAGATGCAGCCCCTGCCAAGCGAGGCAGTGTTCGACAAACTCGGGATGTCCTTTTTCGCCGGGACGCCGCTGGATATGGTCTTGCGCGACTGCAACATCACGGCGTTTCTCATCGTCGGGGTGGTCCTGGAGATCGGTATCGCGCCAACGGTCAGCCACGGCACGGATTTGGGATACATCCCGATCGTCGTTGCCGATGCCTGCGGGTCGGTGGACGAAGCGGCGCGCCAACGGGCACTGGCGGATATCAACTACACGCAGATGTCGCTGACGACCGATACGGCGACGATCTGCCGTCTCCTGCGCGCCGCCAATAGATGACCCAATGCTTTATTGGGGATGATGGAGCAAGCGATAGGCACGCCGATACAACGTGGGAGCCTCAGCAAAGTGACGCTGCAGGGCCGAGTAAGCGTGTTTACGAAGCGCCGAACGGGCGAGCGGTAGTGGGTCAGTTTAATGGTGCATCCGGTAAGTTCACGCGACATTGGCAACCTGCGCGATCCCCGGCAACCGTCGGGGTTGTCGTCGCCGTCGCCGTTCCCACACAAATGGATGCCGATGCCCATTCCAGTACCGCGTCGCCGCAGCGACCGCCGCTTGCACTTCCTCCCACGTCTTGAACCGCCGTCCCTTCAGTGCCAACGACCGCAACGTCTTCCACCACGGTTCGATCAGGTTCAGGTACGGCGCGTATACCGGCTGAAACACGAACTGCCAGCGCGGATGCGCCGCGCTGAACAGCAACACCGCCGCGCTGTGATGCATCGAGAGGTTGTCGAACACCACATACACCGTCTCTGCCTCGGCAGGCAACCACCCATCCACCGCCGTGAGAAAGTCCACGAAGCGCGCCCCCGTGCGTCGGTCATAGCAGGCGGCTCCCCAGCTTGCACGTTGCCGCCGCATCTCATCCTCGCCCTTGCCGCCGGTCGAGGTATTGCTCGATGGCCGCCTCCAGCACCTCGTACAGCTTCTTGTCGTCGTCGATTGCCACGCGCTTCATCGCCTTCACGAGATCGGTGCGAATCGCGAAACCGCGGCTCGTGCGCTCTGGCTCGTGCGCCGTTTCGCCATTTGGCTTTTCTGCTTTAAAGCCATGTGGCGTTTTGGCGTTTTGGCGTTTTAGCTCTTCACCGCCGTCCACCGGTGTCGCGGTGGAGAGCGTGACGCCGCGTCCACGCTGGATCGTGGGCGGCGTGGTCGGTTGCGCGAGGCTCACTTTGAGCCTGTCTCGATCACTTGGCATACCGGCGTGCGACCTCCTCCGCGAGCGCGGCATAGGCGACGGCCCCACTACTGGTGGGGGCGAAGATACTGATCGGCTGCCCTGCGGTAGGTGCTTCCGCGAGGCGCGTGTTGACGGGAATCACCGTCCCGAAGACGAGATCGCCGTACCGCTCGCGGGCCTGCTCCTCCACAGCCTGTGAGAGGTTGGTGCGGCGGTCTGCGAACGTCAAGACGATGCCGCCAATCGCCAGCGTCGGGTTGAGTTCACGCACCAGCGCAATGGTCGCTTCGAGTTGAGGCATCGCGCGCAAGGCGTATGCGTGCGTCTGGAGCGGCACGATCACCGAGTCAGCGGCGGTGAGTGCGTTCAGGGTGAACAGGCCGAGCGACGGCGGCGAGTCGATCAGGACAAAGTCGTATCCGTTTGTATCGCGCCGCAGCGCCCTGCGGAGCAGCCCCTCGCGGCCCACTTTGCCAGCCAGTTCCAGTTCGGCCCCGGCGAGAGCCAGCGTGGACGGCACGAGGTCGACGCCCGCCCTCGTCTCGACCGTGGCGAAGGCGACGCCGTAGTCGGGGTTGAGCAACACCTCGTACACGCTGTATTCCCGCCCTTCCGCGTCGATGCCCAGCCCCTGCGTCAGGTTGGCTTGGGGGTCGAGGTCGATGAGCAGGACGCGCTGCCCCCGCGTGGCGAGCGCAGTGCCGAGGTTGAGCGTGGTGGTCGTTTTCCCAACGCCGCCTTTTTGCATGGATACCGCGAGCGTACGCGTCATATGTTGCCCTTTCGCGTTTTGGCGTTAGCGCCATTTAGCGGTTACGCCAAAACGCCACTTGGCACATTGTACGAGGAAGTTACCTTCACGGTCAATCGCCACACGACACGCTTTCAGCTTCCACATGCGTGGAGCGAGGACACGGCGGCGGCGATCATTCGAGAGGCTATCGCGCCCTTTGTCGCACAGCTTGCCGCGACGCATGAAGAGTTAGGCGAGGTGCGCAACGAACTGCATCACGAGCGCACCCGGCGGGAAGAGGCGGAACGCGCGCGGGATGCCCTGCAAGCGCGCGTAGATGCCCTCACACGGGGCGATGCAGGCGGGTGATGAACGACAATTAGAACTGCCGGCGGATTGCCTCACGGGAGAATCTTACCTGATCGCGGTCGTTGCCTCATCGTCGATCTTACCGCTTTCTCCCTCAGCTCGTCCCGCGACAATCGCCTGCAAGGGCAGCGGGAGCGATCGCCTTCCAAGTATCTCCTCCCCGAGCCACTGGTCGTCGAACGCCAGCACGGTGCGCATCCGCCATTCTTGCACCCGCCGTTGGAGCGTTCGCACTTGCGTCGCCGGGCACACCCCCGGATAGCGCGCTTGCAAGTGCTCGAATGCCGCCTTCGCTGTCCGCTCCGGATGTGCCGTCAGTTCCTGCTCGACCTCCTCCCACACCGCCGCGAACGGATCCGGTCGCGTCCGATACAGCCGCGGCCCCTTCAGCCCCTTCGTGCGCCGATATTTCCTCCCGCCTTCCGGTTCGCGCTGCGCCGCCGTCTCACTATCGGCGGCTGCCTCGAGGGTGAAGCGAACCGTTAACGTGTCGCTGCGCGGGGATCGGATGCCCTCCGGCACGTTCACGGGCAGTTGGGTGAGCGCATGCCGCCAGAGCGCATCCTGCAGTTGCTTGATCTGGCGAAGGAGCTGGACGGGATCGAGCGCCTGCGCGATCGCGGTCAGTCGCACCCGATCCGGCGTGCTCAAGACCTCCGTCACCAGCAGCCGTTGGAATGGAGTTTTGGCCGGATCGTAGCGTCGCCGCAGTTTGCCGCCCGCGCGCTCCTTGAGCCGCAGCTTCATCGACGGCTGAAAGAAGTTCACATAGAGCCGCACCGCGCGATACAACTCGGTCAACTGGCGATAGGCATGCTCCCCCTCAAACCGGTCATAGCCCACGAGTTGCCGGACAATCGCGCCGTTCTTCTGCTCGACGAAGCATTGATCGTTCTTCTTGGCGACCCGTCCCCGCGTAAAAGTGATCTCCTCGCGCGCGCAATAGTCGAGCAGATCGGTGTTCAGGAACTCGCCGCCATTGTCGGTGTCCAAGCCGAGGAGCGGCATCGGCAGCAAGATGCGCGCGCGATCGAGCGCCTGGATGACGGTATGCTGGCTGCGATGCAGCAATGCCAGGCACTCGGTCCAGCCCGTGGCGACGTCGGTCAAAACGAGCGTCTGCAGGAAGGCGCCCTCCGCCCATGGGCCGCAGTGCGCGACAAGATCGGCCTCGAAGAACCCGGGGCGGACATCATCCCAACCGGTGAAAGTCCGGACCGAGACTTGCTGTTTGATGAGCAGTCCGCGGCGCGTGGTCGTCATGCCATGGGGCGCATCCCGTTCGCGATATGGCCGGAGGATGCGATCGGCGGTTGCCGGACTGAGCGCGAGGAGTTGCGCACGCACCGGATCGGGCAGCGTCAGATGACCATGCCGTTCGAGCACCGAGACCAACTCAGGTAAGAAGGGCACGAGGCGCTTGGCGCAGATACGATTGGCCGCCGTCCACGCGACGACGAGCGCGTCTTGCACCGCGCGACCATAGAAACGCTCGCGCGGTCGGGTCAGCGGCATCGGTACGGGAACGGGATGGGTGAGGAGCCGGATAGCATACTTGCGCGCGTAGCCGGTGACGGCGACGAACTCGTCGAGGATGACGGACTTTTGCGGCGGCGGCGCGCGCTGATACCGGGGCGCGACACGCGCGAGTAGTTCACGTTTGGTCAGGAAACTCATTGAAGCACTCACCCTTCCTCCCTTCGCGTGGCTGTGGACCAGCGTCGGGTAACATTATTGGTGAGGCAAGAACCCAGTTAAAGTGTCTTCTCTCGTGAGGCAATGCGCGGGCAGTTCTAGTTGACGTTAGACAGCGGGGGCGAGGAATTGCCTGCCCCGGCCCTTACGCACGCCACAGACGCCGCTACGCACCCCCGCGAGGCCTCGATAGAGGGTGTGGGGCAATCCCGACATAGCAACTCCGAATTGACCCCGCGTGGTGAGGTATCGGGCGGGCTGATCGGGCGGTTCCGGCGATGGTTACGTGGCGAGACTTGACGGGCAAGGCTAGGGGGCGATGTATGGCGCAATCTCTCGATGTTCCCACGTTCGTCGCCCGGTGGCGCGCGGCAACGGTGACTGAACGCGCGGGGGCGCAATCACACTTCAACGACCTTTGCGCGATGCTTGGCCAACCTACCCCTCTTGAAGCGGACCCGACCGGGGAACGCTACGCCTTTGAGCGCGGCGCAAAGAAGAGTGGGGGCGGCGACGGGTGGGCAGACGTGTGGATGCGTGCGCACTTCGCGTGGGAGTACAAGGGCAAACGGCGTGACCTCGCCGCCGCGTACCAGCAATTGCAACAGTACCGCGAAGACCTCGAAAACCCGCCCCTGCTGGTCGTGTGTGACCTGAACCGCTTTGAGGTGCATACGAACTTCACGAACACCGTAAAGCAGGTGTTCCGCTTCACCCTCGCGGACCTGCTCGCCAATAGCGCGACGCCGGATTGCCCCCTTCCCCCCTCGATGTGTTGCGCGCCCTGTTCGTCAACCCTGAACAGTTGAAGCCGACGCGCACGACGATGCAGGCGACCGAAGCGGCGGCGGGAGAGTTTGCGAAGCTCGCCGCCAGCCTGCAAAGCCGGGGCACAAACCCCGAAGCGGCGGCGCACTTCCTCATGCGTCTGCTCTTCTGCCTGTTCGCGGAAGACGCGGGTTTGCTTCCCCCCGGCCTGTTTGCACGCATCATGGAGCGGTTGCTGCAACTGAACCATGAGCGCGCGGCACCACCCGCCGAATAACCGCCGCCACTTTTCGCGGCACACGTCGGCATGGAATGGCGAGCCGCCCGATGCGAGTCCCCCATCGTGTCCCCCAATTTTCTCCCCATAGGGGACCCGAAGCCGACTGGTTAATGCTTGACAATGAGGGGTTGACAGTGTGCGCGCTCACTACCCACTTTTCCCTGCCACACTCCCCGACATTGAGGTGGCATTTCACCGAGCATCAGGTACCAATAGCGAGGCATCACGGCATGTCAACGACCTCGCGCGGACACTCCCCTGATCGGAAACCCGGTGTTAATTTCGACACTGAAAAAAGCGTTGCGGGGGGCGCGCTTTTTTTGGGTTGCCCCGGTTGCGCAACCCCCACGGAAACTTCACAAAACTTCACCAACATGGGGCCGTTGCACCCCCATTGCACCCTTTTTGCACCCCCGCTGCACCCCCTAATGCGGGGGGGAATGTCAGCAAATGTCAGCGTTCGCCCTCACATCCCCGTGAGCATTCCATTGCTCATTTTTGCTCACGTCGTTTCCTCGCGTGCGTGCGCGTTTCGCTGAACCCCGTCACAATGTTGCTGTACGTACCGATAGAGGAGTGTTGGGTGTTCACAGGTAACGAAACTTCAATAAGCAAACAGGGGGTGCGGGATGCACAAACCGAGCGTGGCGTTATTGCTTCTCGTGATGTTGCTCACGGCCTGTGCCGATGTGCCGAGCAGCACTGCGATGCCAGGCAGTAGTGCCAGTTCATCGGAAAATGCTACCGCGACCCCGCGCAGCGTTGCCAGTCCGTCACAGACTGCTGCCGCGAGCACGCCCACGCCAATTGTAACGCTCATTACCCCGATGCCCTCCACGGTTGCCCTTACTCCCACGCCCATCGCGTCGCGCGCAACCATGACGGCAACACCCGGCCTGACACTGAAACCTTCGCTCGTAGTGACAACGAAGGACATGGTGAATGTCCGGGCGATGCCAAGCACAACCGCAGCGGTCGTGACACTCCTTGCGGGCAACACCGAGGTTGACCTGATGGATACCGGCGTGATGAGCGCCGAAGGTGGGCCGCAGTGGCTCCGCGTCTCATATAACGGGCAAACGGGCTACGTGCGCTCTGATCTGGTAGGCGCGCCGCACGCGAAGGCGACAAGTACAGCGACAAGCACCGCCGTTCCATCGATCGCACCGACGAATGCCCCCACGACTACTGTGCCAACACGATCACCTCCACCCACAGCGACCGTTGGCAGTACGGCGATGCCCGTTTCCATTGTAGCCAGCGTGGCTTCGACAATGGTTGCGCCGACCGCTACCGTGACCCGTGCGCCCGTACCCGCCACTGCGACCACCCCCGCGATGATGGCAAGTGCAAGCACGATTGCCGTGTCCTTCACGAGCATTTCGTCGCCAATCCCTCACGGGGCGACCGCCACAGCGAAGGTGACGACGGCTCCCGGTGCCGCGTGCTCCATCGAAGTAGATTACAAGAGTGGTGAGAGTAAGGCTGCAGGTTTAGTAGACAAAACGGCGGACGGCGCGGGTGCCGTGTCATGGACGTGGATGGTCGGCACGCGCACCACGCCGGGTAGTTGGCCCGTCACAGTGACATGCATGGGGGGCGGCAAGAGCGCGACGGTCAAGACAAACATACAGGTAACGTGAGCGAGGAGGCCAGTATGCGGCTCGTGGCGGTCCTTGCCGTGCTTCTGCTCACGTCATGTAGCGGTGCGGGGGCGCTCACCCCGCCCGCGCCTACCGTGCAACGTGTCACCGATGTGACGCGAGCGGAATGGGATACGCGCACCGGCGAGGAGCATCTGAACTTCGTGCGCTACACCATGCGCGGACTGCGCGGGTGTCGTATTACCCCTGAGCAGGTGAACGTCGGTATTGAGGCCGCGTACCGGAACACCCCCGCGTTGCAAGACCCGCCCGCGCTGATCCTCGCCACGCTTGCCACACAGAACGGGTGTCTAGCACCGGGGCAGTAAATACCCGCTTCTACACTTCCCGTGTGTCTAGGGGCGTCGTGGCGCGTTCTGAGAGCATTACACCGCAGGGCACCGGTGGAATGGCGAGCCACCGAAGAGAGTCCCCCATCGTGTTCCCCATTTTGTCCCCCAGGGAACCCCATGCACTCCGACGCCGCGTGGCCCTAAAACGTTCTGAGAAACCCAAACACCAGCCTCGCCAGCGAGGGTAACGGCACGGTTTTACAAACCCTATGCGTACTAACCCCGGCCCCGCCACGCATGGAAGTTATCCGCACAGTTACCTACCACGTTACCCGGTCGAAGGGGGACTCGCACATGTTTTCGTCTCGAAAACTCTCCTGCCTGGTGAAAAAGGCGGCATGGCCGTGATCCGGGCGTTACACGCGCACGAAAGTGACCCAGAAACAGTCAAAATGCCCGCCTATAGGACCGAATAGCTCGCGCAATCACTGACTCAAAGAGTTTTTCACCAGGCAGTCTCCTTTTTGAGCCTTCACCAAGCTCTATTCGGTTGAATCGGTTTCTGGTGTTCGCATGACCTCTTCATTTGTCGTTTCTGGTGATGCACCTTTTGCCTGCCTTAGATGCGCCCGCGCGTATGTTTGCAAGCTTTCATTTGCTACCAACAGTCTCCGCAACGCTTCTGCTTCCCGCTCCTGCTCCTCCTCACTCATGTTCGCCTTAGGACTCGCGGCGTCTGCCGGAAACAACGTCGCTAACGTATCGCGTGCTTCGCGTGCAAGCCGTTCGCGCCGTTCCGCAGTCGCGATCCGCAGGGCGTATTCCGTCGTCTGCTCAGGATTACGCGCTGCTGCCTCACGCTGAAATGCTGCCCCTGTGGCGCCAATCACTTGCTGCTTTTGCAGGTGTCGCAACACGTCCCGAATCCCGCTTGCCGCGACCAGCACCGATCCAAGGATATTGCGTTCGGCAATTACCTGCATATTTGTCGCCATCTCCTCACGCGTCATAATTACGGGAGTCTCCAACCCGACGGGGAGGAGTTGATATGCGGGCTGCACCCGGCGCTCACCGTTTTGGAAAACATTGACCATTGGATGCAAGGAGACCGGACCGAACACCTTTGCCGCCGGGCCGAGTTCAAAGGTGGCTGCGGCAAAATCATGCATGACGGCGTCGAGGTCAACTTCAGGAGGGACACCGCGCGCACCAAAGAGCGCACGGACGACGTGAACGCTCGCAGCGATGCTAACGGCAACATATGCTTCCTCCCCGCCATTGCCCGCTTCCCACTCACGCGTTGCATCCTGTTCAGCCGCCTCAAATACCATTTGCCAGTCAATATCGCTCATCGCTTCGCCCCTGGTTCCCTACCTGTGGACCACCAATCCGCTCATGCACAATCCGCACCCTGAGAGGATTGTCCTTTTTGCGGCTCATTTGTGAGATAGATGTGGGCGGCACGAGTCAAACACGCGATCTTGCCCTCCACTCGAAGTGTGGTGACGTGTCCTAGGCACAGCCGACCTCTCCGGCACACATTTGCACGCGTCGTGGCGGACAGGATTACACGATCCTCCTTGTATACTGACACCCACTTATGGCGGATGCCCGAGGCCCGCCTGCGTGCACACGCGAGGATCGGATGATCGAGGCCGAAAGGCGAAGGAATGATGGATGGACGCTAGGTTCCCGGCGATTGAGCCGTATGACAGCGGCATGCTCGACGTGGGTGATGGCCATCGAGTCTATTGGGAGTGCTGCGGCAACCCCGCTGGCAAACCCGCGCTCTACCTCCACGGCGGGCCCGGTTCGGGCTTTTCACCGGGTCAGCGCCGCTTCTTCGATCCGGACGCCTACCGCGTCGTGCTCTTCGACCAGCGTGGGTCCGGGCGCAGCCGACCACTCGCCAGTGAGCCCGACATCGATCTGAGTACCAACACCACCGCCCACCTGATCGCCGACATCGAAGCACTGCGCCAACTCCACGAAATCGAGAGATGGACGACCATTCTGGGAATGTCGTGGGGAACAACCCTCGGGCTGGCCTATGCCCAGGCGCACCCACACCGGGTCAACGCCTTGGTGCTGGCACTCGTGACCACCACGTCCCGCCGTGAGGTCGAGTGGATCACCCGCGATGTGGGGCGTATCTTCGCGCGCGAGTGGAACCGGTTCGCTTCCGCCGTGCCCGACAGATTGCAGCACCTGCCGCTGGTCGATGCCTACGCCACGCTGCTGTTCGACGCCGACCCCGCCGTCCGCGAGCACGCGGCGCGGGAGTGGTGCGCCTGGGAGGATGCGCACGTCTCCCTCGCCCCCGGCCACCGGCCGAACCCGCGCTACGAAGACCCCGAGTTCCGCCTCCGCTTCGCGCGCTTGGTGACGCACTACTGGCGGCACGCCGCCTTCCTCGCGGAGGATCAACTGCTCCGCAACGCCGCGACCCTGAACGGCATCCCTGGCGTGCTTATCCATGGCCGCTACGACGTTAGCAGCCCGCTGGAGACCGCGTGGCGACTTTCCCAGCGGTGGACCACCAGTCGCCTTCAGGTTCTCGAAGACGCGGGCCACGGCGGCGGGGACACCTTCCTCTCCACCGTGGTTGGTGCCCTGAACCAGTTCGCCGCGAAGTAACCATTCGGTCTCAAACAAACATCACCGGGCAGTGATGAAATTCCTCCTTTATGAGAAGGAGATACACTCAGTATAAAATGTGTCTGCTCGTCAGCAACGCCCCGTCCCCTTGCGCCCTCCGGTATCATAAGAAAAGGTAGTACGTACGCAACACGAGGGATGGGCAAAGTGACGTATATAAGCGGCGAGATTAAACAGTTCACGACGGAACATCTCGATAACGCGGCACGGCTATTCGTGTCGGTGTTCAACGCCCCCCCTTGGAATCACCAGTGGACCCCTCCAAAAGCCCGCGCTCGTCTGGCTCAGGCTCTCGCAATACCGGATGCGCTCGGAGTAGTCCTTCGCCCTGATGAACCTCTTGGTTTTCTCCTCGGGTACATCGAAGAGTGGTACGACGAGCGACAGTTCCATCTGATCCACATCTGCTCCGAAGAGGGGGTACTTGCCGATCATCGAATGAACCGAATGCTCTCCGGTCTCGAAGCAATGTTGAGGGAGCGTGACATTCACCGTCTGTATCTCTTCACGATGTGGTCGCAGCAGAGTCCCAGGTACTACGTAGCGTATGGCTTTCAACTTACGACCAGCGCACGCCGCTTGGAGCGAGACCTGTAACGTCGCCAAGCCGGTTTGACACCCCCACCTGGCGTGTTCTGTTCCTTATTCCGCCGTGGTCCCCAGCGTACGCGTTCGTGATCCTGCTGGCAAATACGAGGAGGGTTAGGCGGCTTGTGCCAGCATGTGACAAAGGCTAGGCAATACACATGCCCTACGACGCGGCAGACAGTGACTTCAGATTGAGTAAGCCCTGACTCCTGTCGTGTGTACAGGTCCATGCTCAATGCCGCGTGCTATACTCACACATTAAGAAGGGTGTCACTACGCGCCGGTTCGACAGTCGCGCCGACGCTGGCGGGAGGAAGCAGGATGCGGGTGCGTATGGGGCTGTCACCGGGGCACGGGCCGCGCGCGAATCCGGTGACCCGTCGGGCGTTCCTGGGTCGTGCGGTAATCGGTTCTCTTGGCATCGGCCTCGCCGGCGCCCTCGCTGCGTACGGACGTCGCGTCCCCGCGCCGCTTGATACCTCGGGACGCACCGACTTCGCGCCCCCCTTCGCGATCGCCACAGCGGGCGGTCTTCGTCCGCTGTGGACGCTTGCCCATCGGGCCGTGGTCACCGATCCCTCCATGCTGCGTCTCCCCCGCGGGGCTACGGTAGAGAGCCCGTGGGTCGACAGCACCCCGGGGGCGCGCTACCAACTCGTCGTGACCAGTAACGGACCGGTACGTGTATCGACGAAGTGGTTCGACGCGGCGCGGCGCCCTATGGCGATGGGAGATGCCGCCCGCACGCTCCAACGTCGGGCCAGTCTCATCGTGACGACACCTGCCAACGCCGGAGGCTTCCGCCTGCAACTCGGCACCGATACGGACGATGTCGCTGTCACGGCCCTCTCCCTCGCGCTTGTGGGCGGTGTCCGCGTCGAGCCGTTCCCTGATTTCCAGCGGGCGGCGTTCGCCTTTAGCTACGACTGGGAGTCGGCAATGGGCGGGTTGATTCATACCCGCAGCCCGGCGAACAGCGAGGGGGACGGCACGCAGGTCGCCCTACATAGCGACGGGAGCCCGGTCGTGGCTGACGCCGAGGACAAGGGGATGCGGATGCGCGATGGTGCCCGCTTTCTGGCCGCACAGTTTGCCACGCACGCCATCCGTGCAACCTTCTATGCGACGGGCTACAATCTTCTTGCGGGCAACGCAGACCATGAGCAGTTCTTGGGCGATCCCGTCTACTCCAATGCGGACGCGGCACATGGCTGGGGGAGCGATTACTGGCACACGCACCCATGGTACGAGCACGATCCCTTCGGCACCGAGCAAACGCATCCCGCATGGTACTTTGCATCGCTGACGCGCGAGCTAGCTGCTGCCGGCCATGAGATCGCTAGCCATTCCTTTGGGCACCTCTACGTCCGGGGCGTCAAGCCCGAGCAACTGGAGGCCGACTTACAGCTGTGGCAACGCGCGGCAGCAACGCTCGGCGTCCGCACCGCGCCCTCCTTCGCCTTTCCCTGGACGAGCAGCAACAGCCTCGATGAGCGGTTCTGGATGGTCTTCGCCCGCATCGGCTGGATGGTGCTGACCCGTCTCTACCCGCACGATCTGCGCTATCCGTACGAACTGGATCGGGTGCCTGCGGACCCGCGCCTAGCCGTGTTCCCCGACTTCTATCTGCAGTCGCATGCAGCGATGCTGGACGAAGCGTTGGCGCACATCGAGGAGACCGTGGCGCGCCGGGGCTACCACAGTTTCTGGACGCACCCAAACGAGGTGCTGGAACAGGATGGGCGCATGGTGTGGACGCGCGTGATCGCGGCGGCAAACGACGCCCGAGACCGGGGATTGTGGATCGCCCCAGTGACCGAGATCGCGGGCCACGCTGTGGCGGCACGAGCAGTTGTAGTGAGCGCGGAGGGCGCGGGACGTCGTTTCTCCGTTGAGAACCCAACGAATCGCGACCTTAGCGGCCTGACATTAACCATGCCATACCGTGTGCAGGAGGCGATGATGGATGGCAAGCCGCTCGCGGATGTGCGGGGGGATCAGGTGCGCTTACCGACCCTCGCTGCGGGTAGCGGCGTGATTATCGAGGTCACGCCATTATGAAACTGAATGGGAAACGCCTTCAAAGCAGCTCTATAGAATCACCCTTAGATTTGCCAGATCTGCTAGCGATATGCTGCTGCCTGCATGCCGAATAACTCCGCGTATCGCCCACCTCGAAGGATCAGCTCATCGTGACTACCGTTCTCAATCACTCGGCCGTTCTCAATCACTACAATTCGGCTCGCCATCCTTACCGTACTAAATCGGTGAGAAATGAGTACAGCTATCTTCCCCTCCCTCAACTCGTTGAATGTCTGGAAGACCTCGTGCTCGCTTTGAACATCGAGTGACGACGTGGGTTCGTCGAGGATGAGGATATCCGCATTCCGCATGAAAGCTCGCGCGAGGGCGACTTTCTGCCACTGGCCGATTGAGAGCTCGTGACCGCCAGCGAACCCACGACCAAGCGCTGTGTCGTACTTCTGTGGTAGGGCGGCGATTACCGCATCAGCACCAGCCTCGGCCGCGGACCGCTCGATGCGTGCAATATCCTTAATTGCCTCGATACGCCCGAAGCCGATATTCTCGCCTGCTGAGAGCTGATATTTGACATAGTCTTGGAAAATAACCCCAACGCGCGAGCGCAACTCGGCAGGGTCAAACGCGCGGATGTCGCTGCCATCAATCATGATCTGACCCATTGTTGGGTCATATAAACGCGTAAGCAACTTGACAAGAGTCGTTTTGCCTGCACCGTTCGACCCGACGAGTGCCAGTGACTCGCCCGGGCGAATGGCAAAGGAGATGTCTTCCAAGACCCATTTCTCCGTACCCGGATACTTGAAGCTTACATGGTCGAACACTATCCCCCCACGCATTGGCGTCGGCATTGGCGTCGGGTTGGGGCATACTGGCAACTGCGGGGCATAGGCGAGGAATTCGAAGAGATTATTGAGGAAAAGGGAGTTCTCATACATGCTTCCGATCCCGTTAAGAATGGCGGTGGTTGCTTGCTGACTTTGCTGGAACGCTTGGTAGTAGAGCGTCAGTCCGCCAATCGTGATTCGTCCAGCGATAACTTGGAGGGCAACGTAAACGTAGGTGGAGCTGGCGGCAACTATGGCGAGAGCACTGACGGCAAATTGCGAGATTATTCTCCGTGTAGCAAGCTCTTGATTCTCTTTGTAGAACTTGGCGAAGATCTGCTGGTAACGCTCAAGCAGGGTGTCATGAAGCCCAAAAATGCGCAACTCTTTAACTGAGACATCCGTAGTAAGTAAGCCTGTCAAGTAATTGAGCTTGCGCTGTTCAGGGGCGCGTTTAGAGAGGAGCGCGAAGAACCTTCCACCGAGCTTGGTTTGGTAGACAAAAGAAGGAATAGCGACAAGGACGACGAGAGCAACAAGCCACCAAGAGAGTACAGCAAGGACACCAATGACGGAGATGAGAGTAATAACGTTGCGGAGTAATCCAAACATTTGTCCAATCATCTGATTAGGGCGATAACCCGCTTCGCGCCGCGCATTCTCTAATTTGTCGTAGAATTGAGCATTTTCAAAGTACGAAATGTCGAGAGAATTCGCTTTTTTAATTAACTCTACATTTACATAATTATTGAGCAAGTCGCTTTGTAAGTTATTAAAAAAATTCGCTAAAGATTGTAGTAGTGATGTGAATATTTGTGTGGCAAGCCAAGCTACGATGAGAAGCAATACATGTAGGACCTCGGCATGGGTATGAGTATACGCTGCGTGGACTACACTATCGACAATTGTTTTGGTTAGCGTAAGCGTAAGCGCTGGCGTCAGTCCTTGTATGACTGTTAGGGTAGCGTTGATAATCGTATGTCGAGGAGCCGCTCGCCAAACAAGACCGAACGCCTGCGGGAGTATACCGAAAATTAATCTTGCGCGAACCTTCACTATTGAACTCCAATTATAAACCAACAAACTTGTTCAATATAGAGCGTTTTGGTGGCCAGATAGGAAGACACGCCTTGCCGACTAGGTTTTCTGCATTTATAGGACCAAAATGACGCGAGTCCAAACTCCTCGGATGATTATCACCTAAAACATAGTACTCAGCTTCCCGGAGAGTCCAAAGGCTATCCCCCACACGTAGCCCTCCCACATAAACTCTAAACACAGTATTATTAAAACTATTATTTATGTAAACTGTATTATTGCTGATTCGCACTGATTCACCAGGAAGGCCAATCACCCGTTTGATCGCAGTAACTGTTCGACGTTTCCCTAAGTTTTTAATCAAAACAAGATCTCCTCTGCAGATCTTGTTAAAATTAAAAATAGACAAAAGCCTAATAAATGAAGAATCACAGTCAACGTAATTTAAACGATAAACGAGTAAATGTGTGCCCGGTTGGAGGCTTGGTGCCATGCTTGGCCCATACACAACAACGTGTGAAAATGATTCTCCCAATGAGCAAAACGCTTTAAAAAAAACAAGAGAAGCAAGTAATGTGATAAGTCTTTTAGACTTTAAGAGTTCAATATTGCGTAATGGCCAATTCGCTCGTGTATGCACGAAACCATCTACTGCAATGGAGTGTAGTAGTTTGTTTTGTTTTGTCTGTTTTACGCTGTTGTAGAATAACACCACTATGACCTTTCCTTACACATATGGTGCGCGTTTGACCGAGCTAGAGCAGGTAGAGAGTCTATCTGGGCTTTTCCTCTTTGCCGATGAGACAAGAATCGTCAAACTGACAACTGACTCATTACCCCTCTCACGTTGAAGAGAGAGCAAATCTTCCTTCCACTGTATACCGAATGCATAAAGTCGAGCTTAAGGACGAGAGGGGCTTGTCCCATTACCAGCGATTGAGGGGTTGGCAAACCAATCGGGAGATGGTCCGACTCGCTGATTTACCAAGTGGCCGTCCATAAGGGCTAAGGCAGTCGGCCTTGCCTTAGCTCCTAGAAGACGAAACCAGTTATCCCCGCAATCTTCGAGGCATTGGGCATGAGCAGGAATCTCAAGCCCCCCTTGGATTTCCCTTATCTCTTGAGAAATTTCGCTACTTACTATGATCAGGTGCCAATCCGACGCATTTGTCTCGGAGAGTCTTTTGCTCAATTCAATGCATGGCCTACAACTGTGGCTGGCGAAGAGCAGGATTACGCGATGTGGTAGAGGAATACCAAGATCAATTGGGATTGGATCGCCGATTTTCAGCCGCGAGGCTGGAAACTCTGGGGCGGGAACCATCGACTGGTGGCGGTATTGTATCGTGCGAACAGTTAAGAACAAGTCCCCCACAACTACAATGCAACAGAATACAATGCGCAAAATCCAATTAGGGGGGGAACTAAGCAAAACCGACCAAAAATATAACACAGAGAAACCCAATAGTATTCCTGAACTTATAACACTGATTTTACTCACCTTTTGTACGTATGCAACTCCGTAACAGCCACAATCTTCTGCTCGCTTCGTTATAAGGAGAATGGCTTCAATCGCGAAGAATGCACTGAACAGACATACTATAATGCTACCTGTGAACACTGGTGCAATCCCAGTAACAAGCATGCCGGCAATAAGGATTTCGAGCACGGGAACCAAACGGCTTACACTATGGACACTCCAATCTGGAAGCAATTGTTGTTGCAGTAGGTTAAGCGCAAATTGATCAGGCCGCTGCAATTTTGAGAACCCAGAGACACTGAGAACAGCAGCAAAGTACAGGCTAAGAGCAACTCTCAGGATTGCCATCGCGATGCACCTCATTCTTAGAAAGCTTATTCGTGTTCATATGTAACTAGGTAAAAAAAGAGCCTAGAGGGCATTACGAACCTTCCATGTGCAGTGTTTTACAGGCCGCATAGCACTGTACGGTTCACTGCATATTTCAATACGTAATACCCTTCAGTTAAGTCACTTCCCTAACAATGCAACCTGACCCGTAGTGGACTACTAAGCGGCTAGGTCTCTAGTCAGGAGCGATTGATTCGGCTCAGCATGCATTCTGGGTGTTGTAGCAGTACTCGCCGCATGCATAGCCCGGATTCGAGTTGGGGTACTCGGAATACTCGAGACAAGACCAGATCCAGCCATCACAGCACATTGTCCATCCACTGCCCGGGATGCTGTAATTCGGGGTCGGGCAGGAGCTGAGGCTCTGTGAAGGAGGGCAACTCCCAGCTAAACCAGCAACAGGTGTTGCTCTTAACAGCGTTGCCGCAGCCGGAACGAACGCGACGAGCCCTAACATCACTTTTTTCATCGTCCTACTCCTTACTGATCGCAGACCCGCTGCCTGCTACTACCAAAGATTGTAGAGAACGGAGCAGCAAAACTCATCCATAAATGTGAGTATTTCTTCGAGAAAACATTACGTACTCTTAGTCTACGCAATGAGTACTCAACCGTGCGTACGGGCAAGCCGAACAATTACTCTTGCTCTCTTTCCCTCGTCAGGGTGTAAGAGAATCTTGGCGCGGTTCAGCACACTCAGCCAGGACATAGCGGCTTTTCCTCAGGGAGGGTGAACCTCATGCCCCATAAAGCACGCGCTGGCGTAGCAACGCGAACCCTGCCCGCCCATACATGATAGTGTTGGCGAATGGCAAGGGCTACGCTGCTGCGAGTAGCGCCGAGAATGGCGTCTGCGGTAGTTTTCGCTTGCTTGGTGCTGTGAGCCAATCCACTGCACGCACCACGTTGCGGGCTGTGGCAATACAGCGTTGTTGCCGGTGTGTTCTCGCGAGACCTCTGTACCGCGCCCGCCGTAAGCCGCTCATCCGGATGCACTGCGAGAGTGTGCCCTCGATGCCCGCCCGCTGCCCGTACTGCGCACGAAAGGCCGGTGTTGTCTGGCGTTGCCGCGCCGCCTGCAAGGCGCGATGCTCCGTCTCTGCCCGGAGCTTGAGGGTGCGCGCGCCCTGCTGCTTCTGCGCGCAATCGCCAAGCACCGGGCAGATTTTGCAGGTTTTCCAACTCGGGCGCACTTCAACCACATCGTGGCCGGTGTGATCGTAGTGCGCCCGCCAATAATTGCTGTGGTGCCCTTGCGGGCAGCACACCGCGTGGGTTGCCCAGTCAATCGTAAAATCAGCAGCGGCATACCCACGGTTCTGGCGCGCCTGCCAATTCGTGTCCGCGAGCACCGGCCCGACCAGATCGACCACATAGTCTGTCGTGGCTGCCACCATCCCTTGGGCGTCCATATAGCCAGCGTCCACGATATGGTGCCTCGGCAAAAGGTTACGTGCCGCCAACTGCTCGTGGATGTCTCCAACCACGGCGTTGTCCGTCACTGTTGCCGGGGTGGTTTCGACATTCGTGATGAGCGTCGGCTGGTCCGCGTCGCAGCTCTCGGTCAGGTGAACCTTGTACCCCGTCCAGGTCGTCTCGCGCTTGATCCCGAAATGCGCCTCGGCGTCGTGCGGCGATTGAATCAGCACTGCGGCGGGCGGGAGCTCGGCGTTGTCGCGCCAGCGCGCCGGCTCGCTCGGCGCGGCGAATTGCTGGATCCACACGCGTCGTAAGACATCGACCGCTGGCAGCGTGTGCAGTTCGGGCGGCGCGGCGGGTGCGTACACCGCAGCGAGCAGCGCAAACCCGTCGGCACCGATCGCCTCGGCATAGCGCACCCGGTCGGCTTTGCTCTTGGGCAACCGGTACTCCTGCACCCGTTGCTGATAGCGTTCGGCCCACTGCGGGTCGAGGTGCTGCCCCAGCCAGGTCGGCGCCGCCGCAGCGAGGCCGTTGAGCGCCGCGCGCATGGTTTCGCCGATACATTCGAGGCGGTTGAGCGTGCGAATGGCGGCAACACCATGGGTCGAGTCGGTCCGTTGCTGACCGCGCGCCTTGAGCAAGCCACGGTCCTGCAAGCCGGTCAACCGCTTCGTGAACAGGCGGTCCTCGGCCTCGCCCTCGCGCAACCGGGTGCGGAATTCGCTCAAGAGCGAGAAATCAAAGCCGGGATCGGTCAGTTCGAGGCCGAGGGCGTACTTCCAGTCGAGGCGGGCGCGCACGGCATCGGCGGCTTGGCGGTCAGAGACGCCCTCGGCGAACTGCAGGACGGTGACGAGCGCCAGCCGCCACGGGGGATACGCGAGCTGCCCGCGGGACGAGAACAGGTCGACGAAATCCTGATCGGTGAAGAGGGTGCCCAGCGTATCCCGCATGGCGATGGAGCGATTGCCATGCGGAAACGCGGCGTGGGCGACCGTCGCCGTCAACTCGGGAACGGGGTCGATTGCGGTCAGTTGCAGGCTCATGAAGACCCTCCTCGCCGTCTCGCGCGTCGATGGTGTGGAGAGTATTGCGCCACAAGCGCGCTGGAACATTCGCCAACACTATCATACATCTGGCGTTTCACACTCTTTAGCCGATTTACCTGCCCTTCGGTCTGGCCATTGCTCCACTCGAGCGTCAATCCCGCCTGCACCGCCACCTCGTCCAACAGTAACCCTGCGGCGAACCGTTGGCGGTCGGTGATGTCGCTTGCCCGCGCCTGCGTGATCCACGCATCAAGCTCCTCGCCTCGCCGTTCGCGCGCCATCGACGTGAATGCCTGTGCAAGCGTGTACGCGTGCGCGATCGCCGCATCCGCCTGACAGAGTTCGTCAATTCAGGCCTGCTGCTTGTGCGTCAGTGTGTCGGGGCATCGCACGAAGAGCATCGCCGCTTGGCGCGCCGTCGGTGACCGTTGTGCGCTGATCCGTTCGCGGTGGATGCTCGGTCGCTCTCCCACCGGCAGGCGCAACCGGGCGAGGAAACGCGAGACATTCGTGTAGGCGTGGCGGTAGCCCATCGCACGGATCTCCGCGCAGAGTCGCCGGGCATCGTGACAGCCCTCGTCCCAACGACGCAGCAGATGTGCCTTGTATGGATCGAGCACTGTACGGCGGACACTGCGGCGCTTCCGCTCCGGTGGCGCGCCGAGCCTGAGAAAGCGATAGACCGTCTCGCGGCTGATCTCCACGGCCCGGCGATATCGTCGGGCCGTGGTGTTTGGTTATCAATACGGGTTTCTCATCACCTTAGGAAGAGCCGTACCGTATAGTTCGAGCGCTCATGTTCCGTAGATCATCCTTGTGCCTTTGCTACCCGGATTGCAGCATAACGGTTGTTTACACCTAATGATCGATAGATATTTTGAAGATGTTTGCGGACGGTGCCGGGGCTGCGACAGATACGATTCGCAATCTCGTCGTCCGAGAGGCCCTCCGCGACGAGATTTAGGAGTTCGCACTGTCGCTTCGTCAGGGGGGTAGCTGTGGCGGGAAAGGTGTCTCGGCTAACGTGATCGGAGAACATATTACTTGTTCGCGTCTCCGTGGTCATGTCCTCGATCATCGCAAGCGCGAATTGCGGCGTGCCGTCCGCAGCACGCAGGAGGGATACGGTAAGGTCGCATCGGACGACATGCCCGTGCTTATGGAGATAGCGCTTTTCTCTGTAGTATCCAGCGCACTTGCCGGTGATGAGTTGTTGATACAAGTGCCGGTCCGCCTCTACATCGTCGGGGTGGGTGATGTCGGTGAAGGCGAGCCGCCGCAACTCCGCCTGTCTATAGCCCAGGATGCGCTCGGTCGCCGGGTTGCACTCCACCGCGTGCCCTTCGAGATCAGCGAGGGTGATGCCGATGGCGGCATTGGCGAAGATCGCCCGGAAGCGCGCCTCGCTCTCGCGTAGAGCGCCGCTAACGCGTTCGCGCTCCGCCAGGAGGGCTGCCCGGATCCCCTCCTGCTCATCGAGCACCAGCACGCGTGCCGCTGCCTCATGCCCCGTAGCAACAGCGCCGAGGAGCGCCGGTATGCGCTCGCGCAGCACGTCGTGAAGGGGAACGGGAATCTCCTTGCCGAACTCCTCGCCAAGTACGGTGATCGTTTCACTGAGCGTCGCGGGGTCGAGATAGCGGAGGCGCACGAGGGTCGCGCCGATCGCCTCGGCGGCCTCAGCGGCGAATGACGCATCGGTGAGAACCGCGATAGCCTGTTCGACCAGCGCGCCGAGGCACGCGAGGATTTCCGACTCGGCAAATGGTGAAAATGTCGGGCCGGCAATCGCCGCGTACCAGCGCTCGACGATTCCATCACGGCGGGCAGAGAGGAGATGTCGGCATTCGTGCAAGCAACATGTCTCGCGTTCTGTGTGCATGCGGGCCCCTCCAATTGTGCGCTGGTTGCGCTGGTGTTTGTGCGGGGAGTTACGACGATGCGGACGGCTTCAGTCCCACCCCGACGTAGTTGATCGCGCGACTCGGATCGTCAAGAAAGAGGTCACGCGGACTCTCCGGGCGCCAGAGCGGGGCGAGGACGACGCCAGGCTCGACCAGCGTCAGGCCCGCGAAGAACGCCTTGATCTCATTGCGCGAGCGGCCACGGCCAGGATTTGTCGTGCCGGAATACAGCTGCGCCAGTTGCCGCGCGGCCTCCTCGGGCACATCATCCGTAGTGGCGTGGGCGATGGCGAGGTAACTGCCGGGGGCGAGCGCGTCGCGGAGCGCCCGAACCAGCCCGTACGCCTCGTCGTCATCCACGATGAAGTGCAGCAGCGCGATGATCAGTACTCCCACGGGGCGTGAGAAATCGAGCAGGCGGTGGACATCGGGGTGGGTGAGGATACCCGGTACATCGCGGGCGTCGGCCTCTACAACAGTCACCGTGAAAGTGTCGCCGAGGAGGGCGCGCGTATGCTCGACCGCCACGGGGTCGCTGTCTACGTACACCACATGCGCATCGGGGTTGATCCCCTGCACGATTTCATGCACGCTCCCCACCGTGGCGATCCCCGCGCCGAGGTCAAGGAACTGGTCGATGCCTTGGGCGAGGAGGAAGCGCACGGCCCGGCGCAAAAAGGCGCGGTTCACCGCCATCACCCGGGCAACGTCGGGATAGATGGCCCGCACGCGTTCCGCAGTCGCCCGGTCGATGGCAAAGTTGTGGAAGCCGCCAAGGAAGTAGTCGTACATGCGCGCCGCACTCGGCTTCTCGCTTACTGCGGGAAGGGAATCGTTGCCTGTTGATTGCACGGACATGCCCTTTCATGAGTGAAGCCTCGATCGCAGATTGAGCAGCGGGGGCCAATGACCGTGCCCCGCTGTGCGCGGTGAACCAACGCGAAATAGACGGGTCTGTATTCATCATCCATACTCTTTTAGTGCACGAAGGGCGCAAAGTGTGACATTCGCCGTGAAAATCGCTCGAAATGTCACATTTCGCCCCCCTCGCGCACTAATCCTTGTGGGTGCCGCATGTCATCATCCATGTGTGGGCGGTAAGGGACCCGAGGGACAGGCCGATGGCGGATACCGGGGACGAGGCGACGCGCACCGATCACACGCTCGTTACGGCGGCACGGGATGGTTCCGCCGAGGCCTTCGCGCGGCTGTACCGGCGGCACGCCCCGGCGCTCCTACAAGTACTCACGCGGCAGACGGGGGACCGCGAACTCGCCGCCGACCTCGTGCAAGAGACGTTTGTGGATGCGTGGCGCAGCATGGACCGGTTGGCCATGGAGCAGTCCTTTGCCCTCTGGCTCTATGCCATCGCGCGCAATAACCGCCGGGCGGCGGCACGTCGTGCTCGCCTGCGCCGCTTCGTGCCCCTAGAGTGGGTTCACAGGGGAGTACCCTCTCCATCGCGCGACTGGGCCGGGGAGACGGTGGCGGAAGCGGACTTGCAACAGCGTGTGCTGAACGACCTGTCCCCGGTGCTACGCGAGGTGCTCGTGCTGTCGGTGGTGGGCGGGTTTGACACGGGTGAGATCGCGCATGTGCTCCATCTCACCCCGGCAGCGGTGCGGCAACGGCTGGTGCGTGCCCGGGGGGAGTTCGCGCGCCGGTATCGGGAACGAGACGCATGAAACGGTACGAGGAGGGAGCACGGATGCGGGAATGGGCGGGAGCACGCGGGCGGCGACGGACAGGCACGGGCGAATCTCCCTGTGATGTGGCTGAGGAAGACCTCGTGGCATACCTGGAGGAGGACCTGCATGGGGCACGCCGGGAATGGGTGGAGGCACACCTCGTGGCCTGCGCGCACTGCGGCGAGCGCCTCGCCCAGTTCACCGCAGCCGATGCCCTGCTGCGGGCACCGTCGCCGTTTACGGATGAGGCGCACGCGGAGGCGGTATTGCGGGCGCGCTGGGAGGCGATGGCACCGCACCTGACCATGCCCATGCAGCCACGGTGGCGCGTCGGGTTCCGACGCTGGCAACCGCGATGGCCGCGTGCCTTGGTCGTCGCGCTGGGCCTCAAAGTGGTGATGCTGGCGCTGATCCTGTGGCCGGGACTGGAACTGAACACAAAAGTAATGCGCGTCTCCCTGGTGACCGTGACCTTGGTGGTGATCGCGACCCTTGCGCCACTACGTTATGGGGAGAGAGAATAAAGGACCACGCTTGCCGCGAAGCAAGGGAATAGGTGAGGAACTTAGTGAATCATGGACAAAAAGCGACTCGCAGTTTTTACAACAATACTCTGTATGTTATTACTTATAGCAATGGTTGGGTTCACTATGAGCGAGCAGAAGCTCCCGATTACTGCGTTGCTACAGCCACCAGACGTGACGGGGCACGCGGACCTACAAGCATATTTGCGGGCGAAGGCGACACGGGTGTGTTCCTTCACCGGTAACGCGGGCATTGATCCCGGTTTCTCGCCTCCACATTCCTACCGGACGCCTGGGGAACGCGAAACGGCGGTTGCGTCAGCGGTGCGCACGCAACCAGGAGTAACACCATTTCCCTTTGCGGACTGTGATAAGTAGGAGACCAAGACAAAATGGAGGTGAGGCATGTGCTGGCGCTATGCGCCCCGGCAGTACGCCCGCACGGTCAAATGCACCAATGCACTGACAGCACAACACGTTGCATTGCGGTCCGGCCCACCCGACCGCCTTTGACTGATTCTTGCGTGTGCCGTCTCCGGCACTAATCCTTGGCGTCTTCTGCGTCGCTGTACGATACGTCCGGCGCGCACGCTATGCGTCAACGCTGGCACTCGTGGCATTAATATGCTATGGGTTTACCGGACTGCCTTGGATTCAACTGTATCTCCGCACTGTGGTCTCGCGTACGAGCGGCAATTAGACGGAAGTATTGGCGAGTGAGCAATCACATGAATACGGCGGGTGGTATCAGTGGCGGACGGCTTTGGGACATGGGAGAGCAGTGACGGAGTCCTCATTGGGATGGGCGGGGCGACCGGCCTGATGTGGGCATTACTTTCCGTGTTTGTTGGTGTCCAGTGGTGGAGCGGCGCACACCTCCCGTGGTGGGAGGAGTTGCTGCGGGGCGTACTGCTATGGCCGCTGTTCGCCGCCTTCCATGTGCGGATACCAGGTGCCGACGTCTTCTTGCTGGCAATCATGACTGGCCTTGTCACGGGATTACTCGGTGGGTTCCGAATCGTGCTGCTCCTGCACCGCTCAAAGTAACAAGGTAACCTGGACACTCGGTCCCGTCTGACCTGCACCCCGTCGCTTCTTCCCCAAATACCAGATGAGAAGCAGATGCAAAACCTGTTCGATACACAACGTCCAGCTTCGCTCGCGTGTACTAAAGCGCGGGGTAGGTGAGGAACTCAGGGCACGCTATCGACATATCGCATAAAACCCCCAATTTCCCTCCACAAACCCACGTAGAGACATCCGAGTCGCCTCCGAAACCCCGCAAAAGCCGGTGACTGCCGGGGATCTCACCCACTCGTTTCTCGCACGACCCTGACCTTAATTTAGCCCATCCCCACGGGATAGTCGCATAATGTCAGAGCCTGTTGAAAATCGGTTGTCGAGAGCGGTAGCATTGTGCCCTCAATCCTACCGAGGGGAGGTGTTCCATGCTCGGTCCGCCCAAAACTCGCGATCTCACCCGTCCGGTCCTGCTCTCCCTTGAGACTGCGGTCCCGCACAACCATTTCTACCGCCACCTCGAACACGTCCTCGACCTCGCTTTCGTGCGTGACCTCGTCACCGACTGCTATGCCACGGGCGGTCGCCCTTCCATCGATCCCGTCGTCTTCTTCAAGCTCCACCTGATCATGTTCTTCGAGAACCTCCGCTCGGAGCGCAAACTCATCGAGATTGCCAGCCTCAATCTCGCGCATCGCTGGTATCTCGGTTACAACTTGGATGAACCGCTGCCCGACCACTCCAGCCTGAGTAAGATTCGTTCCCGTCTCGGCGTGGCCGTCT